>Ga0315310_10001905_pt1 | contig 13172 bp, 27 predicted proteins | sample TDP5_MG_FD_203630 | JGI IMG/M metagenome (GOLD analysis project Ga0315310, IMG submission 203630) | Freshwater sediment microbial communities from Lake Towuti, South Sulawesi, Indonesia - TDP5 | ecosystem: Environmental > Aquatic > Freshwater > Lake > Sediment | place: Indonesia: South Sulawesi... | reverse complement strand
GAGCCAGCCGGTCGGTGTCGGAACCTTCTCATCGAAGACATCGGCGTATATGCTGAGATAGGCGTCGTCTGGGGTGCTTCCTCCGAGGGCCCTGTTGTGGGTGATCTTCAGCTGGGGGTTACTAAAATGCTTTGGGTCAAGACCCAGTAGAGGATCCCAGAGCTTTCGGCCAAAGTTGAGGTTAAAAAACTCCTGGTTAGGCAAGTCGTTGCGCATGTCCATCTCGTACTCGCGGCCCTGCTTCGTCATGTAAAAGTCCAATGCCTGGGCTTCTTTGCCGCTGAGGCTCCAGAGCACGTCGCTGCCGTCAACGAGCTCGACCTTAGTTACACAACTAGCCGGATGCCCTGTCTGAGCATGCCCGTTGTTAATTACCTCATGACGGATTTGGATCCTGCTAATGACGTCTTTGAGGTCTATGTCCACGGTCTTGGTGCCCGCCGTCACCGCCGATTCCCTTGCGAGTATCGTTGGCTTTCTATACCTCATTTCAAATCACCTGGTCCTCCGTAAGGTGCCTAACTGGCCGCGCCTAGCACAGCCAGCCTTTTCGCGTGGAGTGGTCCGCCGATTTTCTTCACGATGTCGTAGTTGGTGTCGGTGCCTCTAGGTCCACGGTCCGGGACCTCGATTCCGGCCAGAACCGACTGGTAGGGGCTGAAGCCCTCTGACATATCGGTGACGGCTGCGCTCACGCCTGGGCCGAACCTAGCGATGCCCACGTCGGTCACTTTCCGCGCGAACTTGGCAGCCTTACCTTTGACGCCTCCCTCAAACCGGTCGCCGATCTTGGGATCCCCGACGGCGGTCTTGAAAGTTCCCTTAGCCAGCTTTGTGTTGGCCTCCCATAAGGCGGATGCCTTCGGCGTTTCTGCCTCGTAGTAAGCGCTTTTTCCAGGGGTGACTTCACCCCATTTTTTAGCGATGTCTGCAGCTGCTGGAACAACTAATTTTCTCGGCATATTTCTTCCTCAAGATGACTTGAGAAATCTTAAATATAAAACCCGATGAAAGATTGACTTAGGAGTTTATGGGGTATGGCTACTCAACTCCGCCGGGACCTGGAGCCCCGCTGGGTCAGCTGGTACGTGGTCAAGCATTACCCTAGAGACATCGTGAAGCTGCGTTGTCCCCTGGGGCCGATCCCCGACGCCCTGAAGCAAGCGGTGGGAGAAGCTAAGGGAATCAAGATGTATCGTCCCTGGAGGCCCGAAGTGGACGCCTTAGTGATTTTGCCAGGAGCCATCGACCTCGTTGAGGCCAAGATCTTCAAGTACATGGATGGACTCAGCAAGCTGCCCAGGTATAAGGATCTGGTGCCTCTTACGCCGGAGCTTCGAGCCTGGCGCGATCTCCCAGTTCGGATGTGGCTGCTGATCCCCGCGCCCATCGACTGGGTCCAGGCGGCGGGAACCCAAGCCGGCGTCGGCGTCGTAGCGGAGGCACCTGACTACATTAAGGAGGCCTGGGAGGAACGAGATAAGTACTGGACCAAGCCCTACATGGAGGAGCGAGAGCGCCGAAAAGAGAAACTGAAGGAGCTGGGATTCAGATGAACGTGTGTAAGAAATGCGGAAAAGCATTGCAAGAGTCTTGCAAGGAGGAAATTGAAGCATGGCCAGTAAGATGAAGTTAGTCTATTTGGACCCGGCTAAGATCAAGATTCCGCCGATCCGGGTGACAAGCGTCTGGGATCCGGAAGAGTATGAAGTGTTTAAGGCAAGCCTCGAGGCCGACGGCCAAGGCCAAGCCATCATCTGCGTGAAAGAAGGCGACACCTGGTGGCTGGCCGATGGGCTTCACCGTCTCGAGGAGGCTAAGTTGAAGGGCTGGAAACGCATCGCGGTGGCCTATAAGGAAGGCAGCCTCATAGACGCTAAGGTTCGGAATCTGTACCTGAATCGGCTAAGGGGAAAGACCAAGTGCAGCGATGAGGTGGCCCTGATCAAGAACCTTTACGAAAACGACGGCTTAGACCTGGGCGAGATCAGTAAACGTACGGGGATCTCTCAAGAATTAATAGAGCAGAGGCTAGCCATTAGCAAGGCCGATCCCTACGTTCAAGAGGCCTTGGACAACGAAAAAATCGGGGTGGGCGTCGCTTTTGAGCTGAGCCGACTTCCTAACTCCAAGGGTCAAGTCCGGCTGCTTGCGGAGCTCCTGAAGATGCCGAAGACGCCGCCTACGGCGTGGGTCCGCGAAATCGTGGACGAGAGCCTCAAAATCTTGGCCGAGCAGGCTCAGGCCCCCCAAGACCAGGGACCTACCATCCCCGTTAAGACCATACGATGCTTCCTCTGCGAACAACGACACGAAGAGGGCAACGTCCGAGGTATCAACGTGGACCTCACTTGTCTAGGCGTAGCTAAAGACTACATTCAAGAACTCATACGGAAACGCAAGGAAGAGATCACACCAGAGCAGGCCCTCGCCAGACGAGTGGCTCAAGAGACTGGGACAGGACCCTCCCCCCCTTGAAACTTGAATTTTCAGCCAGCCGAAAAACAAAGTCTCAAACGGAATGAGTGAGGCCATGATTTTTTTCTGCAGGGTTTTTGAGCAAGATTTCTTTAGTCTCGGTGAAAGAAAAGGTTTTATTTCCTCGGAAAGTGTAAGGGTTTCTGAGGGGGGAGGCTGAGGTTAGATGGCTGCGGTGGTTCCGGAGAACTGGGTGATTTTGAAGCCTGGCGTGCCTAAGAAGGTGCATTTTAAGGCTGCGAAGACGGTGAGCAGGGTGATCACGGACCCGGTTTTCGGGGTAGCTAAGACCGTGTCGTCTCTGATGTTCTTGGTGGATGAGGAGGACGGGGCTCGGGTGGAGAAGTCGTTTAGTGTTGTGAGTCAGAAGCTGGCGGAGGAGCTGAGCGGGTACCTGGAAGCGGATCGGTATAAGGCGTATAGGTTCACTTTTATCAAGGATGCGCCGGGTACGGTGCCGCCGAGGATCCTCTCGGTGGAGCCCATGTAGGACTGGACCAGCACGCCGGTCCCTTGTTTACTACGAGGATCCAGGGAGGCTAGGACGCGGAAAGTATGATTTAAAGCATTTAGGCTATTCTGTTTACTTTTTGGATATCCGGTTCCTGAAGGACAGTATGTACTCCGCATGGAAGGTTTTATATCTCTGCGACGTACATTATTAGTGCGGAGGAATACCGTTTGACAGAGACTCAGAAAATCGGGACGGTGGAGATCATCAGGGTCTCCAGGCTTGGATCCGGCTTGTACCTCCGGCTGGGTGCCGACCTCGTGGCCGCGTTTGGCCTCAAGAAAGGGGATCGGCTTCGAGTGGAAATAAAGGAGGTAATAAAAACTGGGGACGAGTGAGATGGCTAAGATGCTAAAGATCTGGGTGCTGCTGATTGGTCTCTTTGGGTTCGCCAACATTCTCATAGGCTGGATGGGAGCCGGAATCGACTTTGGAGTGGTGTGGATGCCCGCTGACTGGCTGGGTTACCTCTGTATCCTGGCTGCTGTGGCTCTATCTCTGCTAGGGAGGAAGCATGGGAAATGACGCTCCTGGATACAAAAGCATCAACGGGGCTTTGCGAGTCCGACTCTGACGAGAACAGACTACCCCTTAAGACCGATGAGAAAAGACTGGCTCTACGAGGTGACCATGATGAATTTTCTGCGTCCTAGGGAAGAGTTGAGGCTGCTCGCGTTGGAGAAGCCGGCCCTAGACGACCTCTTGATCCGCTTGCCTCTACGAACCGGGCTGAGCCCCGGGGAAATGGCGGACATGATCATCGACGACGTCAGCTACGAGTACAACTTACTCTTCGTCTGGAGGAGCAAGGTGAGCCGAGACCACCCCGTGGTCACGGACTCCGACACCATCTGGCGCATCTGGAAGTACGTGGACAAGCGTAGGCAGGGACCCCTATTCCTGCTGGAGGGAGACCGCCGCATGAAGGTTCAGGCTATACGCCGCATAGTGAAGCGGTGGGCTGGGGCCGCCGGCCTAGACCGATGGCACCGAGTTACGCCCTATACGCTCAGGCACACGTTCTGCATCAAATGGGTGCTGGGAGGCGGCAGCCTCGAGGGGCTGCGACGCCAGCTGGGACACCGCAACCTCCAGAAGCTCAAGGACTACCTGGACTTCGACTATGGCCAAGTCAAGATGGAATACGCTAGGCTCTTTGGAGACGGCCTCGTAGGAGTCTTGGGATTTGAACCCGCGAAACTTCAAGTCCCCTATACCACGTGAGAGAGGAGGGTGAGTGAGTTGGCTGGTGAAGTTGTGGAGTCTACGGAGAAGCTGAGGGTTTACGTGACTGCTGAGTGTTTGGAGATGGCTAGGAAAGTCATAGACATAGGGCGTGAGGCCGTCCAGAAGGGTGACAAGACTGGGGCGCTGCGTTGCCTAGACTTAATGGAGTTTTTGATCAACATGATACAGGAGTGTTCTCTCTGAGGTAGCTGAGCCATGAAGGTGACAGAGAGGAAACCATACAAAGGCAGGGGAGTCTCGGCTGTGATCGTAGAGGCTGATGAGGAAAAGAGGCTATACATCCTGGGTGATGACTGCACCCCCAAAAGAATCCAGATCATAGAAACCACGGACCCCCCACCAGACTGGCTGAAAAAGATAATCAAGGAGCCACAGCCATGACAGGCAAGAATGGGAGAAGGGAGCCTATCCTGAAATGGCATCCTCGTGAGGACCTACCCTGGTGGATCTCTGCCCACGTGGTTAAGCAGCTGCGGGAGAGGCGACGTACATGAGCATTAGACTCAAAAAGTGGACGTTCTGGGTAAAAGATCCTGACCTTATAGTGGATGAGAAAGAGGCTGACATCAAAATCACCGCACGTTTTCGGATGCTGGTGACCAAGGAAGAGGCTAAAAAACTACTGAAGTTAAGAGGCGACGTACATGAGTGAGATCCCTGAGCAGCCTCGCCATAATAACAACCCGATAATAGCCTAATAACAATCTCGGAAGTCTCAAGATGCGAGAAATCGGTCTACCAAAGTTATGGGGGTCACACGTGTGACAGTTTGGATCGTCGATTACGACCTACCGGCTGACAACCGGCGACGTCGGTTCTATCGGGCGATCGCTGACTGGATGGCTGAGCACGTTGGCACACATGTGACAAAATGGAGCACCTGGAGCGTCGTCATAACAGACAACCCCGAGTTCGCGGACTTCGTCTACCAGGAAGCAAAGAAAATCGGTAGAGCCCACATGTATAGGGCTGAGCAGCTTAAGTAAGCCAAAGCCGGTATCGTAAGATGTCAGAGATTGGTGCACCAAAGTATTACTCTAAGCGCAAAGGATGGGCCTCGTTTAAAGTGGACCCGGAGCTCTGGAGTGGATTCAAAGGGGTGTGTGCTCAGAGAGGCGTCTCGATCTGCTATGTGCTTGAGGGCCTTATGATGGCGTGGATCCAGGCGCAGAAGGTCCAGGCTACGATACTGCAGCCGGTCCACATCGACCTCCATATGCAGCACGTGGTGGAGCGGCCGAAGAGGATCAGCCGGGTCAGGGATCTCCCCGACTACGCCAGGGAACAGACTTGGCCGCCTAACTGTCCCTTCGCCGACGATTTCATAAGGTCCACTAGGGAGGTGGGATGTCTGGACGTCAAGGATCACGTGAGCCTGGAGAAGTGTTGGCGCTGTTATCTGAGGGAGGGTAGGCAGCTGTGAGTGAAGACTATTTAGAGAATGTGCACTGTCCTAAATGTGGGCGCCCCGCCATCTATGACTGGTTAAAAGGGTGCTACATCTGCAGCGAGTGCGGCGCTTTTAGAGGGGCGCCTCTGGAGTGATCGGTGCCCGTATAGCCCTATCTTCCGTAGGCAACCCAGAGCAGGACAGCAGCAAGCGAGCAGACGCCCACAACAACCCCAACGATAAAACCAATTATAAACTCAACCATACCGGCCTCACCTTGACAAGCTTAGCCGGTTGCGGTGATGATGATGTCGAAGCTGAAGCTGGAGATGCCGCTGATTTCTGAGGATATCGTAAGGGTTAAGACTACGGATAATTTTTCTCCCGGAGAAAATTCTCGGCCGTCGTAGTCCCAGCTGAGGCCTATGTACGTCGCGGCTTCCGGAGGCTGCCAGTTCTCCGTCGATAAAGCGAGGACCACAGCCACGTTAGAGAGGTTCTTGAGGTAGATGGTCCTGTGGACCGAGGAGCCTGGATCCAGGACGCCCCAGTCGATGGACGTCAACGGCTTCGTGCAGTCTGGATCCTCGTAGACTCCGATTCCCACCGCCCGGAGGAACGCGCGGTTCGTGATCACCACCGTGGACTGATTCGCTGCGAAGGCTACCCCTAAGCAGACGATGAGGACCACTACGACTATCCCGACGAGAGCCTTCATGGAGTTTTCTTTTCTTCCTTCTTCTTGCCCTGGCCCTGAGCGAGCAGCTGACCCATCAGCTCGTAGGGCTTAGCGGGCTTCTTCTCCTCCTTCTTCTCCCCCATTACCCGGCCACCTCCAAAAGTTTCAACTCCGCGTCGTACTCCGCGAGCTCCTCGTCCCTCTGCTTAGTGATCATGGCGACCCACTCAGTTAGGTTTTTCTGCTGCTCCGTGAGGCTGCGGATCCTGGCCTCGTATCGGGCCACCTGGAGCTCTCGACGTTGAACTAGGACCAGTCGGCGTGCGGTGAGGACCGCGGCTCGTTCCGGCGTGGCCGTGGGCAAGTCCTCGTCGATGATGGCCAACTGAGTGTCGATGATGTCCAGGGACTCTTTCATGGCGATGGAGACGTCCTCGAGTAGGCCGGCGGTGATCTGCACGTTCTCGTTTAGCCGGGCCAGGGTTCTCTCATACCGGTGTTCCGCCCGGTTTTTCCGGCTCAAGATGGTTCGGCGGCGGCGCTCCATCTCCTCCGGCGACACCGGCCTCGGCGTCAGCTCGATCTGCAGCATCAGCCTGGCGTCTTCCTCGGTGTAGCCGATGTCCATCACACGCGTGATAAACTGGTCGTCGCTGAGCAGCCCCAGCTCCCGAGCCTTCTCTACCTTCGCCAAGGTCATGAGTTTCTTTTTCTCGGTTTCCTCTTCTCGCTTATACTTGAGCCGGCGAGTTAGAGCTTCCTGGACGAGCACGGCTCGACGATCCGCCACGAAGCCCAGTTCTATGAGGTCCTGGTTGAGCTGGTCCTCGTCGATCCAGCCCTTCACGTACTGGTCTACGATGGTCTTCTTTAGATCCAGGAGAAGGTCTCGTTTTGCGCGGAACTTCGCGCGTGCCACCCATAGATCTATGATCTCGGGGCGTCCTCCCAACGCGGCTAGGTTGGTGCGTAGCTCGGCCTCGTCGTCGAAGCCGGCCACGAAGTCCTCGAGGGCTTCGCGTCGTAGGTCGTTGCGCTCTGTCTCGGTGCGGTACGCCACCATGGCGAAGGCTGATTTCCGTGCGTCCTCGGGGCTCTGCCCCGCCATCCGACGGTACTTCTCGATGTCCTCTAGGGAGTAGGCTCCCACGTCGTAGCCATATCCTAGCTCTCGCACCCCCGGCGGTTGAAAAGCCACGTTATAGATGGCCTCGCGCCACATGGGATGAATGTCCGCGATGTACAACGCATACATGAACTGTTCCTTGGTCCAGTTGCCTCGCCAAAGGTTCTCGTAGGCCTGCCTCAAGCCGATGGGTAGAAAGTGGCTGGTCCAGTAGCGGTCACACCATTCCTCAGAGTAGCCGGCGTATCCCATCCACTTCACGAAGTCAGGCGGCGCCTTAACCACCATCTTGGGGTCGAAGGCCTCTCTCACCACCATGGTGATGAGGTCAGGACCCGGTGGAATGTTAGGTTTGAAGGCGTTAAGGTAGAACTGGCGCGTAGGCGTGATGATGCCCACGTCCACGGGCACCCGCAAGAAAGCGGCGGAGATCGCAGCTAAGCCGGTGGCACTCATAATGTTCCGGTAGAGTTCGTTGACGCCCTCGATCTGGCCTAGGCTGCCGGCTTCCGTGATCATGTGGACGAGCCAGATGGCGGTAGCCATGCCGATGGATGTGCTCACTAGGCCGGTGCCCCACACCTTTGCCTCGTCCATGGTGATGGGACTCGATCCCTTCGGAGGCATGATTAACTTCTTAAGGTACTCCGTCTCGATGCGTGTGGAGAACTTTGCCATGCCGGCCTCCATCTCTGTCTTCCACTCGGGAGACGAGCCACCCACCGCGATCTTAGCCTTCTCCACCAAGGTGTCAGGTCCAAACTCGTCGTACTTGAAGGCTCCCGCTAAGCCTTCGGCGATGATGCTGGCTGGCCAGGGCACCCGGTCATTAGGAAGCGACTTCCTGACATAGTAGCCGATTTGAGGGCTACCTCCTCTCACTTCCGCACCGGATAATTCGACGGCGCCTCTAAATAGGCCGGAGAAGAAGCCTTTGATGGGGTCCACGAGCCAGTCTAAGATTCCCGGAGGATCCTTTTCTTTAGCGCGCGCTTCACCCTTATTTTTCATGATTCCTCTCCCTCAGATTGTCTTTCGTAGTAGTCTTTAACCATATCGTCTAAAGTTTTCTGAGCGAGGTCCCACACGGCTTTTGGGATGGCGGTGAGCAGCCAGGCCAAAGGACCCAGCGGATCCTCGAGGGCCGCGTTGATCGACGTCGAGATCCCCTCGATGAGAGGCTTCAGAGTGTCCTCGATCCCCTTCACGAGGGGCGCCACAGCCTTGCCGACCTCGTCGGATATCCATTTTAGGGGACCGAGAGGATCCTTCAGCCAGTCCTCCACCGGCTTGGTGACGGATGAGACCAGCCAATTTAGCGGGCCCTGAGAATCCTTGAGAGCGGCGTTTAGAGGCGTGGTGACCGCGGAGATCAGCCAGGCCAAGGGACCCTGCGGATCCTTCAAGACGGCTAGGATGGGGTCCACGATGGGGCTGATGATTTTTTGGACCTCGGCCAGGATCCATGCAGAGTCGAAGATGGTGAAGGCTTGCCAGAGGCAGAAGGGTTCCCAGATCACGATGTCCCACGGCGGGATGATCACGTCTATTCCGAGGATGTTGACCCAGCAGAGTAGGCCCTTGCGAATCGTGAAGCCGGGGAGACAGAGGGCTGGCAACTCCAGGCGGATGCCGGGGACCGGCGGTGGTGGAGGAGGAACCACAGCCGGTGGGGGAGCCACCAGATGGGCTTCGCACTCGGCCTGAGATGGGAAGTAACGGTTACAGGCTGGGCAATACCATCCTCCTGGCACTCGCAGCGTACACGTGTGTACGGGTGGAGCAGGAGGAGCCACCCCAACCGTGAAGGGTATGGTAAGCGGCTTAGAAGCATCTACTCTTCCTCGGCCGATTTCCTTCTCATCCACATACACAATCCAGTCCCAAACAAAAGGAGGATAAGAGTTTGTGTCCACGCAGACCGTGTGGGGTCCAACCGCTAGATCCATGGTCTCCTCTTTACTAAAGCGGAAATAGCCCCACCCGATGACGCACCCCGGCTGCTGTGTTGGCCAGTTCCAAGGAATTAAGGTGCCATCTATGAATCGGCCGTGGTAGCGAGCCGAACCATCGTTGGGGGTTGTGGCCTCATAGCGGAGTTTGACGCTGACCATACTTGGTTATTTCCCCAGCCTAGCTTTTATGGCTGCGTCTATCTCCTCCGGCGAGGGCTTAGCTTTCGGTATGATCACTTGGTCGTAGGATCCTCGCTTGGTTCTGAAGGTGACGAGGGTCGTGACGACGGGTTCAAAGCCGTAGCCGGTCTGCGTAGCCTCTTGCACCGAGACTATCTTGTACTCGGCTTCTTTACTCATTTAGGGTCCTCCCGGTGGCTTAGGCTTCATTCTTTCAACCATCGCCTCGATGAAGTCCGGTCCCATGTAGCCGGCGACGAAGCACATGATGAAATTGGGGAAGTCATATTTTGAGTAGAGGAACGAGTACACGTAGCCTATTGCAGCGCCGACGATGACGTGGCGGAAACATCCATATGACTTGAGGTCTGCAAAGCTCTTAGCCCACATGATGACGTAGACGCACGCGCCGAGAAGTCCGAGCGCCACAAACTCCGTTGGAAACGAGTTCATGTTTGTCTCTTCCCTCTTTTATAAGGTGATGGAGTAGCTGGCCGTTATAATTTTGCCAGGCGTGAAAGATACACCGGGGCTGATGAGGTCATGAAACATCATGAATTTATACTGGGTTGGGCCGGTTGGGAAACAAAGAAACAAGAAGAGACCTACCTCGTTGACGGTTCCTGAGCCGCCGGCGGTGATGGCTCCGCTGATCGAGACGGTTCCAGCCGCGTAGCTTCCTGAACCCGCGTCAAAGTAGCCGCTTTCAGGCGCCGTGGTGAAGGGTGTTGTAATACTATCGTCGCCTCGGTCTGGCGGTGTGGTTCCGCTTCCCACCCTCAATTGACCGCCAACCGGGAAAAATTCAGTATAAAGGATGTAGTAGCTCCCTGACCCTGACGGTAATTTTGCGGCGGTGACTAAGACTCTGCTGTTTCCGCCATCGTCCGTCAAGGTTACGTTCTTGGTGGCATCCATGGCCACGGTGGAGATCAACGCAGCCAAGAGGGAGCCAAAGTTGTCGAGGATCAGGTTGTTTGGCTTAGATTTTCCCCTAGCAAGTACCTTCCCTTTCTCATCGGTCACGGTGACGAAGGCTTGTATCCGGATATTCCTCGTCGTAGGTCGGACCGTTTTCATGTTAGGTCACCGTCACGTTGGCGGACTCGCTGATGGTTTCAGTGGCCGACGGCGTCGTGGAAACCATCGCGGACTCGCTGATGGTGGGATTTGAGCACCTTCCGCTGACTCCTAAGATGCCAGAATACGCTGGCGGTAAAGGTGCGAGGACCTTAGCGCCTCTCAGGTATTGACTAGCAATACTCATGGTTATACCTCCTCTCCTACTATTTCCACGTTCACGGTTCCAGCCTCACTATCATATTTAGCTTGCACGTCAAAAGCCTTTGCCCCGTCGCCATCCATCTCATAGTAGTCCCAGGGAAAATGCTCGATGAGAAGAGTCTTGTCGTCTAGGTTACGCTCCGCGGAGATATCGGCAGCGTTCCATCGGAACTTAACCCACGCGGCCTTTGAGGCGCTCACCACGATCTTAGACAGCTGAAACTGCTTGCCGGAGGTGACGGTGCGGGTGGCTACGGTGGCGTAGGCTGCGGCGCTGGTGATGCTTCCCTTAGCCAGGATCCCACCTTTAGGCCGGACGATGATCTCTTGGTCGGCGAGAGACACCGGGACCGCGTCGGTGGCTGGTCCCTTCACCCTCACAAACTTGCCAGATAAGGTTTCGATGGTGGCTGGGACTTCATCAGTTGCGGGGCCTTTAACCCTCACGTATTTGCCGGATGCCGTCTCCACGGTGCGGTCCTTCTCATGTTGGACCACGATGAGCCGGCCCTTCACATCGGTTAAGAGGTAGGCTAAAGAGCCATCCGGAAGATCCGCTGGGGCCGTCTGATATTTGGCGACTCGGCTCTCCGGCTCTTCACCCGCCGGAATGTTCACAGTCACCGGCGTCACATAGCTATGGTAGTCGGGGAGGTCGCCCACAAGATCACCTTATTCCCAGCTTAGATAGGAGCTTGGCGAGGAGTTCCACCACCGGGATCATGCTGGCCACGGACCTCGGCAAAACCGTGATCCTAACGGTGAGGGTGTGATCGTAGCCGGTGTCTGGACTGCAGCCCTCAAACTTCAAGGAGTAGGGCGGGGTCTTGAGCTCAAAGTATTCGTTAAAGCTTACGGCCTCGTCGTCGCCGGTGACCCATTCCCCTCGGCTCAGGGGGACCAGCTGAAACTCGTGATGTTTGAGTCTCACCCCTACCATGCCATGGCAGCCACGAGCAAACTTGATACCTATGTGGGTAATCACTCCGGCGGAGAGCTTTAGAGTTTGAGTGTTAGGTGACGCTTCCTTGGTGTCTGCGGTTACGGTGATGTCCCAGACGAAAAACATCAGGGAGCCAACTCAATTTTGGTGATCTCATCGCCTTCAACCGTCATATTAACCTCTTTCCCAATGAGGTCAATGACGTCCTCAATCGTCTGCACCGCGTTTTTACTAAGTTTAAGGGTTGAGATCCAGCCTCGCCCGTCCTCAATTTTGATCTCGAATCGGATGACTCTATCCGCCTCCACGCCCAAAATCCGGGGACAAATCTTCTTCATGCTAGACCTCGCTGTCTTCCATGACGTACAGGGTTAGGGTTCCAGATGCCATTACGGCCCAGAGTTCTGCGGTTGTCGTGTCATTCTTGAGGGGAAGCGTGTTTGAGACCGGGTAACCTTCTGAGGCGGAGACGTTTTGTCCGTGGGTTATGAGGGCTGGGCCTGTTCCCGAGCCGACGATGTAGATACAGACCCGCTTAGGGTTTTCTGGGCATATCTGAATGGGCGTGGTTGTGACCGCGACTGAGTAGGTGCGGGTTTTTATTTTCTTCGGCATGGTATCACCTGATCGGTGGGTGGACAGAAATAAAAAGGGGGGGTTGGTTGGTCAGTACTTGCGTAACTGTTGGAGCACGATGTTACATGTGCCTGAGCCTGTGCCTGGAGAGTGAAGTCTCAGCTTCAGGTCGCCGATCTTTGTTATGTCATACCAGTCGTCAGGGTCGTCAGGGTCGCCGAACTCGACTGGCAGGCATCCGTGAGGCATGTAGCCAGTTACTAGGCTCCTCGCGTCCATGCTCACCGCGCTCGCGTTGAGGACCACTATTCCTCCGCCGCCCGTGGAGTTCTTGTATACGGTTGCGCTGCCCAAGACGCCGGGATCGATGTTCACGTACTCTCCGGGTGTCACGTAGCAGTTGTTGTTTCCGATCGTCGGGAAGGTCTGGACGATGATCTCCTGGTATAGTGGGTACTTCTTCATGATGCCGACGATGAACTGGTAGAGACCTAGATCGATGGGTATCCTCTTGTCGTTGTCCTCGCTGATCTTGAGCTCGTCGATCTGGTCCGTGAACGTGGCGTTCGCGACTTGCGACTGGACCATGAGCATCTTGAGGACGTGGTCATCGGGAAGATCGATGTACTTGTAGGCTGAGGCAGTTACCGTGTAGGTGAAGAACTCCTTGGCCATGAGCCAGCCGGTCGGTGTCGGAACCTTCTCATCGAAGACATCGGCGTATATGCTGAGATAGGCGTCGTCTGGGGTGCTTCCTCCGAGGGCCCTGTTGTGGGTGATCTTCAGCTGGGGGTTACTAAAA
>Ga0315310_10001903_pt1 | contig 13175 bp, 11 predicted proteins | sample TDP5_MG_FD_203630 | JGI IMG/M metagenome (GOLD analysis project Ga0315310, IMG submission 203630) | Freshwater sediment microbial communities from Lake Towuti, South Sulawesi, Indonesia - TDP5 | ecosystem: Environmental > Aquatic > Freshwater > Lake > Sediment | place: Indonesia: South Sulawesi... | reverse complement strand
CGCTCTCAAGGGAAATATCCCTTTCCTCGGACATACCCCCCATGAGGACTCCGACCAACTTCCCTTTTATGCCTGTATTTGTCCTGCCTCCCATTTCTCTATAAAGGTTGAGATCAACTCCTCATCCTCCGGGTTTATCTCGGAGAACCGGATGCCCATCCCTGTAAGTGTGGATGAACGCCTGTGACGCAGTGTCCTGTTCGCCCAGACCACTTCGCCTTTAATCGTAATCAGGCGGGGCGCATCAGGAAGCACAAAGCTTAAAAGAACGGAGCTTCCGATGGGGAGGATCTCTCGGGTCTCTATGAACATGCCTGTCCTCGAGATGTTCTGAATATGTTCCGTGGTAACGATGTCTTCCCTCTTCAAATCAACCAGAATATGAATGGGGATTACTAAGTCCTTCTTTTGGATTTCCTGTGCAAGGGTTCCCATCAGTTCTCCTCCTTTGTCTCAGCCGGATCCTCTCCTACAATAGAGACCTCCGGCTCGAGCGATATCCCACGAAGTTCATAGACCCTTTCCTTGATGAGCCCAATGAGGGAGAGGACATCCTTCGCGGTAGCTCCACCCAGGTTCACTATAAAATTTGCATGGAGAGGGGAGATCTGTGCGCCTCTCACCCTCACCCCCTTAAATCCGCATTCCTCGATCAACTTCCCTGCAGGCACTCTCTCTTTCTGGGGACCAACCTTCGGATTTTTGAATATTGAGCCGGCACTTGGAAGAAAGATGGGCTGGGTCTTCCTCCTGTAAGCAAGAAGCTCCAGTGCCCGACGCCTCAGGGCTTCACGGTCTCCCTTCCTGAGGACAAGGTTGGCAGATACAATCACCGCTCCCCTGGGTATGGACGCATGCCGGTATGAGAACTCCAGTTCCTCTTTCCTCAGATCCCTGTGGGTGCCTTCACTGTCAATAATTCCGATAGTCGAGACAACACTCCCTATCTCCCCTTGCCTTGTGCCAGCGTTCATCCTGATAGCACCGCTTAGAGACCCCGGTATTCCCGCCAAGCCCTCAAGTCCCTCAAGACCCCATTCGATCGCATACTTCACAAGACCAGCCAGGGGCATTCCTCCCTCCGCATACAGGATCTCCTCACCCTCCCTCTTCCACTGCCTGAGACCATCCCTGAATCTGACAGTAACCCCCCGTATTCCTCCGTCTTTGACAACAATGTTTGTTCCCCTCCCCATGAGCGTGCATGGTATGTTTTCCTGTCGGAGGAACATAAGCAGTTCCTTTAATTCCTCAATCGTCCTCGGGTTTGCCAGGCAATCCGCCGGTCCGCCCACCCGCAGCGATGTGTGCTCCTTCATGGGGGTGTCAAAGAGCACCCTGCCGCCAAGAAGCCGCGAGAACTCATTCTTCTTCCTGTCATCCAGCACAGGAACGGATTTTTTCTCCTTCAGAAAATCTCTCCATCCCCTGGCCATCCTGTTTCCCCCTACCCCCTCAGCCTGCATGTAGTGCTGCAAGGAAAGACTCCCCTATTTTCCAAACATCTCCCGCCCCGAGGGTGATGACCATGTCCCCTGGCCTTGCGGCCCTGCGGAGCTCCTCTGCCAATGCCTCTCTATCGCCAAAATACTTGACCCCTTTGTGCCCCGAATCCCTCATGCCTCCTGCGAGACCCTCTGCACTTATCTGCGGGATTGGATCTTCACCGGCAGGATAGATGTCCGTGAGAAAAACAATATCTGCGAGGTCGAAGGCATGAAGGAATTCATTGAAGAGATCCCTCGTCCTTGTATAGCGATGCGGCTGGAAAATCACGACGATCCTTCGCCTGTCCCCGGACCATCCATCGCGAGCCGCCCTGAGGGTGGCCTTGATCTCCTCCGGGTGATGGCCGTAATCGTCAACCACCATGATCCCCTTGATCTCTCCCTTGATCTCAAATCGCCTCTCTACGCCGCTAAAGCCTTTGAGGGCCTCATTAATGACGGAAAACGGAACACCCAGTTCAAGTCCTACTGCAATTGCCGCAAGTGAATTGAGGACATTGTGCCGGCCTGGAGCCTTGAGAGCCACCCTGCCCATGGACTCTTTTCCCCGGAAAACGGAGAACTGTGCCCCGAGCCTTATGAACTCCATATCTTTTGCCCTTATATCGGCCTGCTCGCTGCTGCCATAAGTGACGAACCTCCTTGAGAGGCCAGCAGGCAGGCAAGCCACCCTCGGTTCATCTTTGCAGAGAACCGCAAGGCCGTAGAATGGCACCTTTGATAGGAACTCACGATAGGCATCTACTGCCTTTGAAAATTCTCCATAGAAGTCCAAATGCTCGGGATCGATGCTTGTGATGACGGCAATCGTCGGAGTAAGCAGGAGGAACGTGCCATCGCTTTCATCCGCTTCAGCCACGAGAAAATCCCCTGTGCCAAGCTGCGCATTGGTTCCGATGCTTTTCAAACGCCCTCCAATAATCGCAGTGGGATCAAGTCCGGCATATGCAAGGACTGTGGAAACCAAAGAGGTCGTAGTTGTCTTTCCATGGGTTCCTGCAACTGCGATCCCGTACTTCATCCTCATGAGCTCGGCAAGCATCTGGGCCCTGGGAACTATGGGTATATTCCTCTTATGTGCACCCAGAACCTCCACATTCTCCCTTCTGATGGCCGAGGAGACGACAACGACATCGGCCCCCTCAACCTGCTCCTCTCTATGACCCTCGTAGATCCTAATACCTAATGACTTGAGCCTTTCGGTGACAGGCGTCATCTTGATGTCGGAACCGCTCACATGGTGACCGAGATTGGAGAGAACCTCGGCGATCCCGCTCATGCCAGCCCCTCCAATACCAATAACATGAATTTGCATTTTCCTATACATTGGCCAACCGCCTGCATTCCTCTATTATCCTGTCCGCTGCATCAGGCCGCGCCAGGGACTTGGCCCTTTCCTCCATGGCAAGGAGATTTTTCTTTTCGCTGATGCATCTCTTGATCTTCTCGGCAAGAACCCTGCCTGTGAGGCCGTCCTCCAAAAGAACCTCTGCTGCTCCCTTAGATGCCAACCACCTGGCGTTGATCTCCTGATGGCCCCTATATGCATAGGGATACGGAACGAGAAGGGAGGCGCGCCCGACAGCCGTTATTTCAGCGAGAGTTGTGGCTCCGGCGCGAGAGATGACAAGATTGCACTCGGCGTAAGCCTGCGCCATATCATTAATGAATGGAAAGACGCTCCCCTGGAATCCCTTTTTCTCATATGCCTCCCTCGCCCTGACTGCGTCTGCCTCGCCTGTTTGATGGATGAACTTGAGCTTACCTTTCATATCATTCAGATAGTCAAGCGACTGAAGCACGGCCTCGTTAAGGGCGCGGGCACCTTGGCTCCCGCCGAAGATTAGAACAGTAAAGGGTCTGCCTTTCCTTGTATCTTCCTTGCTTGAGACCTCCCTGATGGATCTCCTTACAGGATTTCCTACAACCATCGTCTTGGAGCGTTTAAAATACTTAACCGTTTCCTCAAAAGAGAGAAAGACCCTGGAGACGAACCGCCCCAGGATCCTGTTGGTAATGCCTGGCATAATATTCTGCTCCTGGATCGCCGTGGGAATTCCCATCAGGAACGCCACAACAAGAACAGGCCCCGAGGCGTATCCCCCCACTCCGATGACAACGTGGGGATAGAAGCGCCTTAAGCCGCCGTATGAATCAAGGAAGGCAAGCGGAAGGCTCTGGACACCCTTCATGACCCTTTTTGGTCCAGATCCCACAATGGGAGATACCCTGATTGGGAAGAAAGAGTATTTCCCCTTAAGTACCTGCGCCTCCAGGCCTATTTTTGTCCCGAAGAAAAGGAGCTGCGCCTTTGGATCATTCCTTAAAAATCCCTCGGCAATAGCAATGGCTGGGAACACATGCCCTCCTGTCCCACCCCCAGCTATGGCTATCCTCAACGGCATCAGCCTGTCCTCCATCTGCCGCTGCTCGGCTTCCCGCGGCTGACACTTAGGATGATCCCCGCAGCCATAAGATTCATAACAAGCGATGTCCCGCCGTAGCTTACAAAGGGCAGGGGAAGCCCCTTTGTCGGGAAAATCCCGAGTGCCACCCACATATTTATTAGGGCCTGAATCACGATGAGGAGTGTTGAGCCAAGTGCAACATAGCTGCTGAATTCACTCTGCGCCCTCAGCGAGGCCCGTATTCCCCTCCATAGAAGGAGCAAAAAGAGCCCAACGACGAGCAGAACGCCCAACAGCCCCATTTCCTCGCCGAGGCAGGAGAATATGAAATCCGTGTGAGCCTCCGGGAGATAAAACAGTTTTTGCCTCCCTCTCCCGAGGCCCTGACCGAGCAGGCCTCCGGATCCGAATGCAAGCAAAGACTGAATGAGCTGGAAGGCAGAATCATGCGCGTGATTCCAGGGATCGAGGAATGCAAGGATCCTTCTCCTCCTGTAATCAACCCCCATCACCAATGCATAGATCATTGGAATGGCGGGGATCGCAAGCGAGGCAAGATGCGAAATCCTGACCCCTGCGGCAAACATCATGAGCACTGAGAGCCCGGCAATAACCATGGCTGTCCCAAAATCGGGTTGCGCACACACAAGAAAAACTACGACTCCGGATACCAACACATGCGGAAGCAATCCCAGATCAAAGGTCCTAATTTTATCCCCCTTTTTTACAAACGAACGGGATAAATACAGGACAATGGCAAGCTTTGTGAACTCGGCCGGCTGGCATCCAAAGGGCCCCAGCTTCAGCCATCTGCTTGAACCCCCCATTGTTCTCCCGAGGGGTGACAGTAGAACAAGCAGGAGGGAAAACAAGGCAAGTCCCATGAATGGATAAGAGAGCGACCACCACATCTTCTCATTGGAAAGCGCTGCAATCGCCATGAGAACAAGCCCCACGCAGAGAGCGATAAGGTGTCTCTTGATAAAATAGGCACCGTCCCCCAGCTTCTCAGACGCATATATGCTGCTTGTGGAATAAACCATCACTATCCCTATCCCAACAAGGGCCAGCACAGAGAAAAGGATCAATATGTCCGGTTTTGTCCTATCCATTTCCTGCACTTCCCGAGAGCCTTCTCACTGCCTCCTGAAAAACCCTGCCCCTTTCTTCGTAATTTTCGAACATATCAAAGCTCGAGCAAGCCGGAGAAAGGAGGACCTTAAAACCCTTCTGGCCATTGCGATGGGCAATCCTCACCGCATCCTCCATTGAGTCCGCCATCTTGATCTGAGTTGTCCCGGCCAGGGCCTCGGCCATCCTATTCCTGGCCTCCCCGATCAAAATGAGGGTCTTCACCTTTCCCTCAATCAAGGGCCTCAAGGGTGCGTAACTCCCCCCCTTGTCCCTTCCGCCTGCAATAAGAATAATGGGAGGGTCGAAGCTCTGCAGCGCCCTTACCACCGCACCCACATTCGTCCCCTTTGAATCATCGTAATAACCGACACCCCCCTTCTCGGCGACCCATTCGCACCGATGAGGGAGCCCCTTGAAACTAATAATGGCCTGCTGGATGGCCGCCTTCTCAACCCCGCAGAGCTTCGTTGCAAGGATGGCCGCCATAACATTCTCATGCATCACGGCAGGGCTCTTTACGGCATCAAGTGAAAACTCTTCCTCCCCTCCTACGCCGTCCCTGAACAGGGCGGTCAGGCCGTTAAGAAAGACTCCCCTGCGCGGTTTCTCAACTGAACTGAACCAATAGACCCGTGCCTTTGTCTTGCCTCTCATGTCCCTTACGATCGGATCGTCGAGATTGAGGATTGCATAGTCCGATCGCCTCTGGTTCCGGAAGATCCTCTCCTTGGCTCTTTTATAGGAGTCCAGATCCGGATACCGGTCGAGATGGTCTTCTGAGATGGAGAGCATCACTGCGATAAAAGGCCTGAATTTGGATATCCCCTCCAGCTGGAAGCTGGAAAGCTCTGCTATCACATAACGGGCACCTCCTGAATACCCGATAAGGGGGCGGCCGATATTGCCTCCCACGAAAACATCTATCCCTGCCTCGCGGAAAACCTCTCCAATCAGCGCTGTCGTCGTAGTCTTCCCATTTGTTCCCGTGATACCCACTATCGGCTCCTTAATCTCGTCGCAAGCCAGCTCCACCTCCGAGATTATGGGGATGCCCCTCTTCCCTGCCCTTTGCAGGGGATCGATGTCCAGAGGAACCCCTGGGCTCACAATGATGAGGTCAGTATCGAGAAAACTTTCAACTCGGTGCCCCCCTGCTTCGATATTGATCCCAAGATTTCGCAGTTGTTCGGCATCTGCGATCTCCGCCTCGGTCCGGATATCGGTTGCCGTTACCAGGGCTCCCTTATCCCTGAGGAAACGGGCAGTCGCAACCCCTGTCTTCCCCAAACCCACCATCAGAACCTTCTTGTTCTTAAGCACCATCGCCCTATCTCAGTTTCAATGCGGAAAGGCCAAGGAGGGCGAGGATTATGGATATGATCCAGAACCTCACCGTGATCTTTGGCTCCTCCCACCCTTTAAGCTCAAAATGGTGATGGATTGGCGCCATCAGAAAGATCCGCTTTCTCTTCCATTGAAATGATATGACCTGGGATATGACCGAGATCGTCTCCCAGACAAAGATCCCGCCGACAAGGACAAGGAGGATCTCCTGCTTTGTCAGCAAGGCAAGAATCCCGAGGGCCCCGCCCAGGGCAAGAGAGCCCACATCCCCCATGAACATCTGGGCAGGATAAGCATTGAACCAGAGAAATCCCAGCCCTGCCCCAATTAGGGCGCCGCAGAACACGGCAAGCTCCCCCAGCCCTGGAATATATGGAAGCAGAAGATAATCGGAGAATTTCACATGCCCCATCGCATAGGAAAAGACCATGAAGACCGATGCACAGGTCATTATGGGTCCTATGGCAAGGCCGTCGAGTCCATCGGTAAGATTCACTGCATTGGACGAACCGACGATCACGAGGACTGTAAAAAAGATATAAAACCATCCCAGATTGATCGTGATCTTCTTTAAAAAGGGGATATTGAGGCTTGCATTGAAACCAGGGAGCATCATAAGGATGATAGCGATGAGTAAGGCAATGAAAATCTCGGCCCCGAGCTTTTTCCATGCGCCAAGGCCCTGGGGAGTCCTGGTAATCTTCACTATATCATCAACAAGCCCCACCCCACCGTATCCCAGGAGGATGGCCATTGACGTCCATACATATACATTCTTCACATCAACCCAGAGAAAGAGAGAAAGCAGGATCGAGACAAGGATCAAGACCCCTCCAATTGTTGGGGTTCCGCTCTTTACCTTGTGCCGTTCCGGAACATCCTCCCTTATTGCCTGGCCAACCTTTCTGGTCTTCATTGTCTCGATAAAATATGGGCCAAGAATCAGACTCAGGACAAAAGCCGTTAATGTAGCACCAATAGCCCTGAAGGTGATGTATTTAAAGACATTGAAGACGATGAAGTATTTTGAAAGAGGATATAGGAGATAAAGGAACATTTTCAGAACCCCTCAATAATCTTTTCCATGTGCATGCCCCTGGAGCCTTTTACAAGCACCCAGTCCCTCACCTTAAGAAAGCCTTTGGCGATCCTCACCGCCTCCTCATGGCTCCTCGCAATGCGGAAGTTCTCCCTGCTCATGCCTTCCGAGAGTGCTCCGGATCGCACTCTCCGTGCGCTCTTTCCAATTGCAATCACGAACTCAAGGCCCAGAGAGGCGACAAGCCTTCCCAGCTCCTCATGCTCGCGGTTTTTCTCACGGCCAAGCTCAAGCATGTCCCCAAGGACAGCCGCCCCCCTCGCACTACCCTTGAGGCTGCAAACTGTCCTCAGGGCCGCCTCCATGGAGCAGGGATTGGCATTATAAGTGTCGTCAATGATGACAAAGCCTTTCTTCCTGATGATTCGAAAGCGGCCGGGCAGCCTTGCTCCACAGCGCAGCCCTTCCTGGATCTCTGATCGGGAGACAGCGTCATCAAGGGCGCAGGCACCGGCAATCGCTGCCAAAGCGTTTGAAACATTGTGGAGGCCAGGAAGAGGAACATCCAGGTCCATGCGCCGGCCCAGGACATCCACAGAGATGCTTGTCCCTTTTATCCCCTTCTCTTCTGCAGAGAGGCAGCGAACATGGGAGCCCTTCTTGAAACCGAAGAACATCTTTTTCGCAGGACACTTCCTGCCAATCTTTACGACGTAAGGGTCATCAGCGTTCAGCACTGCGGCGTCATCCTTCGTGAGCCTTCCAAGCAGCTCCGCCTTTGCCCGTGCCACTCCTCGGATGCTCTTAAAAAACTGGATATGGGCCTTGCCGATGGAGGTAATAATCCCGACCTGGGGCATTGAGATCTCGGCCAAGCGGTCTATCTCGCCAAACCTGTTGGTGCCGAGCTCCAGAACTGCCGTCTCTATCCTCGGACCGAGCCTGAAGAGCATCAAAGGAACACCAATAAGATTATTCAGGTTCCCTTCTGTCTTGAGGACCCTGTAGCCCCCTGATGTTAGAATTCCAGCCATAATCTCTTTTGTTGTTGTCTTCCCATTGCTGCCCGTAATCGCAGCAAGAGGAATGAAATGCCTTGACCGCCAGTGTCGAGCGATGTCGCCGAGGGCCCTGAGGGTGTCATTGACCCTGACAAGAATCCTCCCGCTGCAGCGGATGTTCCTATGAACAACCGCCCCGCTTGCCCCTTTCCTGAATGCAGCTCCCACAAAATCATGCCCGTCATATCGCTCACCCCTGATGGCAATAAAGAGGTCGCCCGGCCTCACACTCCTCGAATCCGTAGATATGCCCTCGAATACCCTGCCCTGAATGCTCCCCACGCCACCATGAGCCGAAACCTTTCCGCTCAGAAGTCGCCCACCGGTAGCATTGAGTAGCTCCTGTAATGTCAACTTCATACAACCGTGGCAATGGCTTTGCGCACCTCCTCACGATCGTCAAAATGTATCCTGTTCTTCCCGACAATCTGGTAGTCCTCATGGCCCTTACCGGCGATAAGAACGACATCCCCGGGCCTGGCTATCCTGACAGATGCGGAGATCGCCTCCCTCCTGTCCGGGATCACGGTATAAATCCCGCCTGTTATGGCCTCTCCGCTTAAGTCCTCCTTGTTAATCCTTCTTGCCCCTGCCATCCCTTCCTCTATATCTTTCAGGATCATGAAAGGATCCTCGGTGCGGGGATTGTCAGATGTAAGGACAACCAGATCGCTGTTACAAAGGGATATCCTGCCCATTTCAGCCCTTTTGCCGCGGTCCCTGTCACCGCCGCATCCGAACATAGTAATGATCCTCCCCTTGGTCAGGGGACGAAGCGTGGAAAGGACATTATCAAGTGCCTCAGGGGTATGGGCATAATCTACGAACACATCCCTTGCTACGCGCTCCAGCCTGCCCGGAACTGATTCAACATTTTTAATCCCTCCAAGTATGGCCTCAGGAGCAAGACCCAATGCGCAGCCAACCCCAACAGCCCCAAGGATATTGGAGAGGTTGTGTCTGCCTATAAGCATGGACTCCACCAAAAGGAGGCCAACAGGCGTTGTAATTCTCGCCCTGATCCCGGAGCCGCTCAGTTCCGCCCTCTTTACGCAGATGTTAGAGGTTGCGCCCCCCGCAGACGCTGAATTTGAGGCATCCTTCTGGCTGAATCCAATCCGGGCTATCCCCTCGCGATCCGGGATTCTCCTTCCAACAGGATCATCCATGTTTATGACCTGAGACTTTCTTTTCTTGGCGCTTGCAGGCAAAACGACATCGAACAGTCTCATCTTGCTCTGGGCGTAGGCCTCAGGGGTCTTATGATAATCAAGATGGTCGCGTCCAAGGTTTGTAAACAGGGCAACATCAAAATGGCATCCATCCACGCGTGCCATTGCCAGAGCATGAGAGGATACCTCCATGATCAAATGGGTTATCCCTGCGCCCTTCATTTCCGACATCATTCTCTGAAGATCAAGGGACTGCGGAGTCGTAACCGGGGCAGGATAAATGTGTCCTCCATACCGGTAGTTAATCGTCCCGATGACCGCAGGGTTCCCTCCGGAAGCTTTGATTAACGATTCGATCAGGTATGAACAAGTCGTTTTCCCATTCGTTCCTGTGATCCCTACCAATGTTAGACTCCTTGACGGCTCGCCGTAATATGCAGAGGAGAGCATAGCAAGGGCAGCTCGAGTATCTTTCACGACAACCTGAGAGACCCCCTGCAAATCTGCCATGTGCTTTGATACGACAACGCTGCGAGCCCCTCTCTTGATTGCATCTCCGACAAAAAGATGACCATCGGCTTCCTCTCCTTGTATCGCAACAAAGAGGTCTCCGTTTCGCACAGAGTGCGAGTGATATGCGATCCCCTGAACAACAATGTCCCTCGCCCCTCTTACCTCAATGATGTCAAGGCCGTGAATGAGGTCCTCCAATGTCATCCTCTTGGCAATCGCACCCCTCCGATCGAACGACCGTCGTCCCCGGCGAGATCCATTCCACCGGCGACATCCCGGGAGGGAGGAATATCCATAATGACCACGAGCTTCTCTGCAATTCGTCTGAATACCGGCGCAGCAACTATCCCTCCGTATGGAGAGAGCCGTGGTTCGTCAAGCATGACAAAAAGGACGACCCGGGGTGAATCCGCCGGGAAAAAGCCAATAAAAGAAGCCACACGCTTGTCTTTTGAATAACCGCCGTTGGTAGGTTCGGGCTTCTGTGCAGTGCCTGTCTTACCGGCAACATCGTATCCAACGATCCTCGCCCTCTCTCCTGTCCCCCCCTCCTCCACAACTGCCTTTAGAACAGAAGTTACTTTTGCTGCATATGCCGGAGAGATCACCCTTCTGACCCCCATAGGCATTTCTTCATGAAGGATCGTGCCCGTGCTGTCTTCAACCATTTTCAGGACATGTGGCCTCAGGAGATATCCTCCGTTAGCAATGCTCGCAATTGCAGTGACCATCTGGAGGGGGGTAACGGAAATGCCCTGCCCGAAGGAGATCGTCCTTAGGCTCACCCTGGGCCATGAACGGGCAGGATGGACACAGCCCTCTGTCTCCCCCGGGAGATCTATTCCTGTTTTCTGACCGAAACCGAACGCTCTGATCTGCCGGAAGAAGTTATCTTTTCCCAGTCTTTCACCAACTTTGCTCGCCCCTATATTGCTGCTAACCTTTATGATCTGTTTAAGGGAAAGCCACCCGTATTTCCTCTCATCATCTTTAATAATGTTTTCCCCGACTGCATATGCGCCGTTCTCGCAGTAGAAAATATCGTCAAGTGTTGCTACGCCGGACTCCAGGGCCGCAGCAAGGAGAAAGACCTTGAATGTTGAACCCGGCTCATAAACATCCGTGATTCCCCTGTTCCTCCATTTTTCCGGAGTGAAAAGGTTGAAGGTGTTCGGATTGAAAGATGGGACTACTGCAAGACCAAGGATCTCCCCGCTATGGGGATCCATGGCGATTGACACTCCCCCCTTCGCACCGGACTGTTTGACCCCCTCATCAAGCTCTTTTTCAAGGATATATTGAATGTCCCTATCTATGGTCAGAAAGACATCCGATACTCCCCTGCCCTCTTTTATTTCCTCAACGAGTATCTCCCTTCCCCTTGCGTCCCTCTCGATCCTCAGAGACCTCTGTGGGCCCCTCAGGACATCGTCAAACTGAAGCTCGACACCCTCAAGCCCCTGCAAATCCACACCCACAAAACCAAGCACATGGCCAGCAAGCGACCTGTTCGGATAAAAGCGTCTTCTCTCGCTGAGAAATCCGATTCCCTCCAGGTCAAGCGATTTGAGCCTTCTTACCTTTGTGGGAGAAATCTGCCTCTGGATCCAAACAAAAGGCCTGTCGCTCCTGAGCTTCTCGTCAATATCCCTGAACGGGACACCCAGGATCCCCGCCATCATTCTTTTTGCATCCCTATTCCCTGAGAGCTCATAGGGGCGTGCATAAAGGGACTCAACCTCAATTGTCTGGGCAAGGATCTGACCATTTCTATCCCTTATAGTCCCCCTATCAGGGGACAAGGGCATTGTCCTTATATATTGCTTTTTAGCTATCCTCTTGAGGCCCTCCATTCTATTGACCTGGAGGTCAACAGCCCTAAGGACCGCAGCTCCGGCAAAGAGCACGAGGAACCCGCCGATCGCTATGACCCTCACCTTGAACATGTTCCTTTGCTTCTTAAAATTCATTCGCTCAGTTGAATCACCTGGTTTCGATCCGGATAGATCATTCCCAGCTCTGTGACGGCTATTTTCTCTATCCTCTCCGGGCTTTTAAGGGTTGCACTCTCCACGAGAAGCTGGGAGTTCTCGCGAAGGAGCGTCCTATTCGCCTCTCTCGCATCGGAAAGGCGGTATCCGGTTCGGAGCACCTCTATTCTTGTTCCGACAAATGCAAGGCAGAGCAGAATGACAAGGGAAATGCATAGGAGGAAAAGGGCGCCTTCTCTTAAAAATCGAAAACTGCTGCTGTGGACTTTTATGGCCGAGTGACGCCAATCAGTTACGAACGGGGCGTGACTCGAGGTGATCATATTCTCTCGGCAGCCCTCAGGCGTGCGCTCCTCGCGCGGAGATTTTCATCAACTTCCTCTCTCGACGGCCTCACCGGCCGCTTCGTAAGAATCCTTATCCTTGGAACCCTGCCACAGGCGCAGCGCGGCAGGTCAGGTGGACAGATGCATCCCTTCTCTTCCCGTGCCATGAATTCCTTGACGATCCGATCCTCCAGGGAATGAAATGCAATAACGACCATCCTTCCACCGGAAGCAAGAATGCTCACTGCACCGTCAAGGAAAGAACGGAGATTGTCATACTCCTCATTCACCGCCGCCCTAAGCGCCATAAATGTTTTTGTCGCAGGGTCTATCCTCTTTGTATTAAACACGTCTGGAATTGCACTGCGGACGATCCGTGCCAGTCTTGCTGTTGTCTCGATCGGAGCACCTGCCCTTTCTTTCTCTATTGATTGGGCAATCCTTCTCGCCCGCCTTTCCTCCCCGAAGTTCCTCAGTATCTCTTCAAGTTTCTCCCTTGGATATCTATTGACGATCCAGAACGCAGTGACTTGCCTCCTTCTATCCATTCTCATGTCAAGGGGGCCATTCCTCATAAAACTGAATCCCCTTCTTGGATCCTCAAGCTGGAAAGACGACACCCCCAGATCCGCAAGGACTCCATCCGCATGTTTTATCCCAAGCTCCTCCATGATCTCGT
>Ga0315310_10001902_pt1 | contig 13177 bp, 9 predicted proteins | sample TDP5_MG_FD_203630 | JGI IMG/M metagenome (GOLD analysis project Ga0315310, IMG submission 203630) | Freshwater sediment microbial communities from Lake Towuti, South Sulawesi, Indonesia - TDP5 | ecosystem: Environmental > Aquatic > Freshwater > Lake > Sediment | place: Indonesia: South Sulawesi... | reverse complement strand
ACGCTCTCCTACAACACCACATATGTAAATGTCACAAAAGCTGAGTATCCTGCTGGCCACTTCTTCGAAGGCGGAAGCGCATTCACAGTTCCAGCAATCCTAGACTATGCCAAAGGCGAGGTGTTATTCGGGGCCAGTATTTTAGGTGATGAGCCGGGAAGAACGGGAAGCGGAATATTGTCAATTGTTAACTTCACTGGACTTAGCGTCGGATTGGCGTCTCTCAAAATTAAAGAAGTGACGCTCTTATATCCAAACGGCACAGAGATGGCATACAACACGAATGATGGTAGTGTCAACGTCGTACCAGAGTTTATACCCGCCTTGATAACATTAGTCTTCATGGCTACAACGCTGGTCGTCGTGGCATTAAGAAAACGAGTCTTGCCAAAGAAGCAAATTGTTCGGTACTAAAATCTAAAACCTAAACATACATCTAGCAATGCCAAGCGGAACTAGTCTATCCTAACAAGTCTTCCCATACTCTTTTTTCTTACTCATATCTCGTATTCTTTACCGCATGGAGCAGCCAAAATCAATTTACTGCTCACTCATATGGGCCTCAAATCTATATTCTACTATAGTAAATCTCAAATACCAAACTTTACAATGTTTAAGCCAAGTGGAAAATATGAAAAGAAGTTCTAGAACTAAAACCCAGAACAAAACATTGCTGCTTGCGCTTGCACTGGTAGTTGGAACATGTTTCTTGAAAATTGCTGTTTCGCAAATAACTCAGCAACCCACAATATACTTATCTCCATCAACATATGCTGCGAAGCACTTAGGTGAAAACTTCACCATATCTGTAAACATAAAAAATGTCACAGAGGACATGAAACTAATTGGCGTTCAATGGAAACTCAAATTTAACTCCACCATCCTAGACGTATTAACCGCGACCGAGGGCGACTTCCTGAAAAGTTTTGCAGCAAGGGCAGGACCTGACTATGGCACCTACTTCTACTGGATAGAGGAAAATGAGCTTGTCATAAGCTTCACATTATACTACAAGGAACCTTGGCCTCCAGGGATATTCCCCAGAGGAGAAGGAACATTGGCTACACTGGCTTTCAACTCTACGTATCGTCCTAAAGAACCGCAACCCAAAGCGTCATGCGTTCTCGAAATAGCCAATACAATGCTTCTCACCGTAGATGGAACGGAAATACCTCATGATTCGGAGAATGGCTATTACGAAATCACGCCCCTAGTTTTCCCAAGCCTCGCAGTAAGCCCTATCTCATATGTAGCCACACACAAGAGCGAAGTTTTCGATATCAACGTGAACATTGAAGGGCTAGATCGAGAGTGGCGTCTCGTAGGATTGCAGTTCAAACTTCGTTACGATGCGGCTTTGCTCGGAGTAGTCAACATCACCAAAACGGGATACTTCTTTGAAAGCTTCGCACCATACGGAGTCTTAGGCGATGCTTTTCAAGAGCTCGACTACGTCATAGCTTGGTGCTTGATAAGTCCGAACTCAAGTACTGGCGAATGGAAACCCCCATTCTCATTCCCTGAAGGAAGTGGATTGCTAGCAGTTGTAACCTTTAACGCCACAAACTTTCCTTGGGAGCCGAATCCTTCATGCGCTTTGCAATTGGATGATGCTCAGCTGATCGATGCAGAAGGTGAACCAATTCCCCACAAGGTAAGACATGGCTACTATGAAGTTGGTCGCTACTTGGCTTTGATGCCTAACGCGGGATTTGCGGCAACAACAATGATTGGCGGCAGGTTTGCAGCGAACTCTGTCATAACTGCGACATGGGATGGAAGACCAATAATCACCGTTCCAAGTCCTCTAGCCACAGATTCACACGGCAACTTCACGGGCATAATCACTGTACTAACTCCAACAGTTCCTGGAGTCCACACGGTTATAGTGACAGATCAAGAAGGCAAAAACGCAACTGCAACGTTCACCGTAGTTGATATGACAGGACCTACAGGACCACAAGGCGAGAAAGGCGAGACAGGACCTACGGGGCCAACTGGACCGCAGGGTGAGCGAGGCCAGACAGGCCCGCGGGGTGAGCAAGGCGAGACTGGACCTCAAGGCCCAGCAGGATCAGCAGGGCCGACAGAAGTGTTGTGGGCGTCTATCATCATAGCTATAATCGCATTAGTTGTCGCAGTTTACCCCTTACTAGCTAAAAAAACCTGAGCTTCCCTCTTTCTACACTTTCAGCTCGCTGGCATTGTAGCGATATCGAAGGTGTGACTCTCGTCTTTTCAAAGCGCTATAGAAGATTATTCCAAAATGTTTAAGACTGCCAGATACTTCAGACATTTATTGCCTATAAAGGAAGTGTGAAACTTGAGGATTCTACCGATAATCATTATTTTGATAACCATTAACTTTTCACGCTGCTTATCAGACGGATGTCCTCCAGTCCCGTCCAACCAGCCACCCGTTGCAGAGTTTGTATATTCACCGACTCATCTACATGTTTTGGAATCAGTACTCTTTAATGCCTCAGCTAGTTATGACCCAGATGGCTTCATAGCCAGTTATGCTTGGGATTTCGGTGATGGAAACACGACGCAGGTTTCCAATTCCAGTATATTTTACTACTATGAAACACCTGGCATATTCAACGTAACCCTCACAGTAATCGACTCAGGAGGACTACAGAACGCAACTTCAAAGGAGATAACCGTGACAAAGCCACCTCTTGCGACATTTGTATTCTCGCCGTTCCGTCCAAGGATTGGGCAGTCAATAGTCTTCAACGCCTCCGAATCCAAACCTAATGGGGGTCACATAATCAGCTATTTCTGGGATTTCGGCGATAATGTTACCGAAAATGTAAGCGATCCCATAGTTACGCATATTTACGATATATTTGGAGACTATTCCGTCACTCTGACAATTGCTGACAGCGAAAATGAAACAGCAACAGCCACTCAGAAGATAACAGTAATGGCTCCCCCCGACGCAGATTTCTTTTTCGAACCCTTAGACCCACGTGTTTGCGACATCGTAACCTTTAACGCATCTCTCTCCATTCCAAACGGAGGATCCATCGTTGAATTCAAGTGGAATTTCGGTGATGGGTCAGATGTGGACTTTGGAATGATAGTCCAGCATAAATATGTAGAGATGGGTGAATACACAGTTTCGCTGAACGTTACTGACAGTGAAGGTGAATGGGACTCAAAAGATATGATGCTTAAGATCTTGCCGCATAGAGCAGACCTTAATGAGGATGGTACAGTAGACATTCTAGATTTGTATGTTTTATGTCGTGCATACGGATCATATATTGGGCATGAGCGGTGGGACGCCAAGGCTGACATCAACAATGACGGAAAAGTCAACATATGCGACGCTGTGATAATAGCAAAATCCTTTCATCAGTGCGCGAACGGATGAGATAATTCTTCCTCCGGTCTAAGTAGTGTCCGCCTCATCATTTGACAAAAAATGCTCCGTCTGACCGTGAATGGAAGACGCTTCCACTGAACATCAATAAATCAGCTTTTTGCCCGCGCCAAAATCAAATTGTTATGCTGCTAGCGCCACAGTACGTTGCTGGTATCACATAGATAGAAAGAATGGGGTCGCTACAGAACTGATTACTTTTTCACTACGCAAACCATCGATCCCTTTTTGACTATTACTGGTTTATCTTCTCCTCTATCGTCTGCAGCGTTAAACATCTCCTCAGTTTCATTGAATCTGCGTAGGAGCAGCTTTCCCTTTTCTGTTGTCTTGTAGAGGGTTTTTCCGTCCGCTTTTATGGGGCTGATCAACCTCGCTTCCAAAAGGCTTTTCAAATACTCGTTGTATTGTATGAAGTTAACATTTGCCCTATACATTATTTTGGTTTTGACAGCTCCGTCTACAGCCGCACCTAGGATCTGTGCTATGATGTCTAATCTGCTCCGACGCTTCGTCGCATCGCCATTTTTTGCGCCGTTAAGCTTTTCCAAGTTTCTTCCCAAATGCCTAATTGGACGAAGCGCTAAAAACGCATTACTTCTCCTTGAAACATATTCCATATGTAGGAATATTCTAGAATTATACTTCAACCTGAAATATTGAGCGCGGAGTCGTAGCACTTAGTCCAAGGATCTGTGATGCGTTGAGCCTTGTTGCTTTCCCAAGCTCTTAAACACTATTGTATCGATGGTTTCTAATATCAGATTCAAGGTTGTCCTTGCCGCTTGAAGTGCATAGAGACGCGAGTTTCTCGAATTATGGTCAGGCTTCGGTTTATTTCTGTGCGCTCAGCCCTTAAAATATTGATAATTGACATAGAGGTTAACTACAGAAAGGATAAAAAGGGTGTTTATCGCTCATACCTTAAGGAGAAAGGAAGAGTATGAAGAATAAAATTATGGTTGGTCTAACAGTTACACTTCTCGTCTTAGGACTATTTCAAATAACTCTTAACATGTCTCCAGCTTTTGTCAATGCGGAAAGCCAATCTTACAAGGAGATTTGGAAAATTGTTAATGTGACCAACTCCATGCCCTATAACACAATTGTGGACGTCAATGCTACTTTGAACTCGCGTAAAGGCGTCAACATTGCCTGCTCCCCAAACGTAACCAGCTATTTTGAAAATCCTGCAGGATACTCAAGTTGGTGGGACTGGCTAAACGGCACAGTTTCACTGCCCTACCATTGGGGTGATATGGATTGGTTCGTTACCAATGGGAGCCTGACAAGCATAACTTACGATGAGATTCAACACTGGGGAAACATATATATGGATAGCGGCGGAGGCGTAAACTATACGACTTTTATGGGTAACACCTACATGGCTGATTGGAACCTGACAAGCCGCTACAACGACCCAGATATAATCTTTCAAGCTTTTTGGCAAGGAAATGTAGTAAAAATGATTGACGATCTTGTTGTGCCAAACATGACAAGAATAAGCATAGTATTCAAAATTGTGATTACGGAACCAGGGAGTTATACTTTCAATATTACTGCTACTCCTGGGGTGACAGTTGATCCGTCAAGTTGGACCGTGGGAGGCGCTTCAACTCTTCTTGTGCCTCAGGATTACACAACGATTCAAGCAGCTGTCAACGCTGCGTCGCCTGGCGACACGATTGTCGTGGCAGCGGGGACCTACAATGAAAACCAAATTCGGATCAGCAAGGCACTCAAGATATACGGCTCAGGGGCAGATTCAACCATTATAAATGGCGGCGATGCCGTGCTTTCTGAAGCGGGATTGGTCAGAATCACTGCAAACGGAGGGAACGTAGTTTTCAGTGGTTTCACTGTAAGGAATGCAGGAGGGCCATTCAAGGGTGCATTGAAGATCAGAGTTGGCATCTATGTTGAATCCAATGCTACTGGACCAAGTTACACGATTTCAAACAACAAGATCTATGGAACTAACAACACTAATGAAGCGGAAGATTACGGATTCTATGCGCAATCTGGGAAGGAGAACATCGTATTTAGAAATAACTTGGTTACTCAGACGGGGGCAAATAACATCGTACTGGAACTCCATACTGGTTCGACTGAAATAAGCTATAACACTCTTGATGCTGGAGTGTATGGCCTTAGTGATTCAATTTTCTTCATGACTTATGGTGGAGTTAACGTAACAACTTTGCAGAATGTAAGCTACAATATCTTTGACATGGGCACGGGAGTAGGCCCATTCGATTATAACCACAGAGCGACTGGTGTCAGCTTCTGCAGCGTCTATCCCGTCCTTGGATCAGGTCCGGAAGCTAAGTTTACTAACATGGTGATTTCTGGTAACACATTTAACAACCTGAAAAGTCATAGAAGGGGTATTGGCTTTTGGAACGCTGGAAGTGGAGACAACCTTGTTTCACCGTTAATAACTGGAAACACTATAGAAGGGGTTGCAGGCTCAACAGGAAGTTATGGAATAGACTTCTACGGTCTCACAACTAACGCAACTATTACTAGGAATACCATTCGAAATACAGCAACAGCGATAGCACTGCGGTCAGGAAGTGCCCCCGGCACTCAAATAAACTACAACAACATTGCAAACAATACAATTGGGATAGATTGGACGCTAGGAACAACAGCAGTTGATGCTCACTTTAACTGGTGGGGCAACGAAACAGGCCCGACACATGCAACAAATCCGGACGGTAACGGAGACACTGCAACCGACAATGTCCTCTTTGAACCATGGCTTATAAAGCCCTATCCACCATTGGCCCCAATCAGCATTGTGTACGTGAATCCACGGTTCACAGTAGTGGAAACACCGGCACTCGGCACAGTATTTACTGTGAATATTACGGTAGCCAACGTGACTCTGATGTATGGATTTCAGTTCACGCTAAAGTGGAACAGCACGCTGCTTACGTTAACTAACCCAGCGGCTGCAGGTAAAATACCCACAGTTTGGGGGGCTAACTACATCAGTCAATATAATTACAGTATACCGGCTGGAAACTATTCATTTTTCGCATCAGCACGCTCTCCAGCACCACCATTTAACGGCACTATAACCTTAGCTTCTCTTACCTTCAGATCAATATATGATCCGATCTACCCACAAAATGTCACCTGCAGTTTGTCGCTTGTAAGTGTGACCCTCGCTGACCCAGACGCAAAGCCTATCTTACGCTGTGTTTACAGCGGCAATTATTCCTGTTATTCTGCAAAGCCAAAACTTCTGTTCATGTCAAAGGAATACACTGCTAAGAAAGTCCCAACGGAGTTTGACGCCCAGATCAACGTCACAAACATTGTCAATCTGAACGCATTTAACTTCAGTTTCACATATGACGCGGGCCTTTTGGAGATCATCTACCCATATGTCACAGTGCCCTCCTTCAGTGGCAGTCTAATAGTGTATAAAGGATGGGGTGACGGCACAGTCTTTGTCAATGTTACCGGGATTGCGCCTCCACTGAATGGCAGCATAGTCCTAGCCACAGTCAAGTTCAAGGTTAAGACAGGGTTCGTCTGGAACACTCAAACGCGTGTGATCAACTCCACACTGAACTTCACTATTCATGAGTTCAACGATGGAACCGTTGAACATGAAACTATTAATGGGACATACCGCTACAAGCCTGTGCCTGGAGACTTAGACCTAGATGGAGTTGTCACAATAATAGATCTTGCGTTTGCAGCCAGAGCCTTCGGGACAAACGAGGGAGAACCAGGTTGGCAGGATATTGCAGACCTTAACCGTGACCGCACAATAAACATCCTCGACCTCGTCATCATAGCCCGCAATTTCGGGAGGGAAGAACCCGAACCATAATTGACTAACATCGTCTTTTCCCTCTAAATAGATGAAGAAGGGGAATAACTATGTTCAAGAAAGTGCTCGCGATTGCGCTGTTGTTGATGATGCTAGCGTCTCTTCCTTTCCCCTATTCTGTTATGGGTGGCTTAGCAGAAGTCTCGTTTCAACCACGCATGAATACAGTTTGGGGAACCGAGGAAACATTCACCGTTAACATAACGCTTACGGAGATCACAAGCCTCTACGGCTGGGAGATCAAACTGTATTATGATCCATCAATTCTAAACGGCACAGACGCAAGCGAAGGCCCATTCCTTAAGAACGCCGGCCAAACATTCTTCAACTTCACCATTAACGATAACTACAATGCTACGCACGGGCGCATAAAAGCCTTCAACACTCTTGTCGGACAGATTCCCGGAGTGAACGGTACAGGCGTCCTGTTTACTGTCACCTTTAAAACCAAAGACTTAGGGATAACAACTTTGGATTTAGAGGAAACAATTCTTGCCGACATTAACGGCAATTCAATGCCTCACACAGTCAAGGATGGAGGGGTTGAAGTTTTGAACGTCATTCACGATGTGGCAATAAGAAACATCTCTGTTTCATCAAACATCGCTGTTAATGGTCAGCTTGTAGAAATATATGTAACAACTGCAAACTTGGGCAATAGAAGCGAAACCTTCCATGTGTGCACCTACTACAATCAAACCTTAATCGCCAATAAAACGGTTGACGCACTATCGCCCCAGACCAATACTGCGCTAACCTTCGTTTGGAACACCGCGTCAATAACTCCAAACGCAAGCTGCATAATCAAAGCTGAAGCTTCACAAGTTCCGGACGAAATAAGTCTTGAAGACAATGTACGTGTCTACGGAATCGTTGCCATAGTACAAGGCATACACGATGTTGCAGTGATTGCCGTGAGGCCCGCAACAGACAAAGTTTACGAAGGAGAGGTGCTCAATATTTACGTAATTGTGGCTAGTAAGGGAAACTACACAGAAACCTTCAATGTAACAGCCTACAGCGACAGCACCCTCATAGGCATGCAGACAGTTCAAAACCTTACATATGGACGCACGCGAGAGCTGACGTACGCCTGGGACACCAAAGGAGTGATTAACAAAACTTACATAATCAAAGCTATTGCAAGCATGGTTGAAGGAGAAACCAACCTTGCTAACAATAACTTAACTGACGGCACTGTTACAGTGTATCTCCTCGGGGCACTCTCAATAAAGATAGCTGAGGTAATCCCATGTGACCAGCTGGGCCGACCCGTCTCCAGTTTCTTAGCTGGAACAATGGCAAACTTTAAGATTACGCTCAACTGCACATTGATTGGAGCCAAAAACATCCTCTTAACGATTAATATGCACGATGCTAGAGGCAACACGATAGGCGTTGTTTCGTTCCAAGGACCAGTAGCGTCAGGCTTAACCACATTCGTGTTGGGACTCCCAATACCGATCTCAGCCAATGTTGGAAACGCAAAAGTGTATGCTAATGCACTAAGCGACTGGCCTCATCTCGGAGGAGCACCGTACAGCCCGGAAATGAGTGCAACCTTTGAGATTAGGAGGTTGTAAACAAGTGACAACCAAAATGAGAATGTCTATCTTTGTCGCTTTCCTAATCATACTGGCTTTTATATATGAGGGGTGGTCACTGGCCCTCCAAGTCACAGTTTATACAGCAAAACCAAACTACACCATAGAAGAAAACATCTATGTCCATGGTGAGGTAAAGGCTGATGGAGTATTAGTCGAGAACGCAACAGTGGCCTTGGAAGTCCGTGATCCCACGGCAAGTCCAGTGATCATTAGAACACTGAGTACAAATGCCTCGGGAAAGTATGATCTGAGTTTCAAACTTCCTTCGCAAGCTCTGCAAGGCACGTACGCAGTCAACGTCAGCTGCAGTTACCTTGGAGAAAGGGCCACAAGCACCACATCGTTCAATCTGGAAAAAGCTTCGTTCTTTGTTGTGACTGTTACAATTGGAAGATCCGCATACAGAGTTGAAGAACCAATCGAAATTTACGGGAATGCCACGCTCGCTGGTATTCCTATTGTGAAAGCTTTAGTTGCCATAGAGGTGCAGGATCCAACAAGCACGCCAGTCCTGATAAGAGTGCTGGAAACAGACACAAGTGGACTCTATAGATTGACATTCCAATTGCCCACGGGTTCGCCCACAGGAACCTACAGCGTGTACGCAAGTGCAAGCTACGAAGATCAGAAGGCATCTGCCAATTCAACATTCCAAGTTAAACAGATATCTGCTGACATAAACGGAGACGGAGTAGTCAATATTGTAGATTTATACCTTGTGGCTAGGGCTTGGCATTCTACTCCAGGTCACCCAAGATGGGATCCGAAATGCGACTTGGACGGCAATGAACTCATAAACATAATTGACATAATGCTTGTAGCACGAGAGTACAGGCCGTGATTGCCATGGTGAGAAGAACACTTTTAGCAATGTCAATGGTGTGCGTTCTGTTCCTCACTGTTTTTTTGGTGAATTTTTCTCCCACAATTCTGGCTGAAAATACCACGTTATATATCGATCCTCCAAGTGTAGCAGGAGTCAATGTTGGAGACACTTTCAAGATAAACGTAACAGTTTCGAATGTGGCTGACTTGTTTGGTTGGCAATTCAAATTAGCGTATCGAAACGACGCATTGAACGCCTCAAGCATATCTGAAGGTCCATTCTTAAAAGCGGGTGCCTCAACTTTCTTTTATCTGGCAGAGTTCAGAGATGATTACAATGCGACACATGGTCTAATAATTGCTGCAGCTACTCGCATGAATGTTAACACTGGTGTTTATGGCAGTGGAACGCTGGCTACAATTGTTTTCAAGGTAAAGGCCCCAGTGAGCACGGTGCTCGATCTATTTGACACAAAACTCATCGACTCAGCCTCGCCTTTCGGTAACCCAATACCTCACACAGTTGTCGATGGAGAAGTCTACGCCGGGTTACATGATGTAGCCGTTATAAATGCTGAGGTCTCCGCTACACGAGTTTACAAGGGGCAACTTGTTGGAGTCAACACGACCGTCAAAAACAACGGCGAGTATGCAGAAACTTTCAATGTCACAGCTTATTATGACACAAATGCAATTGGAATTCAAACTGTCAACAACTTGACGATTGGTTCTCAAACAACTTTAACCTTCATTTGGGACACTAGCGATGTGGAATCTGATAGAACCTACACCATTAAAGCAGAGGCAGCCAGAGTTCCAGGGGAAATAAATCTTGACAATAACGTATTCATCAATGGTGCTGTAACGGTGCGTTCATACCCAATTTTCTTGATAAAAATTACTGAAGTAATTCCCAGCAACCAATCTGGGTATCCTGTAGCGAGTTTTAGAGCTGGCTCAATTGGATACTTCAAGGCAACAGTTAACAACACATCTTTCGAGTTAGAAACCGTATTGGTGACGGTGAATGTATATGATTCCTCCAACACCACACTTGGAGTGGTCTCTTTCAAGGGCATGATAATGCCGGGCATATCAACGTTCATCCTTGGTCTACCCATACTTTCTTCAGCTTCTCGCGGACTTGCGAAGGTTTACGCAAACGCGTTCACGGATTGGCCTTACTTTGGGGGCGTTCCTTACTGCCCCGAAGTATCTGCAACATTTGAAATTGTAAGTCCGTGACAATAAAATGTACCCATTTAAACGGAAACTGAATAAAAACATAAAAGTCCCAAATTATAGAGGACTTGTCATATTTCTTGTATTGGCATTCTCGTTAAGTGCAATTTGGGGCAGTGGTCTTATATTGGGCCCAAATGCTGCCGATGCTCAAGGCCCAGAAATAATTATTCTTTCACCACAAAATACAACCTATACAACGACTTCAATTCAATTAATCTTTACAATAGATAAAGAGACTTCATGGATAGGTCATAGCCTAGACTTTCAGGAGAATGTAACAACAGCGGGGAACACAACTTTGGCCGAACTTTCTGAGGGTGGACACAGTGTTATGGTTTTTGCAAATGACACCTCAGGTCTTATGGGAGCTTCAGAAAGGATTTATTTCACGGTATCACCGCTGCACGACGTAGCCGTCATTAATATCTCTCTTCCATTCAGTAAATTATGTGTGGGCGAAACAATTAACCTGAACGTTACGGTGAAAGACAAAGGTAGCGTTCGCGAATCGTTCAATGTTACTGTCCGCTATAATAACACTATAATTGAAACAAAACCTGTAAATAATCTCACTGAAGGCTCAGAGGCAATCTTGGCTTTTGGCTGGAATACGTCAGCTGTGCCCGCTGGAATCTACGTCATAAGAGCTGAGGTCAGCGTTATAACTGGCGAGATTAATATTGACGACAATGTTTTGATTTATGGCACTATAAGATTGTATCCAAAACCACTGGTGCAGATTAGACCATCTACAATACAGGTTAAAATGGAGCAGAATTTCACGATCGGAGTGTGGATAGTAAACGTTACAAAACTCTGCCACTTTGAGTTTAATCTGTATTATAACTCGTCCCTTTTGTATGTTGAAGAGGTTTTCGTGTGCGATGAATTCGGGATGTTTCTAACGTCGCCTTATTCAGGGGGTAGGATAAATAATGACGGCGTAAAAGGCAACCTTTCTGTGTCTCTTACGCAGTCAAATGCGGCTATTCCGGTCAATGGTTCAGGAGAAATGGCAAGAATCAAGTTCAGGGTTGTAGGTACCCTTTTATATTCATGGAAACCGAACTCGACGAATTTCCTGCAATGTGCTTTAAACCTCAGTGATTTAAAAATCGGAGTTAGAATTGAAGGTACTAGATTCTTGGAACAATACAGGAGTGAAATTTCAGTATATGGAGCTGAGTACAAGTTTAAACCTGTGCCTGGCGACCTAAATTTGGACGGAATGACAGACGTCATTGATCTTTCTGGTTGCGGGAAGCAGTTTGGAAAGACTGGTGAAAGCATCTTTGATTTGAATGGGGACCAGATTGTAGATAAGCTTGACTTGGGTCTCGTCGCTGTGAATATAGGCAGAACTAAACCTTAGAATTTAACATTACTAGGAGAGAAAACTTTCTGACCTTTTAAATATGGCGTGCGTAACGTATAAAGTATGTAGGTGTAGATGTTGACCAAAGCAAGCTTGCTCATCTCAATATTTGTGTTATCATTTATCGTTACATGCCCGTTAGGTTATGCGATGCCTGGAGCTATCGTGGCTGTTGATCCAAAGGAAAGCAAAGTGAAGGTGGGACAGACTTTCGCAGTAAACATTAACATAACTGATGTCTATGAGCTCAGAGGCTTTGACTTTCGGGTATCCTATTGCACTACATTGTTGAAACTTTTGAGCGTTGAAGAAGGAACATTCTTGAAAAGTGTAGGATCTACCTTCACTATCAACTTGACAACAGAAGGGGTTGTTTGGTTCGCCGTGGTGCTTTACGATCCCCAAGGATTAGAAGTGTCAGCAAATGGAAGCGGCATCCTTGCAACCATAACCTTCAAGGCAATAGCCGTGGGTACATGTTCACTGGACCTTCACTCTATAGACCCATGTAGGCCTGATGAGATTAAACTGGCCAAAGATCCTCCAGAGACAATCGTGCACATCCCTAACATAGCCATCGACGGCAGCGTTGTGGTTGCAGAAAGCTCGGATCCAGATCCACCACCAGATCCGCCTGGAGATCCACCGTCAGATCCGCCGACCAAGAGTCCTGACATAAATGGAGACGGTAAGGTCTCAATTTCTGACTTAGCCGTAGTCGCAAGAGCCTTCGGTTCTTCGCCGGTTGACTCTAGATGGGACGAAATGGCGGACTTAGACAACGACCAAGATGTAGACATTGCGGATCTGCACATAACGGCAAAAAACTTCGGGACATCAATTTGATCAAAAATCCTCTCCCCTAATTGTCAATCCTTATGCGA
>Ga0315310_10001899_pt1 | contig 13185 bp, 11 predicted proteins | sample TDP5_MG_FD_203630 | JGI IMG/M metagenome (GOLD analysis project Ga0315310, IMG submission 203630) | Freshwater sediment microbial communities from Lake Towuti, South Sulawesi, Indonesia - TDP5 | ecosystem: Environmental > Aquatic > Freshwater > Lake > Sediment | place: Indonesia: South Sulawesi... | reverse complement strand
CGTTCTGCCGTCGCTCAATAAAAAGACACAGGAGACAGGCAGGTCCACTTCCAGCTCGAAAGGCTCATCCTCGTGGGTCTCAAAGACGGCCATCCTCTGGCCGGTGTTGACCCCGCAGCGCAGTGAAAGGCGCTTGAGTTCCGGCAACTCCAGGTCCAGGGCGCCGAAGACTTCATCGAGCAAGGGATGCATGATGTAACATTCTTCGATAGGCACCACCCGCTGGCTCTCGGCCGCCATGAAACCCAACCGTCCATGCTCGTCCAGGGCGAACTGGACGTGGTTGCGGTAGCGCCAGGGCTCAGGGCTTTCTATCACCGGTTTGACTGGCACACTCTCAAAGCAGCCGATGCGCTCCAGTTGATCTTGAACGATACGCTGTTTGAACGCCAACTGGGCCTCGTAGGCGATGTGCTGCCAGTGGCAACCGCCGCAGCCAACCGCCGCAATAGTGGCGTGGCTTCCGAAGTGAGGGCAGGGGGGTAGCACACGCTGCGTTGAAGGGACGAGTACCTCCACCAGCCGCCCCCAGGCATAGCGCCCCTTATCCTCAACGATTTCAACCAACACTTCCTCGCCGGGGATAGCATAAGGCACGAAGACCACTTTGCCCTCGTGCCGTCCCAGGGCTGCGCCCCTGTGGGCCATATCAGTTAGATGTAGTTCTATATGACCTCGAATGGCCTAGGTCCTTTCGCCTGGAAAACCTGTACCGCCTTACCGCAATCACCAGGGCTACGGTGCAGGAGTGCCACTATTATGGCATAGGTGGTGCAACAGTGGTGGATGTCAACATTATAACTTATTTCTCCTGTGATGACAAGCAGAATATCAGCGTCCTGTCCCCAGACCACTCCTATTCGCCACCTACGGTTGCGCTGCTCTCACCTGTACCGCAACAGTGGTGAAAGGGCCTCCTTCTCCTCCGGCGTGAGAAAGGCGACCTCTACCGCGTTTTCCTGCAACCGGCGCAGTTCCGCCGGAGTCAGCCCTAGCTCCCTTTCAGCCACCGTGTACTCGTAGGCCAGGTCAATATTGCTGATGCCAGGGTCGTCGGTGTTCAGGGTGACCAGCAATCCCCACCGCAGAAAGATGGGCAAAGGGTGGTCGGCGTAGCTGGGCACAGTGCTGGTCTGCACGTTGCTGGTCAGGCAGCTTTCGATGCCAATGCGTCGCTCGGCCAGCAGGTCCATGGTTGCCTCATCATCCACCGCTCGCACGGCGTGCCCCAGTCGTTCTGCGCCCAGTTCCAGCACTGCCTGTCGCACGCTCTCCGGCCCGGCTGACTCCCCCGCGTGGACAGTGACGTGCAAGCCGGCCTCCCGCGCCCGGCGGAAGTGGTCTACGAACAGTTCGCCTGGGAAGTTGGCCTCGTCTCCCCCCAGATCCACCGCCACCACACCACGGTCGCGGCAGTGGATCGCCGCCTCCAGATCCTGCCAGCAGGGTTCTGGCCCGAAGGTGCGAGACATGATGCCGATCAGCTTGGCCTGCATAGGCAAGTCCTCCAAAGCCTCGGCCAGCCCGTCGCACACCGCCTCAGCGACGCCGATAGGGTCCAGGCCATGTTTCTGGGCCATGAAGAAAGGGCCGAAGCGGAGCTCGATGTAGTCAATCCCCTCCCGGGCAGCGTCCTCTACATTCTCATAGGCAATGCGGCGGACGGCGTCGTAATTGACCATTGCCTGCTGGAGCCACTCGAACCTGGCAATGAAGGTCATCACATCAGAGACAGGCCCGTCCACCTGCACGTGGGGACGCAGCTCTTCCACCGTCCAGCCGGGCAGATGCAACCCATGCTGGCGGCACAGGGCGATAATCGTCTCCAATCTGACGTTGCCGTCGAGATGGCGGTGCAATTCTATCAATGGGTATCCGTTGCGCATCTTGCATCTCCTCCATAAAATATGATACTATCTGTCAATCGAGTTGTCAAATCTCCAGGGAACAAAAAGCCCCCTCCGCCGCACATCCCTGCGATGAAGAGGACTTTTTTCGACCCGGAAAAAGCAGCTTGCCTTTTGCCAACGAATGGGCTATAATAGCCAGGCGAGTTAGATGGTTGGGAACCCGGTGTACGGGCTTTGTTGGAATGGATGGCCAACTCGCTGCCGCGTAAACCAGCAGGCAGGGACGAGGGATAAACACGCCTGCGGCCATGTGACACAAACGGAGAAGTTCTTATAAGTTGTATACCCTATAGGGGTATCTGGTGAAGGAGGGGCGGAGGGTGGTGGATGGCTTTCCCCTCTCGCTGGGGGAGAATGCCGATCTCATCCAGGGCTTTTGAGCCCCGCTTGGCGTGGACATCCAGGTAGGTGACCCAGGGGGTGCTGGCGACATGAGTCCAGTGCAGCTTGCCCTCGATGCGCATACCCGTTTCGTCAAAGAGGACGGGGCTTCGTCAGTCCATCACTGGATGGCGGCTTGCTGCTGTTGCGACTGTTCTTGGCGCGTTGATCCTCCAGTTCTTGCACCCTTGCAGCCAGTTGCTCGATCACTGTCACTAATGTACCTACCAGAGCTATGACCGCCCCCTTCGCCCTGCTGATACGCGGGATGGCCATCTTGTATACTGTCCTTATGATAGCCTACTACACCGTTGTCCTGTGTTGCTTTATCCCCTTCCTGGCAGCGCCTATTGGCTTTTACCTGTCGTTGATCGGCGCCGCGCTATTCGGGCAGACCTACCGGGAGAGTGCAGGCATCCTCCCGGCCAGCGGCCAAGTGACCTCGGCCTGAACAGGGCCACATTCTATGAAGCAAATCGTTGCGGTGAGCGTGATACAACCTGCAACGACGCTGCGAGTATTTGGGAAGAAGCGCGCCAGTTACTGGTTGAGGCGAAGCTCTTATAGAGCCGCCTCCTAGATCGGAACCCTATGAGCAGAATCTACGTAGCTTTGGACCTGGAGACCACCGGTTTGCAGCCTGAGCGCGACGCTATCATCGAGGTTGGAGCGGTCAAGTTCCGCGAGAACGAGGTGCTGGAGACCTGGTCCAGTCTGGTAAACCCCCAACGCCCTATTCCTCACAAAATTACCCAACTGACGGGCATCACTCAGGCCGAGGCCAATCAGGCCCCTACTCTGTCCTCAGTCATCAGCTCCTTGAGGAGGTTTGTCAAGGATTATCCCATCGTTGGCCACAATGTGTCCTTCGACCTGGGTTTCCTGAAACGCTACAATCTCTTTCTGGACAACCCGGCCATTGACACCTTTGAGCTGGCCAGTATCCTTCTGCCCCATGCGGCGCGCTACAGCCTGGGCACCCTAGCTGACGCTTTGGGCATCACCTTCCCCACCCGGCACCGCGCCCTGGACGACGCCCTGGCTACCAAGGACCTTTTCCTGGGGCTGTTACAGCAAGCCTCTCAACTGGACCTCAGCGTCATCCGCGAGATCAACCGTCTGGCCGCCAGGAGTAACTGGTCTCTTAGGCCTGTCTTCCAGGATCTGGAGCAGGATAAGGTCCGCTTCGCCTTCACCGGCAGCATTGGCCAGCAACTGATGGCCAAAGGGGCCCTGGATGGCGAGGGCTCCCTGGGTCTGCTCTTCGCCCGGGAGGAAAAAAAGAAGCCTCTCCAGCCGAAGGTGGAGCGACAATTGTTGGACGTGGACTCCCTGGCGGCCATACTAGAGGAGGGCGGTGATTTCTCCTGCAAGTTTCCAGGCTACGAATATCGCCCCCAGCAGGTTGAAATGCTTCGAGCCGTGGCCGAGGCCTTCAACGGGCATCAGCACCTCCTGGTGGAGGCCGGCACCGGTACGGGGAAATCCATCGCTTACCTGTTGCCTGCCGCCCATTTCTCTGTACAGAACGGCGAGCGGGTGGTCATCTCCACCAACACCATCAATCTGCAGGACCAACTCTTCTTAAAGGACATCCCCGACTTGCAGAAAATACTGCCTTTTGAATTCAAAGCGACCTTACTCAAAGGGCGCAGCAATTACATTTGTCTGCGGCGGCTGGCCGCCCTGCGCCATGCTGGCAGTTCATCAGTTGACGAACTGCGGGTGCTGGCCAAAGTCCTGGTCTGGCTGCCCAGCACGATGACCGGTGACCAGGCGGAGTTGTTCATGCCCGCCTTGGAGGAGCGCTTTGTTTGGAATCGAATCTGCTCCGATGCCGAGAACTGCCTGGCCGAGCGGTGCGCTTTTCGGCAGGAGGGCAAGTGCTTTTTCTATCGCGCCCGCCAGCAGGCTGAGGGGGCTCACCTCATCGTCGTCAACCACGCTCTGCTCCTCTCTGACATAGCCGTGGAGAACCGGGTGCTGCCTGAATATCGCTATCTCATCGTGGATGAAGCTCACCACCTGGAGGACGCCACCACCAATCAACTGAGTTTTGAGGTCAACCTGCGGAGCGCCCAACGGCTGCTCTCCGAGTTGAGCCAGAGGCCGGGGCCCAGGCGCTATGGGGGCTACCTGGCCGAGGTCATAGCTCGCTGTCGAGAAGCCGTGCCCGAGGCTATCGAGCGCGAACTGGAGAGTTACATTGAGAACCTGCATCAGGAGGTGGAAGCAGCCGGGCGTAGCCTCTACGAGTTTTTTGACACCTTGTCCCTCTTTCTGAAGGAACACAGCCGGCCGGGCGGCGAATACGACCAAAGCATCAGACTGACCAGCGGCCTCCGGGTGCAGCCTGCCTGGGCAGATGTGGAAATCGCTGGGGACAACTTCTCCGTTCACCTCTTCAAGTTAAGTGATGGCCTGAAACGACTCTACAGCGGTCTGGGAGATCTGGAGGGCTATGACATCCCTGACTACGAGGATCTGCTGCAAGGATTGCTAGGCTATCACCAACGGTTGGAGGATCTGCGCGAGCAACTGAACGCTCTCATTGCCCAACCCTCGCCTAGCGACATCTATTGGGCTGAAATCTCGGCCAAAGACGAAGAACTCTCTTTGCACGCCGCACCCTTGCACATTGGCCACCTGGTGGAGCGACATTTGCTCACGCCCAAGGAATGTGTCGTCCTTACCTCGGCTACCCTGTGCACTGACGGCGATTTCAGCTTTATCAAGGAACGCCTCAACGCCTGGGAGGCGCGGGAGGTGGCGGTCGGCTCCCCCTTCGATTACATGAGTTCCACTCTGCTTTACCTGGTCAACGACATCCCCGAACCTAACCAACCCTATTACCAGAAGGCCGTGGAGCAGGCGCTTATCGCCCTCTGCCAGGCCACCCGGGGGCGCACCCTGGTTCTTTTCACCTCTTACAATCAGTTGCGCAACACCTCCGGGGCCATCACCCGACCTTTGGCAGAAAACGACATTGTGATCTTCCAGCAGGGCGATGGCTCCTCACGCCGTCAACTGCTGGAGAACTTTCGCACCACCCCTCGTTCGGTTCTCCTGGGCACACGCAGCTTCTGGGAAGGGATTGATGTTATGGGCGAGGCCCTCAGTTGCCTGGTCATCGCCCGGCTGCCCTTCTCCGTGCCCACTGACCCCATCTTTGCCGCTCGCAGCGCGACCTTCGAGGACCCCTTTGGCCAGTATGCGGTGCCGGAGACCATCCTGCGCTTCCGCCAGGGTTTTGGGCGGCTCATCAGGAGCAAAACCGACCGGGGCGTGGTGGTGATTCTCGACAAACGGGTGCTGACCAAATCTTATGGCCGGGCCTTCTTGAACTCGTTGCCGGAATGCACCGTCAAGCGCGGCCCTCTGGCGGCCCTTCCCGCTGAGGCTGCCCGTTGGATTGATGGCGAGGCGTTGTACCAGCCGGGTCTGGGTTTGTGAATAGGAGCGCAGACATTTGACAGTTGCTGGAGGAAAGCTTATAATCCAGAGACAAGAGGTTGGATAGGGAGGATGCTCATGGGCAAAGCAATGACTATCGAGTTGTCGGACAAATTGGTGGATAAGCTCGGCCAGTTAGTGAACGCAGGACTTTATGCTTCTGAGAAAGAGGCCGTCCTGGCTGCGGTGGAGGAACTATTAGAAAAGAGGTATTGGGGGACAGAGGAGCAGAGGCAGGCCCAACTGCGAGCCTTTGTGAGGGCGCAGCGGGAAGGCAAGCCCCGCCCTATCGGATCCGTCTCAGACAAGGAATGGGCTGCGATCAAGCGTAAATTGGCCGAAGCTCCCCCTTTTGAAACATGGCAAGATGCTATGCGAGCCATTAGAAGTTAGGCGGCAATCTGGAGTCCAGATAAATGAAGTTGACACTTGAAATTCTCAAGAAAGAAGCATGGGGATTTGCTGAAATCGAGTCGGTGCACCGAGAGCCGTCATTATACGGCGTTACTGATGGAAAGGCTGTTGGCACCTATTTCGAACACAAGTTCTGCTCCTATCTCCGTGAAAGGTATGAATTTGAAGAAGGAAGCCCTGCTAGTGGCATAGACTTCCCTGACCTTGAAGTCGACATGAAGGTAACAAGCGTGACGCAACCACAATCATCGTGCCCATTCAAATCGGCGCGGCAGAAAATTTACGGTCTTGGCTATTCTCTGCTTGTCTTTATATATGAAAAGACAGACGATCCTCAAACATACACCGGGAATCTAAACATTCTACACACGATTTTTGTCAGCAAGGAGTGAACGGCAGATTTTCAAACGACAACGGGTCTTCGCCAAATCCTCGAGAATCAAGGCAATAAGGATGACATCCTAGCTTTCCTGGAAGAGCGAAGACTTCCAGTAGATGAAATCGGAGCATCAGCACTTGCTGACGAGATTCTCATTAATCCCCCAGAAGTCGGGTATCTTACGGTCTCGAATGCCCTTCAATGGCGGCTTCAATATCGGCGAGTGATCGAGATGGCCGATTCAGTCGCAGGGGTCGAAAGGTTGAAATAGCAATGAGCGATCAGAAACGGCGCAAAGTTGAATTTGGAGATTTTCAAACCCCCATCAATCTATCCCGGAAAGTTTGCGCGCTCGTTGCACAGACCGGGTTTCGCCCTGCTTCTATTCTTGAGCCAACATGCGGGACCGGTTCATTTCTTCGAGCCGGTTTAGAGACATTTCCAGATGCGTTGTATGTTCTAGGTTTCGAGATTAATCCGGACTACATAGAACGCGCACGCAGCGCGGTTTTGCCGGTTGTACCATCCAACACATTTGTCGAAATCCGTCAATCTGATTTTTTCCTCACTGACTGGTCTAATGTAATTGAAAAACTGTCTGAACCCATTCTTGTTATAGGCAATCCGCCGTGGGTAACGAATGCAGAATTAAGTACCTTAGGCAGCAACAACGTTCCGACAAAATCGAATCTCGACAACCTTCGTGGTATTGATGCACTCACTGGTAAGAGCAATTTCGACATTTCAGAGTGGATGCTCCGAAAGAATCTCGATTGGCTTAATGGTAAGAACGGCTTGCTTGCCATGCTATGCAAGACGACGGTAGCTCGCAAGGTCCTGATGTACGCTTGGCAAAATGGATTAACGGTTGCATCAGCCTCTCTGTATCATCTGGACGCAAAAGAATGCTTCGGCGTCTCAGTTGATGCATGCCTGCTCTTAATTCAAACTCATCCGGCGGGTCGCAGCAAGGAGTGCCGAGTTTATAACTCGCTTCATTCAAGGCAATCTGCTGGCGTATTTGGTTCGCGAGATGGAAGGCTTTTAGCAGACGTCCACTTGTACGAGAAATGGAAAGACTTGGTCGGGACTGGGCTGAAAGGTTGGCGCTCGGGAATAAAGCACGATTCTAGCAAAGTGTTTGAACTGGGCCTCGACAACGGCAAACTGGTTAATGGCCTCGGAGAATGCGTTGATATTGAATCTGATCTACTCTTTCCTTTGCTGAAAAGTTCCGATCTTGCGGTGCATAGAGCCCCCCGGCGGTGGCTGGTTGTTCCACACAAAACGATGGGGGAAGATACAGGCCACCTGAAAACCGATGCTCCTAAGACATGGAATTACCTCGTGGCCCATGCACATCTTCTGGATAATAGGAAAAGTTCTATATACAAGAACGGTCCCCGCTTCTCAATCTTTGGGGTTGGGCCGTATTCATTTGCACCGTGGAAGGTTGCCATTTCAGGTCTATACAAGAGGCTTGATTTTGTTCAAGTGCCACCTTTTCAGGATCGTCCGGTGGTTTTTGACGATACGTGTTACTTTTTCCCATGCCAATCTGAAGAGGAATGTCATGTGCTTCACGAACTCGTTACGTCCGAGCCCGCCAGAGATTTTTTGTCGGCTTTTATTTTCTGGGACGCAAAGCGGCCAATTACAGCTCGCCTTCTCAACTTGGTTGACTTGGCAGCTCTGGCGCGAGTTTTGGGCAAAGAGAATGATGTCACACGAATGCTTGCGGAGCGGCAGGTTATGAAGTATAGAGAAGGAGTGCGCCAGCTTTTTCTTTTCAGGGAAGATGTTGATAAGTATGGTAACAAGTAAGGCTGTGGCGAAGGAATAGGAGACACCTCCCGCCCAACCAGCGGTTGGAGCCGACACCGCTTCACTGGCGCTCGCAGCGCAGCTCAACCGCGAGCCGTTAGATAGCCAGGGACCGAGATCGTGCAAGTGGCTGAGAGCCACAACCTGTCCACCTTCATCACCTGGTAAGAAGCACTTCGAAGGCAAAACGGCGATGCGTATTCTCACGCCGGTGGAATATCTGGCTAAACATAGTAGAGTAAAAGAGATGGGGAGTAACCATGATTGACGTGAATCAACTGAGAAAAGGTGTCACTTTCGAGATGGATGGAGAACTCTACAGAGTCCTCGACTATCAGCATTACAAGCCCGGTCGGGGCAACGCCATCATCCGCACTAAACTGCGCAACCTGCGCACCGGAACCACCATTGACAAGAACTTTGTCTCCGGTGACCGGGTGCAGGACATCCGCCTGGACCATCAAACAGTTCAGTATCTCTACAGCGATGGTGACCTCTACTACTTCATGGACACCAAGACCTACGAGCAGCCCAGCCTCTCGACTGAGATCCTGGGCGAGGCGGTGGACTATCTGACGGATGGGTTGACCCTGGAATTGTCCACCTACGAGGGCGAGCCCATAGACATCGAGTTGCCCGTCACCGTCGAACTGGAGGTCGTGGAGGCTCCGCCGGGTTTCGCTGGTGATACGGCCACTGGCGCCACCAAACAGGTCACCCTGGAGACCGGTTTGAAAATCCAGGCGCCCCTCTTCGTTGATAAGGGCGACCGCGTCAGAGTAGATACCCGCACCGGTGAGTATCTGACCCGCGTATAGGGGCATAAGGGAGCAGAAGACGAAAGGACAAGGCCGGTGAGGGGCGAAAGCCTGGACAGCGAATGGGAGCAGCAGTTGCCTCTGTGGAGCAGTCCCCAGGCGGGACCGTCTTTCTCGACTATGCAGATCTATCGGGTCTCGCAGATCACTGCCTACATCAAAGAACTGTTCGACAGCGATTACGCCTTGCAGGACCTCTGGCTGGAAGGTGAAGTCTCGAATTACTCCCGAGCGGCTTCGGGACACGTCTACTTCACGCTCAAGGACGAGGAGGCCCAGATCCGCTGTGTGATGTGGCGTTCACAGGTGGAGCGACGGGCTTATTTGCCCCAGGACGGTGAGGCCATCCTCGCCCACGGCCGCATATCGGTCTACGAGGCAGGAGGCCGGTATCAATTCTACGTTGACGACATTCAGCCAGCGGGCGCCGGTCTTTTGTACCTCCAATTCGAGGCCCTCAAGGAGCGGTTGGCTGCCGAGGGCCTCTTTGATACCGAACGTAAGCGCCCTCTGCCACCCTTCCCTCGGCGCTTGGGTGTGGTCACCTCGCCTGCGGCCGCAGCTCTGCGGGACATCGTGAACGTCTTAAGACGCCGCTATCCCCTGGTCGAAGTGGTGCTCTCACCTACCCTGGTTCAGGGCGATGAGGCTCCTTCCCAGATTGTGGCTGCCATCGAAGCTCTCAACGAGCACACGGATGTGGATGCCATCATCGTCGCCCGGGGCGGCGGTTCACTGGAGGAGTTGTGGGCCTTCAACGATGAGCAGGTAGCGCGGGCCATCTACGCCTCCCAGGTACCCGTTGTCACCGGCGTGGGCCACGAGACCGACTTTACCATCGCCGACTTTGTAGCCGACGTGCGGGCTCCCACCCCATCGGCAGCGGCTGAGGTGGCCGTGCCCGACCGGCAGGAGCTACGAGGGGCGGTGGAGAGTTGGCGCGAGCGCCTGGCGCAACTCATGTGGGGGCGCATCGAGGAAAGACGCAGGGCCTTGCAATACCGGGAGCAGGTCCTGCGCCGTTTCTCGCCCCAGGCCCAAATTGATAGCTATCGCCAGCGCATTGACGATCTGATGCATTCGGCGCTAGCTGGCCTGAAGCACCGCCTGGCTCTCGCAAGGGAACGGCTGCGGACCCTGGATAGCCGGTTGCAGACCCTCAGCCCTCTGGCCACTTTGGAGCGAGGATACGCTATCGCCAGACACCTGGACACAGGGAAGGTGGTGAGGAGCATCACTCAGGTGGTGGCCGGAGACCGGCTGGAAGTGCGGGTGAGCGACGGCCAGTTCGAGAGCACTGTGGGTCATTTGGTAGATTAGAGAGGACGGAATGGAGATAGAGAATCTGTCATTTGAAGAAGCTTTCAAGGAACTGGAGGAGACGGTGCGCCGTCTGGAAGAGGGGGATTTGACCCTGGACGAGTCCATTGCTCTCTTTGAACGGGGTCAGGCCCTGGCCCGGCATTGCGGCGAAAAGTTAGATAGAGCAGAGCTTAGAGTAAGCCAGCTTTTTCCCTCCAGCGGGCAGAATGAAGGCGGCTATGAAACCGTGCCCTTTGAAGGGGAGTGAGGGCGGCAAGCATGTCAATGGCCGACAGCAGGTTCTGGCATGGAGCGAGTGATAGAATTGCTGGTTGCCAGACAGGGCAACAGTGCTGAAAGTGGCCAGCGTTTGGACAAGTACATCGCCCAGGAGGTGCCCGACCTCTCCCGGTCGCTGGTACAGAGGCTGATCCGCGAGGGACTGGTCACCGTCAATGGGCAAACGGTCAAAGCCAGCCGCAAAGTGGAAGTCGGCGATACGATTGTCCTGCGCGTTCCGCCGCCGGAACCCCTGGAGGTGCGTCCTGAGGCCATCCCGCTGGACATCGTCTACGAGGACGCTGATCTCTTGGTGGTGAACAAGCCGGCGGGCATGGTCGTGCACCCGGCTTATGGCCACCGAACAGGGACTCTGATCAACGCTGTCCTGGCCCACTGTCCCGAGATAGCTGGTGTGGGGGACACCCTGCGGTCAGGGATAGTCCATCGCTTGGACAAAGAGACCTCGGGACTGATCATCGTGGCCAAGAACGATGCCGCTCGCCAGCATTTGCAGCGGCAGTTCAAGCGACGAGAGGTCAAGAAAGTCTATCTGGCTTTGGTGGAAGGGCATCTAAAGCCAGAGCGAGGGCTTATCGAGGCTCCCATCGGCCGTGACCCCCGTCGTCGTAAGCGCATGGCTGTGATGAAAGTGGAGAAGGGGGGACGTGAGGCCCAGACCAAGTATCGAGTGGTGGAGTATTTCGCCTTGCAGGTGGGTGGGATATCTCGCCTCTACACGTTGGTTGAGGCCCAACCCGTGACCGGCCGCACCCACCAGGTGCGGGTTCATTTCGCCTTTCTCGGCCATCCCCTGGTCGGTGACCCCGTCTACGGCTTCCGCAAACAGCGTCTGGCTGGCTATGGCCTGCCGCCCCTGGACCGGCAGTTCCTCCACGCTCAGAGCCTGGGTCTTCATCTACCCCATTCCAACCAGTACGTCGAATTCAGAGCCGAATTGCCGACCGACTTAAGAGAGGTATTGGAAAGGTTGCGAGTTCTCACCGACCGCGGGCCCTGGCCGCTGGAGAGCCCCTGAATTTGGATTGTAAGCGTTCACAAGGTAACCATGAAGCATCCTGAGTAGGCCAAAACGTAGTGGAGGCCGTATCGAAGGGTGCGGCCAACGTGACGAGTCGTTACAAACCCGCACCCCCTTCGACTGGCTCAGGACAGGCTTCGATACGCGCTCTACGTTGTTCTGCGCTACTCAGGGTGCTGGACTGAAGGGGGCTGAGCACTTACGACATGACTTCCAGTAAACAGCAGATAGCCCGGGCGGCAGGTATCGTGATAGTGGCTTTCGCTCTCAGCCGCATCCTCGGTTTGGCCCGCGAGATGGTCATCGGTCAACAATTTGGGACCAGCAGTGAGTTAGATGCTTATCTGGCCGCCTTCCGTCTGCCCGACATCCTCTTTCAACTGGTCGCTGGTGGGGCTTTGGGCTCGGCTTTTATCCCCACTTTCAGCGGCTACCTGGCCCGGGGTGACGAGCGGGGGGCGTGGCGCCTGGCCAGTGCGGTGATCAACCTGGTTTTTGTCCTCCTTAGTGCCCTGGCCCTCCTGGCGGCCGCCTTCGCTCCGTTGTTGGTGGCCAAGGTCGTGGCGCCGGGGTTTGATCCAGCTAAACGCGCCCTGACAGCTCAACTGATGCGCCTGATGCTCCTATCTCCGGTTATCTTCGGCGTCAGCGGCATCGTCATGGGCGTCCTCAACTCCTATCAGCATTTCCTGCTGCCTGCCCTAGCTCCCATTGGCTACAATCTGTCCATCATCGGCGCGGCCCTCTTTCTGAGCCCCTCACTGGGCATTCATAGCCTGGCTGTGGGTGTCGTCGTGGGCTCTCTGCTTCACCTGGCTGTCCAGGTGCCCGGCCTGATCAGAAGAGGCATGGGCTATTCTCCCATCCTGAACCTGGGAGATCCCGGTGTGCGAGAGGTGGGACGACTGATGGCGCCCCGCGTATTAGGTCTGGCTGTGGTGCAGCTCAACTTTCTGGTCAACACCATTTTGGCTTCGGGCTTGGCCGATGGAAGCCTGGCCGCCTTGAATTTCGCTTGGCTGCTGATGCTGCTGCCCCAGGGCATCTTCGCCCAGGCCCTGGCCACGGCGGCCTTTCCTACCTTTTCAGAGTTGGTGGCCAAAAGGCAGGTGGCCGAGATGAGAGGTACCCTCTCGGCCACCTTGCGCGCTATCCTGTATCTGGCCGTCCCGGCCAGCGTGGGGCTCTTTGCTTTGCGCTATCCCATCGTCCAACTGCTCTTTCAGAGGGGGGCTTTTAAGGAAAGCTCCACTGAGGCCGTGGTCTGGGCCTTGCAGTTCTACGCCCTGGGCCTCTTCGCCCACGCCGCGGTGGAGATTGTCACCCGCGCCTTCTATGCCCTCCACGATACCCTGACCCCTGTTCTCATTGGGGGGGGAGCCA
>Ga0315310_10001898_pt1 | contig 13186 bp, 13 predicted proteins | sample TDP5_MG_FD_203630 | JGI IMG/M metagenome (GOLD analysis project Ga0315310, IMG submission 203630) | Freshwater sediment microbial communities from Lake Towuti, South Sulawesi, Indonesia - TDP5 | ecosystem: Environmental > Aquatic > Freshwater > Lake > Sediment | place: Indonesia: South Sulawesi... | reverse complement strand
CCAACAACGGCGACATCCATGCCCTCGAAAAGCGGCCCATCGCATGTTGCGCAGTAGGTAACTCCTCTGCTCATGAACTCTGTTTCGCCTGGCACTTTCAGCTCTCTCGGCTTCCTACCTGTAGCTATGATCACTGTTTTGCCCAGATAAGTGCCAATGTCGGTTTCTACGCTATACAGGTTGCCTTCTCTTTTCACATTCCGAACTTCTTCCATCTTAACCTCAAATTTGTGTCTATCTAGGTGTTCCTGAAACTTTGCTGCCAGTTCTTCACCGGTAATGTACTGGAAGCCAGTATAGTTCTCTATACCTGATGAAAGCGTAACCTGGCCGCCAATACTAGTTGTAACGACGATGAAATCCATCTTCTTCCGAGCAGCGTAGATGGCTGCCGTTATCCCCGCAGGACCAGCGCCAATTATCACTAGCTCGTACATGCGAGAAGATTCACTCATCTGGTCTCCCTCATCTTCAAAACACCAAGGTCATCATTTCTTTTGGCTATAATTAGACCTTTGCTCTTAAATAGAGCAACGTGTCAAACATAATGATCATGTTCTGAAGGGAGAGATCATGCGGAAAATATTGATCATGATTGAGGAAGGAGTTGAGGATTCCGAGTTTCTCTATCCCTACTATCGGTTCCAAGAGGAAGGCTACAAGGTGGATATCGTGGCTCCGAAAGCTAGGGAGAACTATCTTGGAAGACACGGCGTTCCTATAAAGTCTGATCTATCGCCGAAAGAGGTTAACGTTGACGAGTACGACGCCGTAGTAATACCCGGCGGGAGAGCACCCGATAGGATGCGCATAGACCCGGGCTTGGTCAAAATAGTCAAAGAGGCCAACCAAAAGGGTAAGGCGATAGCCGCCATTTGTCACGGTCCCCAAATGCTCATCGAAGCGGACATACTACGGGGCAAGAAAGCAACATGCTGGAAATCCGTGGTTACGGATCTAAAGAATGCTGGAGCAGCCTTCATAGACGCGCCAGCCGTCGTAGACGGAAACATCGTCACTTCGCGTTTCCCGCCTGACCTGCCCAGTTTCTGCCAGGAGACAGTAAAGCTCCTCAAATAACCCTAGATCACCTACGAGTCCACGTTTTTCCTCTTTTCTATGACGATCTCCTTGAAGCAATTGTTCGGGATTGGTATACAAATGAACCCCGAGAAACACTTCTTTCAGCCTCTCTGGTTAGAAATTGACCCGAATGAACCATCGCTCAATCCGGGCTATCTTTCTACAATGACCTGGGAACCTACGGCCGCCGTCCGTCAAGCTAAGAGAGTGCTCAAGGCCTCCCTCATGGAGTCACTTGCACAATTCATCCACGAAAGGAGACTGTTAGACCAAGATGAAATAGGTCTCAACGGTCTCCGGACACTTATAACCGAGAGAACTAACCAGTTCAAAGAAGCAGGGATCACGCTTCATCCCGCATCCTTTCTACTTAGGAACCGCACAATTCATGGACTGGCAACCTTGAACGATGGGCAACGCCTCTTTCTATCCTTCTTTCGTGGCAGCCCTCCTCCTCTGAAGGGAATTTTCCAGTTCGGTTGGCAAATTGGCGCGCGTGATTCCATTCAAATCCAGTTCAGCCCAGTTGATCTGACCAACCTGCGGATCTTCCTCGAAAAGATTGGGCCGGAATTTGCACCAGTCGCCCCGTGGGGTCCGGGGGTAGGTCTAGGGAACCGCATGGCAACCTTGGATTACCCAGTGGCATATGAAGTTGTTCAGCGGCACGGCCTCTGCATCAGCCCTATTCAAGGATCGGTCTTTCGGGAGATGATTCCCGAGAAAATGTTCCGAAGGAGGAACCCACCTCTGATTGGTCTCCCGGGAATCGGCCTAATCCCAGCGGGGCATACTGGAAACTCGACTCAGGGGCAGTTCTTGGCAGGCATAGTCTACCGAATCGAGTTGGGCATCGACCTGCCGATAGTCGCGGACGCTGACCACATTCCTATCAGAGGGACTACGAAGCGTGCCATGAAAGAGGTATCAATGCTCGTCGAAGAAGCAAAGGATCGGACTCTGTTCACCTTAGACCCGCACTTCTGCCTCTATGGAGGCCGTCCAACTATTCAAGCTGACACAAAACGCCTTGAGAAAATGTTCAAGAAGATCCCTTACGAGAGGCAGATGGAGATCCTTGAGCGATATGATGGTAGGAGGTTTCAGATAGAGTATCTGTCCGGAAAGGGCTCATTTTCAATCCAGATGACGCGGGAAGAGGTTATCGATACAGCTGTCCGTTTTGAGGAGGCAATCGAGGCGATCGCCAAAACATGGGGTATGATTGAAACCGTTAGGGGTGGAAGGCCCTATGCGGTGGAAGTTTCCATTGACGAGGCCCCGGGGATCACAGAACCACACCATTTCCTTTACCTAGCCTCGGAACTCGCCAATCGAGGCCTCAAGCCTTTTTCTCTAGCACCAGGACTAGGTTTCACCAAGAAGGACATCGACATCGAAGGGCCAAAAGAGCGTTTCAGAGAGACGGTTAGCCAACTGACCTCGATCGCCCACCAGTTTGGAGCCCTTTTGGGCGTTCACTCCGGCGACGGCAAGAGTTTCTCTACAAGAAGGACACTTGCCGAGGCTACGGGTGGACGCTTCTGGTATAAGGTTTCACCTGATCGGCAGAGGAATCTCTTTAAGGCGCTTTCCACGTTTCGCGTCGGATCCTATGAGAGAACCTTGTACGAAAATATCTTTGACTGGACACTGTGTTACGTCATAAGACTAGCCCTAGAGGGTCACGGTGAGACGGCTCAAACCGCAAAGGATGCTTTGGAAGAAATATTGGCTCAAGAAACGGTTACAGCTTGCGAGCTTCGAGGGAAGTTTGAAGAAGCACTCCGGTTCACAGGTGCAAAGGGGTCCCTCGGTCCTCTGCTCGCGGACATCGAAAGAATTGTTCGGTCTACCACTTCGGACCTAAAGCGAGATCCGGATTCTCGCATCGTCCATGACTACGCCTTTATCTATGTAGGGCAGCGCGGCCCTCACGGTACTTTTCTACACAGAGGGCGTTTCTTCGCCATATCAGATGCAGGACTCAAAGCCTTTCAGGACGCGGATAGAGCCTATCTTAACGAAATGTTGGAGGCTCTGGGCTTAAAGAAGTGCTGATCAGAAACCCGTGCCCATTTCTTCAATCTTATGATTTAAGTAGATTTCCGAGAATTACTATTCGGTGCATTTAATGAAATTGAGAGACAGAATAGCGCTTGTGACGGGAGCTGGTCGCGGGATTGGAAGAGCCATAGCCATCGCTCTCGCAAGGGAAGGCGCAAATGTGGTTGTTAACGACGTAGATATTCAATTAGCCAGAGAAGCGGCTGACGAGATAAGAGTCAAGGGTTTAAAGGCTTTTCCGATAAAGGCCGATGTCTCCAACAGTACAGAAGTCGTCGAAATGGTCGAAACGATCATTAAGATGTTTGACAGGATAGACATTTTGGTGAACAACGCCGGAATCTTCTCCTCCGTCCCTCTGGACAATATGACAGAGAACGAATGGGACAAGGTGATGAACATAAATCTTAGGGGAGTCTTCTTGTGCTCCCAAAGTGTGATGAAGTTTATGAAGAAGCAACGATCTGGCAAAATCGTAAACATTGCCTCCCTTGCAGCTAAAATCGGCGGCATCTTCGCAGGTGCTAATTACGCAGCATCAAAAGCAGGAGTGATCTGTCTAACCAAATCCTTAGCTAAGCAACTGGCTCGCTATGGCATCAACGTCAACGCCGTTGCCCCCGGAACAATCGAGACCGAGATGACGGCGGACTGGCCTAAAGAGGTAAAGGAATCTTTCCTGAGACAGATTCCTCTCGGACGATTTGGAAAACCAGAGGAAGTGGCAGAGACCGTACTATTCCTAGTCTCAGACGGGGCTAACTACATCACTGGAGAAACCATAGATGTGAATGGCGGGATCCTAATGGATTAACCGCGTGCTGGACGGGCTGTAATGGCATGCATGAACACAACTAGGGGGTTTCATACTGTTCTTGAGCGCTTTCTTCAAGAGTTCACTTTTTGATGGGTTTGATCTCGAATAGGACCGGGTTTTCCGGGTCTGGATGTGCGTTGTATATTACGTCTTTGTTTTCGGCCCATGGAAACTCTACACCAAAGTGCATGGCAAAGACCTCCCGAAGCACAACCATCAAGGCGCCATAGCAGATGTGGCCCCTCACTGATTTGGCGTCACAGACCTGTGCTATCATCATTGCAGGGCTGCTAGATTGCTTATACGTTGCCTGACAAGTCTTCCCATTCTAACGCGATACTCACAGAACTGGCCTAGAGTATTCTTTACTGGCAAATACTCTAAGACCTTCTCTTCGTCCTCCAGAGTGAACGGCGAACGAGGTTTCACATCATCATCGTCATCTGGAAGGTAATAAGCCTGCCTAAACAATTCGCTCTTGAGAAGCCTCTCAAGAATTTCGTCATCTATCGGCTTCTCTATTCCTTTAGGATCGATCTTTCTGGCCTCAGCGTCGAAATCATGTCTAATATTGGGGAAGACTGTAATTATCGGGACACCCATCATCTCCTCGATGTCTGGGAACGAGTCCTCGTAATTCCTCAACGAAGCTATTATCATCCTGATCCTCTTTGAGTTGTAGCCTCGTCCACCCTCGTTTACAGGGGCATAAAGTTTCTGGTAGAGCCTCTTAGCCACGGCTACTCCAGCCCAGCGTCCGGCTTGAGCAAAATCTTCTCCAAAAGCCTTTAATTCCTCTATGATTGGATGTGCAAGACGACCGTTCATGATAACTATGTAAGAGACAATAGCGTGGCCTTCGTTGATGACATCCGCGAAGGGTAAAGCTTGGAAGAGGCCGAATGATACCGTTATGGTGACGCCTATCCCTCTGCTCGTCAATTCTTTCGCAGCTTCAAGCCCAGCTCTTGTCGCGGGCAATTTGAACACCACATTTGGCACGCCGCCAAACCATTCAGTGAGCTCTGAATAGATATAAAGCGCCTCTTTGATCATCGCATCCGCATCTGAATGTTTGAGTGGATTGACCTGCAGACAGATGAGTCCCTTCTGGCCTTCACTTAGAAGGAATATTCCTCTGAGCAATTCCGCATTTTCGTGGACGACCTTCATTGTAATCTCTGTGTTTACGTCCTCTATGAAATTCGCGATCTGTTCTTGGGAGCCTGTTCGCGTCAGATTGCTCAAATCTGTTAGCGAACATCGAGATCTTACTATCTCATCAACTTGCTGGGTCCAGAATTGGGGGTTTAATTCACATGTAATCTCGACCAGCTGAGGGTTTGTCGTGACGAATGAGGCGCCCAGCCACATAGCGTATTCTAAGTTGGTTGTGTGGTCGTTCCCGATCTCGGTTTGGGTCTGCCCTAAAACTCTCAGTTCGCAGATCCGCCTTAAGCTGCTCCTCTTGAAGGATTCTCCCATGTTATCTATGTACTCAAGGATCGAGTTGCCCACGAATCTGGAGGCGAGGTCCTCAGCTTCACTTTTGTCACTAATGCCTTCCGCCTCGAACCTGCCTTTGGTTTCGTTTAACAATTCTTTCAGAAGGGCTTCAGCCAGAGCCTTCTCTTGATTGCTCCAGGATGCCAATACCTCCTTGTTTCTGGCAACATGCGTCTCAATGTCCGCATCAGAAAGGGCTGCATGCCCATGTAGTTCCTTATTCTTAAGATTCCATTCGGGTAAGAAGGACAAGAGATCAAGAGTCAGCTTGGTCAAGAATACAGAGAAGTGTCTCTTCGTTTCTTGTTCCACCTTCTCGAAATCTCGGTTCAGGCGATCCACTATTGCACCAAGTCTGTTCGAGAACTGGTACGAGTCCGTGTGAAAAATCAGATTCTGACGGGCTTCCAAAATTCTTCCGGATCTTGTAGAATCCAGAACCTCCGATACAGCTAAGCCCCTCGACCCCAGTCTTTCTTCCCTTATCTTGGCTCTCTTCGCCTCCGTAATTCTGGAACCCTTCATATATTCACCTTCAAACTGTTTACGAAAAAGCAGTAAAGACACCTAAATATTCATTGTAACAATACCGATTGAGTACACGGATTTGATTGTCGGGGAAGCTTGTAAGTTCTTCAGATTCCAGAAAAGCGGCAAAGGTACATGCCAATTGATTGAGCCAAGAGTTCTCTTCCTGGAAAATGCCAATATTAGTGTTCGCCAATGGCTTTAGGGTAACCCTCAGCCTCCAACTGTATGGTGCAGTGGTCTACCCCAAACTCTTCCTTTAAGAGACTGATCAGACTCTTGGTTAGGCTTCTCCTGTTCCTCCCTTTCTCTATCACCAAGTGGCAACTCATGGACAGCCTGCCCGAGGCGATCGTCCACACATGGAGATCGTGAACACTTCTTACTCCCTCAAGTCGGTTTATCCTTTGCTCCAAAGCCTCTATGTCTATGTGAGGTGGTGCCCCCTCTAGGAAGACATTAATCGAATCCTGAACCAATCTCCATGAGCTGTAGAGGATCAACAGGCCGATCAGCATGCTGATCAGCGAGTCTACCTGATGCCAACCGGTGAAAAACATGATGAGGCCAGCGGAGATGGCCCCTAAGGAGCCTAGTGTGTCGGCAACCACGTGTAGAAAGGCCCCCTTCACATTCAGGCTGGTTTCCTTAGACCTTGAAAGCGCCAAAGCTGAGAGACCATTAGCGGCGAGACCAGCAGTTGCTATCAACAACATGTTGAGACTCTTCACCTCTGGAGGGCTCTGGAGGCGCCTGATGGCCTCATAGAAGATAAAGATCACGACAGCCCACAGAAGAATACCGTTTAGGAAAGCCGCTAGAATCTCAACACGATAATAACCGTAGGTCTTATTTCTTGTTGCGGGACGCAAGGCGATCCAAGTGGCAAGAAGGGCTATGCCAAGGGAGAAAACGTCGTTGAGCATGTGCCAAGCATCTGTTACCAAGGCTAGGCTGTTGGTTAGGAAGCCTCCGATCAACTCGATGACAAAGAAGCCTAATGTTAGCCCTAGCGCTATACCGAGGTAACGTCGATCTCTACCGCGATGATGCTCCGTCATGCCAGATCGCTAATAATAAGTGGTGGTCTCGCACGCTATTAAATCTAAGTTTTCAATCCAGTTCCAGAAGAGATAGAGGATTGAAGACGAAATAATGTTTTGACTTTTTATCATTAATATCCAGATAATATTGCAGGTGTGATAAGCATTAGTGAATTTGCTAGTGCCTCTAGAATGTCCCGAATATTTGAAGTAATACCTTGGAAAATGCCAAAAGACAGCAAAAAGCCGTACATATTATAGTAATATTGTTTGATATAAGATTTAAGAGGGAACGTAAGGTCAATTGTTATGTTATTGTAGGGCTGGAAAAAAGATGACGTTGTTTGTTAAAGATCAGGAAAAGGACAAATCAAAACCTGACCCAGATCAGGTTTTTGAGCTGGTTTATAATGGTTGGAGGGCTCATATTCTAAAGACGGCTGTTCAACTTGATGTCTTTACCATAGTAGCCAACGGTCTCCGCACTGTGGAAAAGATAGCGTCTGCGAAGAACTGGGCAAGAAGGCCGACACGTGTATTGTTGGACGGTCTCTGCCCCCTCTTTCTGTCTAAGAAAGGTGGTGAATACTTGCTCACCCCGACCTCAGAAACCTTCCTAGTTCGCAACAAGAGAACTTACGCAGGTGACTCCCTTCGATATTTTCTTTCATGCGATCCATGGGAACAATTTGCAGAATGCATCAAGACTGGGCAGCGAAAAATCCCAGAAGCTTGTTCCGCCGAGTTCGGCGCCCTTTGGGAACAAGATGCTACTATGGAATCTATGCGGATGTCACGAATTACTGAAAGTATCGAAATGTGGCGGACAGTAAGAATTGATCCTGACGCAAAACAAGACATCAGAGTTCTTGATCTGGCTTCTGGTTGCGGTATCAAGAGCCTTGTATTGGCCAAAAATAATCCTAATGCAGATATTACATTTATAGACTGGGTTGGAGTGCTTGAGGTCGCTAAGAGACTTGCAGACGAATGGGGCATTCTCAATCAAGTCAGCTTCCGACCCGGAGACATAGCGACGATGGATTACGGCGACTGTGAGTTTGACATCGTGCTTCTCGGTCAGATCACATACCATTTGAATATAGTTCAAAACAAATCCATTCTGAGAAGAGTCTACCGTTCTCTAAAGCCGGGTGGGCTGGTAGTGATCAATGCTCCCATCGCTGACGAGAAGCGATGTAAATCTGGTGCTCTAATGCTTGCCGTCGTGCTTTTCGCCCTTTTCGGCGAGAAAGGAGACCTTTACACATTCTCAGAGTATAAGGGCATGCTTGAAGACGTGGGCTTCTCAGAAGTAACTAAACACAGTGAGTCCCTTATTAGCGCTAGAAAATGATGTGCTCTAAGCTGAATATGGGGGTATTGAATTGCGTAAGCTACTTGAGTTAGATTCTTGCTCTTGGTTGCCGCGCGTGCAAGGCTAGGGAGTATATGAGAGAGAGAACCTTTGGATTTGGGATTAAATTTGAGTCCAAAATGTCTCCGAAAAGATTTGCGAAGGAAATTGTTAAATAGGTTAAAGTTTCGGTTATCCATGAAGCGACCTGATGTGTGAATAAGATTGAATGGTTTTGCTTACTCGCTCTTGGCGGTCATCGGAGTCAGCCTTCTCTCACTCATCGGGATCTTCGCCATATCTCTCGACGAAAAGAGGTTGGACAGCATCCTTTTCGTCCTTATTAGCTTCGCTGCTGGTTCCATACTGGGAGCAGCTTACTTCGATCTGCTCCCAGAAGCCATGGAGCTCACAGAGGACTCCTTGGCCTTTGTTTACACCGCCGTGGGGTTTATCGGTTTCTTCTTTCTAGAGCGTTTCATTTACTGGTACCATGGTCATGCCCATGAATCGGAGATCGGAAAAAAGACTGTCGTTAAGAGCCTTGTTTACTTGAACCTTCTCGGAGACGGAATCCACAACTTCATCGACGGCATGATCATCGCGGCCAGCTTCTTCCTAGGTGTATCACTGGGAGTCGTCTCCACCATCTCGGTGATATTTCACGAATCTTCCCAGGAGATTGGTGATTTCGGCGTGTTAGTCTTTGGGGGCATCACAAAGATGAGGGCGCTTCTGTTCAACTTCCTGTCTGCACTGACCGCCATAGCGGGGGTGTTCTTCTCTTTCGTGTCAATCTCATACGCGGAGGGCTCTGTTGGGCTGCTCATCGCCTTTGCCGCAGGGGGTTTCATCTACCTCGCTGCCTGTGAGCTCATCCCAGAGATTCAGCAGGAGAAGGATTTCAAAAGATCCTTAACCCAATTTGTACTGTTCATCTTCGGTTTGGTGCTCGCCTGGTCTTTGGGGGCCATCTTTCCGGGATAGCTCCGCGTCGTCCAGGGTGATAGCTGTAATTCGGATAGTGTAGTCGGCAGAAGTGGGATTACTTTGATCGACGCGGAAAAATGCAATGGATGTGACAGGTGCATTGAGGTCTGCGACTATGGCGCCATCGCATTACACCACGAGAAGAAAGTGATGTTGACCTTTCGAGATACTTTTAGGGCATCCTGTCTAGTTCAGCTTCGACCTTCCACCTTCTGTTATCCCGAAGGATAAGAATCTCGACCTTATCCCCGACCTTTCTATCTTGAATCGCCTTATGCAAATCTTCCGTGCTGTTTACCGCTGAATCACCTAAACCGAGGATCACATCTCCAGCGATAATCCTGGCTCTTTCAGCTGGACTGTCAGGCATCACTCTCACCACAAGGGCGCCCTTGTTCACTGGAAGGTCGTAATAGGCAGCTACCTCTCTCGTCACAGTGACCCCGCTTACACCTAACCAAGATCTCATCGTGGCGCCGTGGACTATGATCTCCTCAGCGCACATCTTAGCGGAGTTTATGGGTATGGCGAAGCCTATGCCTTGAGCGAACGGTATGATAGCCGTGTTGATGGCAACAGCCTTCCCATGGGCGTCAACTAAGGGTCCTCCACTGTTCCCTGGATTGATGGCGGCGTCAGTTTGAACCAAATTTTCAAAGGTGCCTCTTTCCGAATGAATAGACCTTTTCAAGGCACTTATCACTCCGGCTGTGACAGTTGGGCCTCCGGTTAATCCGAATGGATTGCCTATTGCGAAGACCCTCTGCCCTACTCTGAGCATATCGGAGTCTCCTAGTTCCGCCACCGTGAGGTCTTTTGTGTTCACTTTGACGACGGCCGCATCGGTGCTCTGGCAGACTCCTACAAGACGCCCTTCCAACATGCGCCCATCCACAAGGGTCACACCGATTCTTTCTGCTCCTTGGATGACATGGTTATTCGTCAAGATGTAACCTTCCTTGTCAAAGATGAAGCCTGATCCCATCCCTTGAACTGGAACCACTCTATAGTAGACGTCGTGAAAGACTCGAACTGTGTTTATGTTGACCACGCTACGGGTTACTCTCTCGATTACCTCGAGAATTTCCTCCTCGTCATGTGCCAACCTCGTCCATCTCCACAAGATCCAATACTGACTTTGCACGGTACGCTTAAATCCTTTTTTCTTCTGGAACACGGTTTCTCACGCGTCTGCATGGTTTTCCTCTTCAGCTAGGATCTTCTCAATCATCAACCTACTCGTAGTGTCACCAATCTCAGCACAGAGCCTAACTATGTCCTTATACAACTCAGCAACTTCGTACTCAATATCTAGGTCATCCTGAATCATTTTCTCTGAATCTGAACAAGAAGTTGTTGCCTTGTTCCTCGTCTGGAATCTGTAACTTCAGTGTGAGCCTGTAAATGGCACTGTGGAAAAGATAAGAATAAATCGTGAATAAAACATCAGATATATGGGGGATACGTTTGTCTGAGAAATTAGGTCCGAAGGATGAGCTTAAGCCAAAGGGCTTGAAGGGCATATCCGATCAACAGCTCGAGTATCATTTTGAGACTCACTATAAGGGATACGTAACCAAAATCAACGAAGTCTGGGAAAGGCTTCAAACAGTGGATCGGAGCAAGGCAAACCAAAACTTCAGCGAGTACAGGGCACTGAAGGTAGAGGAGAGCTTCAACCTCATGGGCGTCGTACTCCACGAGCTATACTTCGAGAACATCAAGGACGGGAAGGACAGCAAACCGAGTGCGAAACTGATGAAACACCTAGAGAAGAATTTCGGCTCCTTCGAAAAGTGGAAGGACGACTTTAGAGCTTGCGGCATCGCTCTGAGAGGATGGGCTGTCCTAATCTACGATCTAAGCACCGGAAAGCTCATCAACAATGGGCTAGACGCCCACAACGTGTATGGCTTTTTGAATGCCATACCCTTGCTAGTGCTCGATGTGTACGAGCATGCCTACTACGCGGATCAGGGTCCGAAGAGGCTACCGTACATAGAAGCCTTCTTCGAAAACGTAAACTGGAACGTTGTAAGCAAAAGGCTTGAAAGAGCGTTAAAAGTTCACAAAGCCATCTGAAATGACAATGAGCAAAAGATGGAATAGTCCAAAACCCTTTTTTCTTTTTTCACCTTTCTCTAAGACCAGATATACCTCACAACATAGTTTATGTTTCTCTCTTCTAGGTAATGGCTTAAGGTTTCAAGATTTTCCAGAGGGAGCATCAAGACGCCTCTCCCAACCTTGAAACCACTCAACTTCTGTACAAGTCCGTCATACCTGTACTTGCCTCTGCCCCTGCCTTCAAGTTTCTGGGCGAAGACAACTCTCTCTTTGGGACTTAGGTTGGCTGTACTGTACGTTATGAGGGCGTATGGCTTGTGGATCGGAGTTAGCACTCTTTTGACTTCCTCATCTGCAAAGTATATTCTGCCCTCTCTCAACACGGTTTGTAACAATGGCGAATGTACTAGTTCTTCTAGAGTTAAGCATATGGCTTGGATGAATAAGCTGCTTTCAGAAGTTATTCTATGGATGTCTCTTAGTTGGTTTTCTAATCTCGTGTTATTCTTAAAGATGTCAAGTAAGTCTATGTCGCTTCCTTCTTCGAAGTCGCCTCTGGAATAGCTGCCAAAAAGAATCACACCTATGATTCCCTCTACTCTTTTCATTTTGTCTGTGACGCGCTCTATTTCTTCATAAACCTTTGACTGCAACTTTCTCTCTCCCGCTCAGTTCTGTCAAAGCCTTTTCGAGAACTGTTATGGCCTCTTTAGCTCTCTCGCCGTCTAATCCTCCGTAACCTAATGCCCCATAGATATCCCAGAGTTCATCCCACACTCCTAATAGGTTGGGGTGATGCATTTCTAACCAGTTCCTTCGGCTAATATGAGCAGTTCTCGGGCGTTCGTGAAAATGTAAGCCCTCTTTTGCGCCGCATGCTTCTATCATTTGTTCTAATGCTCTCAAGGATAAAAGACCCACGTTAGCAAACCTTTTGTTCTTCAACTCTTCTTTGGCTCCTTGCACATTTTCTTCAGCAATTTTTGCGTGATGTTTGGTTTCGCCCATGGCCTGTTAATTATTAACAAAGCCTATAAACCTTCCTCTTCCTGGACGCTGCAAAGATTGTGGCTAAGAAAAGGCACATTCCTCTTTCGCGATTGGTGGAGAACCAAATCAGACATAACAAAAATTCAAGATATTCTGAACGAATTTTATGTTTTGTATGAGTGGGCTTCTCTACGGATGGAAAAGGCTATAGCTCAAGTTTTAGACTGGCGTATGTCAATTCAAACATTGCGGTGCAATGCATTAATCGAATGTTTTATATATTATTAACAATTCTATTACTTGATAGGAGATGTGAACAATAATGTCTGTCAATGTGACATCTGATTACGTCAGTCTTTTGAATCAAGCCGTTTCGCGAGAACTTCAGGTTTCGGTTCAATATATGCTACAACACACGAAGATGGAAAAGTTGATACGTAAGGTCATTCCAGAGAACATTCTCTTGGATAAAACTACGTACGAAGCAATGGGAAAAATTCTGAGGGAATTTGCCATTCAAGAAATGAAACATGCCGGCGCCATCATGGAGCGGATTTACTATTTAGGCGGAGAGGCGACGACTAAGACGGGTAAGCCGATTATTGGTGATGCTCTAAGCGAATTTGCGAAGAACGGCGTGAAGGCGGAAGAAGAGGCACTTGTATTGTATCGTAAAATTATCGAGGCTGCTGGGAAAATTGGGGATTGGGAAACTCGCGAATTGTTTGAGAAAATCTA
>Ga0315310_10001897_pt1 | contig 13191 bp, 12 predicted proteins | sample TDP5_MG_FD_203630 | JGI IMG/M metagenome (GOLD analysis project Ga0315310, IMG submission 203630) | Freshwater sediment microbial communities from Lake Towuti, South Sulawesi, Indonesia - TDP5 | ecosystem: Environmental > Aquatic > Freshwater > Lake > Sediment | place: Indonesia: South Sulawesi... | reverse complement strand
TGCGCAAGCCTTCGGAGCCGGAGAACCGGGGTTCAAATCCCCGCGGGCCCGCCACTTCAATCAGGCAAGATCTTTATACAATGCTCTTAATCTCGAATGAAACTCGTTAGTGGGAGGAGAACCGCTTCGGTGACGTTGCTCGACAAAGCCGTATTTTCGTCGGGCGTTCTTCCTATTGATATTCAGCTTATTCTTTGAGATTTCGGGTTTCAGACTTTAGTCGCAGGCTAGACGGCAGCGGCAATTAAAGCTTGCTTTCATGATGCTCATGTCGTTCTTTAGAAACCAACTTTTTCAGATCTTCTTCTCCTTCCGTGTAACCCGATGCAATTAACAAATCGCCAGCCTCAATCACCATGTCAGGTTTGGGGCGTATCCACTTGTCTCCCCTTTTCACCGCCAATACCCACATTCCAGTTTCTTCATGGATTTGCGCCTCTCGTAGACTTTTGCCCACGAGCACAGATTTCTTGGAGATATGCACATGAGTCACGGTCTCTTCTGCTTCTTTTATTGCTAGTTTTAGGACTTGATGAGGCTCTAACCCTCTCAAGACAACATCGGCAATCTGGGCTGCAGCATCTGCTATCTTTTCTGTCACAACCCCAAGTCTGATTAACCCTAAGAAGTGTTTTGGTTCTTCTGGTCGAATGCACATTGTCAACACGAGAAGCTCAAATTCGGTATGCAGGTTGTCCACGCGCTCCTCGAGCATCTGAACCTCCTGCGCCAGTTCTTTGCTATTGAAGAGAATGGAAGAGTATGCGAGGTCCATCATTAACTCGGATGTGTCCTTCAATTCCACCAGCATATCGATAATCTTCTTGAATGACTCTTCAACGGCCATTTTTTCAGGTCTCCAACGTTCGCATGGTTCCTTCTGCGAGTTTTTCAAACTCTTCCACGCCTCCTGGGGCGCCTCTCGCAGTTATTATGTCGCCTTTCTTTATGATTTCGTCTTCTCTTGGATTGATTATTAATTCTTTGTCTCGTCGAATGGCGATTATATCTACGCCCATCTTAGCAGCTAGTTCGAGTTCTCCAAGTCGTTTCCCAACCAGAACCGAATTGGGTTTAGTCACAACTTTAGTTAACCGCTCCTCCATTTTCTTGAAAGCTTGAAGGACAATTGGGTGGACGCCAATTCCACGCAGAACTATTGCGGCTATGTCGGCTGCGGCGTCGGATATTTTGTCCGCGGCGGTGGCTACGACAGAAACCCCGACCAAGGACTCTGCGTCTTTCGCATCCCTAGCCGCCAACATGGCACTCATGTCTAGAAGATAGGCTAGAGTGTCGACGCGTTTCTCTAATTCGATAACTTCTTCGGCGAGGGGTTGACTGTTGAAGAGGGCAGCAGAATACGCTAGGTCAATCATTAGCTCAGAGAGGTCTTTCATCTCTATTAGGAGTTCTCTAACTGGCACGGGCTTGTACCTGATTTTTTCCAGTCGAGTCATCTACCGAAAACCCCTAGATGACAGCATACAGGCACCTAACTACCATAAATACTCACTTTACAAATATGTTTTGTTCTAAAAAACTTTCCAGAGCATGGAAACTATTTTATAAATGAACGCTCAAGAAGAGTCAATCAATGTTTAGGTGAAGGAGATGCCGAACCCGCGGGGCAGCCGAGATGATTCGTGTCCAAAAAATGGTCGAAGAAAACCTCTTTTCCATGGTCTTAGTGAGCGGCTACGCTGTAGCGGGTTCCTTCTTGGCTAAACAACTGGAAGTGCTAGTGAAAACAGTTTCGCCAAACAGGTTTCGGAGGATTGGCTTTGACTTCTTTTAGTGCAAATCTAAGGAAATTCAATAAGACCTTCAAGGAGTCATTGATGGCATTCGCTTTCAATGTATGTGGTATCGTTGCCGGAACAACAGTGGCTCTTCAACTAAAACTGTTTATGCTCGCTCCGTGGGCGATCGCTGTCTACCCTGCTATGGTTAGTGCAAGAGGCGTGATAGGTGGCTTACTTAGCGGTCGCTTGAGTACGGGGTTACATGTAGGCACGGTGCAGCCTCGTTTCTTCGGTAACACAAAGAGTTTTTACTCATTACTTTACGCCATAGTGGTATTAACTTTGGAAACAAGTGTTTTAATGAGTGTTGTTGCTGCACTGTTTGGAAGTTTTCTCTGGGGCGCCACTTTGGTGGATTTTGTTAATATTCTAGGCGTGATCTTGGCAACAATGACCCTCGCATTAGTTATTGTTTCTCCACTTACAATTACAGTTTCTTCTCTCTCTTTTAGACATGGCTTGGACCCAGACGTGATCCTTTATCCAGTGGAGTCTACAGTTTCTGACCTTTTAATCACGCTCTGCTATTTTCTGGTGCTGACCCTCTTTTTCTCATGCGGCTCTGCAGGACAATACATGATCGCCCTGATGGGTTTAGTTTTGCTATTTGCTGTTGCGTATATTTTGCCCAGAAATATCAAAAAGTCGGAATTTGTTGAAACAATTAAGGAGTCTATTCTCACATTGATTCTTGTTGCCTTCATCGTTAATGTAACAGGTTCCGTCCTTAGGGAGATTAGTGAGGTTGTCCGAGGCAGACGCGAAATCTACATAGCTTACCCAGCGTTGATTGATACTATAGGCGATGTTGGAGCAGTCGTGGGCTCAACAGCAACCACAAAGCTTGCCTTGGGCACCCTCAAATCATCGCTTTCCGCCGTGAGAAATCATGCAACCGAGATATTTGGTGCTTGGGCAGCCTCTCTGACTATGTTTGCGATATACTCTGTTTTGTCGTTGGTCATACAGGGAATTTTCTCCTTAAGCACCTTCCTAACATTCACGGCTTTGCTGCTCACCGCAAATTTGATGGCGTCGTGGTCAATAATCATTGTTGCTTACATAGTAGCTCTCCTTACTTTTCAAAGAGGCTTGGACCCCGACAATTTTGTGATTCCGATTGAAAGTTCACTCGCAGATGGCATAACAACAATTTCACTACTTGCCGCTTTGAGCCTAATTGGGTAGAACTATTCATCAAAACATTTAGTTACCTTTAACCTCATACCTATGATTTCTCAAGGTGTGAATTATGAGAATCTCGAAGAGAAAACTGGCAAAGATGATGGACCACACGCAGGTGAAGCCTATCGCCACCATAAATGACATCAAAAAACTATGCGGAGAAGCTGAAAAACACGGTTTTGGTTGCGTCTGCGTTAACCCAACGTACGTGTCTCTGGCTGCACAACTGCTGAAAAGAACCGATGTAAAGGTTTGTTCTACAGTTGGCTTTCCTTTCGGAATCACCCTTCCTGAAGTAAAGGCGTTCGAAGCAGAGAAAGCGGTGGAAAATGGGGCTCGAGAGATAGATATGGTAATCAACCTAAGCGCATTGAAATCAAGAGACTTTGAAAAGGTGAGAGAAGACATTGAGACGGTTGTGGGTATCAAACGTTCACATGTAAATATAATCGTGAAGGTGATCATTGAAACCGGGCTCTTGACCCACGAGGAAAAGGTGTTGGCGTGCAAAATCGCGAAGGAAGCGGGAGCCGACTTCGTGAAAACATCAACCGGACTTGTCGGAGGAGCTACTGTAGAAGACGTTCAGCTTATGCGTGAAACTGTCGGCAAAGACATGGGAGTTAAGGCTGCTGGAGGCATACGAACCCTTAAACAGGCATTAGATATGATCGAGGCTGGGGCCAACAGGATCGGAACAAGCGCGGCTGTTGCCATAATCGAAGAGTTTCCTGAGTAAACCAGCGTGGCGATGAAGGCGTAATCTACATTCTTTCAGGTGCCTCTATTCCGAGCAGGTTGAGGGCGTTCCTAAACACCATTCTCGTGGCGTCAACCAGAGCAAGCCTAGCGTCGCTTAACCCCTGCGGCTCAGCCCTTATCACGGGTAACGCGTTGTAGAAAGTGTTAAACTTGTCAGCTAAGGTATTGACGAACTCAGCGATCAGGTTGGGCTTAAGGCTTTCGGCTGCTTCTGCAAAAGCCTCGGGGAAACGGGCCAGCGCTAGAACTATATCGCGTTCCATGGGAGTTGTCAGTAGGGAATAGTCGGGTTCTTCGGGCTTTCTAGAGGCTTTCCTCAAAATACTGCAGGCTCTAGCGTGGGAATACTGGACGTAGGGGGCGCTGTTCTTTTCGAAGTCCAGCACCCGATCCCAAGTGAAGACTACGGGCTTGGTTGGATCCACCTCCACGAGGGCGTACTTGACGGCTCCTATACCCACAAAGTTGGATATTGTACGCTTCCCCTCCTCTGAAAGGTGCGGAGAACGCTTACAAACCTCGTCATGCGCTCTTTTAACTGCCTCATCCACAACTTGGTCCAAGGTGATATAGCGCCCCCTGCGACCCGACATTCGATAGCCCGGAAGTCTAACGAGATTGTAGGCAAAGTGAGTCAGGTTTTCCGCTTGGTCCACGTATCCAAGAGCGTACAGAGCTAGCTTCAACTGCGTCTGAGCAAGAGTCTGCTCCATTCCGATTACATTAATGACCTTCTCAGCCTTCCGAAACTTCCACAGGCTATAAGGAATGTCGCGGGTGGTGTAGAGGGTGGTGCCGTCCGCCCTTACAAGAGTTAGAGACGGAAGCTCGTAGTCTTCCATCAGGCCAAGTTTTTGTTTGAGATTAAGGTCTTTGGACACTTTGCCAGCGTCAAACTCTAAGATGCCTCCCAACTGAAATACATAGGGAGTTGTCTTCAATTTGTCCAGAATCCGCGTAACATCGCTGCTCCAAACGATGTCGCTCTCCCAATCCCAAGAGTCATAGAAAATTTCCGCTCTGCTCAGGGTTTCCCTAAATCCTCCCATGCACAGTTGGCAAACTTCTCTGATGACTTGTTTGGCTCTTTCTTCACCCGATTCGTATCCACGAATTAGGTTGTTCACCTTGGATTCGGGGTCGTCATCTTTGTTGATCTTGTCTAGAAGTTGAGTGAAAACTTCGGGAAACTTCTTTTCAAGGTCGTCAGCCACGGACATCCAATCGTCCAGTTGCTGTTGCAATTCTGAGTTTTCTTCCGTTGTTCCTTCTATCTCTCCCTTGAGCCGATGGATCTCCATTATACAGCTCGTTATGGTGTAAATCATGCCTATGAAGTGGTCAGGCTTTTCATCAGGTTTTGGTCTCCCCAGCTTTTCGTATCCATAAGCTATGATTGCCGACTGACGACCCACATCGTCGATGTAGTAGTGTCGAAAAACTGTGTGTCCACAAGCCTTCAAGATGCGGGCGATAGCATCACCCAACACGGGGTTTCTTGCCTGTCCAATGTGAATTGGATGGATGGGATTAACACTGGTGTGCTCCACCACAATTTTTGCAGGCTTATCCACTCGTACATATCCGTACTCGGTGTCCAAAGCCCTAGCCGACTCGATGGTCAGACTGGAAAAATCTGCAAGGTTTACGTGAAAGTTTATGTATCCCGCTCCAGCGGCTTCGACAGACCGAACTAGCGGAAACCGCGAAAGGTCGATAGCCTTTGCAGTCTTTTCAGCCATTTCTTGAGGTTTTTCAGTGGCTTGCTTAGCGAGTTCAAAACACATGGAAGAAGCCAATTCACCGAACTCAGAGCTCGGCGGAAACTCCAGCGTAATGGGGGGAAAGGAAATCTGGGGGTACACCTTCTTCAAAGCTTCCCGTAAGGCAGTTTCACACTCCTCACGAAACTCTTTGAAGGGGCTGACGGAAATCATTTAGCTTTCATCCTGTTGGCGGGCCCGCGGGGATTTGAACCCCGGTTCTCCGGCTTTCTCCCTCGTCCGGAGGCTTGCGCACTGTCCAAGTTTGGACTGTTCGGCGCCTTAATCCGGGCTGGGCTACGGGCCCCCTACCCACCAACATCAGTGTTGATGTGCATTAAAATCGTTGCGCTAGTGGTTCAATCAGTTTTGACGGAAGAGAGGAGGAGGGTCACTCCTCAATGAGTTCTTCGTTCATCCACCAGGCCTTTCTCTTCCCAGACCTTTCGCCGGGACAGTATTCAACGATGGACTTTCCGAGCTGTTTTTTTGAGCGCTTTTCGATTTTCCTCAGCCGGTTGAGAATTAACCATCGGTTGACCCCCAGAGAGGCTGCAAGCTCGGTGGTGGTGGCTCCTCCATAATGAAGAAGGTGGTTCACGATCTTTTGGTCGATGTCGTCAACGCAAAAGGCGTGAGGATTTATTTTACCTCGCTCATAGGTTAAGACCTCGAGCTGGACCAAGTACCTCTTAACCTCAGAAAGGTCTGCTTCCAGCCTGCTGATCTTCTGCTCCAGTTCGGAAATCTTGTCAGGTCTGGGGATAGTCTGAAGCTTTTCAAGGATGGCTTCGCGAATGAAGTTGCTTCTCTCCCCTTCAGGAACCCGAAGAACCAGCTCCTTGTAGAGTTCTTCAGGAATTTTGGCGGACACCACTGCAAGTTTATCCATGATGAACTCCTGTATCTACACTCTTAGCTGAGTAATAAAACATTAACCATAAAGCCTTGCTTTCAGATTTATTCCTGTTTGTGCAAGGCGGTTATTACAAAAATTCTTTCGCCCGAAGATTCAATTTCCATTCCTACTCTAGGCGGCTTTGCCGGAACTCCCAAACAAACGCATTTTACCTTTAACAACTTCTTTCATACATTCTTTGGCTGGACCCAAGATTTTTCTTGGGTCATATTCCTTTGGCGAATTAGCTAAGACTTCGCGGACTGTGCTAGTGAATGCAAGTCGTAGATCTGTGTCGATGTTTATCTTCGTGATTCCCAACGATATTGCCTTCTTGATGTGTTCTTCTGGGATTCCTTTAGCTCCGCTCAATTCTGCTCCGTACTTTGTGGCTTTCTTAATAATCCATGATGGAACGCTGGATGCTCCGTGCAAGACTAGTAAAGCGTTCACTTTATCTCTGATAGCTTTCAGTCTTTCGAAATCTAATCTTGGCTCTCCTTTGAATTTGTAGGCTCCGTGAGAGGTGCCAATTGCAACGGCTAAAGCATCCACTGTAGTTTGTTCTACAAACTCTTTGGCTGCGTCTGGATCTGTTAGCATTGCTTCTTTTTCCTCAACTGTCGATTCTTCTATGCCGGCCAGTTTTCCAAGTTCTGCCTCAACCGACAAGCCTTTTGGATGAGCTAAATCTACAACCTTCTTTGTCACAGCAATATTCTCTTCAAAATCGAGGTGAGAAGCATCGATCATCAAAGAGGTGAAGCCTGCATTGATACATTTTTCCACTGTTTCTAAGTCTTTCCCATGGTCAAGATGTAGAGACACAGGTTGCGAAATGCCTTTCGCCACAGCTTTTGTCATTGCAACCAAATATTCTAATCCTGCATATTCGATGGCGCTAGGAGTCACTGCAACAATAACAGGTGAGTTCTCTTCAGCTGTTGCTTCAACAATGGCTTGTAGAGTCTCCAGGTTGTTCATGTTAAAGGCTCCGACAGCATACTTCTTGGCCAAGGCAACTGACATAATTTCTTTATTTGTAACTAACATGTTTCCATCCAGAAATAAGTATCAGCCAAACGACTTAAAACAATGACCCCGTGAGCATGCACATTTTCGTAAAGTTTGGGCGAAAACTTTGAGACACACAAAAACTTTTGGCATAACAAAAGCTAGAACAAAAGTTGCAAGACAGAAATATGCTTGTTGGGCTGTTCTGGCACGGGAGAGTCAAGTCGTTCCTAGAGGTTGAATAAGAGTGAAGCTCGATATGGTATGTCTGGGGCATGTGCTTTATGATATTCGATGTTATGTCGATAGCTTTCCATTGCCAGATAAACTGAGCATTATGGCTGGTCGACTAGGGCATAGTGGAGGAGGATCTGCAGCCAACGTCGCTGTCAACTCGCAAAGGCTAGGTTTGAAAACAGGTATGATCGGGAAAGTGGGCTTCGATGAATACGGCTGGTTCGTTGCCCAGAACTTTCGCAACTTTGGTGTCAACACGGACCACATACTCGTAGACTTCAAAAATCCGACCGGAGTTTCCCTTATCATAGTCAATAAGCAAGGAGTTCCAGAATTCATCCAAATGATCGGAGCAAGTGAACCCATACTTCCGGAAGAGATTCGTGAAGAGTATATACAGAAAGCTAGACATCTTCACATGAGCGGTATAAACCTAGAAGCTCTGCTACATGCGTCAGAAATAGCTAAGGATTCGGGACTAACTGTGTCTTTTGACTCAGGACGAAAAAAGTCCGAGTTAGGACTCAAAAAGCTAAAGCCAATTTTGAAAAACATTGACACATTAATTATCAACCGGCACGAAGCGAAGGTCATGTTGGACCTCGAAGATGACACCAAAATTCTAGATGTAGCTACAAAGTTGAGGGAAAAAATTGGAGAAAACAAGACTTACCTAATTAAGGGTGGTAGGGAAAACGTTTTAACATACTCACCGAACGGCGACTTTGTATTCTCAACATTCAAGGTGCCAGTTAAAGACACTATCGGCGCAGGCGACGCCTTCGATGCCGGCTTCCTCGCAGCCACCCTTCGAGGAAAAACTCTGAAGGACGCTGTTGTGTATGGCAGCGCATGTGGTTCATTAAAATGCATGCAAGAGGGCGCTCAATCTGCACCAGACAGATCCGCCCTCGAAACGTTTCTGAGAGAAAACAAAGACAAAAATGAAATATGGAATCTCCGCAAAGACTAGCAAAATTCTATGCTCGTATGCTTGCTCATCAGATTGATGTGTTCTCTGTCTTTTCCGCATTAGGAAATCTTTTAAAAAACACCTTACAAATACATCAGAAATTGTAGGGGTAAGCGAGATGCCAGAAAAAACGACTGTATCTGTAATCAAGTGCGACGTAGGTTCTTTGGCTGGACATCACACGGTGCCTAAACCAATAATGGACATTGGTGAAAAACGCTTGAAAGAAGCACAGAAAAAGGGACTGATCAACAGCTATTACGTGTTTCATGCCGGAGATGATCTCGAACTCCTCATGGTTCACACGAATGGGGAGAACGACCCAGACATCCACAAACTGGCGTGGGAAACCTTTCAAGAAGGCGCGAAAAAGGCCACAACCCTTAAACTTTACGGTGCTGGGCAGGACCTTCTAAAGGAAGCGTTTAGTGGAAATGTTCGTGGAATGGGTCCTGGGGTGGCTGAGATGGAAATCGAGGAGCGAGGTTCAGACCCCATCGTTGTCTTTGCCGCTGACAAGACAGAGCCAGGGGCTTTCAACTACCCGATGTTTCGCATATTTGCCGATCCCACAAGCACTGCAGGACTCGTGATTGACCCAAGCATGGCTGGAGGCTTCAAGTTCGAGGTTTTCGACACCGTTGAAAATAAGAAAGTTGTTCTAAAGTGCCCCGAGGAAATGTATGAACTTATCGCATTAATCGGGACTCCAGGGCGCAACGTGGTTTCCCATGTATGGCGGGCAAGAGACAACCTTATATGTGCAGCAACCAGTACAACGAGGCTTGCGTTAATAGCAGGTAGATACATCGGGAAGGATGACCCTGTCTCTATTGTGAGGGCTCAACATGGTCTACCTGCACTTGGAGAAATTCTGGTGCCCTTCATGCATAGTTATTTCGTTGAGGGTTGGATGCGCGGAAGTCATTGGGGACCACTAATGCCAGTGGGGTTAAAAGATAGCAAGTGCACAGCCTTCGATGGCCCCCCAAGAATCGTGGCGCTCGGTTTCCAAGTTGCTCACGGTAGGATCGCCAGTGATGACGACGGAACTCCTCTGATAAGCGACCTGTTCGAAGACCCAGCCTTTGATCTGGCTCGTCGTGAGGCTGTCGAATACGCCACTGTTCTGCGGCGGATGGGCGAATTTGAGCCCGCTCGACTCAGCGCAGAAATCATGGAATATACCACTATCTCTAAGGTCTTGGAAAAGCTGAAAGACAGGTTTGAGCCAGTCTAAGTCAGCCTAACCTACTCTTGCTAGGTACAGAAGCGTTTGCCGCTGAGATGACTGATAATGCTAGACTAGTCTCTTTAGTTCTTCGCACCGAGATCTAACGGTCTCGTAAACCGTTTTCCGAAGGCTTTCCCCAGCCAGACTCATCCTTCTAATCTGACCCAATTTTTCGGCCAATTCAAGGTCCCCAAGCCCTTGAAGCCAGAGTTCAAAGTCTCTACGTGGCACGTGAAACTCCACAGACTTCACGTCGACTGTTTGAATTTTTTCGCAGAAGTCGTTAAGACTGTTTGCGAAAACTTGTAGATACTGATCCATTCCTTTGTAGAAGTGGAAGGCTTTTTCTGAAGACACTGGACTCAAAATGCGTGAGACCAGCTCTCTGTCAATTTTTGGTACGGCCAACGCTTCTTTGCCGTGAACCGTAATTACGTATTGACCCCTCTGAGGGGTAGAGACGTATCCAGCCTTGATGAGCCTGAGCAGGTGCATCGTTGACGAAGGAACGCTTATTCCCATCTTTTCTGCTATCTCCCAGGACCTCATCGGCTTCCCTGCTTCCAACAACATTTCCAGAATTTTTCTTCTAACCTCGCTTACACTCGTGCTGACATCTTTCTCCACGGGATATCCCCCCATAATAGTTATGCGTTACATTAAAAAGCCTTTTCAGATATTTGCATATGTCAAGAATGAGAAGAAAAGTTTTGAATGCAAGGAATTATATTGACTATGTTACTACTCATTAGATGGAAAATGCGACGACTTTCAGGAGCGAGTTAGAGTGAAGATAGCGGTGTTGGTTTATGAGTATCCCCCCAAGATCGTCGGAGGACTAGGAACCTATGCGGCTGAAATTACAAGGAAGTTTGTTTTGCTGGATCACGATGTCTCCGTTTTCACCATGAACGACGATGAGGGAAGCCTCCCAACGAGGGAACTGTGGCGAGGAATTGAGATCCACAGACCAGTTCACATCGACGTGTCTGACTCTCTGCCAGACGTTATTGCTGAAGACGTTAAAAAGTGGGGAAGGGGCATCCAGCTGTTCTCCAAGATTCTCGTGTATAACTATCTTAGCGCCTCAAAACTGATCAACGAGCTTGTTCGAAGGGATGAATTCAGATACGATGTGGTTGTCGCCCATGACTGGCTCTCAGCTATCGCGGGCATCGCGATTAAAAGAGAGCTGGGCTTGCCCCTTGTTTTTCACGTCCACTCAACGGAAAAGGGGCGAACCTTAGGTAATGGTTCTGATGTCGTAAGCAACGTCGAACATCGTGGCGGACAGACGGCGGATATGGTCATCACGGTTTCATATGCCATGAAAGATGAGATGATAGGGCTTGGCTTCCCAAAGGAGAAGATACAGGTCTGCTATAACGGGGTGGACCCAGAGAAATATTCGCGGCAACAGGTGAGTGAAGAAGAGGTTAGGAGAATCAGACAGGGATACGGTGTCGGGGACAACGACTTAATGGCTCTCTTCGTCGGCAGACTCGTTTGGGTAAAAGGAGTAGACAGATTGATCAGGTCGTTGCCCTATGTTCTGCAAAAGGTTCCCAACGTCAAACTTGTGATTGTCGGTTTAGGAGAGATGCGAGAGTACTTAGAAACGTTAGTTCAAACCCTCAAGCTTCAAGACATTGTGAAATTCCGTTTTGAGTTCGTTTCAGAAGAAGAGCGAATTGCCCACTATGCAGCGTGCGACGTAGCCGCTTTCCCAAGCCTATACGAACCCTTCGGAATCGTTGCCTTGGAGGCAATGAGCATGGAAAAACCCGTTGTGGTGGGAGGCGCCGGCGTTAGTGGGATGAGAGAGAGTGTAGTTGCGAGCGGTCCAGATCAATGCGGCTTCCACGTTAACCCAGAAGACCCGACTGACATCGCTTGGGGAATTGTCAATGCGGTTCAGGATCCTCAACGAAAAGAGTGGCTTGGCAAAAATGGCAGAAAGTTGGTTCTTCAAAAGTTTAGTTGGGACGCAGTCGCCAAGAAAACGATTCAGCTTTACACAGAGCTTTTAGAATCCAAAAAAACTTAAAAACGGCATTTCATGACTTTGTTAGCGGAGAAATGCTGTGTCAGCAAACGAGTTGCGAAAAGACTATTTGCTGAATCGACGGGTTGTTATTGCTGTAGAGAGGAGGCGGCGCCCCACAGATTTTGTAAAGAAAGTAAGGGAGGAAAAGGCAGGTGTCTGCCCGTTCTGTCCCGGTAATGAGCATATGACGCCGGCGGCCATGCTCGTTTACGTTCCTTTCAACGGAGGCATTAGAAGGGACAAAGATCAAAACGGCTTTCGGCACAAAAACTGGCTAATACGATGCATACCAAATCTGTACCCCGCATTTACACCTATAGGCAAGAAGAAGCAGGTTAGGGTTAAGGATAGCCCAGATTTTGTGAAAGCTGTTGGTCATCACGAGGTTATAGTTGAGTCGCCCCGTCACGATGAACATCCCAGCGTGGCGCAAATCCCACAGCTCGTCCACGTTGTTAACGCTTATTTGGACCGGCTAGAAGAGCTTTCCGCCAAGGCCTACGTAAAATATGTTTCCATCTTTAGGAACCACGGACTTGAAGCGGGTGCATCTCTTTCCCATGCTCACACCCAAGTGATCACAACTCCCTTTGTTCCAAGGATTATAGGCGAAGAGCTTGGGGCAAGCAGAAGGTATTGGATGAAAAACGATCAATGTGCGTTTTGCGAGATTTTGACAAGGGAGAAAGCTGGTCCTCGCTTCATATGGGAAAATGGAAGTTTCGTTGCCTTTGCTCCATGGGCAAGTGTCCATCCCTTCGAGTTCTGGGTTTTCCCAAAAACTCACAAATCAACGTTAGAGAATGTGTCACGGAAGGAGATAGAGGATTTGGCTGTGGCTTTAAAGGTATGTCTGGGTGGGTTAAGGTCTCTGCTAAATGACCCCCCATACAACTTTGGGTTTCACATCGCGCCGAACAAAAAGGACAGCAACCATTACCATTGGCACCTGGAAGTCTATCCCAAGCTAACCGTTTGGGCCGGCTTTGAGAAGAGCACCGGAGTGTTCATAAACCTTGTGCCACCTGAAGACGCAGCTGAAAACCTGAGAGAAGCAGTTCAGAAGGAAGAAAAGGGCTTATAACAAAGGCTTAACAACTAGCTACGCAGGTTCTTAAGGAGAACATAGAAAGTTCAAATGAGCCATATTCTTTCAACCTCGAAAATCCTTCGAAAATGCTATCAGCCTTACATCCTGAGACTTTCCGCACTGTGGTATCAAAAAGGTTTTAAAAAATAACATGAGAAAATAAGGTGGAGGAATATTCGTGTC
>Ga0315310_10001895_pt1 | contig 13203 bp, 22 predicted proteins | sample TDP5_MG_FD_203630 | JGI IMG/M metagenome (GOLD analysis project Ga0315310, IMG submission 203630) | Freshwater sediment microbial communities from Lake Towuti, South Sulawesi, Indonesia - TDP5 | ecosystem: Environmental > Aquatic > Freshwater > Lake > Sediment | place: Indonesia: South Sulawesi... | reverse complement strand
TCCTTCAAAGAAGGCTTTACGGGCGGATAGATTTTCACCTATCTCATTCCTCCGAAGTAGAGGGGAAGCATAGAACGTTTTATATTTTGTTCACGTAAATTTCATGTAAGAGGAAGTCTCGTGACAGATTCTCGTAGGGGAAATTGGAGAGAAGAATGGAAAGGGCGTAAGAACATTAATCTGAAGCGGGCTTCCTTTGATAAGCTAACTAAATTAAAACAAGTGATGAAGGTCCATACTTGGGAGGAGCTAATCGACAAGCTTTATGAGGAGAAGGTACAGAAGAACATCGTCAAGCTCTAGCTTTTTCCATAGTAACCTTTTGCGAACCACCAGGTAGGCTTAACCCCGAACATACTGTAGTATTCCTCCTTCGGCACCTTGTACCAATCCCACGTGGGATCATAAACGTAGCCGTCCATCTCGACGAAGGCGTGACCTCCCTTAACCGTGTCGGCGATCACCACCACAGGGTTGTAGCCCAGACCCGTCCACCAGCACGCAAGTAGAATAGCCTTATCATCACAGTCCCCAGACTCATGCTGCACCGTCTCGCTCGCCCTGGCGAAGTATTCTACTTGTCCATAGTTCTGAAGATCGCTCTTGTACGCCATCATCTGTACTGTCTGGTAAGCCTTCTCCTTGTTGAGTAGGGGGCAAGGCGGATTGTCAAACCACTGTGCCTGAAGTCCGCTGCCCAAGACGTACTTACCGAAGGCTCCATGATATTGACTCTTGGCGTACTCCAAGTAGGTGCAGATCGCAGAGATACCCACGAAAGCTGCTTCGATTAACACGCTTTTCATCACCTGCCAGGAGGCTTCCTAAGAGGCTCAGTTATCTCTCTAGCCCTCCTCATAACCGCCTCCGTGTTCTCATCTAAGTTCAGCGTCCTATCGACAGCCTCATCGAACTCGGCTCTATACCTCTCGGCGTCAAGCCCGTATCTCTGAAGATGATCCCTGAACTCGCGCCACAGGTAGTCAAGTTCACTGCTGATGAGACCTGAGGGCGGTATCCTCTCACGCTGGATTGCTCGCCAAACCGTTTCAAAGGTCGCACGTGAGACGGGCATACCATAGGGAACTTTTAGACGCCTATAGACCTCTGCCATCTCCTCAGGTAGAATAGCGGGGACCCTCTCAGGAGGAGGACGAAGCTCTCTCTGTATCTGAGAGACAAGACGCCGGGCACGCTCAGCAGCCTGAGCCACCGAGACGGCGGTCCTGATCCTCTCCTCGAAGCGCTCTCTGTACATCTCTGCATCCTTGACGCCGACAGTTCTGGCGTAGGCAAGGAACTCTTGCCAGACTCCTTCAAGCTCTTCAGGAGATATGCGGACAGGGGGAGGCTTCGGCGGCTTAGGAGGCTTCACCTCGGGGGGAGGTTTGGCAACGGGGATACCTAAGATCCTGCTCATGACCTCCTCCTTCGTACCTGCCGAGGAGAGACCCTTGACTCTGGCTATTATATCGACCTGTTCCCGCTTAAGTTTCTCTAGCTCTTCCCTAGAGTATTTCTTAAACCATATGTCTTTCCACTCAAGATACTTAGGGGGGTACGTAATATCCTGCGGTCTCCACGTCCAACCATCGAAAGTACCTGTCTTTAGGAACTCCTCTACTTCAGGAGGCGTTTTAGCGGGCATAATTCCCATCGGAACCGTATCCTTAAGCTCCTCAATATACTTGTTCAAAAGAACCATGTAGGTGTAGTCCGTCTGTGGGCTAACCTCTGGCTTAACTTCTGGGCTGATTTTCCGAACCTCATCAAGCCACTCGTCGGTAATACCCTCCTCAGGTATCTTAGGAAGTTTAGGCACAGCAGGAGGCGGAGGCGCCACAGCCTCAAGCTCCCTCTCCATACGCCTCAGTTGAGGAAGCAGGTAGATTATTCTGCCCTTGAAGAAGTCCACGTTCCTAAGGTTCGGATCTATCTCGCCCTTAACAACCCTGTCTATCTCCCTCATCAACTCAAGTTTCGCTCGCCCATAGAGTTCGTTCAACTGAGTTCTAAGAGGCTCATACCTCTCCTTCAACGGGTCCAACTTCGGCTCAATCTCCGTGAAGAAGGCGATCAGCCTCTTAACCTCCTCCAACTTAGGCTTCTTCTCAACCTTGTAGAACGCCTCCTCCTCTTCCCTAAACTTCAGGGCGACCTTCTCATAATCCTCGTTTACGGCAGAAACCCTAGCCCTGAGTTCCTTAAAGACCTCTTCGGGCGCCGGCGCAACCACGAGCGGTTTAACCTCTGGTGGAGGAGGCTTAGGCTTAATCCGCTCCTCATACCTCTTCAGGGCCTCCTCAACCATCTCCTTAGTTTGGGGTATTAAAGCCTCCATCTCCATCCTTGCGCCAGAGGTTTTGAGGTAGATGTTGTAGTCCTTGCGGCCCACAACGCTGTCCGCGCTCGGAACATTTCTAAAGAAGATGATGAGCGGATCGAAATAATCCTCTGCAACGGGGACTTGATTCTCCTCCACGATCTTGAAGTCATCCAACTCAAAGGTGGCGGTGTAGTAAACAGCGTTCTCGCCGAAGGCAACTATGTCGGACATCCTAGTATAGAAGACCAAGAAGAGGTCCCCCGAAACCTTAGCATCCTCCACCGTCCTCAGTAGAAGCTTGTTAGGCCCTGAGACCACGCTGACTGCCTCTATCTTCGGGACATCGACATCCTCAACGGCCTCAAGGACCATCTCTCGCTCCGCTATCTTGGGACCGCGCCCCACCAGAACAAAGTTCTTGACCTTCTCCTGTTGCTGGAGGTATAAGTCAAGAGTCTCGACATCCCTCATAAACCTCGCTAGGGCGTCAGGCTCGAACTGCGCTGAAAGCCTTGCTCCTACATCGTTGAAAACATCGAAACTACGATACTCAAACTTGACGTATCCCCTAGCAGCATCCGTCTTCCAATAGGCGTATAGCCCCATCTGGTAGATCGGCGCGAGTTTCGGCGTTGCTGCATAACGGGGGTTCGATATGAGTCGGTCAACGGCTTTAAGAGAGGATAAAAAGTCTCCGCAGAGATCCTTCTCCATCCTCAATATGAGGCGCCTCTCTGGCTTGGGGGCAACGAGCATCTTCTTATACTCCTCCGTGTCGATGATTGGAGCGTTCATCAACTTTATGTTGAACTCAGCGTCCGTGTACTCCAAGATGCACGGCAGATCACTCCCTAAGCTTATCCTGACGCCCGGCGCCAGATCGGGGAAGAGCAACGTGGAGAACTGAGGCAAACGATACACCGATTCAGCGTCTCCATACACATTCAGAAGCCAAGGCTGATACCTGGCGTCAACCCTGCTCGGGGCGGTATTCAGGAACATGAAGGTGAGTTCAGGGCCGTGAGCAGCTATTATCACCTTATCGGCGCCCTGTTCGTAAGCGTTCTTAACGATCCTGGTGAACTCCTTAGTTAAGACGGTGAAATTGGCCGCGAAGGCAACCTTGGGGATCTCCATCTTGTAGTCAGCCCAGACATCCTTCTCCTCCGTGAAGCTCGCAACCTTGATGCTTCCGAACCAAAGAGACTTGTCATCTCTAACCTCGACAGTTACCCTCTCACCCTTCTTCAACTTCTTAACGGAGTCCCACACGAAACGAATATCGCCAAGAACCCAGATCTCTTCTGGCGTAAACCATTGGAAGGAGGAGGGCGTCAGATTCATCTCTATGAGCATGTAGTGCCCTGTGTCCATAGCCCTGACGAAGACCCCGCCCTTGTGGAACTTCCAAACGAAGTCCGCTACGACCTGTCGATAGGCATTAATAACTGACTTGAGCAGGGCGCCGTCAATCTCAAACCTGTACAGAGCCAATCCTGAACCACAAGAATAATGGGGTTCAACAACTGATATAGTCTTTATTGGAGTAAGAGATTACCAAAAACATCTTTTAGCATAATCATAGCCCTAGCAGGTAGGTCGCCACCAAAAAGGTTCTCAGCCTTAACCCTGCCCTTGGGAAACTGCGTCAGGAGAATCAGGTTGATCCCCGCCCGCTTCGCCACGTCAACCTGCATAGCCCTCTGATCCTCCCTGATCTTCCGTCCAAGAGGCTTCAACTCCAGGGCAGCCACATAGCCCGCCTTCATAACGATAAGATCGAAGGGTTTAGAACGGGCTAACTTCACTGCTACATATCCAGCCCATTCAAATCTTCGTCTAAGACGACTCTCAAAAGCGTGCTCAGGGCTATAACCCATCTTCACTTCCTCACAATCAGGACATGCTCGTGCCTAATTTGACCGACTTCAGGGTACTTCTTGTAGTAAAGAATCCTGAAGAAAGCGGCGTTCCTCAGCCTCAGTTTATAGACTTTCTCAAGTTTGAAGCCTACTTCCTTGAGCAGAAGCCAGGTATGGTAAGGAAGATCCACCATCTTAAAATCTCGGATAAAGGCTTTAACGATTATTATGCAAAGCCCACCCGCCTTCAGGATCTTGAAACATTCACGGTAAACCTGTAGCATGGCTTCCAGGTAAGTCTCCTCCTTAAGGTTGCCTATGTTTTCTTTGTCCTCCGAGTAAGAGCCTTTGCCCTTGAGGTAGATGTGTTTTTCTTTAAGTATTGTGTCGTCTCCGCCACCGTGCCCGATTCCCTCTTCATAGGGAGGAGAAGTGATTACCACGTCAACTTTGCTAGACTCGCCGTGCTGAGTGTAACTATGCCTTTTCGCCGTCCCCTTCCTCCATCGCCCATACTTCTCTTCGTTTGCGCCAACGCCAGGACCCTCCTTATCATCTGAAACCGCAGCCTCGTATGGAGGACTCGTTATGATCGTGTCCACGTACGGAAGATTATCTATGTTCGCAGGATTCTCAGGGTTTACAGGTCGTCCATGCCTGAAGGGTAAATCTGGATCGCTTATGATCTTCCCCTCCTCGACCCTCATGTAGCCCTCCTTGAATATGCCTCCGCCTTCCTGGGCTTGTCCGTAAGGTGGACTAGTTATTACGGCGTCCACATCGCCGTGTTGAAGATTGCCTATGTTCTGTGGACTCTCCGAGTATTCCCTCGCCGTCTTCGAGGAAACACCTATAGGCTTTAGAGCAGTGGCGCCGCCCTGCCTAGAAATTGAGTCTGAGTAAGGCGGGCTAGTAATCACGATGTCACTTCTATCCTGAAGCAGCCTTGAAAGATTCCTAGCGTCACCCAAGATGTTCCTTATCGCCCCCTTAGGGCTTAGACTAATATGCTTCTCTAAGTTCTCCCTAGCCCGCTCCATAAACCCGAAGAAACGCTCCTCTAACTCCACCTGGACGGCGTTCCTACCGCTCAGGGCTGCCAACAAGCCTGTGCTCCCTGTTCCAGCCATAGGATCGCAGACCGTATCCTTGGGGGAGGTGTATCTTTCGATCAGGAAACGGAGAAGGTTAAGGTTGGCCTTAGCAGGGTGCTCGACTGCTTCCTGAGGGAAAAACCTCTTCCACTTACCAAAACCAGGTGCACCCTTGAGAAGCAACTCCTCTGCGGGCATCACCTTTTCAAGAGCGCTGGCAAACTCCTTAACCTTTGACATCTCTATCGCTCATCCCTCTCTCTATAAGACGCCCTATCTCGCGCGCTAAAATAGTAAGCATAACCGTAGCCCCAACGACACAGCCAGCGATAAACCACCAGAGATTATCCAAGGTCATTCCGCACTCCTCACAGGGATAACGGCTAGCTCCTCCTCCGTCATGGGCCTACGCTCACGTACGTAGCCTTCTACTAGTCCAACAGTCTTGAGTATGGAGACTGCCAGCGCTGCCTGGTGTTCGCAGACATGGGGGCGCTCATCATACTCTTTCTTGGGGACATAGACATCGCCGTTGAGGATGAAGATGGTTGGGCGATCCTCGAAGTCGTAGCGATACCCGTCCTTGACCTCTATTATCCTAAGCCTCCTGGGAAGCCAATAAGTAGTCCAGTAGTCACTCCTCTTGAGGGCTTCTCGGAGACGATCATAGTTGCTCTCTATCGAGGTATAGACTATCTCCCAGACGTAGGGATACCTGTTCTTAGGGTCTCCCCTAGTAGCGTACATGTACAAGGGAACTGAGACGACCTCAGGAACCCATCTCCTACGCAACCAGCCGAGCCTAGCCCGCTTAACCCTAAGAGTATGAGAAAGGTCGGTGATCCTCACCATCACGTAATATCTATCAGCAGGGGAGGGAGGAATGAGCCTGCGATAGAAGGCTTCCTGCTCAGCCTTAAACCTGCGAAGAAGGACAGCCTCTTCTTCTATCTCCTTTTCGAGCGCCAGCAGCATTTCCTCGGTGACTTCTAGGGTCATCTCAGCTTCCTCAAGAACTTCTTATCGTCCTCACTTAAACCTTCTAGGATACCTGTCCATCCTTTATCAAGGTCGAAACTATCAATCGGCTCCGTGCACCTGCTCAAAGTAGCCTCGTAGTATCTGTGAACTTTCAGGGCTGCTTCTACGTAGAGACGAGGAATCTTTACCTGATCCCCGTCTCTTAGTCCTAGACGGCGTGCCTCCTGGCAGTCATGGTGAACTACGACTTTGCCAACCATAGACATCTCAAAGGGATAGGCTCTACAAACCTCAGGTCTCTGATTATAGATACGGCAGCCCACTTCCCTCTCATAGTGAGGGCAAACATCAACATCGAGCTGATACATTATGACAAGACCAGGATTCAGGGGGTCCTTCTTTGAGTAGCGGTACAAGGGCTTAACTAACTTTTTAGGGAAGAGACTAGTCTCCTCAGGCAAAAGCGTTAAACCATGAACCTTTCCCATGCTAACGCCCCTAATATGGGTGCAGCAGTATCCGCAACGGGAACAGGTGAAGGCTACTTGCTCAGTCAAACTCGGCTTCCTGCCCAAGTGGCTATTAGTTTTGTAGGTTCTTGTGTCTTTTTCTCTTCCTCGAAGTATAATCCAAGTTTGGTTATCGTTCTTACTTTGCTAAGATCTATCCCATGTTTGTAATAGAGATGCGCTCTAATCCCGCCCCCCTTAAAGATATGCTGTTTATCCTTTGGCATCTGGCTCTCCGTCAGATACTTGTGCAGCTCTATGAACTTGTCATGGCATAACTCACAATGATAATAATTCACCATGAGATCCCCTCTCTTCCTCCTTCTTTTTGATAGCTCTAAATTTTTCATCAGCTTCTCTTGCCCAATCAACATCTTTTACTCTTTCCTCAAAGGACTCCCTCCTTCTTCTCCATGCGCCAAATGCGTCCGTAATTGTGAAGAACAGTCTCACGAACCCTTCTTTATCCTCGCAGAAATAACCGTAAAAATACAGAAGTTTTTTGTCATTCCAAGCCAGCTCTAAACAACAGTCGTGAAGTTTGCAGCTCAGACATTTTTCTTTGCCTGCCCAATACTTTCTCCAATATGGTGCAATTCCTCGTTTTGTGCCTCGACTGGTCGCAAGCTGATGAAAAGTTCTTCTCTGACCCATCTTCTAGGCTTCCTCCTATCCCTCGATGACCCACCAGAGCCATAGACAGTTATAGAACGCCTTGAGGGGCCTCCCTCGATTAAAGCCGTTGCGGTAGTAAGTCTTAAAGTAGTGCCAGAGTCTTAGCGGATTCCTAAGTCTCATAGTTCTTCCTCTTCCTCCTCTTCTTCCTCAAGCGGAACCTTTGGAGTGAGCCTCTTCCTGAGAAGTGAGGATCTCCTCCTATAGTTCAGAATCACATTGATGAACTGCCTGGCGTCAAGGTACTTGTCCCTGATCCTGGCTAACATCTGGTACGCTATATCTTCTGTTAAGGTTTCATCCTTCACTTTAGGGTCTTGGGACTGCCTGATGAAGTAAACGGCGTCCTTCACACTGTTCGCCTTACACATCATGTCAAGAAGGTTCTTTTCACGCTTATTCAACAGTATCATAACACCACCACCTTCTATATCTGATACTCTACATATAAGTATTTCCTCTATGGAATCAGATTATAGCCCCCTCAAAATCTATGCGTTATGTAGTAAACCCCCATGATCTATATCCCCAGAAACCCTCCAACTACCTAGTATGTACAGCATCAACATGACGCCTAAGGGTTGGCTGATTTTAATTCTGATACTACTACTATCAGAAGGAGGCATTTTAGGGGCAACGGGCATCCTTTACTTCTCGTAACATCAAATTTAAATATAGGATATTATCCAATAGTGTCGGTTAATATGTCTCATCTAAGGACTGTGAGCTTCACGATTGATGAGGAGACGCTGAAGGAGTTTGACGAGTTCCTGAGGACCCTCGGCATAGAGATAAGGGGAGAGGGAATCCGGCGAGCCATAAGAAAGGTCTTGAAGGACCGAAGCTTTAGTGGTGACGAAAATTGAAAAAGGTTAATGTAGTTGGATACGGTACTGTCGGTAAGGCTCAAGAGTTCTTACTCAGGAAGCTAGGGCATACGGTCAACGTTTACGATCCTTATGTTCTCCCTGAATCTAAGTTGCTGGTTGACGCCGACTTGACCTTCATTTGCACGCGTGAGACGGCTGCTGAAGGCGTCCTGGAGAACCTGATTAAGGAGGGAGTGAACGGGCTATACGTTGTTAAAAGCACGGTTCCGGTGGGGACCACACGAGCCTTGATAGAGAAACATAAGATTCACCTGTGCCAGAACCCAGAGTTCCTACGTGAGAAAACCGCTTTCGAGGACGTTCTAGATCCAGATAGGATTGTGATTGGACAGTGCTGCGAAGAACATGGTCGCCTCCTAGCCGATCTCTACACTCCTCTGGGAAAGCCGATCTACCTGACAGATATAGGGACAAGCGAGCTGGTTAAGTTGACGGTCAACAGCTATCTAGCCATGCTCATAACCTTCTGGAACGAGATCCACGAGTTATCCAGTAAGCTGGGCATGGATACCAAGAAAGTGGCAGAGATCGTTTGCTCCGACCACAGGATAAGCCGATATGGGACAAGCAAGTTCGGAGAACCTTTCGGGGGGAGCTGTTTACCAAAAGACCTTGATCATCTAATTAAGGTCTTTTACGATGTAGGACTGAAGCCCTCAATCTTAGAAACGATTAAAGACTTGAATCAGGGAATGAAAAATGATTTTTGATGCTTTGGTTTTAGCCACTTGGCTCTCGCCTTTCTTCTATCTTTGTATGACAATAACGGGCAAGATTTATCGTTATAAGAAGGCACGTAATAAGAGAATAATTCAACCAGAATTAATTATCTTTCAAATACCAACGATTGGTAACGTTGACCTTGTTAATCAGACATTTAGGATCGTTAAATCTTACAATCTCCCTGTTAAACTAAGGACGTGGGTGCTGATTGAGGAGGATGACCCTTATAGAGATAGCTATCAGGCGGATGAAGTTGTAGTTATTCCAAGCGTTTTTGAATGTGAAGACCTTTATAAGTCCCGTGCCTTGGAATACGCCCGAATACGAAGGGTTCAAATGCTTCGCGACACATCGATCCCCGAAAATTATCTCTTGCTTCAAGCGGACGATGACGCGACTCCAACCAAGGACTTCATTCTTGACTGCTTAAAAGTTAATGCGGATATCGTGGTTGGAAGCATGAGACCGATACCTGTCGGATTTTGGAGCACTATTTTGGACTACGAGAGAAGCATCGCTTGTGGAATGTTCTGCAACTTGTTCACTAATATAGATAAACCTGTATGGGCGCATGGGGAAGGTCTGTGCATCTCGTCTGGGGTCGATCAGAAAGTCAACTATGAAATAAGTGAAATGAGTAAGAGCTTTCCAAAAGGCTTTAAACTCGTGTGCAGCGAAGATCTGTTCTATCTACATAAAGCAGCTTATAAGGGATTCACTCTATATAACTCAGAAAAATCGATTTACATCGCTCCACCTCTTTTCTTCAAGGATGGAGTAAAACAACGTAGAAGATGGATTTGGGGGCACATAAACATCTTGCGATATAAGCTGATACCTAGAAATAGCAGAATAAGACTAGCTTTGGCGGAGTTCACTGGTTTGGCGATATACTTCATTGCAACCTTTGGGACAATGCTTCATTCGGCTACGCTTATAGTGATACCAAAACAATTTCAATCTGCTACTTGGACGAGTCTTCTCGTTTGGCTAGGACTTAGAGGGTATATAATAGGAAAGTCAATGGGATGGAAGCACGGGGTCTTTGGAGCTTTAGCAAGTTATGTAACAGTTACTTTAAACTTCCTAGTTCACTTAATTGGGTTCTTAAAGGGAGACCCAAAGCGGTTTGAGGTTATAGAAAAAAGATTATGACTTTGAGGCTATTGTGATTAGAGAAAGAAGAGACGCCCTCTCTCTATCGTGTCAGAGACACGATTAAGAGCAGCAGGGAAATAACGCTTATCAGGAATGTGGGCGCCACAAGTCCCTTTATCCACTTTATATCGGTTTCTACGGCGACCATAGCGTTCTCCAGCTTCAAGACTCTTCCCTCTAGGGAGGGCTTCGGCGAATCATTGTTCTCTTCTCTCAAAGTCCATCGCCCCCTACAGGATCTTGATTATGACAAAGGCTGCCGCGGCCACGATGGCGATTGAGACCCACGGGAAGACTGCGGGCTTGTGGTACTGATTGATGTGCGTGAGCTTCTCCGCCTCCGTGCTGAACCTGAGGTTGCAGCCCTCGTATGCGCAGAGCCAGGGAGTAGGGTCCCCCTTGCCTTCGAGGTAGGAGGCTATGCTCGCCTGGTCAGTGAACTTTGTACCGTCAGGGGCTATAAACTCCTTCTTCGGAGTGGGCGCCTTATAAGCCTCCGTGAGCCTCAGGGCAACCAAGTAGATAGTGGCAACTATTCCTATCGCTATGATGATCATCGGCAGCGCCTTAATGAGAAGGGCAACCGCTAGGGCTATGATGAGAAGCAGACTATGTGCCTGAAGCTCAAAATCGATGATAACGTCCGTCCCACTGATCTCAACGTTGTGGAAGATCAAGGTCGGATTTGACGCCTCGATGTTCTTCAGCTCCTCCCAGATCTGCGCCATCTGGTCTTTTGTGGCGGTCATAGCCCTATCGTAGGTAAGAGTCATCGTGTAGTACCAAGGTGCGCCGTGACATTTGAGATCGAACTTGTTGGGTGAAGCCACTGCCTGCTTGCTGATGCTGAACTGAACAAACTCGCTCTGAGTAATCTCGGCGGCCTTTGAGGCTAGTATAAAGTAGTCCCCAGGATAACCCCAATCGAGGTAAGCCTTACCCTCCTCATCCGTCAGAGTGGAGTCAACCCTCTTGAAGTCAGGGAAGGGCTGCCAGATCTCAACAGAGGCATCCTCAATCGGACTTCCGTCTGCCCTTGTGACCCTAGCCTCTATTACATGCCCTAAAGTCAGGACCAGACTCATAGTATCGCTCGGCAACTTGGAACACCCTCTTATCTGGCTTTAAGGCGTAAGCTCCAACCTAAGCGTCCAGGCAGCAGAAGGCATCTTGAGACTCAGACCTGTCACAGGGGGCGGAATCTCCATAGAGGCGCCGGGGTCAATATACATGGTTGCAGTCTCCCAGAGCAAGGTCCCCGTAGCATCATCGAATACCTTAACCCTAGCAGCAGCAGCTATGTTACCAGTGTTCTTGAACTTCATATCGAGTTGAACCTCGTCGCCTGCCACGAAAACGCTTTTCTTGACCCCCGACCTGTCACAGGCGTAAGCATCAACCCACTTGAAGTTCGCTAGACCCTGCGCGAGAGTCAACTTCAGCGTATCAGCGCCGACACGACCACGAAAAGTAGGACCAGAAACGGGCCTCTTCTGCTCGCCTATGACTATCGCATCCGAGTGGTAATCATGGTGACGATCTCTTTCTGAAGCCAAACATCTCACCAAAGAATAGAAACGCCTTCCTCTTTTTAGAGTTTGTTGGAGTAAGAAGGAGATCCTCGAATCCTATTTAAAGAAAAGTTCGACACCCTACTAACAAGTATAGACCTTGTAGAAGATTTTTACAGATTTTACATGAAAATATGAATTTAATGATCTAGAACAAAGATCCATTGATCTTAAATACATTTATGGACAATCGATGTCCAGAAAGGAGGTGTAAAATATGCCTTTAAGATGCCCTGAGTGCCACAGATTTCGGTCAGCAGAGGAGTTCGAGGTCGAAGACGTTGAACTCGACGAGGTTGAAATACGAGAGGAGACAGAAGTATGGGGAGCCATAACCGGCACGATCACGGTCCAGTGCCCCGAGTGTGGAGCTACCATCGGCAGATTCGAGTTTCAAAGCGTCGAAGTCAAACTAGGTAAAAAGGAAGACATCGAGCAGGAGGACTAAGTATGATGCTGACGGCTCTTGAAGGAGGTGAGGTCCTAAGATGGAGGAAATAGAGAGGGAGCTGCTAAAAGAGGCCCAGGAGATGAGGGAGAAGGCAAAGAAACTTGAAGATCCTGCAAAGCGAGAGATGGCTCTGAAACTTATCGAACAACTCCTAGCGCTCATAAAACTCTAGGAGGCTTGATGATGGGAATAAACCCCGTTTGTGTCAGGTGTGGACGAGAAATGACCTGCGACAAAAACGGCGTCTTGGTCGTCCACTACTTCGAGCACGCAGATCCAGGACCCATTAAAGAGGGTAATGTGATCTACACCGACAGGCTAATAGAAGGGAGCTGGAAAGACGGCGACATCGATTTCATAGCGGAGGGCGATAAGTGGACCTGTCTATGCTGCGGATCTAGTGTCGTGATGCGATTCGGCGAGATCATGAGCGCAGCGAACTTCAGCCAAGAGCAGCTTAAAAGGACCGCCAAGGGATACGAGGAGGCAATCACAATAAGGCGAGGAGACTTAAGATGAAAGAAGCCAAGTACGTGGGTATAGCCGAGTACATCAGCCGACCCGCCCGCATGAGACTAGTCGTACTCTGCATAGACGCCATAGAGAAGCAGCAGGAAGCAAACCAAGAACCGAAGGAGGGCGGGAGACCACTGGCCGCAACGACCATATTAGCCCGTGAGCTGGGAGTATCGGCACGCAGCATAAGGCGATGGCTGAACGCAGGGGTACAGTCCTGCGACATAAACGCCACGTTAATCCTCAAAGTTTCCATAGGACATGATGAAGAGGGCACAATAAAGATCTTGAGGCAGGACCTAGAGAAGCATAGACAGGAACTTGACAACTTCCTCGGGGTAAGACCTTGGACCTGATGCTACTATTTACGCTTTTGACCATCGCCTTCCAGCTCGGCGTCTGGCTAGGATACTATGTTGGCTGTCACAGGGAGGAAGAGAGTTGAAG
>Ga0315310_10001894_pt1 | contig 13206 bp, 10 predicted proteins | sample TDP5_MG_FD_203630 | JGI IMG/M metagenome (GOLD analysis project Ga0315310, IMG submission 203630) | Freshwater sediment microbial communities from Lake Towuti, South Sulawesi, Indonesia - TDP5 | ecosystem: Environmental > Aquatic > Freshwater > Lake > Sediment | place: Indonesia: South Sulawesi... | reverse complement strand
TGGCAAGTGCTTCTTCTTGGTCATGTGTGACATGTATTGCCGTAATCCCTAGTTGGCGTTGAATCTTCTTTAGCTCGACCCGCACATGAACCCTCACCTTGGCGTCCAAGTTGCTCAAAGGCTCGTCAAGAAGAAGAACTTCAGGCTCGATCACAAGAGCTCTCGCCACTGCCACTCTCTGCTGTTCGCCTCCACTCAACTGCGCCGGAAACCTCGTCAAGAGATGTTCTATCCCGAGCATCCCTGCAACTTTTCTGACCCTTTGCTCTGCTTCTGCCTTGGGAGACTGTCTGAACTTCAGTCCATATGCGATGTTGTCAAACACTTTCATGTGAGGAAACAAGGCATAGTTCTGAAAGACCATTCCCGTGTTCCGCTTATGAGGAGGAACGTTTGTAACATCTTTTCCTTTGATAAGGATTTGGCCTTCATCTAGATCATAGAATCCGGCTATGCTTCTCAGCAGAGTCGTTTTCCCGCATCCACTCGGTCCCAGCAGCACAGTGAACGACTTGTCTTCGACAGCGAATGTTGCGTGATCCACAGCTGTGACTGAGCCGAACCTCTTCGTTGCTTCATTCAGATAGACTGCTTGATCCATGTCGATAATCCTCTATACCTCAAAGAGTTGAATTCTTCTCCCGGCAACCACTCGACATATGAGCAATGTACTAACAACTATAACGAGCAGGATGGCTGACAGCGCTGCAGCTTGTCCCCAGTATCCATGGCCGGCAAGTCCCAGTATGATAGGCGAAGGCAAGTTCCACTCGGGCGTTATCAAGAATATCACAGCGCTTACCGTCGTCATACATTTGATGAATGCGTATATGAAACCGGCTCCGAACGCTGACTTCAACAGGGGCACGACGACGTTTCGAAGAGTCTGAAACGTGCCCGCACCAAGGTTCGTCGATGCCTCCTCAATCGAAACATCTACCTGCTGAATCCCCGCCATCCCAGCCTGATAGCCAGTAGGCAAATCCCTAACAATGTTGTTCAGTATAATGATGTACGCTGTCGCCGTCAGCACCAAAGGAGGCGTATTGAAACTCAGAATATATCCTATGCCAAGCAGGAATCCCGGAACAGCCGCGGGCAAAGTCGAAATGAAATCAAGGATCTGTCGTCCCGGCATCCTCTTTCTAAAGATGATGTAGGCATCCAAGACGCCTAGGATTGCACATACGAATCCTGAACATAATGAGAAGATCAACGCATTTCTCACTGCTGGAATCCCCTGGAACGTGACATACTGCAGGTGCTCCAATGTGAATGAATAGTTTACACCCCACGTTTTTGTGAATGCGCCCAGCCCGATGCTTGCGTAGATCAAGACGATCACCAATGAGATTGCCGAACAAAAGAAGAATAGGGTCCATTTGACGAGTTTGCCAGACTTCTTAATCTCTAGTTGAGTTGGAGCACCTGTCACAGTGACGTAAAGTTTCCTGCTGACCCAGTACTTTTGGGCAATGAAGAGGACGAAGACTGGAAGAAACAAGATGTTGCAGAGGACAGCGGCCATCTTGAAGTCCCCCCATCCGACTATCTGCATATAGGCTTCTGTTGCTATCACTGAGAAGTCTCCAGCTATGAGCGCCGGATTCCCAAAGTCACCGAGTACATTCATGGCTACGAGCAGGGCTGCACTAGCGACTCCTGGTATTGATAGCGGCAAAACCACATCTCTAAAAACGTGACCGCTTCCAGCACCTAGGTTCCGCGCCGCATACTCCAATGCGGGATCAATTGACTTGAGAATTCCGACCATTACCAGATATGCGAGAGGAAAGAAGGTTAATGTCTGGACTGCCCAGAGGCCGTGCCATCCATAGATCTCGAATGGTCTCCCAAATAATCCGTATGTGATCAAACCTCTCCTACCAAAGAGCATCATAAATGAGAGGCCAACGGTGAATGGGAGCGAGATTAGCTGAAGGATGACAACTCCTCTGAAGAACCGTTTTCCTGGCATATCCACCCTGGTCATGGCATAAGCAAAGAGAAAACCGACGGCTGTCGCCGAGATGGTAGAGATGGTTGCCATTGTCAAGCTGTTCCAAAAGGAATTGACTAACAGCTTTCTCGCAAGAAAATCAGCATAGTATGAGAATGACAGTCCAGATGGCCCCTCTGCACTCGCAAGAACCATAGCCAAAAGAGGCCATAGAAAGAAAACGAGCATGAACGAGAAAAGAGTCAGATAGAGGCCGGTGGTCGTCGGGTCTTTGAGATAGGTCCTGACCGTCTTGAGGATGAGGCTCAAAATCTTAGCCCTTTGGAAAAAAGAGGGAGGGAAATATCAGCCTGCGACCACTTTCTCCCATTCTTTGAGGATTCTGCTCATGTTGTCAGCCGCCCACTTGTAGTCGTAATTCATCAGCTTTATCTTCTCCAGTGGAACAGCACCCAATGGCAACGTAACATCTTTCCTGGTTGAAACCCTCAAGGAGATGTCGGTATGAAGCTGCCCCGCCTTCTTCCCCAGCATCCAGTCCACGAACACTTTTGCCGCTGCAGGATTAGGCCCGTCTTTGATTATTGCGAGACCACCTATTTCTGATCCTGTTCCTTCCTCGGGAAAGATCAGTTTGACTGGGTATCCGCCAACGATTATTTTCTGTATGTCGTGTCCGAATGCCAATCCGATTGCAAACTCTCCGGCTCCCACTCTCTGCGCTGGAGCTGCTCCTGCTGTCTCGTAGTGGTGAACGTTCTTGTGAAGCGCCTTAAGATATTCCCATCCTGCGTCCCAGCCGTAGAGTTGGAGTATAGTGGCGAAGATCGTCTGGGCTGTTCCCGAGGTTGCCGGGTTGCTTGAGACTATTTCGCCTTTGTACGTCTGGTTCAACAGATCCTTCCAAGATTTCGGCTCCGCGAACTTTAGGGTCTTCAATCTAGCTGTGTTGACACAGAACCCTATGGCTCCTAAGTAGAACCCGTACCAGTAGTTGTCCTTGTCATGGAATTTGGCGTCTATCTCAGTTGCCGTTGGAGACTTATACTGCAAGAGAAGACCCTTAGCCTTCATATTTTCATGATTCAGACAAGGTCCGCCGAGTACCACATCTCCTATGGGTTTCTTGCCTTCTGCCTCAACCCTGGCGGCGAGCTCACCGGCAGACGCCCTTAGGAACTTCGCCTCTATTCCAGTCTCTTCTGTGAATGCGCTGCAAATCCTTCCAATCTCGAACTCGTGGAGTGCGCTGTAAACCATCAATGGTCCTGTCGGCTTCGGCGGCTTCGCAGGAGTAGTAACGGTAGGAGTGGTAACTGTAGGGACGGGAGTAATCGTAGAGTAGTAGAGTCCACCTCCAACTGCCGCGACGACGACTACAGCAACGAGTATCAGTATGGTGGTTGTCTTAGCTATGGCTTTTACTTCCCTGAGAATTTTCATCCTTACATCCTCCAGAGCGTGCATTGCATCTCAAGCCCTTATCAAGCTTTCCTTCAAGGCCTCCGACTGTTCTCTGGCCGAGGGACTGAGACTACTTTTATAGTTGGTGGCCGCACTGTTGAGAGAAAATGGTGTGCGGTGAAGGACTTGAATCTGAGAAGATTTTTCAGCGTAATCCTTCTCATCTTTGTTCTAGCGGTCATCTTCTATCCTTCGTTTGCGATGGGCGTCGTCACTCTGAAGATCACTGACAGTGGAGCCCTGCCCGGCGAGCCTCTCTACGCCAAGTGCTCGAACATCGCCCTCCATAGAACAGAGGAAGGAGAGAAGACAGGATGGATAGAGCTGATCAATGTGACTGCAACTTATGATTTGTCGAGCCTCGGAAATGTAACAGAAACTGTCTTCAGATCGAGGATAACCGTTGGCCGTTATGATAAGATTAGGCTGACCTTGGTCGAGGCGACCGCGGTTGTGAATGGCAGTAAGGTCAAACTCTCAATCATGCAAGCGGCTGTAACCCTTCCGGTCAGCCTCACTATCGGGTACGGAGAGGAACGAATTCTTCTGGTGGATTTCAAGAGTAATTCTACTAAGGCGCGGATCAACCGTATATACGAGAATTCTCCAACTGTCACGGTCCTGAAATGATGGTTGCAAGGAGCGAGAGTTCATGTGCATAGTTGGCAAAAGCGAACTTGAGAAGCTTATCGGCAAGTGCAAATGCGTCCATCCTTTTAACCCTGACCTCTTGGATGGAGACGGCTACGTCCTCACCGTTAAGGAGCAGACCTCTCTTCAATATCTTGAACATAGGAACCTCATATCGCACGAGATCGTATTCACACCCCCCAATTATGTGGCTCATCTGACCGCGAAGAGCAAGTACGGGCGAATGGGGCTATCCTTTCTCAATGCCGCAAAGGTGCATAGTGGGTTTGTCGGGAGGCTTGCCTTGGAACTCGTCAACCTTCACAATGAACGCCAGCCGATAACTATCAAGAAAGGAGACCCACTGATGCACATAGAGTTCATGACTAGAAATGGAGATCCTTCGCCGTATACGGGAACCTACATGTTCCAGTACATGACAGACGAGGAAACAGAAGAGTACAAGAAGATCATCACAACCCAATATAGAGGACTTTTCGACGAAGCGCAACTTCAGAAATTGATCGCAGAGAGAGTACGCGAATAGTCGATCACATACGAGCGGGCCTTTTCCGATCTGTTGGTTCTTACATCCTGTCAGGAGTGTCTATTCCGAGCAGTGTAAGAGTGTTCTTCAGAGCGATTCTTGTGCAATCCACCAGTCGAAGCCTCGCCTCTTCCAGAGCCTTCGGCTCTGCTCCAATGACTCTGCATTTTTCGTAGAATGTGTTGAAGATGGTCGCGAGATTGTACGAGTATCTGGCGATTCGTTGCGGCGTTAGGGTTTCGGAAGCCATCTTGACGATGTAAGGAAATTTCGAAAGCTCTTTTATGAGAGTGATCTCTTCGGGCTGGGTCAACAACGATGGATCTACTGTTGAATCTTGCGCAGTGGCTGCGGCTTTCTCGAGGATTCTGCAGGCTCTAACGTGAGCGTACTGAACGTAGGGTCCGGTTTCGCCTTCTAAGTCAATCGCCTCGTCCAAATCGAATACGATGATCTTGTCATTATCCACCTTTGTGAGGTCATACCTGAAGGCCGCCGTGGCGATCTTCTCGGCGGTTTCTCTCAGCCAACTTTCGTCAGCACCCGGATTCCTCTTGCGTGTCTCCTCAAGCGCTTTCATTGCAAGGCCGTCTAAGACCTTGTCAGCGTTCACGAATAGGCCTCGTCTCCCCTCCATGTGTAGCATCCTCTTTCGTTCCTCATCCTCGGACACCGCGACTCCCAGATCTCTCGCCGTCTTAGGACTCAGAGAAACTACTTCGTAGGCGTAGTGAATGTATCTCTTCGGGCTTGCCTCTCCGGCGATTAGTCGCAAGAAAGTTGAAAGTATCTCTTGAGGACGGCTCTGACGAACATCGATAACTGATACTGCTGTGTCTACGAATCCAAATGCCGGGTGATCCTTGAGACCTTCTTGGGATGTGGTCGTCCAAAGGTTGGCAGCATTCGGCTGGCTTAGAAGAATATTGTAGGAGAAATCTTTGTCTAGCAAGCCCAGTTTCCACATCGCATATGGAACGTCTTTCCCGAGATATGTTGTCGTCCCATCACTTCTAACAAGGACCGCGTCTGTCTCAGCTGCGAATTCCGGCAGTTTTGTTACCTTCGCAACCCAGCATCCTGCGAGCTTTCCCTTATCCTCTAGAACCACTAGGCCGGTTTCCTTCAGCTTTTGGAAAGCCTCGTGCCACAGTCCCGAGCGCAATATGTCAGTTTCCCAGTTGAGAAGATCGAAGTAGACATTCATTCTCCAACACGTTTCGAGCTGTGCTTTTAGAACTCTCAGAGAGATCTGCTTGGCGAGGGCTGCGGTTTCATTATTTCCCTCCTCAATCAATCTACTGATGTTTTTTCTCTGCTCTAACAGTTCTGGATGGGCCTCATACATTTGGTTGACCTTTGCGTAGACGTCGTCGCCGCAGTAATGGTCAAATTTTACACCTTCAGGTGGGTCCATCTTGAACCCAAGCGAGAGGAAGCCTAGAAGTAGATCCGCAACCTGCGTTCCGGTATCATCGACGTAGTTTGCAACTTGTACATCGTAGCCTACAAACCTAAGGATCCTCGCAAGAGAGTCGCCCAAGCAAGTGTTTCTGGCATGTCCGATATGGATGGCTTTGTTAGGGTTCACATTCGTGTGTTCAACTAGTGCACGTCCTCCGTGGCCCAGGTCCGCGCTGCCATAAGACTCTCTTTGTTGCGCTATCGACCTGAACATCTCATCTGCAATCCTACTTGCCTTTAGAAAGAAGTTCAAATAGGGGCCAACAACTTCCACGCGATCTATCAGCGATTGTTCGGGCAGGGATATTTGAGCCAAGATGTTCCTCGCCACCCGGGACGCGTCTTGCCCTTTCTTCTTGGAGATGTTGAATGCAACCGTTGTGGCTAGGTCTCCCATCGCTGGGTCGGGTGGAGTCTCCAGAGATATCTTTTCATCGTAGCCGAGTTTCTTGATAGCATGGGCTGTAGCTTGGCGTACCTCATCGACGAATTGCTCGTAGGTCATTGTCTCAGCCAATGTATGGATGCTGCCCTATTGTTAAGCTATTTCTCGCTTATTTGAGGTGATATCAGGGGGCTACACGCTTGATTGGGGAGCATGACCATTAGAGGCGCTTCACGACCAGCGGAGGAGGACAGACATTCTCGAACTGATGCAGCTCACCCGTTTCTGCGCTATTCAGCCGCCAAACTAGACTTAAATATGGCTACTTATTCTCGAAAAGACTGAGTGAAGCCTCATGAGTCTGTTGAAACTTCGGTTGGGCATGATCGGTACGCTAGCGTTCATCATAGCCATCTCGACGCTTCTGTTCACTGTTATTTTGAGTTTGATGGGTGCGCTGAACCTGATCGCCCTCGCCTTGTTCGTCATAGTATTCAACATTGCACAGTGGCTAGTTGCACCATACCTCATAGACGCCTTGTACGGAACGCGGACCGTTTCAAGGTCTGAGAATCCAAAGCTATGGGCCATGATTGAAAATCTGAGCCGAAAGATTGGAGTGAAGGCCCCTAGGCTCGTGATAGCGAATATACCAATATCTAACGCCTTCGCTTACGGTTCACCTATCGCAGGAAGCAGAATCGCAGTGACAAGCGGACTTCTCAAAGAGCTTGAAGGCGAAGAGGTTGAGGCTGTGGTTGGGCACGAGCTAGGCCACTTGAAGCACAGAGACGTTCAAGTAATGATGCTGGCGTCTGTGCTGCCTGCAATCTTCTACTACTTGGGCTATTCGATGATGCTCTCCTCGGCATATGGCCGCGGAGAGCGTAGGGAGGGTGGCGGAGGACTTGCGGCTCTGATCGGCGTCGCCTCCATGATCGCATATTGGGTCCTCACTCTCTTCGTCTTAGGCTTAAGTCGAATGCGTGAGTACTACGCTGACCAGACGAGCGCTATGTCGGTCGAGGACGGCGCACGCAAGCTCTCAGAAGCTCTTGCTAAGATTGTGGCATCAACGGGCCGGATTAAGACCCGATACGCCGACGTAGGAGGCTCGAACAGCTTCAAGGCGCTCTTCATCAGCGATCCTGATAGTGCCGAGAGGGATCAAGTAGCGATTGCCGAGTCGAGGATGTTTAGGACAGATCAGCGACTTGTCGAGGAGATAATTTCAAGAAGAGTCACCACGCTCGATAGAGTGCTTGAATTGTTCTCAACACACCCGAACATAGTCAAGCGCCTACAAGCCCTCCAGAAATTCGCCTAGAACTGCGTAGATAAGCCCAGCCACCAATCGTCGTCGCCCGCTCATGGTTACACGTCATAATCAGACTCCAGAATAGTCCGATAACGCAATCACTAACTCGGCAGTTCATATGTTCTCCAGATGATTATCACATATTTTGCCGGCGTCATATCGCTTCCACTGAGTATGTTGTAAGCCTTATGTATCTATAGTGAGGCAGACGGCTCCAATGTCAAGGATATCGGTTGAGATGAGTCGGGTCAGACCTGCCGTGGGTTCTGCCGATATGTCCTATGGAGCGGCTGAGCTGGTAGTGATGGCTTTCACACATTTCGCCAACCACGTCTATGTGCAAATGCATCTGACTTTGATTCCAGTGTTCATGGAAGAGTTCAATCTAAGCCTTGGCCTTATCGGAATAATGATTATGATTCCTATCCTGTCTGAGGCCATCACGACAATTCCTGCGGGACTCGTCGCAGACAGACTAGGCTACTCTCGCCAGATCATAGTCAGTTTAGGGCTAACAGCGACGGCTGCAATCCTAATGACTCAAGCCTCGAACGTGTTCTTCGTGGTTCTCTCGCTTTCCCTTCTGGCTCTTTCAACAACGATCTACCATCCACCCGCATACGGTGCCGTCAGCCAAATGTTTCAAACGGGAAGGAACAGGGCTCTCGGAATCCATGGTGCAGGCGGAACGTTAGGGTGGGCGCTAGGCCCGCTGTCAGTCGGGGCGCTGCTAGGATTTGTCGGCTGGAGACTCGTCTACCTCGTATGGGTTCCCCCGACATTGCTCTGTATGCTTCTGTTGATGAAAATGAGGCTCCCACAGCCGAAGGTTTTCACCACAAGTGGGGAATCCCAAGAAGGGCTAAGGTCAGTGCTCACATTAAGTTTCTTAGCTGTTCTCGCAATGATCGCTATAAATTCAATGGGGAGGCAGATAGTGTCAACTCTGATGTCACCGTATATCGTCCTAATACGAGGCTTCTCCGTTCAAACTGCCAGCTTCGTCATAGGATTAGTGTCGTTGACGGGAATCGTTGCAGCCCCTTTGGGAGGCGTCTTTGCCGATAGGCTTGGAGAGAAGAAATGGCTTACGCTGACATTCGCAATGACAATCCTCGCACTAGTCGGCTTCTTGAACGTAGGCACGATTGAAGCACTGTTTCTTCTCGGAATTATCTATGGCTACTTGGTTTATAGTGGTATGGCAGCGACAGCGGCGCTAGTATCCTATTTTACCCCCACAGCAAGGAGAGGATTAGGGTACGCGCTATATTTTTTGCCTTCATACATCTCGGGGGCCGCCGCGCCTGTGATCGGGACAATGCTCGCTGAATCATATGGAATGGGGAGCTCATTCTACTTGGCTGTAGCCCTTTTGCTGACTGCGATCATGTTACTCCAGAAAGTTCCTCGAACCGAATAGCCAAAACCGCCACCTGGCCATAGGCAACTCACATCGAAGAAAGAAACGGACTACGCCAACTCATGAGAAAGGAAATCGAACTAAACAAGAACCCTACGACCTGAACTTGTTGGCGCAGTCACCACCTATTTTGCTGACGCAAGCCGAACAAGGCTCAGGGCATCTGCTCTGTCTTGGACGGGAAGGTGGAGGATGGGCTTCTTCTTTACTCAGTAAAGTTTATGCTTAAGCTACACATCTCTATTGATGATTCAGGATGGATCTTATCTCTCTGACGCCTGAAGGCAGGATTATACTATCCCTGAAGCACGGAAAGCATGCGTACAGCGAGCTAAAGTTCGAAACCGGATTGAGCGACAGATGGTTGTGGACCAAGCTCAAAGAACTGGAAAGCGCCGGAATTGTTGAAAAGGATCAGAGGTGGTACGGTCTAGCCAAGGATTTGAAGGTCTCCCCATATGAATTGAGCTTATACATGTCCTTCCAAGCCAGGCGTCTGGCCGACGAGTTGGCGAGGACGCGTTCCGTAAAGGCGGTCGTACTTTTCGGGGGGGTCCCCAAAGGAAACGCCACCGAATACAGCGACATTGACATGATAGTAATCGTCGAAGCGCCAACAGAGAAAACAAAGGAGAAAGTCCTCTCAAGGATTTCGAAGTTGGAGCTAGACTATCACCTCACGATTGACCCCATCATCATGGATGAAGATGACTTCTTGGCCAATGTTCAACTTGACGAAGGCGGAATCTTCTACGGAATCGCTGAGGGCTTTGAGGTTTTGCATGACAAGACCAAGAAGCTTGGTCAACTCCTGACAAACCGCGTTGCGGAAGTTAGGCGTACCCATGAACGCCTAGAGGAAGGAGGAATATGGCTGAGAGTAAGATAGAGGTCTTGCTGAGAATCTCTGAGGAGAACCTTGCGAGAGCAGAGAAACGTCTTCAAGCTGAGGAGAACGACTCAGCCGTCTTCCACGCTTCGATAGCCGTTGAGACCGCGGCAAATGCTCTGATCCTTAAGCTCGGAGGGAGCGAGGCAAGAAACCATAAGGCGATCAGCGGTCTAGCCGCGGTAATCCGGAGAATCAGGCCGAAATGGCTGGAAGAAGAGAGGTGCGCCCAACTAATTCGGCGAGGGAGAGAGCTTCAAAGAGAACTCGTCTACGCACGTTATCCACTGAAGATAGCGGACAAGTGGATTACTCCGATGGAGTACTATACCAAACAGAAAGCTACAACAATCGTCGAGGACGCTAGGTTTGTTGTTGACGCGATAAAAGGATACCTCAGTAGAAAGGAATGAAAACAGCTAGAAGCGCCTGTTCTACTGCTCTGTCACAGCTCTTTGGGTCTGGAGCGGCTTTGGTGCTGAGATTGTTGAACAGGGCTCATTTAGCCGAGTCCAACCAAGGTTGATGAGAGGGAGGGAAAGGGAAAGCCCCTTCAGATCAAAAGTTTCAACATATACATGTGGCGAGATCGTTCACATACGATCACATGGGATGACTGGGATGGAGAAGATTTACAGAGAGTTTGATGCGAAGAACGGGCGAAGAGTGATTCTTCGGGCTCCGAGGATGAGTGATCTGGACGATTTCTTGGAGTTTATCAATTCGCTTGTTGATGAGGGGGCGGAGATACCGGTTGAGAGTCGGAAGACCCGTGAAGCTGAGGCCGATTGGCTTGGAAAATTGCTTGCCGATATTGAAAAAGGCTCTGCGATCTGTGTGGTCGGGGAGGTTGATGGAAAGCTCGTTGCGAACTCGGAGGTTCGTAAAGGAACGGGTAGAAGGAGCCATGTTGGTGGGTTGGCTATCGCGCTCAAGGACGGCTATCGCGATGTCGGGATTGGGACTGAGATGATGCGAGTCCTCATCGAGGAGTCACGGAGGGCGGAGCTGAGGCTTCTATGCTTAAGCGTGTTCGAGTCGAACCTGCGCGCTAGACATGTCTACGAGAAGGTTGGCTTTCGGGAGGTTGGAAGGATGCCCAAGGCCATACGCAAAGAAGACCAGTATATAGACGAAGTAGTCATGGCTTTGGAATTATACTCATAGACAATCAACGAAACGAGCTCTGTTGCTTTGATGAAGATCCTTCATGATGTTTGTGGCTCGTTCGAAGTGTCCGTTTCTGTTCGTGAACACTCGCTAACAATTGAACACTTATCTAAGGAATGGCTTTAGATCCACGGGAACAGAAAAGACTGTCTCTGGGCAAGAAATCTCCGTTCTCAGCATCTCGGTTAGGATTGTTCGTTTAACCCTGGCCTAGATTTCTGCTTCTTCTTGTACAGCAGTAGGCTTGTCACTAGTAGGAGTGTCATGGTAGCCGCGGTGGGTGTTATGTGCTCTGGTATGGGTATGCTGCTTTGTTCCAAATATGCATCGAACTGTCCGATCTGGCCGTCGGATAGGTGGATCGGGCGGGTTTGGACCCTGTGTCCTTCGTTGGCTGGACTCCATTCTGTTATGGTGAGCTGGTAGTCGCCCATGGGTAGCCACATCGCATATGTGCCGTCCGAGGTATAGAAGTTGAAGGTTCCCGCTGCGCCTTTCGCGGTTATGGCGACCCAGGAAGCTGTTCGGTAATCGTCGCAGTAAGTGTATGCGTAGATGTTGCCGTGGAGTACGGCGCGTTGGTCCAAGGTGATTATGATTGAGGCTTCGCCTCCCAAGTGAGCGTTAGGAACATAGACCCTGTAGCGTAGCTCGTATGGGCCTAGGTGGTTTTCAGGTATGTACTTTGGCGATTCCCCGTACAGGATTCCAAGCATAGGCGGGAAGAACTCGGTGACGCCGTCAAAGTCTATGTCGCCGTACCATGGGGCAATGTCAACCTCTACGGTCCAGCCTCCTTTATAGTTCGGGGAGGCATCTATTCCGTAGGGTGCACGCATCGTTAAGTTGTAGCCGAAGTGGAAGTACGGATCTGGGTCATAGACGGCGGGTATGCCCGCGATTATTTGGCTGAACCATACAGTGCAGAACGGCATATAGTTGAGGGTTTCAGTTCCAGCATGAACAGGTCTCTTGGGATCTGAGGTCAACCATTCGCCCACAACCCTACTTTCATCATCGAATACGCGAATACGAACCGAACTGTTCGCGATGAGGTGTTCAAAAATATTCTCATGTCTAAACTTCACCGTGAGCGTCACGTTCGCCCCAACTACGACATCCAACAGTATGTCGGATATAGTGTTCCCTGCGCTGGCGTAAACTGAGAAACTCGTTTTCTGAACGTATCCATATGTCAGGACTTTGAATCCGTAGATCCCTGTGTTGAAATACTTCGGGTAGTTAGCAACATCATAGTTGGTTGTTCCTCCATCTCGTCCAGAGTAGACGCCGGTCGTTACATATGTCTTGAGTTTGTTCTGAGTCGTTGTTAGGTAGTCGAGCTGCGTCTCCAAATGATTCATTATCAAGACATATATTACCTCGCCGTCCCAGACCCAAGGTTTAAGAACCCTAGGCATCTGCCAGTCCTTGGAGTAGATTGTGAGGTTGAATGAGGCGCCTTTATACATGTGATTGCTGACCTGTAAGGTTGAGCCACATAGTCCTATTGTAACTGTATCAACGACCGGTGAGATGTACCCGTACATGTAGGTTTTCAGCGTATAGGTTCCGGCTTTGAGACCGTAGTTTCTTCCCCAGCCGTATCCAAACGTCTGATCTAGGAAGCCATGGAGACTCATTGTTGCAGTGAGTGACCCCGCTGCTAGAAGTTGAACTCTCCATGCTACTCGCAAGCTTGTGCTGTCGATGGCTTCAGAGTATAGGTATCGGCTTGTGGGCACCGCCGTTTGTATTAATGTTCCTGGTCGATCGTGGAAATGCACGGTTTTCTGAATAATTGAGCTGAGCCTTATGTCAAAGGGAATGCGTACATCTCCCGGCCAGTCGGTTGAAGGGATTGTGAATGTTGCATGCTCGAATGTGACTCCATCCGGCATGGTCTGGACGTATCCGTGCGTGAAGGCTTTCAGGTAGTAGGTGTCTGGAGATAAG
>Ga0315310_10001893_pt1 | contig 13209 bp, 11 predicted proteins | sample TDP5_MG_FD_203630 | JGI IMG/M metagenome (GOLD analysis project Ga0315310, IMG submission 203630) | Freshwater sediment microbial communities from Lake Towuti, South Sulawesi, Indonesia - TDP5 | ecosystem: Environmental > Aquatic > Freshwater > Lake > Sediment | place: Indonesia: South Sulawesi... | reverse complement strand
GGTAGAAGCGCGAGCTGCCGGGATCGCCCTGACGCCCGGCGCGCCCACGCAACTGGTTATCAATCCGCCGCGCCTCGTGCCGCTCCGTGCCCAAGATGTGCAACCCGTTTACTCGCACAACTTCGTCGTGTTCCCGGTCAGTCTGTGCTTTGAATTTTTGGAAAGCAGCTTCCCATTCCTCCTTGGGCACGTTGCCATCACGCCCTTGCTTGCGGAGGTACTCCTTAGTCATAAATTCTGGATTACCGCCGAGCAGGATGTCAGTGCCCCGTCCGGCCATGTTGGTCGAGATGGTCACTGTAACTTTCCGGCCGGCTTGGGCCACGATATAGGCTTCTTTCTCGTGGTGTTTGGCGTTCAGCACCTGGTGGGGAATGCCGGCGCGTTTCAGCATCTCGCTTAGCTTTTCCGACTTCTCAATCGAGATCGTGCCCACCAGTACCGGTTGGCCCTTGTTGTGCAACTCTTTGATCTCCTCTACAACGGCGTTGAACTTCTCGCGTTCGGTGCGGTAAACGATGTCTGAGTACTCGTAGCGGATCAGTGGTACGTTGGTAGGGATCACGACCACGTCCAGGTTGTAAATCTTCATAAATTCTGCTGCTTCGGTCTCTGCCGTCCCCGTCATTCCCGCCAGCTTCTCGTACATGCGGAAGTAGTTCTGGAAGGTGATGGTGGCCAAGGTTTGGTTTTCGCGCTCGATCCTTACTCCTTCCTTGGCCTCAATGGCCTGGTGCAAGCCGTCCGACCAGCGTCGCCCGGGCATCAGCCGCCCAGTAAACTCGTCCACAATCAATACCTGACTGTCCTTGACCATGTAGTCCACATCGCGCTTGAACAGCGCGTGCGCCTTCAGTGCCTGGATGACATGGTGCAAGGTCTCCATTTGGATGGGGTCGTAGAGGTTTTCGATCCCCAGCAGTTTCTCCACGTGCGCTACACCTGCTTCGGTCAGCGCTACTACGCGATGCTTCTCATCCACGGTGTATTCGGTCTCTACGCGCAGGCGCGGGATGATGCGGTCGATGCGATAGTACTTGTCTGTGGACTCTTCCGATGGGCCGGAGATGATCAGCGGCGTGCGTGCTTCATCAATCAAGATGGAGTCCACCTCGTCCACGATGGCGTAGTAGTGGCCGCGCTGCACGCAATCGGCTAGGTCGAACTTCATGTTGTCGCGCAGGTAGTCGAAGCCGAACTCGTTGTTGGTGCCGTAGGTGATGTCTGCGCGATAGGCTTCTCTGCGCTCGTCGTCTGTCTTCTCGTGCACGATCACGCCCACCGAGAGCCCCAGGAACTTGTAGACTGGCCCCATCCATTCCGTGTCGCGCTTGGCCAGGTAGTCGTTGACGGTAACGATGTGCACGCCCTTGCCTAGCAGCGCGTTCAAGTAAGCGGGCAGGGTGGCAACCAAGGTTTTGCCTTCACCGGTCTTCATCTCCGCAATCTTGCCCTGGTGGAGCACAATCCCGCCCATCAACTGCACGTCGAAGTGGCGCATGCGAATGGTGCGTCGGGCGGCCTCGCGTACGACGGCGAAGGTGGGGATGAGGAGTGCGTCGAGTGCTTCTTGCTCGGCGCGTTTACGTGCTGTGGGGTCAGTGACGTGGGCGAGGCGATTGTCGAGTTGTTGGCGAAACTCTACCGTCTTCGCAGCCAGTTCGGCGTCGGAGAGCTTTTGCAGCTCAGGCTCCAAGGCGTTGATAGCCTGCACCAGGGGCCGCATGCGCTTGATGTCGCGCTCATGTTTGGTGCCGATGATTTTCGTCAGCAGCTTCTGAATCATGCCGTTCTTCCGCCTACAAACTTCTAGAATACGCCGCGCTTACTTTGTGGTCAAGAAATGCCCTCTGCCTTGTTTTCCTCAGGCAATTTCTCTGCTTCTCTGCCGCTGAATATTGTTGAACCAGCTTGGAGGCGGTGTTTAGCCGGCGCCAGCGGCGCGGGGGCTGCCATGCTTGCTCCTCGATTGACTTCTCTATCGCCACCAGGATATAGAAGTGCCACTTCTCGTTCCACAGGCAAGGAGGCCGAGGATGAAGCTTCAGCGAAGCGCTGTTTTTGTGGCGATTTTCTTCGTAGCTACGATTTCTGCGGCGCAAGCGCCGCCACGCTACCTGGTCAATCCGGAACTTTTTGCTGCCATTGCTGCGGAATTCTCTGGGGCGATTGCCAAGGAAAACGTGCGTGGCATCAGCCAGTTCCATCGCATCCAAGCTAGCCCGGGTTACACACAGGCGCGTGAATGGGTGGTGGGGCAGCTGAAGGAGATTGGTATCACCGAGGTCGAGGTTGAATCCTTCCTTTCCGACGGCCAGACGCGTTATCAGACTTACGTCTCTCCCTTGGCGTGGACTGTGCGCGAAGCTGAGCTCTGGGTCGAGGAACCCTTCCGCGAGCGCCTCTGCCGCTTCAGCGAAATCCCCGTTTGCCTCTCCACGCTGTCCAATGGAGGCAACTGGCAGGGCGAACTTGTGCACGTCGGCGCCGGCACGCGCGCCGCGGACTATGCGGGCAAGGACGTGCGCGGCAAGATTGTCTTAGCCACGGGCTACGCTGGCGTTGTCCACCGCGAAGCTGTGATTCAGCGTGGCGCTTTAGGCGTGCTCATCTATCCGCGCGCGGACGACCGGGCAGAATTTCCCGACCTGGTTCGCTACAACGGGCTTTGGCCGAAGGCAGAAGAGCGTGATCGCGTCACCTTTGGTTTTCAGCTTTCGCGTCGTCAGGCGAACCGCCTGCTGGCTGCGCTCGAGCGCGGTCAGCGGGTTTTGCTTCGCGCGCAAGTGGAGGCAAAAATTCATCCTGGGCAACTGGAGATCATCAGTGCTTTCTTGCGTGGCACTGACCTGCCCGCGCAGGAAATCATTCTCGTCGCCCACCTCGACCACTACAAGTTTGGTGCCAACGACAACGCCTCTGGCTCGGCGGCGCTCGTGGAAATTGCCCGCACTATCAAGACCCTGCTGGAGCAGAAGAAGATCGCTCTCCGCCGCACCATCCGGCTCATGTGGGTTCCTGAGCACCTCGGCACTATCGCTTGGCTCGACGCTCATCGTGACATCGGCCAGCAGGCCATCGCTGTCATCAATCTCGATATGGTGGGCGAAGATATCTACAAAACCAACTCTCGCCTGCGGATTACTCGTACCCCAGACTCCTTGCCTTCTTTCCTCAATGATCTTGTCGAAAACGTTGCTGCCCAGCTAGCTGCTGCTAACCTCTACGATTCCGCGGGCTCCCGAAACCTCTTCCACTATGAAGTCACGCCGTATGACCCTGGCAGCGACCACGATATGTTCAACGATGGTATGGTTGGCGTCCCTGCCATCATGCTTGGCCATTGGCCCGACTGGACTCACCACACTAGCGAAGATACGCTCGACAAAGTCGATCCCACCATGCTCAAGCGCACCGGTGTACTCGCCACAGCCACTGCTCTCTGGCTTGCTATGGCCAAGCCTGACGACTGGGGTGAGCTAGCTGACCTCTTTTACAAGCATCAACTTGAACGCTTTATTTACGACTTCGAGCAGGCGGAGGCGGAAAGTCCGGAGTTCTGGAAATATGGCCTGACGTCCCTTCGTGCCTATCAGGGGATTGCGCGCCTGCTGCGTGGTTTGGCGCGCTTGGAAGAATTGTCGGAATCTCAGCCCTCGGATCTCCTTGACGAGTTACTCATTCGCGGCGAGTACTATGGCGAGTTTGTTTTCGATCCGGCTACAGTGCCAGAGCGCGTGCGTCAGTCGCCTATTCCTCGTCGGTTATATCTGGGGCCCTTGGGTGATTCCTCTTCGTCCACCTGGTTTCGCGAGCAGCTCGGGAGCGCTTACGCCTGGTGGGAGGAGCAACAGGAGGAGGTGCCGCGGTTTGCAGTCATCGTGTACGAAATCCTGAACTTCACCGACGGTGAACGTACCTTGGCAGAAATTGAAGATGCCGTACGCACGGAATTCGGCGAGCTGCCTGAAGGCCTCGTCGAGCACATCCTGCGCGACTTAGGCAAAATTGGCCTGGTGGAATTTCTTCCTGCCAGCAAAAGCGAAAAAGGCGCGCCGTAGCTGTAAATACTCATTAGCAGTTTAGACCGGGCTGTAGCCTCTAAAATCTCCGGCTTCTGCTATGATGAATCTCTCTTGTTGAACGTAGCTATGCGCATTCACACGCTCGCCCCGAGTCGTATTGACCTGGCCGGGGGCACCTTGGATATCTGGCCGCTCTACTTGCTTCATCCTGGCGCCTTGACTATCAACTTGGCGATCACGCGTTACGCGCACTGCCTGGTGGAGAGCCGGCGTGACTTGTGCATCGAGCTTATCTCCTGCGATACAAATCAGCGGGAGCAATTTGCCTCACTCACTGCGCTAAATAAGCAGCGAACTCGCCTGCCCTTGCTAGCGCACTTGGTTCGCCACTTCGCGCCTTCTACTGGGCTGACCTTGACCACTTGGTCAGAGGTGCCTGCTGGCGCAGGCTTAGGGGGCTCGAGTGCACTCAACATTGCTATCTCTTGTGCCCTAGCTAGGCTCGCAGATGGTCGCCTCAACCGGCAAAAATTGATTGCGGTGGCGCGTGATATCGAAGTGCGCGTGCTGGCAGTGCCTACGGGCGAGCAAGATTACTACGCGGCTGTCTATGGTGGTTTGAGTGCCATTCATCTCGACCCTGGTGGCAGTTGGCACGAGCCGCTACCTGCTGATCTCTGCGCCCTCGAAGCTCGCCTCGTCCTTGCCTATACCGGTAAGTCGCGCCACTCTGGCAGTAACAACTGGGAAGTTACCAAAGCCCACTTAGATGGTCGCGCCGGTGTCATTCGCAATTTCGCTTGCTTGACGGAGATTTCCGCTCGTATGCGTTTGGCGTTGCGGGCTAACGACTGGGAGCGCGTTGGTGAACTCATGGCCGCGGAGTGGCACTATCGCCGTGGCAATGCCGCGACTATCTCTACGCCTCGCATTGACCGGCTGATGCAAGTGGCGCGGCGTGCCGGAGCGCAAGCTGGCAAGGTGTGTGGCGCTGGTGGTGGCGGCTGTGTGGTCTTCTACTGCCCGCCGCCACGGCGGGCGCCGGTGGCGCAAGCCTTGCTGACCGCGGGCGCTACTGTGCTCCCCTTCCAGATTGCGCGCCGCGGTGTGCGTATGCTGCGAGAGCGAAGGTGAGTATCGGTTCTATTTTTCTCGGCCCCGACCATCAACTCCGCCCCTTCTGGCGTGCAGTGGCTTTTGTGCCTGTATTTCTGAGCTTTTTATTTGCTCTGCTAAGCGTGGCTGCGACACTTGTCGGCCAGCTACGTCTGCAAGCAAATTTCGAGCTGGCTATCAGCCTAAGCGGCCTGTGCACCTTTGGGGCAGGGTTGCTAAGCGCCGTGGTGCTATTGTGGCGGCTCGACCAGCGTTCCTTCCGCACTCTCGGTCTCTGGTTCTATTCCGGTTGGATACGTGAATTCCGCCTAGGGCTAGCGGGTGGATTAGGCTTGGTTTCGCTTGTGGTGGGTTTAGAGTGGCTGCTGGGCGGAGTGCATTTCAGCGGCTTGGGCACGCGTGGCCTCTGGGTGCTGGTTGCGGCGGCTTGGAGTCTCGTGGTGTTACTGCCGGCTGCGGCCAGCGAGGAGCTCATCTTTCGCGGCTACGCATTTCAGCGCTTAGTGGAGGCTTGGGGCAAGCTGTGGGCGCTGCTAGCTTTTGCGGTGATGTTTGGTGTGCTACACCTGAAGAATCCTTCTGTGACCTTCCTCTCCACAATCAACACCAGCTTGATGGGTATTCTGCTAGGGCTGACCTACCTGAAGACGCGCGGCCTCTGGCTACCCATCGGGTTACATTTTGCGTGGAACTATGCGCTAGCTTTCGTCTATTCGCTGCCGGTGAGCGGTGTGCGTTTGCAAGGCATCATCTGGCGAGTGGAGGTTAGCGGGGCAGAATGGCTCACCGGCGGCAACTACGGCCCTGAGGGCGGCATCCTAACCAGCGTGGTGGCCGTGGCTGCCATCGTGCTGCTAGCGCGCACGCCGCGGCTCGGTATTTCTCCGGCGCAGGCGCAAGCGGTAGAATAGAGTGGCGGAGTCGAGCGATGCACGGGCGAGGGTTTTTTTCTTTGCGCTTCTGCTGCGGCCTGGTGCTTCTACTGGTGCTACTGCCGGCTGTTGCGGCTGCTGCCAAACCTAACCAGCTTTCGGCGGAAAATCGCTTAGCAATTATTCGCTTGCTAGCCTTTGAGTACGCCAGCGCCCGCAAGCCACTGCCGGCAGGGGAAAAAGGCCTGGAGCTGAAAGCTAACGGTGAGGTCAACGAACGCCAGCTTCGCCAGGAACTCGCTAACCACGGCGCCTCCGTGCACACCGGGGACATTGTGCAAGTTACCCAGATTGAGTTCAAAAAAGACCGCATCATTTTCGAGATCAACGGCGGTGGCCGGCCGCAGAAGAAAAAGTGGTACGAGCGCATTGAGGTAGTGGCTGGCGGCCCCGTAGGCGTGCCTACGGGGCGGCGCTCCCCGGACGCCACTACTGCGCCACCACCGATCACAGGTTCTTACGTTGTGCTGCGCTTTTCTGGCTCTGTTCCTGACCTGACGGCGGAGCAAGTGCGCGACCGCATCACTACTGTACTCGACTTCAGCCGCCGTACCGCAGCCGTCTCCTGGATTGAGACTCTGCCCGAGGAATTTCAAGAAGCAATCCGCAACAAAAAAGCAGTGGTGGGGATGGATCGGGAGATGGTGCTGGCAGCGCTTGGCCGCCCGGATCACAAAGTACGCGAGACGCGCAACGGCGTGGAAGAAGAGGACTGGATCTACGGTGTCCCGCCGTTCGTTACTTTTGTAACCTTTGCTGGCGAGCGCGTAGTGCGTGTGAAGGAATTCAAGTAAGCCCGGCGTACCACTGCTTCCTGCCTTAGTTTGACGCCAGCCCGCGCGAAAAGCTATGATGTGCCGCCAGGCAGCGAAGACTTTTCCATACGAAGGGAGCAACCATGGCGATCAAAGTCGGTATCAATGGTTTCGGGCGCATTGGCCGCAACATCTACCGTGCTGCTCTGAACGACGCAGCGCTTGAATTCGTCGCCGCTAACGACATCACCGATGCTCGCACCTTGGCGCACCTGCTGAAGTACGACTCCGTGCTGGGTAACCTTCAAGTGGAAGTCACTTGGACGGAGGATGCCATTTGTATCAATGGTCGCGCCCTGAAAGTCTTCAAGGTCAAAGAGCCGGCTCAGCTCGACTGGAAATCCGTCGGGGCGGAAATCGTGGTGGAGTCGAGCGGGCTGTTTACCAAGCGTGCCGAAGCGGCGAAGCACCTGCGGGATACGGTCAAGAAGGTGCTGATTTCGGCGCCGGCTGACGATGCTGACTGCACCCTGGTGATGGGGGTCAACGAGAAGAGCTACGACCCTAACAAGCACCACATTATCTCCAACGCCTCCTGTACTACCAACTGTCTGGCGCCGGTGGCCAAGGTGCTGCACGAGAACTTTGGCATCGTCCACGGCACCATGACCACCATCCATTCCTACACCAACGATCAGCGTTTGCTCGACTTGCCGCACAAAGACTTACGTCGAGCGCGTTCTGCTGCCCTTTCTATGATTCCCACGACTACTGGTGCCGCAAAGGCTATTCATCTGGTCATTCCGGAGTTGAAAGGCAAGCTCGACGGCTACGCCTTGCGTGTCCCGACGCCCAACGTCTCTGTGGTGGACTTGACCGTGGAGGTGGAGAAGAAGACGAGTGTGGCGGAGGTCAACGCCGCTTTCAAGCAGGCTGCGGAAGGGCCGCTGAAGGATATCCTCGGCTATAGCGACGCGGAATTGGTCTCCATTGACTTTCGCGGCGACTCGCGTTCGGCTATCTTCGATGCCCCGTACACGCGCGTAGTGAGTGACACCTGCGTGAAGGTGCTGGCTTGGTACGACAACGAGTGGGCGTACTCAGTGCGCTGCATTGAGCTGATCAAACTAATGGCTGCACACTTCTAGTAATTTTTCCGCTGGCAGGAAGGAAAGGCTGGTAGCTGATGGCGAAACTCTCGATTCGCGATCTAGAGCTTGCCGGGCAACGGGTGTTCATGCGCGTGGACTTCAACGTGCCGCTCAGTGATGCTGGCCAGGTTACTGACGACACGCGCATTCGCGAGTCTCTGCCCACCATCAAATATGCGCTGGAGAAAGGTGCGCGGCTGATTCTTGCTTCCCACTTAGGCCGACCAAAAGGCAAGCCGAATCCCAAGCTGAGCCTGCGGCCAGCCGCCGAACGTCTGGGTGAACTGCTGGCGCAGCCAGTGGCCTTCGCGGAAGACTGTGTAGATAGTGTCGCTGAGGAAAAAAGCCAGGCGCTCAAGCACGGCCAGGTGCTGCTGCTGGAGAATTTGCGCTTCCATATCGAGGAAGAGCAGAACGAGCCCGGGTTCGCGCGGGCACTGGCTGGGCTTTGCGACAAGCTCTACGTCAACGACGCTTTTGGCTCTGCCCATCGTGCCCATGCTTCTACCGAGGGGATCACGCGCTTTGTGGCTAAGGCTGCGGCCGGCTTCCTGATGGAAAAGGAGCTGACCTACCTCACTAAAGCCATCGCGCAGCCCGACCGGCCGTACGTAGCCGTGCTTGGCGGAGCTAAGGTCTCGGACAAGATCGAAGTCATCGCTAACCTGCTGCGTTTGGTGGACACGCTCATTCTGGGTGGGGGAATGGCCTATACGTTTCTGAAAAGCAAGAATATTCCCGTAGGCAAGTCGCTGGTTGAAGATGACAAGTTGGCGCTGGCGGCGGAATTGTTGGCCGAGGCGGGCCAACGTAATGTGCAGGTGCTTCTGCCGATAGACCATGTGGTCGCCGAAGCACTCGCCCCAGCGGTCAAGAGCGCAGTTGTGGGCCTGGAAGAAATCCCTGACAGCAAGCTGGCACTGGACATCGGCCCGCGCACGATTGCGGTCTTTACTGCCGCTATTCGCGGTGCCAAGACCATCGTCTGGAATGGCCCTCTGGGGGTGTTCGAGCACGCGGCGTTTGCCCAGGGCACCTTCGCTATTGCTCGGGCCATCGCTGATTCCGGTGCTACCTCGATTGTAGGTGGCGGTGACTCCGTCGCCGCAGCGCATAAAGCCGGGGTTGCCGAGCGCATGACTCACATCTCCACCGGCGGCGGTGCCTCGCTGGAATTCCTTGGTGGGCGTAAACTCCCCGGCGTAGAAGCTTTGACGGAGCGGCTTGAGCCGCCGGCAGGGAATTCTTAACTATGCGCCGCCCGGTTATCGCTGGTAACTGGAAGATGTACAAGACTACGGAGGAGACACGTGCCTTCTTCGCCAGGTTCAAGCCGCAGGTAGCGGGTGCGAGGCATTGCGACATCGTGATTGCACCGCCTTTTACCGCGTTGCGCACTGCGGTTGAATGTGCCCAGGAGTCAAACATTGCTATCGCTGCTCAGGATGTCCACTGGGAAAAGCAAGGTGCCTACACGGGTGAGGTAGCGGCGGGGATGCTTGCTGAAGTGGGCTGCCGGTATGTCATCATCGGCCACTCGGAGCGCCGGCAGTACTTCTATGAAACCGATGAGAGCGTCCGGCGCAAGCTTGTCGCCGCGCTTGAGGCTGGCCTTATCCCGATCGTCTGCGTGGGGGAGAAACTTGAGGAACGCGAAGCTGCGGAAACGGAAAAAGTTCTGCGCAGTCAGTTTGCCGGTGGATTCAGCGCGTTGACCGCAGCGCAGTTCTCCCGTATTATCATTGCCTACGAGCCGGTTTGGGCCATTGGCACCGGGCGGACGGCAACGCCGGAGCTGGCCGCGGAAGCACAATATTTTCTGCGCAAGCTGACGGAAGAGCGTTTCGGCAGGCACGAAGCGGAGAGCTTGCGCATTCTCTACGGTGGCAGCGTCAAGCCGGACAACATCAAAGGCTTGATGGCGCAGGAGGAGATTGACGGCGTGCTGGTTGGCGGTGCCAGCCTGGAGCCGGATTCTTTCACCGCTATCGTTAACTTTTAGTTGCTGAGGGAATTGGTAAGGTGGAAACCCTGGTACTTGTAATTCATGTGCTGACCTGCGTGATTCTAATTCTGGTGGTGTTACTGCAAAGCGGGCGGGCAGCGGACTTGGCTGGGGCGTTTGGCGGTGCCGGCAGCCAGACGGCCTTTGGGCCGCGCGGTGCCGCTACGTTTCTCTCTAAGGCTACCACCGTGCTGGCCATCATCTTCATGCTAACTTCGCTCGGCCTTGCGGTCTATGCTTCTAAGACTGGCGGCACTGGCTCGGTACTGGAGGAAACTGCGCCGCCAGCGCAGGAGCAAACTGTTCCGGCTGGGGAATCTCCACCGCCCGCCGAGCAGCTGCCAGCGCCAGCGCGGTAGTGTCAGGGGAGAAAGGCCTAAGCGCGCAGGCAAGAGTGGTGCTGTTTACACGTCGCAGGGCTTGGGGTAGAATTTAGTAAGCTGCGGGAGTGGTGGAACTGGCAGACACGCCGTCTTGAGGGGGCGGTGCCGAAAGGCGTGTGGGTTCGAATCCCACCTTCCGCACCATCTTTTATTTTTCTTTTTTGCTTGTGATAGTTTACCGTCTCTGCGCCCCATAACCCGACGGTCGCCAGTTCAAATCTGGGGCCTCCAACCGAGAAGCGCCACGCTACTGGAGTTGAGATTTTCCAAGATCGGGAGCCCGCTTCTTGTATGGCTCCCGTCCTAGGCTCTGTCCTCCTGCCGCTTCTGTTTGACACCTTGTGCTACGCCGCTAGCGGGAAGCTGAATTCCACTGCACCCGTGGTGCAAGCCGGGCCGCCGACCAGTTGCGTCGCGCACACTCCCGTGAGGGACCTCGAAGATCATCCTTGGCTCAGGACATTGGCTTGTGATCAGGTTGATGCCACAGGGCAGCGCCCCCGGCGATGCCCGAATCTTCCCCATAGGCTGCCCGCTGCAGAGGAATCTCCTGGCAGCGCTGGTTGATGGACCATGCCGGAAGCCGGCCGCGGATGTGCTCGAACCAGGACTCAATCACTCCGCTCATCCCGCCCCCGACCACAATCACGTCGGGTTCGAGCAGGTCGATGACGCTGCCCAGCCAGATGGCGAGGTAGTCGGCGGTTTCTGCGAGCAGTTCCGTGGCGAGGGGATCGCCGGACTGGTGTGCTTTCGCGATGGTCTCCGCGGTGATCGCTTCGGGGTTGCCGTCCGCGAGCGCGAGGATCTTCGACACGCCGGCTTGCACCCCAGTCAGCCGCTGCCGCGCACGCCGGGCGAGCGCGGGGCCCGAAGCGAGCGCCTCGATGCACCCGCGCTTGCCGCAAGCGCACTGAGGCCCGTGATAATCAATGGAGACGTGCCCGCCTTCCGCCGCGCTCCCTGTCCGGCCATGATAGATACGTTGCCCGAAGACGATTCCTGTGCCAATCCCTGTGCCGATGGTTGCGTAGAAAACGTTTTGATATCCCACTGCCACGCCCCAGATCGCTTCGGCCAACCCGGCGGCATTCGCATCGTTATCCACGCGTGCAACGATGCTGAATGCGCGCTGTACTTCGGCGGCGAGCGGGAAGTTTCGCCAGCACGGAAGGTTCGGAGGGTTGATCACCACTCCCAAGAGTGGATCGAGCGGGCCCGGCGAGCAAAGTCCGATGCCCACAAGGCACTCCCGCGAGCGTGGGTTGGCGGCAAGCACGGCATCAATTGCGTCCTTCACCGCTGCGAACCCGGCAGCTGCACTCCCGGTCGCCACCATCGGCACCCGCGTCTTGAAGAGCACGTGTCCTTTCGAATCGACAAGGCCTGCTGCCACCTTGGTGCCTCCAATGTCGACCCCGACCGTCAGTTGCTGCGTCGTTGTAGTTTGACCCATGCGGATTCCTCACTCGTATTTGGCGCGCCCGAGCAGCGCCAGTCCAAAGACATACACAAAACACAGCGCAGGCACCATCATCGCCGCGTGCATGCCAAAACTGTCCCCTACCCATCCCACCAGAGGCGGCACCAGAGCTCCACCCAGGATTGCCGTGCAGAGAACTCCGGAGATGGTGCCATGGTTTTCTGTAAAGCTGTTGATCGTCCCGCTGATGATCAGCGTGATGAGGACGGAGGTGAAGAATCCGCAGGCGGCAAATCCCACGGCGGTCACATTTTTAGACCCAAAGTTGGCCACCAGCAGGCAAGCCAGCGCCAGGAACGAATAGAGCCGCAAGATCCTCCGACTGCCGAATCGGTTCAGAACCGCGCCGCTCACCAGGCGTCCCGTGCCCTGCAATCCCCAGAACAAAGCCACGATCAGTGCCGGCAGGGTGGGCAAGACCTTACGGAAGAGGCTGGTGGCCTCGAGGTTCGCGACCTCCGCGCTCAGCCCGTGAACGCGCTCGAAAAACTTGACGATCCACGACGCCGTTCCGACCTCTGCACCGACATAGAAGAAGACGCCCAGCGCGTAGGTCAGCACGAGGGGTTTCTTCAGAAGCTTGCCCAGTTGGTCCACGCGCATCCGGTCGCTGGTCTGCGTCGCTACAGACGGGAAGCGCGAAAGAGCCAGCGGCGCCAGCAACACCAATGACAACACCGCAAAGAAGATGTAGAGGCTCTGCCAGCTTCGGCCCGTCCCTCGTAGCAAGGCCAGCACGAAGGGTCCCAGGAAGGCGCCAATGCCACAGAAGCCAATAGTTAATGTCAGGTTGCGATGATAATTCTCCGGGCGGTCAAGGTGCTGGATCAGCGGATTGCCGGCTGTCTGCAGGGCTGTAACGCCGACTCCGACGGCAAAGATCATGGCCAGTATCAAAGGGTAGCTCTGCGCCCACGCCACCACAAGGCAGCCCAAACCCATCAGGGTCACCCCGAGCAGCACAAGGGGTTTGGCCCCGAAGCGGTCCATGAGCAGGCCGGTGGGAATGGAACATAGACCGTAGGCCAGGAAAAAGCTGAAAGCTAGGAAGCCGGCAACAAACAGGCTCAGTTGATATTGCTTGATGACTTCGGGAATGATCACGCCCAAGACGTTCGTGATCATGCCAAACGTAAAATAGGCTAGAAAAATCACCCACAGCAGGCTCGATGGACGCTCAGGCATAAGGAAACCTCATGAAGGGAGTGAATGAACACGGAAAGGATGCAGCGAGCTACTCACTCCGGTGGTTTCTTTGTCTCCCAGCTCCAAACTCCGAATTGCGCTCCCGTCAACGCTGCAAACAACGACGGCTGAATCTAAGTGTGCAATCTCTAACCCGATAGCATCAGAAATATC
>Ga0315310_10001892_pt1 | contig 13214 bp, 11 predicted proteins | sample TDP5_MG_FD_203630 | JGI IMG/M metagenome (GOLD analysis project Ga0315310, IMG submission 203630) | Freshwater sediment microbial communities from Lake Towuti, South Sulawesi, Indonesia - TDP5 | ecosystem: Environmental > Aquatic > Freshwater > Lake > Sediment | place: Indonesia: South Sulawesi... | reverse complement strand
TACCGAGGGACTTAGACATCTTCTCCCCGTTGACAGTTAGCCACTCATTATGCAGCCAATATCTTGCGAAAGGCTTGCCCGTTGCGGCTTCCGACTGAGCTATCTCATTCTCATGGTGGGGAAAGATTAAGTCCTTTCCGCCCATGTGGATATCAAAGGATTCTCCCAAATATTTCATAGCCATGGCTGAGCATTCAACATGCCATCCGGGTCTTCCCTTCCCCCATGGACTGTGCCAAGCTGGTTCATTCTCTCTCTGTTTTTTCCAGAGTGCGAAGTCGGCTGGATCTCTCTTCTGAGGGTTAACCTCTATCCTAGCTCCCAGATTCAAGGCTTCAGCCTTGTTGCCGCTTAGTTTGCCGTACTCTTCAAACTTTGAGACATCGTAGTAGATGTCGCCGCCAACTTCGTAGGCGTATCCTCTGTCTATCAGTCTCTCAATCAACTCGATTATCTCGTCGATGTGTTGGGTTGCCCGGGGATTAATATCAGGCTTTCTTATGTTCAGTTTGGCTATGTCCTCAAAGTATGCGTCACTGTACTTCTCGCCAAGTTGCTGGAGGCTTATGCCCATCTCCTGGGCTCTTCTAATCGACTTGTCATCAACATCAGTTATGTTGCTTACGAATCTCACCTTGTACCCCTTATATTCGAGATATCGGCGAACAATATCAGCTACAACGAATGCTCTCGCATTGCCTATATGTACAAAATCGTAAACCGTTGGCCCACACACGTACATGCAAACCTCGTCTTTGCGCAGGGTAGTGATCTTCTCCCTCCGCCTTCCGAGCGTGTTAAAGAGCGTCAGAACCATCCTTCAGCCTCCTTTGCGTCTCATTGAGTAGCAAGAGCAAGTTCCATCAGGTTCCACCATATGGAATCATCATGCCCTTACTATTCTGTAGCCTGAGGCCTTTCTTAACCTATTCATGATGGCTAGACCGAGGCCTTTCTCCGGTGTTCCTTCGGCTACGATCATGTCAACCCTATCATTGTCGAACTCTCTCAGAAGACCAAAAACCTTCTTAGCCGCCATTTTCAAATCGCGTCTGCTCCCTAAAGATTTGACTATAACGTGATCATAGGTGATCTTACTCTCGTCAAATGTTAGAATCCCGACGCTTTTCCCCATTTTTGCGTAGTCATCAGCGACCTCTCGAACCTTTCTCGTGATGGCGTCTGGTTTTCCCTCCACTAGGATCACCTCAGCTTTCGGTGCGTAATGCCTATACTTCATCCCAGGTGATAGTGCACGTTCTATCCTGATTTCTCTCCGAGCCCGAACAGTCGGATGCAACCTTATCCTTCCCAAAACCATTCTTAGCTCTTCGGGTGTAGTCCCGCCCGGCCTCAAGATTACTGGGGGGTTCTTGGTCATGTCGATAACCGTGGATTCAACACCCACAGTTGTTGGACCGGCATCAAGTATCAGGTCTATCCTGCCGGCAAGGTCTTCGATAACATGTTCAGCGGTTGTTGGGCTTGGCCTACCGGCTAGGTTCGCGCTTGGAGCCGCGATCGGCACTCCAGACTCCCTAATTAAAGTGAAGGCTACCTTGTGACTTGGCATCCTTATAGCCACGGTGTCTAAGCCGCCTGTGGTTACTTTTGGCACAGTCTCTGACGCCTTCAAGACTATCGTGAGCGGTCCAGGCCAGAACCTCTCAGTTAATTCCAATACTTTCTCCGGAACGTCCGCTGCTAGTCGTCTAACCTCCTCTTTACCGGAGATGTGCACTATTATGGGATTATCAGGTGGTCTCTCTTTGGCTCTGAAGATCTTCATGACGGCTTCAGGATTCAAGGCATCAGCGCCGAGTCCATAAACAGTTTCGGTTGGGAAGGCAACTGTACCACCACTCTTTATTATGTTCGCGGCTAATTGGATCAGCTCAGTCTCCGGGTTTGAAGGGTCAACCCTAATGATCCTCGTTCTCTTTAGTTCCGAATGTGGGAGGGAGCCTTCAGACCGGCTCATCCTTTAAGGCCTCTCTCGGTTAATATGGCAACTTCCCACTAATATTTGATGCTGGGCTCGCTGCTGACAGACGAGATTAGGTAGCAACTTCTTGAAGACTTAAATACGGATTAGTGGGTTCACGTGTTAAGTCTAGAGGTTGACGTCTTGATCTGGGATGAAGCGCTTTTCGATCCTGAAGATCTGGTTGGATATGTGGCTCGGCAACGTGATCTAGACGAAGAGGTGTTCAAAATCCCCAGCCTGCTAAGCCTTTGAAAGGGTGATTCCAGCTCTTTCGATATATGCTCCTCAAGGGTGATGCCCTTAAGTCTAAAGCCTGATAGAAGGGAAAATACTTATAAGGATTGATGGAAAAGCATCTAAGTGGTGACGTAATGGTTAAGACAACAATCGAGGTGGACGATGATTTATGGAGGCGCTTCAGCCTCCTCGTACTCCAAGAGAGGGGTGAAAGGAAGAAGAACGAGGTGATAGCCAATCTGCTCAAGGATTACGTTGAGCAGAGAGGCCTTACAGCCGATTCTCAGCAACTGAAATACATTATACAAGTCGAAGAGGAAAGGGATGCCTTCCTCAAACTGAAAGACAAACTCGTTCACGACCCTGACTGCAACGGAAAGTACGTTGCGGTATTCCATGGTGTCGTCGTTGCCTGCGACGAAGATAGGAAAAGGCTAGCTGAGAACGTATATGGGAAATACGGTTACATTCCGCTCTACGTCGATAAAGTGGCCCACACCGAAAGGCATGTGGAAGTTCCCTCACCGGAGTTGGCTCCACCATGAAGTACAGCTTCAATCACAGTCCTCCGGCACCAGCTTTAACAGTTAGGTTTACCAGACCCTTATCTACTCAGTCCATAGAGCTTCAGGCCAAGCTAGATACAGGTGCGGATATAACGGTGCTCCCGCAAAGTGCCATAAATGAGTTTAGGCTCATGCCCGCGGGTCGCATATCAGTTTTTTCTTTCAATGGACGAGAAGAATGGAGGTATACTTACTTCGTAGATCTCTCATTTCATAACTCTAAATTCCCAATGGTTGAGGTCATTGGTGCCCGACGCCACGACGCACTCCTCGGCCGAGATGTTCTAAACCTGATGAAGATAACGCTTGACGGCAAGGACTTAAGCTTCGACCTACTCGATCCATGAAGCAAAAGGCTCCATCATGGCGAAAAATGATCTCCGCCCAATTTCTTCCCGCGTATGGTACTAAGTTGAAGGATTTTGCCGGACTGAGGTGTTACGGGGTTGCTAAGCGCTAAGTGTTTGTATCAGACAGCATTGTTCGCTGCTGACAGGTTCAGATTGAAAAGTTATCGCGATCAAAGCAAGAGCCGATGCAATAACGGTGATGCATACTCATCCAGTTTAATTATCTTGTCACGGTAATTGGATATTTTCTGCACTTTCTAGCCACTTCAAACATAAACTTCGCGTTAGCACTGGTATTCCCTCATGAATAGAATGATCTGAGGCTAGGATGTATCAGCCTGCGTAAGCTCACATCTCTGGATGCAACCGATCTAGTGAAAATAACCTATGTTCTTTCAGTTTCTTCAGGATTTTTTCCTTCTTAGTTATGATGATTATCATTGAAATGGTTAGTATTGCTGAGACGATGATCATTGCTGTGTCTCCGAAGTACTGTTCAATGGTTAGACTTAACGTTTGCCCGAGATAGGCTCCAGTTATGGTTATGATGCTCTTTCCTGAGAAATATGCCGCGAAGAATTTGAGAGGGCTGTATCTCATCAAGCCGAGGGGGATGACTATCGGGTCGTCTGGAATCGGAGATATGGCGGCTACGAACGCCGCAATCATTCCAAATCTATGGAATACATGTTTGCGCCCAGAGTCGTTAGTCTTCGTTTGCAGTTTGCCTCCAAGAAACCTACCTGCGAAGAATGATGCTCCATAGTGAACGGTCTTTGCGATTGAAGCCCCGAGAGCAACTAGAAAACCTGCAAGCAAAGGGTTAAACGATGGGAACAAGCTTCCGACAGCCCCGGCGATCAAGAGGTTTGAAGGACTGAGAAAGGGAACCAGATTGAGAGCCAAAGAGAAAACAAATACTCCGAAGTATCCGAGGCTTAGAACGTCTTCGAACAACTCAGTCACAAACCCAGAACTCTCTCTATGCGTAAATTTAAACCTTATCTTTTCGACAAATCTATGATCTTCCGATCGGCTGAATAAGCTTGCTTATGGCGTGATTCCCTCTGATAACAAGGCTTCTCTTTGAAAATTGTGATTCATTTCAATATTAATACCCTTTTCGAAACCTAGAAACCTGCCGGCTCTAAAAATTGGGTATACACCTCTCATCTCTAATCGGATCGAAATGTTCTAGATCATCCATCTCTAATGGAGTGACAATTCTGGACACCATCCCGTGTAGGCTGTAGGGCAACAGGATCAACCACCATTCCCCTTTTTCTTATTGGAGCGAAAATGGAAAAGCAGATAGTAAGAAACGGATCCTACTTACCTATTTTTCTAGGTAATCCACATCCCATGCCAAGGATAGCGAGCCACCAGGTCTATTACCCGCTTGGTTGTATAACGATGTGTTAAGTCATACGATGTCCAAGAGCGGGCCGTACTTAATGGAACAATTCCAAAGATGCTGCAGTCACAAGATGACATAGATTTTCTTTATTAATTTCGCAAATGTTTAGAACGGCCCCACGAAATGGTTATGGAGACGATTCTCATGATCAATCCCATGACGAATATGCAAGCAATAGCTTAGAACGTAACAACCCTAGTGGGGAACATGGCGAAGGTAAACGACAAAGTAAATGCTCTCACAGGGCAGTTGGGAACCTTAACAGCCGGTGCCGCGATCGAAGGCGTAGTGATAATAATACTCGCAGTAGCATTAGTGATGGCCATGCGCAGAAAATAAACGACATAAGACCTAAGCTCCCCCCTTTTATTTAGATACATGTTGAATCTGGGCCTTAAGAAAAGCTTAAAGTTAATATGGATGTGAAAGCCTCCCATTACATCAGAGGAATCAATAATGGAGAGATTCGCCGAGGCTGAGCGTTGGCTAAGTGAGGCTGAATGGGACCTTGATACAGCGCAGATTCTGCATAACTCAAAGAAATTCAATGCTTCAGCCTTCTACTCTCAACAATCAGCGGAGAAAGCTGTTAAGGCCGCCTTATATGGTTTAGGTGAGATTCCAGTGGGGCATTCGGTGAGGGAAATGCTTGAGAGGTTTCATGAGGTTTCAGGTATCGAAGTTAGGGACCTGTTAACGTCTGCTCGGGAGTTAGATCGCCACTATATTCCGTCACGATATCCTAATGCGCATCCTTCCGGCTCCCCCCATGAGGCTTACGATGAAGAAGTTTCGGAGAGGACCCTTAATTGTGCACAAGTGATACTGGAGTTTATGAAGAAGTTTATAGAAAGGTTAAAGAAAGGAACTTAATTTACATTGAGGAAATCGCCGAATACTGTGAAAGACTTTTTTACCAGCTTAACCCCGGGCTCATCATACTTCACGGCTCAACCGCCAAAGGCTTACATGGGAAGTGGAGCGACATAGACCTGGTAGTCATAGCCGATTTTCATACGTCCTTCATAGATCGGATAGGGGAACTCTTAGAACTGAATGAAACGGGCGCTCCCATAGAGCCCCTTGGCTACACACCAAAGGAATTTAATGCCATGCTTCTAAAATTGAACCCATTGGCGCTGGAAGCCGTCAAAAATGGCATCCCACTAATCGGAGAGAATCTATTTGCGCAGTTAAAAGGTACACTTGATAGAATTGAGAGGAATGGTTTAAGAAGAAGAAAAGTCACATGGAGTTTTCTTGGTTTCTGAGGCCTCTCTGCGTAGATCCCTTCATAATTTGATAAACAGATCACACCACTTGGCATACTTAATTGAAAGTCCAATTAATAAAGGAAAGAAACCAACAGACTCAATCGGCAGTTCAATAATTCCCTGGGTTAACAATAGCGATCATATAGAGGAGTTGCCCTTACATTTCATGGCGTCTTCCTTGTGTAGAACAGTAGGTTGAATGGAGCAGGCTAAGGGGGATTTAAGGCTTCAAGAGACCTCTTCGCGACCTCTAACTATGCGTGGTGCTGCTTCGCATGCCACCAAGCAGCTAAAAAGACTTCAAAGGCAGTCTTGGAGCACTTTGGCTCCCAAATAGCCCACAACCTCATAGCTCTAATTAACGAGGTCTCAAGGTTCACCAACACACGAAGGAAATCGAAACGGCTTGCAGAATCCTTAACCGCTACTACATTCCAGCGAGGTATCCCGACGCCTTCCCAAGCGGCGCCCATCCACATGTTCACAGGGATGATACTAGAAAGATGATGGAGCTACTAGAAAGGTTACGGGAATTACCTAGGTTCAACTCAAGAAAATTCGTAGATGCCGTTCTAAAACAGAAGGGAAACAGGATTCTGTCCACAGTCCTCTTCGGTTCCATCGCCAAGGGAAGCTATACGAAGTACAGCGACTACGACATACTCATCATCGTCTCCCACGTAGAACTAAGTTTCAAGGACAGACTCTACGAGTATTCCATACCCTCAGACGGCTGGGTGGAATCCCTCGTATACACGAGGAGACTGAATCCATGCTTGAAAGCCTCAACCCCCTAATACTGGACTCCATAAAAGATGGCAAAGTGATATATGATAAATGATTATGGAAGCGCCTAGAGGCCAAGTTTGACGAGCTCCTCAAAAGTGGCACCATAACTCCAAAGGAAGAGGGTTGGATCACTTCCACAATGCGCGAAAAATGTAAATTAGACTATTGCCCCCGCCATTCTAGGCACTTTTGTCAAGATCAGATCGAAAGCGATCTCTTGACCGAGAACCACCCCTTCCTTATCATAGATGTTTCTATCGTAATAGACCGACTTGGGAAGAAACTCTAGAATCTGCTCTTTCAAGTCGTTCAAGTCTTCGTATTCATCTATGAGGATCGTTGTAGAGGCGTCCTCTCGATACTTTCTGGGATAAATTTCCGTATGCCTCCAATGATTACGGCGAAGACAGTGTGTTGTATTTCGTTTTCAAGCCATCCCTCAACCCATTAAGGTTGAACTCTTCATCATAGTATGCCTTCCTTTCCTTCAAAGTGGAGAGCGCATCCTCTCGGGAAGATCGTATCTTTTCAAATCCTGAGTCTCCTTATTGTAAGGAGTTTATCGCGTTCATTAGTCTTCTTCCTATTTTTCAGGAGGCAAAATGTAGAATGAAAAAGATGCGTACAAATTCAGTGAAATGTTTAGTAAATTCTGGCTTGAACGTTAGAGAAGTCTAGAAATAGGTTTTCTTTTTTCTATTAACAAAAAAAGGAGGGGAGGTTGAGCTTATTTCCTCCGCACTACGATTAGGGCAACAGCAAGTACTATTATTGCGATGCCTTCTATAGCTGCTGCTGCTGTTAGGGTTCCCATCTGGCCTGCAAGAGCGCCTGTTTTTTCGCTCAGGCTTGTCACGTCAGCCTTTACGGATGACACGTCAGCCTTTACGGCTGATACGTCTCTAGCTATTCCTTCTATTATCTCGGTTGGTATTGTTGGTATTGTTGGTGGCGGCGGTGTATAGGATGCGTAACCCATCCTTATGTGCAACTCAGCGTCATCCGCCGGTATCCTCGCAGCGTCACCAGACCCGAATGGACCGTACCATTGTAAGTCCAAGCCTCTGAACTCGGGTGTATCTTTAGTAAAGTAGACCGTGGCGTACTCTGTTTCCGTTGATTTCAGGCCTCCTATCCACTCGCCTGTGTCAGGGTCTGGGTAACCTGTTATAACTAGAAGGTAGGTTGCCCACCATGAACATGGGTGGATGTACGGATTCTTGCCCGTAGGCCAGTTCGTCCAGTAGGTTGTGTCATAGTTGCAAACCAGCGGAGTCTGGACGTAGGGGAAATCTGGTAGATCTCGTAGGTAGATCTCCATAGCTCTTCTGAACAGTTCCATCTCCCTTGGATCGCCTTGCGGAACAAGGGTCCATTCATCTACTATTTCATCAAGCTCCGGGTTGGAGTAGCGAAGATGATTGTTAGCGGCCCACTCACCTATAGGAACCACCCACTTACTATGCAGGTTGAGAAAATGGTTGTAGGGGTCTAGAACACTCGTGCACCTCCAGTGCGAAGCCACGTCAAAGTCGCCCGTATTCAGATGTCTGCCAAATATTCCGCCCTCAACGACCTTTGCAACAGCATCTATACCTACGTCTCTCAACTGCGCAACTATAACGTTGGTCGACCAGACTTCTGGGATAAATTCAGCTCTTTGCAGGATACCCATTTCAAGTCGGGTTCCATTTGGCGTAACCCATATACCGTCTGCTCCCCGCGTAAATCCTAGATCCTCGAATATAGCGATAGTCTTGTCAGGATCGTATTCGGTGGTATCATATTTCTCCAGTAAGTCCTTTACACTGTCCATATATCGTTGGAAAGGTTTATAGGCTGGCCACGGGTCTGGCGCAACCGTAGTTACAGGTTCTCCCCGCGCCGTCCAAGCTATTTCAATGATTTCTGTTCTGTTGATGGCATAAGACACAGCCCATCTTACCTCGGGCAAACTCCACGGATACTTCTTGCAGTTGAAGTCGTAAACTCTGGGACATGGGTCAAGCCAGAACCATGGACTGAAATCAAGCCATGCTTCAACCTTCAGGTTCCTATCGACGATTGTAAAGTGCCCCTCATAAGAGAGTAAGAACCCGGTCATGTCGAGGTCTCCAGCTGCCATGGTCATTATGAACTTGTCTTCTGGACCAGGCCACGTGAACACTACGTATTCTGGTGCAGGTCTAACCCCGAATACCTCTGTCCCCCACCAATCATCTCTTCTCTCCCAAATGAATTCAGTCTCAGAGGCGCTTATTACTTGATATGGGCCTGTGAACACCGGTGGGTAGTTCCTAAAAGTCAAAGGATCTTCCTTTTCGAATATGTGCTTTGGAGCTATGTGTACGCCGCCCCATATGTGGACGCTCGGAAAAGCCCAACTAACTAAGTGAGCTCTGGGATTTGGACTCTTTAACTTGAATACAACCGTATAGTCATCTAGCTTCTCGACGCTCTCGAAGAGGTCTTTTGCATTTGCTGCGTGTGTGAGTGTGGGATTTTCAAAGAGCATATCGTATGTAAAGACGACATCGTCTGCGGTGAACGGTTTCCCATCGTTCCACTTGACTCCTTCTCTAAGATTAACTGTGATTTCTGTGAAGTCTTCGTTATACTCGTATCCTTCTGCCAACCAAGGAATTATCTCACCCGTTTCTAGGTTTACGTAGAACAGGCTCTCCATACATAATTCATGTAGACCTTGGTCTCTTTTAGAACCAGGAACAAATGGGTTCATCATCGTCGGATCTATGGCTCTTCCTCCGTCCATTCCAACTATAAGCGTTCTGTCTCTAGGCGGCGATACTTGGGCTGAAACTGATGAAGGGGAATACAATATCAGGGCCATCAGTAGCGCGCAAAGGAAACCGAAGACATTTATTTCCATTCTTTTTCTGGTTGAGAATTTCATTTTAGCTCGGTATCTTATTCCTAGGAAGTTGTATATAAGTCTTATCACGAGCGCGCATGCCTGGTGCAAAAATGGTTAAAAATGGTTTTAAGTCTGTTTTTGCATATTTGGGTTCACTATGGACTTCTTTGATGAACGTATCTTAAAAGTGCTGGTCGATGGTAAGCCTAGAGACTTGCAACAAATTTTGGAGAAGGTGGGATTCTCCCATAATACTTTGAGGTCATCTTAGGCGTCTAATGGATCAGGGCTTTGTAGTGAAGGAGAAAATGCCCTCGAAGGGACTGGGAAGACCAAGGTTCGCCTATTTCCTACCTCCTAGAGCTAAGCGCCAAGCCCATTTCACCCTCCTGGAACCCTTTACAGAAATTGTCTCCCTCACCTTCAGAAACCTTAAGCATCTATGCAGGTTTGAGATAGGGGGATACTGCAAGAAGATCAGGAACAGATGTGAAGCCCAAAAAAGGAATAAAAACCATTTTACACCAATTTTGAACCAAGCATGCGCGCTTCAAGCTCCAGAATAAACTTATTATAGCCAAATGCTATATAGTAACGTATCTTTAGGTAGGTTGTGGTGAACTTTGTTATCTTGGACTTACGTGGTGAGGCGACTGATCTCCTATATTGCAGTCATGTGGCTGGCTGTCACCATAAACTTCATGATACCACGTTTGACGCCTGGCAATCCAATACAGACTATACTGAATAGATTCATGACCTATGGGGTTACGCAAGGAAACCAAGAGATTGTCGAAGAGTATATGCGAAGATTCGGATTGGAAGGAGATGTGTTCACTCAGTATATTAGTTATCTAAGGGAGTTGCTCTCAGGGAGGTTGGGAATGTCAATCACCAACTTCCCCGCACCCGTAGAAGATCTAATTATGAGAAGTCTACCGTGGACTATGTTTCTTCTTTCGATCACTACGTTAGTCAGCTGGATTGCGGGAAATCTTCTAGGGGCGATAGTTGGCTGGAGCCGATCTTCGAAAACAACGGCAATCATAGGTCCTGTTGCCTGGATACTATCTCAGATTCCGTACTACATAATGGCTTTGATCCTGATATTCGTATTTGCGTATTCGGTGAGGGCCTTTCCGCTAGGAGGAGCCATGAGCACAGGTATGACGCCCAGATTGAGCTGGGAATCAATTTGTGATTTACTATGGCACGCCGCGTTGCCTATTCTTAGTATCCTAATAGGATCGATTGGCTGGTGGGTAGTTAGCATGAGAGCTATGATCTCAAATGTGTTAGGCGAGGACTACATAATGATGGCCAAAGCTAAAGGACTAAAATCTTCCTATATCATGACTGGGTACGCGCTTAAAAACGCTCTCCTTCCCCAAGTCACAGGGCTTGCACTTTCATTAGGCAATATCCTGAGTGGTGCGATACTAGCCGAAGTGGTTTTTGCATATCCAGGATTGGGATGGTTGCTATGGTCTTCTGTCACAGGCCTAGACTATCCCATGATTCAAGGAATATTATTGCTGATAATATTCTCTGTTTGTACCGCAACCTTGTTCATAGACCTAATCTATCCTTTAGTAGATCCAAGGATCAGGTACGAGAGGAAATAACTTGAAAGTGGCATCCACACAGAGCACCGTGAAAAATCTGGTGTCAAAACTCCCGAGAAACCTCAAGTTCTGGGCAGGAACAATAATGTTTCTTGGAACTTGCATCATCTCCATTGCCTACTTGTCCTTTGTGCCACCTGACAGAATCATAAGACCCGGATTGGCGCCTCCAAGTAGACCTCCCAGCTCCTCTCATCTACTAGGTACCGATAGCCTCGGTAGAGATGTGTTAGCTCAATTGCCACTATCAGCGTTGAACTCTCTGCAGGTAGGATTGATAGTAGCTCTAATAGGTACGGTCATAGGCGCAATCATAGGTTTTTCTGCAGGCTACTATGGGGGCATAGTAGATTTGGTTCTTAGGGGAGCCACAGATACTTTCATAACGATTCCTATGCTACCAATTCTCATAACCATTGCATCATTCATGAGAGTCGTCCATATCTGGATGACTGCACTCATACTAGCTATACCTAGTTGGGCTTGGCCCGCTAGGCAGATACGAGCGCAGGTTCTAAGCCTTAAGGAAAGAGAGTTCATTTACATGTCAAGACTTTCAGGTATGAGTAGCACTGAGATAATTTTTAAAGATCTTATGCCTCACATGCTCCAGTATATGGGTGCCAACTTTGTCTTCGCAATCATATGGGCCATATTGGCTGAGGCGGGCATAAGCATGTTGGGCTTGGGCCCACAGCATACCATGACGATAGGCATGATGATTTACTGGGCCAATTCATACGTTGCGCTAGTAAGGGGTCTGTGGTGGTGGATATTCTCACCGATTCTCCTGTTGATATGGATAATCACATCTCTATATTTGACCCATACAGGCCTTGATGAGATAATCAATCCCAGGCTGAGAGAACAAGGTGGATAATTTGTCTGCAGAATACTTTCTTTCTATCCAGAATCTATCAGTATACTACGCAACTTCTACCGTTCCAGTTCGAGCTGTAGAGGGGGTTACGCTCAGCGCTAAGAAAAATGAGATTCTGGGCATTGTGGGCGAATCTGGCTGCGGAAAGTCGACTTTAGCCATAGCTACGTTCAGACTCATACAACCGCCGGGATACATCAAAGCAGGAAAAGTAGTGTTTGACAATGTTGACATTCTTAAGTTAAGTGAGGAAGAGTTTAGGAAGACTAGATGGGACCGTGTATCCTTGATTCCGCAGAGTTCTATGAATGCCTTGAACCCCGTTATGAGGATAGAACGCCAGATTGAAGATGCTATTAGGGCACACAGAAGAGGAATCTCTAAAACTGAAATGAAAAAGAGAGTTGAAGAGTTACTGGCAAGCGTCGGTCTCGAACCGAGAGTATCCAAGATGTATCCTCACGAACTCAGCGGAGGGATGAAACAGAGAGTAATAATAGCTATGGCTATAGCCTTAAGCCCCGACCTAATAATAGCGGATGAACCTACTACAGCTTTAGATGTTGTGGTTCAAAAAGGAATCCTGCAACTTCTACAAGACATAAAGCAGAATCTGGAATCCACAATCATCCTAATCACCCATGACATGGCTGCTCAGTCTGAGATTGCTGATCGTCTCGCAGTGATGTACGCCGGGAAGATCGCGGAAATTGGAGAGATTAATGCTATGTTTAAGAACCCTCTCCATCCATATACTCAAGCGCTGCAATCTGCTGTACCTTCAATAGTTGAGAAGAAGACGCTTAAAGGTCTCTCAGGTCTTCCTCCAGACCTCAGAAACCCCCCGGCAGGGTGCAACTTCCATCCGAGATGCCCCTACTATATGCGGGGTAAATGCGACGTAGACGAACCTAAGCTAATGGAAATCAAGAAGGGCAGATTTGCAGCATGCCATCTTCAGGGTGATTAAGGTGGAACAGGAAAATCTATTCGAAGTAGAAAATCTAACAAAACATTTCCTGGTGGGCGGGTTATTAGGCAGAAGACATTTTGTGGCTGTTGATGAAGTATCTTTCGGCCTTCCATCAAAAGCCAACATACTTACACTGGCAGGAGAGAGCGGAAGCGGAAAGACAACGACCGCGCGCCTCATACTAGGATTCATTAGACCAACTTGGGGGAGGATTCTGTACAAAGGCACAAAAGACCTTTGG
>Ga0315310_10001891_pt1 | contig 13216 bp, 12 predicted proteins | sample TDP5_MG_FD_203630 | JGI IMG/M metagenome (GOLD analysis project Ga0315310, IMG submission 203630) | Freshwater sediment microbial communities from Lake Towuti, South Sulawesi, Indonesia - TDP5 | ecosystem: Environmental > Aquatic > Freshwater > Lake > Sediment | place: Indonesia: South Sulawesi... | reverse complement strand
GACGCTAGTGACAGTTTATTACTTAGCAATAAAGAACATCCCACAACTGTTAGATATTTTTCCACACTTCTTGCCTTTCGCCATACTCTCCCTCGTCGTAGGCGTCCCCCTTTCTGTTTTCATCGGTTGGTATCACGTAAAAGGCACTGCTATATGGAGATCTGAACTCGACATATCGGCAGAGGCAAACCCATACTTTTACAAAATGTATCCTGGGTATTGGAAAGAAGCTTTTACCCCAGCGTACCTTGAAATTTTAAGAAGCATGAAAAAAATGCTTGAGAAACAAAACATGCTGAGCGAAGACGACAAAAAACGAATAGAAGATTTGGAAAAAAAGCTTCAGACCTTGATCGAAGGTGGTTACGTAGGCGCCCCCAGAGCAAGAATAGACCTACACACCGACAAGTGATTTCTACTTCTCACTATTACTTCGTTCCCGTTGCCTCTAACTCATCGCTGATTAATGCTAATTTGTATAGAATTCTATTGAAAATGATTTTTCTTAAAATGCCATCTCTAACTTAGAAAGTGTGTGCAGTTATTATTCTGAACTTTGGTATAGCTACTATCATTTTTCCGCCCTTTTCAAGAAAGCCCCTTTCCTGGGCTTTAATCTCTTCGATAAAATGATAAGGCAAGACAAATAAGTAATCTGGCTTTTCCTTTCTATATTCTTTAATGGATATTATGGGAATACCTGCGCCAACTATATACTTGCCCCATTTATCAGGATTTTTATCCACTGCAGCCTTGATTAATTCTTTATCTATTCCGAAATATTGCAAAACAACCAAGCCACGAGTAGAAGCCCCGTATATAAAAATTTTTTTTCCTTTCTTTACTTCTTGATTCAAAAAATCCATTAAGTCTCTTTTTATTTTTTCTATTTCTTTTGCAAATTTATCATAAGCTCTTTTATTGTCAAGTTCCATTTTCTCTTCGTAAGCTTTTAGCTTTCCCAGTCTTTCTTCTGCTCCAGGAAAACTATTCATATTTGCCCCGTTATGCCTTATGTATATTCTGAAACTACCACCATTTACATCATTAAGTTCAACATCGAATGGTTCCATATCATGCCTATTCAAGAGATTTCGAAGAGATAATAGAGAATAATGTCCAAGATGCTCATGGCAGATATTATCAAAAGTGTTATTTTCCAACATCAAGCCTAAATAATTCATTTGTATTATCCATAATCCATCCTTATCCAAGCATTTTTTTACGTCTTCGACAAATGTATTTGGATCTTCCAAATCGTAGAACATGGCTATGCTTGTTATTAGTTTTGCTTTCTTATTTCCAAATTCCCTTTTGAACGTTTCATAGTTAAAATAATCATTAATTATCTTCGATGTCCCTTCAATTCCCAATTTCCACAAGTTTGAAGGCTCAAAACCAACAGTTACCAATCCTGGAATCTTGAATTGTCTCAACAGGGTTCCGTCATTTGACCCAATATCAACAACTAAGTCTCCAGAGGATAATTTAACTAATTTTTCTGCAGAAGACACAATATCCGCTAAAGCTTTTACCATTGTTGTGCTTATTCCGGACCTATACCAGTAGGTCGCTCTATACAAAACATTGCGGTCTAAAGTATGCTTTAACTGTAATAACCCGCAGCCACCATCCTTTACATTGCAGAGAACTAGCTCTAAAGGTCCCTTGGGATGGTCTTTGTTTGATCCTTCCACGAAATTAGTTACAAATTGCTCTCCCAAAGACAATATTGGAATTAGCTTGTTTGATCCACAAACTCTACAGGTTTCTCGTGTTTTGACGTGCATATTCTTTCCCAAAATCAAGTTTAAGTCTCATAGACGAGTATAAAATCATTTTCGCTCGTGTACTGTATCTTACAAGTTTTAATTAACTTTAGAATTATTTCTTTCGTGGGAAACCACTTATGTTCAGGATTCTCTACCAAAGACTTGTCATAGTTTATTTTATCGGCATTCGGTAGGGTAATTAAGGTTTTGCCTCCCACTCGCCTAGCTTCAGAAAGTATCTTTTCAGCTTGCTTGATTGTTACATGTTCCAATACTTCTGGAATTAAGACAGTGTCAAAGGCTTTTTCCTTGAATGGTAAACATACGGCGGTAGAGATGATGAAAGCTTTTTCAGGATGTTTTATTTTGCCTAATTTAACCCGGTAAGGGTTTATGTCCAAACCTACATCAGCCCCTACATAGCTTGTGATGAAGCCTGTCGCACATCCGATTTCGAGGGAGCTGCCTGAGACGTTTTCTTTTAACCAATCAATTCTCTCTTTTTGTCTTTTATCACCATATATAGCATCTGGATGAGCTGATAAAGCTTCTAAATATGTTTCCACATGTTTTGCAGCTATGGAACTCCACTTAGTAGCGTTCCACATTTTCTGGCATTGTTCCTTCAAAATGCTCTGTTTTTTCTCGTCAGATAGTAAAGATAGTATTTTTGCGAGAAGGTCCTTTTTATTGTTCTTTCTAAAAAGTTCTATGCAATCATATTCTTGTTTAATTTCTTTGAACACATTTAAATCGGATGTCACAGTTGGTACTTTGTAAGCAATAAGGAGGCGTAGTACTAGGCTTTCGCTTGCGTGTCTATAGGGCAATATGGCAATGTCAGTTGCATTCATTACAGTAGGTGTAATAGGATAACTGTCATCAAATGTTATCCTATCCATACAATGTTGGCGCTGTGCGAGTGTCTTTAACTCATCATAAAAAGCCTGAGCTTCTCTGATTCTTATTCCCCCAGCAATCAATAAATGCACATCTTTGTTCAGTAACGGAATGAGTTCCACAACTAAGTCGTGACCCTTGTGTTTTTGAATGAACCCTGGGATTGTTATCACTTTTTTTCCTGAGAGGTTCAGTTTTTCCTTGCACGCATCCTTGTCCAGAAACAACGGGGTCTCGTAACAACCCATGGGAATTACTTTTACCTTCGACTCGGGCACTCTATAAGTCTTTAGCATGATTTCTTTACTCTCTAAAGTATGTAAAATTATGATGTCAGACAATTCGGAAATTATCGTATGTAGCAACTTTATGTAATTCCGTCCAACCCGTGCACGCGCGTGAGGGGGATTTAGCGTCTCAATAAGTTCGTGAACTGTAGTGACAACTGTACTCTTGCCGAATGCAAGCCCTAAGTAAAAAAGCAAAGCGGAAAAAGCTGAGAGCCCATATCTTCCCAGCTTAAGTTTGCCAAAAATACTATATATAAATTGAACATGAACTACGTCACATGACCGCCCAGTCTTAACACCCAAAACAAAGAAGTATGGGCTGAGTGTATGATTTTCGGGTACTCTGACAATACGTAATGTGGTGTTTCTTTTTAGTTCATTTACCAAGAAAGCGGAATAAGCTGCAATGCCACAACGTATATTCCATGTTGTAACCAAATTAACTATCGGTTTAGAATAGACGCTTCCAGTACGCATTCTACGGGCTTTAAGTTTTCGAAATACGGAGAAGGCAAGGAGTCTTAACATTTTTTTCATAATTTGCTTGACCATTAGGGACTCCTTCTTAAAAATGGCAATCTATTGGAAAAAATCTTCAACAGTTCTTCAATATCAAAATATATTATATCTTCACCTTCAATTTTAGGCTTGCGTAATTCTCGAATTTCTTTTTCTGCAAAAATTTACGCCTATCTCGAGTCGCATTTTTTATTCTCCTAACCAAAGGAAAGTCAGTTGCTTTCGAAATAAGAAATGACCTTGCCAAGGCCATCATCAAGAGAAATCGTGGGTTTCCATCCTAATTTTGTTTTAATCTTTGTTGCATCCAATACGAGATAGGGCTGGTCTGAAACCAATGGACGATACGGATAACCAGGTGGATATGACCCAAGCACTATGTTTCTTTTATTATATCCAATCTTTTTAGCTATTTTCTCAGCTAACTCCTTGTTGCTGTAACCGACGCCGGTGGCTGCATTAAAAACTTGACCTTTTGCCTCTTCTTTTTTCATAGCCAGCAAATACGCGCTAACGTGGTCACCTATATACATGTAGTCTCTGACAGAATCGGGTGCACCAACGTAAATTTTTTGTCCTTTTAGCATGTGGGTAACTAGATACTCAATGATGAAACTTGTGTCGAATTTCCTACCATACGTGTTTGTTGGTCTTAAGATGACTACATTTAAGCCGTAAGTTTGGTGCATCATCTGAAGATAAAGGTCTGCCGCAGCTTTGCTAACGGCGTATGGGCTGGTTGGCTTTAAAGCAAGTTCTTCTGTAAACGGTTTTGGTTCTTGTAAACCATATACCTCTGCTGTGGAGGCTGCTATCAACCTTCTAGTTTGAGGGTCTGGAAGTTCTAACATTGCATGTGCAACGTTCATTGTTCCAAGAAAATTTGTTTCTTCATACTCGAAGGGGCGTTCGAATGAGTCACGCACTGGTGCCAACGCTGCCAAATGGAAAACAAAATCTGGTTTCGCAGCTTTTAGAGCGCTGCGAATTGATATAAAACTAGTTATGTCACCAGTGAGTAGTACTATGTCTTTTAAAATTTTCTCAACGGCTTGAAGGTCTCTGTTTGCAACTCGTCTAACAAGACCGTAAACCTCATTGCCTTCGCTGACTAGTTTTTCTGCCAAGTGGCTTCCTATGAAGCCTGTTATGCCAGTCATCAAAACCTTCGGCATTTTTATCCTCTCAGCGAATCAAATTCTTCTTCGGCTAAATTTAAATCTTTAACGCTATTGATAGTTAACCATCGTTCGTTCTTACCCAACTTATATGCCTTAAGAAGCCTCTTTTCTGCAAGCAAAGGAAATGTTGTCTTCTCCAGCGCTCCCTTTGTAGGTAAATAACCTAGTATTTCATGATTGAAAACGTATATGCCCGCACTGACGAGTTTGTCTTCAAGAACTGGCTTCTCTTTAAAACCAACGACACCGTTTCCAAGAACTTCTACTATTCCGTAAGGAGACCTCATTGGTGAAACAACCATGGTTGCAATGGGTCTGTGCTCCAAGTGAAAGTTTACAAGTGTGTTCAAATTTAGATTTGTAAGTTCGTCGCCGTTCATTGCCAAAAAATTCTCATCGTGCACATATCTCTCAATTGCTAGTCGGAAACCTTCTCCAGTTTCTCCTTCTACGGTGTGTACACTGAAATCTATGTCTAAACCGAACGAATTACTTTTAATGTAGTCTATTATTACCTCCTTCAGGTATGCAACGCCCAAAACAACATGCTTGAATCCATATTTTTTGAGCCAGTTTAGCGTCCAATATAAAATTGGTTTGCCGTGTAACTTTATCATGGCTTTTGGCGTGTCTATGGTCAATTGTTGCATACGCAACCCTACACCGCCAACCAAAACAACACCTGTCCGGATTTTTGCTGCCATACTTACGTCTTACCTCTCTTTGTTTAAAGGATTTATTTAATGCAAATAACCAATTATTTATTCGTTTTTCATTCTCCTAATCGCCTTAAGCTCAATTTGTGCTATTCTTCTATAATCATACCTTTTGACGTACTCGGCGTTGATCTCACCCATTTTTTCGCTCAATAGGTCATTTTGAAGTAAAAATAATATATTTTTAATGAAACTGTTTATGTCGCGAGCAAATAGTACTCCGCCAGAATTAAATAGCTCATTTAAGGGTTCTATATCGCTTGTAACTACAGGTAACCCCGTTGCCATAGCCTCTGCGACAGCCAATCCCCAACCCTCTAAATGCGATGGAAAAACGAAAACCTTGCTGGACTTCAAGAATTCAATGAGGGTCACATCTGAAAAGCTGTCTAAAAAGATCACATTTTCGTTAAGTTCATACTGCCTTATCATGTTTCCGAGCTTTTCAATGTATGGTGACTCTGAACCTGTGCCTATAATGAGTAAACTTGCTGTTGGATTCTTCTTAACTACTCCACTCCATATTTTCACTAGGTCAAAAATCCCTTTTTCCGGCGCAAGTCTGCCTACAAATATTCCCTCATATTTCTTGGTGATTCTTTCAGTCCTTACGAATTTGTCGACGTCTATTCCAGCGCCTGTCACCAATATTTTCTCCTTCTTCAAACCCATAGTTGTCAATTGTTTTAGTGAGAAGTTTGAGAGAGTAATTATCATATCTGCCGATTTGAAGGCTTGAACTATTAATTTGTAATCTAAACTTGATAGGAATGAAGCTATAGGATGGTACCCCATTTTGTAACGATAATACTGATATGCTTCTCGCACATTTCGAAACACGTTTTCAGCATGATTAAAGTACATAAGAGTGTGTACTCGGGAAAATTTCGACAACAGATAACAAACTATGTCCGGTATTTTTCCAGTTTCACTAGTCACTGCTGCATCGTACCTGTTTTTTATCAATAACGATAAAACCTTGATAAACGAGATTACACTGTCTATATACATGGTTAGATGAGCAAAAGGTAATTTCAAATGATAAATTGGATATAAGTTGTAATCAATCTTAAATCTTTCCTTTAATGGCTTACAAGTGCCATCTAAGAATTCTGCTACATCTATTTTAACGTCCCTCTTAGTGCTCCAATGATGTAAATTGTCCAGTAGCTTTCTATAGCCGCCAATTAAGCTTTTACCATGTAAGTGTTCAACCAGTATTAGTATCCTCATTTTCAACCCGTGATCAATTGGTATAGTAGTCCAAGCGTTCTAATTATCTGCCTTTCTACTTCAATAAGTGTTAATCCCAACCGAGTCGTCAATGGAAGCCCTTTGATTCTTAGATATGACTGAAGATGCCTCAGATAACATATGGGCGTCAAAAGAGGAAAGGTGAAAACCATTATGCTGTTAAAAATCCATTTTTTGGTTAATAATGGAAATATTTTGGGATACTTGTTATGCAAAAGCACATACGCTTTTCCATACTTAAAATTTTGTTTCCTAAAACGATCAGCGAACTCAATGTGAGTTGCAAACGAATCCACGTAATGAATTTTATACCCGGCTTCTTTAAGCCTTTCACTTATATTTACGTTTTCCCAAGCCATAGCAAAATCGTGGTCAAATCCATCGACCTTTTCCAAGGCATCTCGCCTACAGAGAGCGCACGCTGTATTCAGCAAAGACGCCTCGGATGGAAATACTGGAAACGATTGCTGCGCTAAATAATAGATGTTATAACATTGAAATTTTACGTGAATCCCCCTGCCTTCACATGTGTAATTGAGTTTTGCTGAAACTCCTCCAGCGTCTTGATTAAAAGCCAAGATTTGGAGGGCTTTGTCTGAGAAATCTGGAGGCAATAAAACGTCTGAGTCAATGAATAAGATGTACGTTCCTTTAGCAGATCTCCAGCCGACATCCCTTGCATAAGCTAAACCTTTGCCGTCATCTTGCAAAATTCTGTTTACTCCATATTGTTTCGCTATTTCTATAGTATCGTCAGTAGAACCGCCATCAACGATGATGGTTTCAATGTTATGTTTGCCTTTGTTTTCATTTATGCTTTCTAGACACTTACTTAATGTTTTGGCAGAATTTTTAGTTATGACAACAACGCTCACTAATTCCTTGTTGCTCATTTGCTTTAGCTTCCGGCGAGTCTCTCATATGTGGGTAAAAGCATATCGACAGCATTCTTGACGTTGTGAACAGTCTCTGCATAATGCCTACATGCTTTACCCATTCTCACCCTCAATTTTGAATCACCTAAAAATCTATCTAACGTTTCAGTAAAATTCCCATAGGCGGTATGCGATAATATTGGAGGGTTGTATTTTTTCACAAAATCCTCTCTAACATAACCTATTATTGGTTTTCCATAAGCCATGGCCTCAGCCGTTGACAACCCATACCAACCATTGGTTCTTATGTCAATAAAAATGTCAGATTTAGCTATAGCGTTTAACGCCTCTTCATGTTTGTATCCTTTCATCTCCAAAGGAACGCACGGGTTCTCTAAATCCTCAAATGCTTTTTCTATAATATCCGCTTTGGTCACCGTGGATCGATACCAACAAACTATTGGCGTTTTGTTTCCAGTTTCATAAATTGGCTCAATTTTGTCGACCTTTATTGGATGCGGCAAATACATCCCATTAGGAGCATACTCAAGTAATTCAGGCATCGCAACAACGCAAAAGCCCTTCTCTCTCTTGCCCCTTAAATCGGTTCCATGATAGTGTTTTAAAACGCTTTTTAACTTACTATAAATGGTTATAGTTTTTCTCTGCCTTGGGTAATGCCAATGAACTATGTCGTAATTTTTACCCTTCCAAAGAGCTTTAAGAACTTTTATAGGACTGATGCCAGTGACAAGATAGTCGAATGGAAAACCATAAATGCTCTTCTGGAAAACTAAGACATCGCTTTGAACCGATCTCTTTTTAAGCTCATCACTCAATGTAGAAGCCACTCTACTAATGTTGTTAATGTGAAGGATCTTCATCTAGATATCCTCAATTTTTTATCTATCTCTACAACAGTTTTAGGAAAGTTCCTTAAAGGCTTAATTCTGTGCGGCTTTTAAATAAGGCTCAATCACCACATCAACTTTAGCAACAAACGCTCAACTTAAATAAGCTTGCGAGAAACAATTTGCACAGTGCCACTATGACAGCACTAAATAACTCAATTTCAAACGTTAACAACGAACCAAAGGTATCGGTTTGCATACCAACTTACAATGTAGCTAAGACCATAAGAAAATGTTTAGAAAGCATCTTAAATCAAACCGTTAAACCCTACGAAATACTTGTTGTCGATGGATACAGTCAAGACGAAACACTGAAAATTATCCAGGAAGACCCAAACGTCAAAATTATAGGCTTCGCAGAGGGGATAGGAAAGGCAAGAAAAATTCTCGCTGACAACGCAAGTGGCGATTTAATCGCATGGGTTGACGCCGACATAGTTATTCCCCCGAACTGGATAGAACTCAACGTTAAAATTCACCTAAAAAGAAAAGATGTCATGATTTTATCTGGAGAAGGTCGAAACGTCGACGCAACCTCGCCTGAAAAATTTGTTCAAGATGTCTCTTGCGAATCAATGCCTGTGGTGGAGTGGCTGGGAAGTAGGCAAGGAGCCTGCACCATGAAGAAGGAATTATTCTCCATTGTCAATTATGATGAGAGGTTCAGAAGAAGCGAAGATTGGGACTTGGTTGTTTCAGCCTACCGGAAGGGCATCAAAGCGCATCGTTGCAGTGGGCTTAAGTATTTTCATATAGGTCGCTCTGCGAAAAGGTATCTAAAAGAAATGATATACTCTGGAACTTACGTTCTATTCCTTAAGAAGCACGGTCTCTGGTATGTAAAATTCAATCCGAAACATTTTGTGGCGTTTGTTTTCAGGATGGCGCTCATATACGCTGTTCCAATAGCATTCTTCTTTCCGTATACACTCCTGATATATCCCTTTGCTTGGGTAAGCTACGCTATCAACAGTAAGACACCATTATTTTCGAAAGGAACTGCGATTAAATTGTTGGCTGAAATGATGAAGGGTATAGGCGAACATCTCTACCTGTTTAAACTCATTTGAGTCGAAGCCATAATCGCATTTAAAAACCTTGAATAGATACCATAGACTAGAAAGAACGGGTTTCCACTATTTGGATTCCATTTTTTTGAGGCCAGTGAAAACCAAGGCAAGTCCTAAAACTAACAAGGCTACGGTTAACAGGGTTGCTGATGGTTGTAGTGCTTCTCTGCCAAACGGTGGGCGTGATGTATCGGTATAGTAAGGTTGTCCTAAAATGGTGTAGTTAAAGAGGAAGGCTATGAAAAGAGACAACATAGTGAGCATAGAACCAACGAACACTCTCCACGGCATAGGTTTTTCTCTTTTCAACAACCCAACCCCAACAAATCTTCCACAACCCTCAAGACATTCCCCTTCCCTAAATACTTAACGCTACGGCGCAGAATCAAATCACATCCTGTTTATCAAAGGAATTTTGGGTGACATAATCAGTAGGGCTGAGTTAATTGCCACATGAGTATAGCAATATTAGAAATGCTTAAAAGTGAATAAATCGTGTGCTTAGCAGATTTGAAAGGAGACACAAAACGTGTCGGAGAAACACGAGAGCGAACGCGGACTTGCTTACGAGTGCGTTAAATGCGGAGCAAAGGTGGCTCTAGAAGAGCTAGAGTTGCGAGGCGGTGGAGTGAAGTGCACCTACTGTGGCTACCGAGTATTGAGGAAGATTAGGCCACCGGTTGTCAAGCGCATAAAGACAAAGTGAAACCCACACTTCAGATAAGTGCCAAAAGACAGAAGCAGCAGCTTTACCTCTACGTAGTTACTGGACGAATACCTTGCGAGTTTGTTTGATACGTTGGCAAAGACAAGGGCAGAGCGGGATGTCAGAAGATTTCTTTTTCACCCAGTTTTCGGAGAGCCTTTCCCTTGAGCCTAACGGTGGGTATCACAGTTTTTTCGGGTTCAGTCTCAGTGGTCTTTCGTTTAACGGTTTCTCCACAGACACCTTGGGATAGAAGCCGCCTCTTTATGCACGTTGCGAAGCTACAGTTAGCTACTTCGCAGGCTTCTTCGGTCCATCTGCACCAGACACTGTTTCCGCGAAACAACAACGCGTTTTTGCCGCATCTGAAAAATCTACAGTTTGGGGAACAATATTGTATTCCAGCCAAAACCTGCACAACCTCTTCGAAGACCCGTCTTCACAAGCTGCTATGCTCTATTCTTTTGACACATAAGGCTTTGATAAAACGAGCATAATAAACTTTTCTTGACGCTAGTTCACTTTTTTCGTCTCTGTAAGAGCCGCGGCAACCTCTTGTGTGTTAAGGCTATGATAAAGGCAACAATTATTGCAAGGAGGATGACAATTGTTACAAATTGGCTGGTTTCTAAGGCGTATCCAGCAACTGCTACATATCCGTCGAGTTTAAACACGACATCTCTTGTCGGTCCCACCAAGTACAGATATTGAATTTCACTTTGTCTCCCTGCAACCGACACAGAGACCAGAGAATCACCTCCGGTTAGGTTGCTGAACCTAGCTACGCCATCTGGTGAGGTTGTTTCGCTTTTTGTTGTCTCGTAGTTTGAATCAAACTTTCGCTGAAACACAACCAGAACGTTGGAAATAGGCTGACCAAAATAATCGATGACATGTACGTTTAGGTCAACTTTGTAAACGTCAATGTGAATGACGAAAAAGTATTGGGTTAATGACTGATTTAATAGGTCCACAGTGACATCTTCCAGAAAAACGTCGTCTTTGTACAATCTTAATCGGTATCTTCCAAAAGTAAGTGAAAGAGTAACGTTTCCGTCATTGTCTGTTGTTACAGGTGGCTCTGCGGGCTCACTGATTCCGCTGCTCCATTCATTAGCCTCAACTTTGAGGCCTGCAGCGGAAGTACCCTTGGAATCCGTAAAGTGAACAGACATAGTGTACGTCGGCGCGATTATAGTTATATTGTTCCAACCCGCCGTCAAGTTTTTAACAGAAGTTGTGTTGAATATAAATCCGTAACGACTGGCTACTATGAGATAACTTATGTTTGTAAACATGTTCATTATCTGTATTGACCCTGTGACATTTGTGGTGAATGGTTCAGTTTGGGAAACTGGTGTTCCATCTATTGTAGTGTAGTTGTATTTTAATTTCAGGTCAATAAAGGGAAGCGGGTTAGCAACCGTGTCGGTTACACTTAGTTTAATGTGAGAGAGCCAAACCGTCAAATACACAACAGCATTTCCTGTGATGGTTTGATTGACCGCGCCTACTTCAACATTTTCCCAGAGAGCACTTTTCCAAAATGCCTTAAATGTGTAGTTACCAATGTTCTCAAGCACAAACTTAACCCATCCTGTTTCATCCGTCACATTCCATAAATTGAGGTACAAACCCGATGTTGCATTCCAAACTTCAACCAAGACCCCAGCAACAGCCTGATTAACAGGGTTTTTGGTTTGAATCTCACAAAGCCCTTCAACCGTAAAAGTTTGAACGTCAGCTGGCGTTTTAACCCTTCCTCCAGTTGTGGCGTTTGACATAGCAAGTGTATAATCTCCCAGCGAAGCGTTTACAGGAATTTGCCAAGTAGAAGTCACAACACCCTTTGAACTAGCGTTGATAGATCGTGGAAAAGTCGAAACTGATGAATTGCTAAACTTTAAGTCCACTATAACTGTTTCATTAGGTGCATACCCTGAGCCGCGGATACTCACAGTATTTGACCTAAAATATTTCAGCTTGTCCGTTAAGCCAACAGTAAAATTGGATGTTGCTAGTGTCTCATTCACGGCTATTCTGTAGATACCAACATAATCAGTGGTTGCATTTGCAAAGTCGCGCAGAAATTCCGTCATGTTGCTTCCAGAACCTGTTTCGTCTGTTGAAACGGTGAGGTTGAAAAAATATGAGACATTGGCAGGCGAGGTCACATTGATTTTGAAAGGGTAAGTTGTGTTTGCTGTTGCGTCGCGCAGGTTCAGAGTTATGTTTGTGTCGAGCCCTTCCTGAACGCGAGTTGGAGAGACTGAGATTGAATACTCAGTGTTTTCTGGAGATGCTGAGGAAAGCAGCATGCGTGGAGGAAGAATCAAAGGCGTTGTAAGCACTATTGTTAAAAGTAACAGTGTAAAGGGCTCTTTTTGAAGCTTGCATTTCTTGGACAAGTTTTAAGTCAACCTCATTTAGCACCTGAAACCATATAGTGCACACACGAGTTGTGAACAAAAATTAGCAATGCATATTTTAAGCTTTGTCATTTAAATACGTCTTCAATGCCTTCAAACAAGTTCCATTTAGGGTCAAATTTTAAGAGCGTTTGTGCCTTAGAAATGTCATAGACGAACACAGGAAAATCGAATTCTCTCGCTGGCTTGATTTCCATTGTTAAATTGGACTTCATGGCTTTGATGCACAATTCGCACACGTCTTTGATGCTTGTGGCTCTGCCTGTCCCTATATTGTATGCTTGGCGCGTGTGCTGGGTTTCAAGAGCTAAACGGTTCGCTTGCACAACGTCTTTTATGTAAATGAAGTCGTTTGTTTGTTTGCCTCCGAAGACTACTGGTCTTTTTCCTTCTCTGAGAAGTTTAAGAAACGCTCCAACCGCACCCCAGTCTTTACCTTTGCCAAAAATATAGCCGTATCGCAGAACAACGTAGGGTAACCTATCACCGAAATAAAAAATCCAGTCTTCAGCCTGCTTTTTTGTGAGACCATAAACGCTGTCGGGTTCTCTAGGCGCGTCTTCCCTAATTGGAACAGACGCATTGCGACTATA
>Ga0315310_10001890_pt1 | contig 13220 bp, 17 predicted proteins | sample TDP5_MG_FD_203630 | JGI IMG/M metagenome (GOLD analysis project Ga0315310, IMG submission 203630) | Freshwater sediment microbial communities from Lake Towuti, South Sulawesi, Indonesia - TDP5 | ecosystem: Environmental > Aquatic > Freshwater > Lake > Sediment | place: Indonesia: South Sulawesi... | reverse complement strand
CCTTCATTCCATTCGCCGCAGAGGAGCTTTGGAGAACCCTCAGCTTGCCAGGAAGCGTCCACGAACAGAAATGGGACGAAGCACTAAAACCGTTATCAGCCAACCATAAAATAGCTAAGGCTAGGCCCTTATTCCAAAAGATAGAGGTCAGCGCACAAAAACTGGATGAAAAGTTGGAGAAGATCAGAGAACGCTTGGCTAAAGCCACGGAGACTGCCTAAGAGCCTATTAAGGCCGTGAAATTTTGCAACTCAAAATCGACCTTCACGTTCACACCCACTACTCCTACGATTCTCTCATCACGCCTGAAGACTTGGTCTTTTACGCCAAAAAGCGCGGATTAGACGGCGTCGCCATAACAGACCACGACAGAACCGACGGTGCACTAAAAATAGCCAAAGAAACAGACGTTTTGATTATTCCGGGAATCGAGGTTTCAAGTTCAAACGGGCATGTCCTAGGGCTTAATGCTCAGGAGCCGATCCCGCAAGGGCTGAGCGCGGATGAAACTGTGGATAGGATTCATGAGGCTGGCGGCATGGCGGTGGCTTGTCACCCGGTAGGTTTTTTTAAAGGAAAATTAGGAAAGCACATAAATTCAAAGTTTGACGCGGTGGAAGTGATAAACTCGTCAGCTTTCCCCTTTAACTACGCAGTAAAAAACAGCCAAAAAATCGCTTCTCAGCTTGGGCTCACCAAGGTTGGTGGCAGCGACGCCCACTATGGTCCGGAAATAGGTTGTGCATACACAGTTGTGGAGGCTGAACTGGAAGTTGAAAAGATAATCAAAGCGTTAAGAAAAGGGTTATGCCAGCCCTTTGGCAGAGCAATACCCCTAAAGACAAGGCTGAAAAGAGAACTCTTGCTTCTTAAAAGAAAATTTTAGTTTAAAAACAGAAAAGAAAAGAAAGTCAGTGGAGATTCTCGAGTTGGTACAAGTTTAGCTTTATGTCTAGTGGTTTTTCCGGTTCTGCACAGGGTTCTAGGTTGAAAAGTTGTGGTGCAATTGCTCCGAATCCGCTTAGTATATGCGGAGAATTCACGCCTGTCATGACAAGCGTCACTCTTAATTTGCCATCCGATTCTGGGTTAACTCTTGCCCCCCAAATAACAAGCGCACCATTATCCATCATTTCTGTGACAATTTCTCCCACGCGGTTTGCCTCTTCAATTGTCATTTGGTTGTCGCCTGTAACGTGGATTAACGCTCCGGTTGCTCCGGCGTAGTCAACGTCCAACAATGGGCTTCTTAAGGCGTTTCTCACGGCTTCTTCTGCCCTGTTGGGTGCGTCTGACTCGCCTACTCCGACAAGGGATACGCCGCCTCGTCTGACAATGGTTTTGAAGTCTGCGAGGTCGAGGTTGATGAGGCTCGGGGCTGAAATTGTTTCAACGATTCCCTTGATCATGTTTGCCAAAACCTGGTCTGCAACCCTGAAGGCCTCGTTTATGGGCAACTGGGGCACGAGTTGCATGAGCTTGTTGTTGTCTATCACCACCACGGTGTCGCATTGTCTCCGCATCTCATTCAAAGCCGCAGCAGCATACTCCTTTCGACCCTTTTCGATGCGGAAAGGAGTGGTTACAACGCCTACTGTTATTGCTCCTTTTCGCCTCGCAGTTTCCGCAACAACTGGTGCCGCTCCTGTTCCTGTTCCACCCCCCAAGCCAGCTGTTATGAAAGCTATATCCACATCGGAAAGCAAATCCTCAACGCGCTTTTTGGATTCTTCAATCGCGGCTCTACCGAGCTTCGGGTCGCCGCCAACTCCAAGTCCCCTGGTGAGTTTTTCGCCTATCAGGACTTTTCGATGGGCTCTTGAAGCTCTCAAATGTAATGCGTCTGTGTTTATGGCTGTGCATTCTGCCCCGGTTACGCCCATCTCCATCAGCCTAGTCACAGTGTTGTTGCCTGCTCCTCCAACACCTATAACAGCTATGTGGCAAGTGCCAGGCGGTGGAATTCCTTCAACTTCTGTGTCATGCCACGTATACTTGAGCGCGTGCTCTGCGGGGTTCATATTTAGCCAACCCTTTTCCTCTGCATAACCTCACCGTTTATCAAATCACGGATAGCCACACGAATCGCTTCAGCCCTATTCGGATAAAACCTCTCGCTCACAAGCTGGTCTAACATCTTAATATAGGGTTCAGGCAGATATAGCGTGATCAGCTTCATTAACTCTCTCCCTCCAGGTAAGCTACGTAATTCGTGGTTTGAAGCTATAGTGCTATATAACACGCTTTAAATATGTATTAAACATGTTTGGGCTTGCCCTTTTAAAGATTATGCAGACGCTGTTTCAGATATCTGTAAATTCTGGTTGCCGGCAACCTTTATGTTTTTATTCCTTATTAAAGCATTTAATGTATCGCGATGGAGAAGTATGCGCGTTTTCGTTAAGAGTTTTGGCTGTTCAACAAACTTGGCTGACGGCGAGGCTTTGGCTGGATGCTTAGCGGAAGCTGGTCATGAACTAGTGGATTCTGTTTCGGTCGCCGACATCGTCATCTATAACACTTGTGCGGTTAAGGGACCAACGGAAAACCGCGTGATTGAAACTTTAAAAAGGGTTCCAGCGAACAAAAAACTGGTTGTTGCAGGATGCCTACCCCTAATCAATTTTGAAAGATTATGCAAAGAAGTGCGCTTCAACGGGGTTGTGGGTCCAGCAGCTGGTGATGAAATTGTTGGGGTTGTGAAGCGTGTTTTAAATGGTGAAAGGGTTGTCGCCCTAGAAGGAGCTTTGAATGCTAAGCCCAGCTTAAATCTGCCTAGGCTGCGGTCGAATCCTGTTATAGGCATAATCCCTGTAAACTATGGCTGCTTGGGCTCATGCGCCTACTGCTGTGTGGTTTTTGCCAGGGGGCGTCTAAGAAGCTACGGCGTTCAGGAAATTGTTGATAGGGCTAAAAGGGACTTGGCCATGGGGGTGCGGGAGTTTTGGATTACCTCGCAGGACACGGCCTGCTATGGAAGAGACATGGACACAAACCTCGCAGAGCTGCTCAACGCCATATGCGGCGTTGAAGGAGATTTTAGTGTTCGGGTTGGCATGATGACCTCCAACATGGTAACGGATATTCTGGACGATTTAATTCAGGCCTTCAAGAGTGAAAAAATCTTTAAGTTTGTCCACTTGCCGGTCCAAAGCGGTGATGACCAGCTCTTGAGGCGCATGCGACGATTTTATTCTGTGAAGGATTTTAAACGAATAGTAGATGCCCTTAGAACTAGTTTTCCACAAATAACCATAGCGACAGATGTCATTTGTGGTTTTCCGGGCGAGAGCAAAGAGGCTTTTGAAAAGACTCTGCGGCTGATTGAGGAGGTTAAGCCCGACATCGTGAACGTTTCAAAGTTTTTTGCGAGACCGAGAACTGCAGCGGCTGAAATGCGGACGGATTTTGTGCCTCTCCAAGAAGTTAAGCGCAGAAGTGGTATAGTAGCTGAGCTTGCCAGGAACGTGGCTTTTGAGAGAAATCAGCGTTGGGTCGGCTGGACAGGTGAGATTTATGTCGACGAGGTTGGCAAGATTTCCGGTTCTTGGGTCGGACGCAATTTTGCCTACAAACCAATTACTGTAAAGAGTGCCCTTAACTTGCTTGGCGAGACCCTGCGTGTGAGAGTTGTTGGGGCCTTTTCCACACACCTAGAAGGCGAGGCTATTGGATAAATTATTTATGTGGATGCTGTGCTATTTTGTTGTTATAGGAGATGATATGTTGAGTGAAGAAAACGTCATTGAGGTTGGACACGTAACCCATTTCTTCACGAAAATCAGCGTCGCCGTTATCGAGCTTACGGCGCCTTTGGCTGTTGGCGACACCATAGTCATTAAGGGACCAACCACAGATTTCGAACAAGTTGTGGAATCCATGCAGATTGAGCACGAGAATGTTCAGAGGGCCGAGGCTGGACAGAGCATAGGCCTAAAAGTTCCACAACGCGTAAGAGAAACAGACATAGTCTACAAAAAACTGTAGCAACTTCTCCTTTTTTCCATTCTTTATCTAACTGGCTCCTCCCAATCCGTTTGGCACCCACTATGAGGAACCAAAATTATTACCGTTTCGCCTGGCAAAGGCTTATTTGGGCTTTCTCTTACATTCAGAAATGGTTTCGACTTTACGTGCGCCTGTATCGCGACTTGATTGTAAAATCTATCTTCATAAGGATGATAAACCATTTGACATGAACTTTCAAAGCCTTTGACTGGAAATTTTCCGCATCTTCTCCTTAACTCTTCATCTACGGCTTTAATTGCGTCAAGAGTAGACGCGTTATCCTCCAATAGAAGCTGTAAACCGCTAGGAAATAATTTGCTTATCTCGGTTTGGCGAACAATTAAAGTAACATTTTTCATAGTCCAGCTTCTCTTAAGGCTTCCTTTAACGTTTCCTCGCTTGGGCACACTCCGATTATCCTTATGTCCTTGTCAATTACAATTGCTGGACTTGCCTTTATCCCATATTCCTCAAGTATTTGGCAAACTCCACGATAGATTTCCACTTCAATTTTGTCTCTATACTCCTCTTTGATCTTCTCGATTAGCTTTAGTAGCAGTCTCCCGCCAGAACAAGGCGGCTCAGAAGTAAAAACTTCTACTCTTATCGGCATATTAGATTCCCATCTCCTCAACAGCTGCTTCGATTGTCTTCAGGCTTGGGCAAACGCCCATGATCTTTATTCTTCCCTCATTGAAGACCATAGCTGGCACCACAGTTAGTCCATATTTGTTGAATTCCTCGCACGGCCCGATGTGCTTTGTCACTTCGACCCTGTCGCCATACTTCTCCTTAAGTAAGTCAGCAATCTCCAACAGCTTTAAACATCCAGCACACGGCGGTTCAGCAGTAAAAACCTCAACCTTAACAACCAAAATTGTCTCCCCTCTCTCTAAACTATTTGTTCGATTATGCGCCGTGAAAGAACGTCAATTAGTTCTGGAGTGACCAAATCAATTATCTCAAATATCCTTGAGTCTGTGACCGAATAAAGTCTCCTGTTGCCTTCTCTTCTCTCTTTTACCAGTCCGCACTCTCTTAGAATTTTTAGGTGACGAGAAACCAACGGCTGAATTATTCCAACATGCGGAATTATTTCGCACACACATTTTTCTCCTAGGCGCAAAAACTCGATTATTTCAAGTCTGACTGGGTGTGAAAGGGCTTTGAAAATTTTCGCCCTAAACTTGTTTAGGTCGCTTCTTTGAGCATGCATGTCTGAGGTAAAGTTCATAACAATATTTAAATATTGCTATATATTCTGATTACCTTCACATGTGACTGGTGTTCGTCATGAAAGAAGTAAAGGTGGAAGTTATAGGGCCTGAACCAGCTTGCGTGAGATGTCAAACAGCCAAAAAAGTTGTGGAAAAGGTTGCTGAAAAACTTAAACAGGCAGGAATAAACGTAAAAGTGGAAAAAGTCAACATTATTTCAAAAGATGTCGTAAGCAGGTATGGAGTCTTGGTTTCTCCAGCTATCGCCGTCAACGGCACAGTTAAAGTCATGGGAAGGGTGCCAAGCGAGGAAGAAATTGAAAGACTCATTAAATAAGGTAACCAGAGTTGAACGAAAAATTAGCTAGAAGAATTAGAGCAGCCCTTCTGTTGATTTTTGTTTTTGCGGTTGTCGGCTACCTAATCTACACTCGCGTTACTGCTTACTCTCTAGCTCCCACGCTGCAGCCAAAAGACTTCTCAAAATACAGCTGGTATGAAATCCCGCTCCAATATCTATGGGACTACTTCTCTCATGCGTGGATATGTTTACTTTTCGCATTTACTGCTGCGGGCTTAGTTTATGAATTCATGCCAAAGGAGATTGTAACAAAATACATGGGCAGCAGCAAGGTTGCAGGCTATGCCCTTGGAGCCGGATTAGCCCCATTTTTCACCGTGTGTTCGTGCACAATGGTTCCCCTTTTTGCAGGAATACTGTACACAGGTGCGGGAATAGGGCCGGCGATAACTTTCCTTCTCATGGCGCCAGCCGCAAACATACTGACAATCTTCATAACCGGTGAATTTCTCGGATGGGAAATCGCGGGAGTGCGGATAGTAGTATCCCTAGTGACTGCAGCTCTTGCTGGAGTAATAATCGCCAAAACACCATGGGGGAAAGCAATCGAAAAAGAACACAGAATCAGCCAAAACTCCAACGCGGCTCGACAAGCTGTTGAAATTGTTAGGCCTCCCCTTGATGAAAGGCTGGTTTCGGCTTTGAAGTTTGGAGGATACCTAGCCAAGCAGATTTTGCCCTACTTCATTGTAGGTCTTATTATAGTTGGTTATGTTACGGCTTATACTCCTCCAGAAATAGTTGAAGGCTACCTGACTGGAACAGTAGGCGTGCTTTTAGCCTCAGTTATCGGCGGACCATTATATACACCAACGCTTGTCGAAATAGTTTTGGGCAGAAGTCTACTTCAATTGGGCATGTCGAAGGCTGCGCTTCTCTCATGGCTTATGGGACAGCCCTATGACATACCAAACATGATGGCTGTTTCGAGAATTGTCCGCTGGAAAACAGTATTAACATATGCTCTAATAGCATGGGCATGCAGTGTGAGTTTCGGTTTGCTCTATGGGATGATGGCAGGATCGATGTGAAATCAGCTCGGGGCATTTAAATTTCAAGCTTTTTATTTCTTGGATAAAACATGGATACTCCCACATTGGAATAGTGGATTTATCTGAAAATTCAGATTTATCCCATAAATTTAAATATTCTGAGCAGTGTTGCTTTCTACAGGGAGAAATATGGTTGATAATGTGGGATGTTGCAGAGTTGATGCCGTAGTGACGATAGATTCAAAGGGTCAAATAGTCCTGCCGAAAGATGTTAGAGAAAAAGCAAATCTAAAACCAGATGATAAACTAGCGGTCATAGGTTGCGAAGAAAAGGGTGAAATCTGTTGCATAATGTTGGTTAAAACGGAAAAACTTGCAAACACAGTAAAAGAAGCCCTTGGACCAGTGCTCAAAGAGATTTTCAAATAAAGAGGTGTCTAATGTGGAAGAAGATAAAATAAAGAAAATTGTGAGAGAAGGCTACGCCAAAATAGCCAAAAAAGAAACGTGTTGCTGTGGTCCAGAAACAGGCAAAAAATTAGGCTATACAGAAGAAGAGCTGATATCCCTTTCAGAAGGCACTAATATCAGTCTCGGATGTGGAAACCCAGTTGCACTTGCATCTTTAAAAGAAGGAGAAACGGTTCTTGACCTCGGTTCAGGCATGGGACTAGATTGCTTCATCGCCTCGAAGAAGGTTGGAGAAAAGGGAAAAGTTATAGGTGTTGACATGACCCCTGAAATGATTGACAAAGCTAGAGAAAATGCTAGAAAAGGCAACTATAAGAACGTGGAGTTTAGACTCGGAGAAATCGAAAGCCTCCCCGTCGCCGATAGTACAGTTGATGTTATCATTTCAAACTGTGTCATCAACCTCTCGCCAGACAAAAAGAGAGTTTTTGAAGAAGCGTTTAGAACGCTAAAGCCCGGCGGAAGGTTAATGATTTCAGACATTGTTTTATTGAAAGGCCTGCCTGAAACCATAAAGAAGAGTAAAAAAGCATACATTGGCTGTGTTGCCGGCGCAGTGATGAAGGACGAATACATAGCGTTAATGAGAGAAGCTGGTTTTCAAGAAGTAAAAGTAATTGAAGAGACACGTTTCTCCATTAGAAGAGTAAAAGAAATTGCGAGCTCGGTTGCAAGCGTCAAAGTTTACGGAATAAAACCAAAATAGCGTCGATTTTATTATTTGAAGTACTTTACTGTATACGGCGAGAATTTAAATGGGTTGGAATATAACGGGTTCTAAAGAGCTTGAAGAAGCCATTTTTAACCTGAAGCTGAAGCTTGCGCAAAAAATTGGAGTGCGTCAAGGCATGACCGTTGTCGAGGTGGGCTGCGGGCGAGGCGGATTTACTGTTTCTCTGGCAAAAGTTGTTGGAGAAAGTGGAAAAGTGCTGAGTGTGGATGTTTCCGATAAATACTTGGCTGAGTTTATGGAAAATCTAAACAAGTGGCATGTCAAGCATCTAGTTACCTTCATTCAGGCTGACGCAGCTGATCTTAAAGGCGTTATACCCAATGAATTTGCTGACATGACTGTGGGTTACCGTTTTCTTGAAGAACTAAAAAATCCAAAGGATATGGTTAAGATTGTTAAAGAGTTTGCTCGAATTGTTAAGAAAAAAGGAAAGGTCTGCCTCATCGAGTTAAGCACAGAAGCAAAAAATAGGGCTGAGGAAACATACATCAGACTTCACAAAGAAAGTGGGGACTCACTTTTTGAGCCGCATGAAATTACTAAAGCTATGAAAGCAGCTAAACTCGCAAATATTCGTATGGAAACCTTTGAAACTGACATTTGGTTTTCGCCTGACCTCGCAAAGCAAGACCTTGGATTTGCACAAGTATGGTTTGATTCGGATGTAGAGAAGAGATTAGGTGCTCTAATAGATGAATATGGCATGAAATATCCTACGCTCCTAATTTTTTCGGGTGGTAAATAATTAGTGTCTACTCATTTGATGAATCTGAGAATGTAGTCGTTTACTGTTTGTAAAAAGGATTCTTCCAAGTTTATGCTATAGTGCTCCGCCAAAACGAAGATTATGTAAAGCAAGTCCGAAAGTTCCGTGGCTAACATCTCCCTCGTCTTGGGTTTTTAAGGAGGCTTAAAGCCTTCTAACCCCTTGACAACAGCCGCCACCTCGCCAGCCTCCTCAAGCAAATCCGTAACCATCACAAAGGGCGTCCAGCTCCTGTCCCTCTCCTGGTCAAGCTTCTCGTTGATTTTCTTGAAGTTTTTCCAGCAAAGATGCTGGGCGTCCCGCAAGGTCAAAGACACCTGGTTCACCAACACGAGATTAAGCAAAAGCTGAATTTAGACTTTGGCGTTGCTCAGAGTTCCACCTTGACCCTTCCGCTTAGTATTATCTCATCTCCGACAAATTCAGAACAGTACGCGTAAACTTCAACCCCCTGCTTAGCGGCGTGCCGCAAGGCCCTTCCAAACTCCGGGTCAACCTCGTCGGCTGGCGAAAACACAAGCGCATCGGTCCGCTGAACTATGAATAGTATGCACGCCCTATAACCTTCATCTTTTGCTCTGAGCAAATCCTTGACATGCCTTGCTCCCCTCTCGGTTTTTGCGTCTGGAAACATGGCAACGCCGTCCTTCACAAGCGTGCATGACTTAACCTCTAAAAGGCAGGGCTTCCACCCATCGCTCAGGAGGAAATCAAATTTCGTGTGTCCATAAGGGTGTTCTGGCTTTATTATAGCATATTCTGAGAACTCTGGAAGGTCTCTGTTCTTCAAAGCCTCCAAAACCAGTTTATTCGGTACACGTGAATCCACAGAGATCCGTTGACCTTTATAGTAGACTCCAATCAAGTCGTGGGATGTCTTCCTTCCTCTGCCAGTAACTTCCGTCAATACTACTTCTGTCCCCGGAATTAAAAGTTCATACATTCTTCCCGGGTTTGGTAAGAAGCTATGTATAGTTTTATCTCCAACCTCGACTAAGGCTGAGAAGCGGGTTAGCCTCTCCTTAAAAACTCCCTCGACGGTTTTCCCTTCGATTTTGATAACGCTGACCAACTTTCAGATTCCTGAACTACAATTCTGCTTCTGTGAGTATAAAGGGGTTACATACAAAACCTTACCAAATCAACAGTAAGTTCGCTCTTCGGAATGTAGAATGCAATCACTGCATGCCCACCGCCGTGAGATAATCACATCAATCTTCTTCTCACTATTGCTACTCATTAATTATCTTGCTCCCACATCAAACTATGTCCCCAACGATAGCACGTCCGCATTCACGTTTTTCGAAGACTTCGACAACTGGATAAAGAGGGGCTACGAACAATACGATGAGCCTCCATTAAATAAGTCTGTGACAGCAGAAGTTGCTGTTGGAACAGGAGAAAAATATGAGGGTATCCAAGAGGCTCTGGACGCTGGTTATCTGTGTTTATACCTAAAAAAGCAGAGATTTAGCATCACAGAACCAATAACGCCTCCAAAAGAAGACTTCTACATAATAAGCAACGGCGCTGAAATAGTAGCCGTTGAGCCGATGACGGCAATCTTCGACATACGCAGCGTCAGATATGCGCATTTCGACGGCTTGCTCATCAACGGTAACGGCTTAGCTCAAAAGTGCATAGACGCCATGCGCACTCCAAGCCAAGTGCCAGACCATCAAATCCGCAACTGCAAGGTATGGGGCGCCAAATTCGCCAACATAGACTTCACAGGCTGCGAAGACAGCCTAATATTCAACTGCTGGATAGATGGAAGGAAAATAAGTGAGCCTCCAGACGCGACTGCGGGATATGGCGTCAAGATAGGAGAGTTCTGCGACGGCTACAGAACAGGGGGTCAAATAAACCTAATCCATTGTCTGATGGGTTTTCACAGGAAAGCGGACATATACGCGAAAAACGTTGCCCAATTGAAGCTTGCAAGCTGCCTCTTGTCGAGCAAAAACATGTGGAGCGAAGAGCTGGAGGCCCACATCATTGTGGAGGGCGGAACGGGAGAATACGCAATTCTACCAACTTTAGAATTGACAAACTGTTGGGTGGAAAACGGTCCAGGTGGCAACGTTCCAAACATACTCGTAAGGAATCGCATGATGTCGAAGCTCACAGTAATGGGCGGGATGTTCTACACAGACCAAAGCCCAAACATTTACAGCCCTCTAAACCCATGCGCAGAAACAATAACCCTAATCGGCGCGTTGTTCGAGCACAATCCACAGTACAACGGCTACAACATAGCAGCACCCACACAAAAATTGGTTTCCATTGGAAACACCTACAACTGGCACGGCATAGACAAAACCAACGTCGCAACATACCTAATCTTTGATAGAGACGACACAAAAATCGAAACAAACGTTGAAACAGATTAAGGGTCACTATAAAACTTTGGTCTCTACGGGATTATTTCGCACCCGTTATACTTCATGTATTCAAAGTCCTTCAGTTCTATTCTTCCCCTTTTGATGAGTCTTTGTATTCTGGGCGTTTCCCGAGAAACCGCCTCTATCAAGTTTCGCACGGTCTTGCAGACTTGGCTGTAAGCTTTATTGTTCCAGCGCTTTGTCATGTTGGCGTACAAGCACCTGCCACCGCACATGTTTAAAACGCCGCACTTCGTGCACGGCTCACCTACAAAAACCTTCTTCAGTTTCAACGGGTCTGCGTTGCTGATGTGCCCCAAATAGTAATCTTTCATCCCCCACATGGCCGGGCAAGGGACGATATGGCCGTCTGTTTGAATGGCAAAGTTTATCCAGCCTCCCCCGCAGCGCAGAAGACTTGTTTTCTCGCCAGATAAGAGGGACTGAGCGATTCCAAGGAACGGGTAAAGCCGCAAAACAACCCCGTTTTCCTCCATATAATCAACCCAAAACTTGACAAGTTCCCGTATTCCTGGATTGTAGCTTTCTTCACTCCACCCTTTGAAGTCTCTTCTTTCAAAATCTTTTCCCCAGAAACCAGCGTTGAGTTGCCAATGCACAGAAGAAAACGGAAACTCCTTATTGTTTACAAGCCATGTAACTTGCTTGTAAATGTCTGTTTGCTCCATAACCGTCATTCGAGCAATCAATTCGCAGCCAAAGCCATTCCGCTTAATTAACCTCAGGTTATTAACAACCTTTCTGAAAGTGCCTTCTCCCCTGTAATAGTCCGTTAAGGCTTCGTCGCCGTCAATCGAAACGAGAATGGTGTGAAAGCGTTTCACGTATTCGGGTTCTAAATGGTTCAAAAGTAATCCGTTGGTTTGGATCATAAAGTGTTTGGCATTTATGCGGTCCATGATCTCTTTGATTTTTTCTCTGCACAGTAGCGGTTCGCCGCCGTAAAATGTCAGAACACATTCATGGTCTTGTCTGCAGAATCTCTCAAGCAAATCAGTATCATAACCCATCTTCTTTGGCAGAGAATAGTCTACGTCATAACCTGAGAAATCTTTGTCCATATCTTCTGTTGCTTCGCCAAAACAATACCTACATTGCGAATTGCATTCACCAGTCAATATCACATGAAAGAACGTGAAACTCTCCCTCAGCCTTTTATGTATATTTTTCCTTAGCTTTCTTAGCCTTTTCAATGTACTCCTTAAGCTCCCTCTCCTTAATCTTTTTTTCAGGCAAGGTCTCAGGAGCATACATTAAAGGCAAAACAGCCAAAAACAAGAAGAAGCTAACAAACGAAAAGATAGCATAAGTAGGAATTGACGCAAGATAATTTGCAGAGAAAAGCTGCAAGATTCCCCAAGTTAAAAAAAATGGGCTGTTTCCAATGACATAGTATTTTTCACTGGAACTTTTTGGAGATAAGTCGCCCCATAACGTCAAAATGAACACCACCCACAGAATCCCTGTAGAAACAGCATTTATCAACACGAAGAAATACCAAGGAAGCACCATATTAGGAACAAAGCCAACAATTGCATAGGCCACACCTAAACTGGCTAAGCCATAAATAACCACTTTTTTACGTCCAATTCTATCCGCCAGTAACCCTCCGACGAGAGAGAAAATGCTACCAACCAGTGGTCCAACCATATCAGGAAAGGACCCTAAACTACTTTCATAAATTGGTTGAATTATAGGGTCTGCAAGTCTATTTATGAGACAAAATAAGGTCCATGGGACAAAATAAAGAACAAAGCATTTATCTCGAAGAATAAAATAAAAAGACACTTGTTTTTGAGGTCGCTGTACAGTTTTCATCTCTCCGAGTTTTGGCACAAATATTGCTACTAGACTTAAAGCTCTCCAAGCTGCATAAACTAGTGCATTTGCGCTCGAACTAAACGAACCGGTGAGAACAGCAATCAAAAGCGCACTTAAATTTGTAAGTATAAAAATTATTCCGCTCATAAACCCCCTGTTCTCAACAGAGAATACGTCTGCAAAGAGAGCTAGGCAAGATGGCATTCCTAACCCGAAAGATGCTCCCCACAACAAAGAAAAGATAACAAGGTGTCCTAAAGAAGTGTCTTTGAAAAAGGCAGGCAGTAGGGAAGTGACTATACCAAACACGATCCAAAAACAAAGAATGTAACGTCTTTGAAAAATATCCGCAAGAACTGCACCCACCAAACTGAATCCCACTATTGCAAAACAGAAAACTGTCACAACAACCATAGATTCATAATATCCTAAGGTGAGAGTGCTAA
>Ga0315310_10001887_pt1 | contig 13228 bp, 19 predicted proteins | sample TDP5_MG_FD_203630 | JGI IMG/M metagenome (GOLD analysis project Ga0315310, IMG submission 203630) | Freshwater sediment microbial communities from Lake Towuti, South Sulawesi, Indonesia - TDP5 | ecosystem: Environmental > Aquatic > Freshwater > Lake > Sediment | place: Indonesia: South Sulawesi... | reverse complement strand
GCGAGAAAGGACTTCGACCTAAATAAGGCGAGGGAGATCGTCAAGGAGGCCAGAAGTCAACTCAAGGTCGAAATTCTAACGGCATATGAACTCCTTGAAGAAGAGAAGAAGAAACAGTACATATCGACGGGTTCTGAGAAGCTCAACGCACTACTGGGTGGAGGAATAAGGACTGGCGAACTCGTGGAGACCGCCGGCCCCTACGGATCCGGCAAGACGGAACTCTGCTACACGGTTGCGGTTCAAACGGCACAGCAACTTAAGGCAGGCGCCTTCCTTATAGACACGGAAGAGGCTTTCTCAGCCTCAAGGTTATATGAGATAGCCGTGGCAAGGGGTCTAAACCCAGAAGAGATACTTCGGCGAATTTTTTACTCAAAGGTCTATGGAACAGAACACTTGATACTGGTGCTAGAAAACGCCCATAGGAGAATCAAGGAACAGGACATACGGTTTTTGGCGGTGGATTCGCTGGTCAGTCCCTTTAGAGCTGAGTATCAGGGGAGGGAACTCCTCGCGACGAGACAGCAGAAAATCAACAGGTGCCTTAGAACCCTCCTAAACTACGCAAGGGTCTACAACATGGCATGCCTAATAACCAATCAGGTTCTAGCTACGCCAGTAGCCTACGTCTACGAACCTAGGCCTGAACTCCAAAACCCACCCATCGGAGGCCACGTAGTCGCCCACGCCCCCAACAACAGACTATACTTTAGGGCGGCGGGAGGAGCCGTCAGGGTCGCAACCCTCATGGACTCCTCATACTTGCCCTGGGGAGAAACAACCTTCAAAATATCCAAGGCTGGAATTGTTGACATTGAGTGAGCAAAAGATAGAACTCGTGCCCTTACAGTTCATTAAACCGTTGCCGGGCAATGTGACAACAATCGGCAGAGAAGAGGACATGATGCTAAGAACCGACATGACGAGAATCGAATCTAGAGGGCTTTACAAGATAGACCCAATATTTTTACGTCGACTAACCCCAGAGGAAATTCAGGATATTAGGTCCAAATATCCCTTCGCCATTTACGAATTAATCGATGGTCATAGTCGCTGGAACGCGGCCAGAGAACTTGGCTGGAACCAGATAAGGGCCATCATCATCGACGCAACAAGAGAAGAGGCCTTGGAGAAAAACTATATGAAGAATAAGGCCAGGGGGTCAATTGACCCCCTTAGGGAAGCAATGTACTTCAGACACTTACACGAAGACCTAAAGATGGATACGTTCAAGATCGCTGAGAAATTCGGCATAACCCATGGAAGGGTCTCCCAAATCCTACAACGAGCCAAAATAGACAAAGAGGTAAGACGCAAAATTGTTACCCGGGTAACAAAAGGGCTCTCCGGCAAACACTTGGAAGCTATAGCCTCCTTGAGGCAACCCGAAAAACAGATGGAGCTTACAGACGCTATAATTGAAGGAAAACTAAGCAGGAGAGAGGCTGAGAAAGCCAAGGAAGCTATTGAGAAGGGGTTACCCAAGGAGGAGGCCGTTAAGGCGGCTAAAACTTCCATTCCACAAGAAAAGATTGAGATCGGCCAAATCCGCTGTCCAGAGTGCGGAACATCCTACAATATTTTACACATCGACACAGGAAAACACAAGCTCGAAAAGTTGGAGGGGTGATGATGAGGTCAAAAGGTTTGAGATTTGGCTCCCAAAGTCCGTGAGGAGATCCTATTTGGTTCGTAAAATTTTCAGTGGTGGATGAAGTATGAATGAGGAAGAATTGAGGGAGGAACTTAGGAAGAGGGGAGACGAGTTCATAGAATCGATAAAGGAAGAGGTCGATAACTGTGTTTTGCTATGCGATGCCGAGAAACTTTCAGAATTGATAGGCGTAGTTGCCATGTACTTGGATTCTCGCTTGATTAGAACCCTCCGTGAGAAAGGCCTCTCAGAAGATATCAGGGAACTGTGTGATAAAGCCGGGAGGATTTAAGCGCCATGAGTGGAGAGGCTGTTGAGTATGAGGTTAGGATACGGGGAAGCAATGGGAAGGAGTATACCATATCTTTTGATGGGTTGAGGGAAAGGTTACTCAGGCCTTTAAGGGATTCTGTTGATGAACGATTTGAGCATGTGTATACAAGGCTTGGCGAGATTGAACAGTTCATCATGGACTTTCAGTTAGTGCCCCCGATGGAGGAGAGGATTCTGAACCTAATCCGAGGAAAGCCCAACATTAAAACTAGGGAGATAAACGCTGTGGCTCCCTCAGAACGCCTCCATAATTGGGCATGGCACAAAGCCTTCCAAAAGCTTAAGGAAGAAAAACCCCCTCGAATCATCGGAACCACCCAAGGAAGAGGCCGAAACAGGACGTGGAAAGTCGATGAGTGAATCTCAGATTAGCGGTGTTCTTTATCAAGTGCCGACGGGCAAACCTACAGGGATTCCACGACGGCATTTGGCTGTGTTCGGCGTCACCAGGGATAGTGGAAAGACGACTTTTGTTGAGGCGGCGGTTGCCGCAAGTGGCATGAAGGCTATTGTCTTCAGAACCAAGAGGGGCGAGATAGGTTTTGATAATGCTAAACCTCTTCCATTATTCTTTGATGAGAGGGGATTGACTCATTGGAAAGCGCTGGAGGGACTAATTGCTGCAACTCTGGAGGAGAAGGTTCAGCGGGAACCAGGTGTAAGATATGCGATCATTAGTGTTTGTAAGAATCCGACTCCTGCAAAATCGCTGGCTGAAATACATCAGCGAGTGAAAAGTAAACTCAAGGATCCCAAACTTAAGGAGTTCATCAAAGAAGTTTTCACGAAACTCGACGCCTATCTGGAAGAGGTGCTGCCACAACTTGAAAGATTACGGGGTAGTTTCAGTGATCGTCTGGAACTTCCAGAACCCGGCGTATACGTCGAGGATCTGGAAGGATTGGGCGTAAAATCTGATGAGTTGCAGAACCTATTTGTGGCAAGTCTGATCAGGAAGGCGTATGAAGAACTGTCAGGCATAATAATTGTGGTAGCTGAAATTTGGAAGTTCCTGCCGCAGGACCGCGGTTCACCAGTTAAATGGGTCATCGAAAAATATGTCAGGGAAATGGGTGTTGTCCAAGGATGGCTCTGGTTAGACGCTCAGGATCTTCGGGGCGTCGACAAGAAACATCTCAGAAGTTTTGACGTTAGATTATTTGGCAGGCAACCAGATGCCCATGAAATCGATGAGATCCTCAAGGCCTTGCCTCTTCCAAAGCAGGAGAAACCCAAACCTGAGCAGATCATGACTTTAAAGTTAGGCCATTTCTTTGCTAAGTTGAAGGATAAGGTTGAATTGGTTTATGTTCGGCCGGTGTGGTTGCCAGAATCAGTAGCCATCAGGGTGGCGAAGGGTGAGCTGGAGCCTGACTCAGAGGAAGTCCAGCGATATAAATCACGGTTATTGGAGGAAGATGAGGAAATGTGGAGAGCGAAATATGAGGAAAAGGAAAGGGAGTTGAGCAACCTTAAGAGGGAGTTCAACAAGCTAGGTGAAACCGTTGGAAAGTTGGATGAAGAGAATAAGCGGCTGTTGAAGGATAAGGCCCTCTTCGATCAAGCAGCCATTGAAGGACAAAAAGTGGTGGAGGATTACGAGAAGAAGATTGAGGACTTGAATAAGCGTCTAGAGGAGGCTGAAAAGGAGGGCAAGGCTTTACGAGAGTTCAGGGCGGCCTGGGAGAAGCTCCTACCCAGCCGGGTTCAAGTCCCGGCGGAGGCGCCACCGCCGGGACCATCCGAAATTTCTGTGACCAGTGAACAACCTATCCTCTCAGTGAAACGTGAACATCCGCCATTAAGCCTAACGGACAAGGATCTGAATGGCAAGGTCACTATCGTTTATGCCGAAGGATATCTGGGCGAAGGGTGGTTCACAGTGAGCGATGTGACTAGGGCCTTCATAAAGAACGCGTGGCCGCAGGATCCCCGCGTCTCCAAGGTTCTTGATGAGTTCTGCCAGTGGGGCTATCTGGAGAAAAGGTTTAGCGGCAAGAGACCGGAGTACAGGGTTAGGATGAAGCCAGAAGAAGCGAAGTCTAAGGGTCTTCTTAAGGTGGAAGATTAAATTTTAAGGAGGTGAAAAAAATTATGGCTGGAGAACCACCACCCACGCCCAAGCTGGAAGAGACCAAGACGGAAGGCATCGTGAAAATCACCATAGATCCCATAGGAATCACCATAACCCCCACCCCCATACAGGTGAAGATAGAGGTAAGTGATTCTCTTCTAGACCTCCTAGCAACGATAAAGCGAATAGTGCCTGCCGTCCAAATAGTATCGCCCCGTAAGGAAGCCAAGGAGTGAAAGGGTTGCTGGATGGATTAGTTGCCGGAATTCAAGGCTATTCTTGGCCGGAAACGCCAATCTACACCAGGAAAGAAATTATGCTGGATGTGGAGAAGGTCAGCTTTTACTATCCCAGTGGTCGGGTCCACACTCTAACCACATATTTTGATCCCAGAAGGGATAAGGAGCATAAGAACCCTAAGATGATGAGGGCCCACACCCTCTCAACCCAACTGGAAAGCTTCCTCCTAAGTCAAATGGACCTATCCTTTATCGAGAACCGGGAACACTGGGTCCTAGACAACTTCGTAAAGATGAAGCCTCAACTTCTCTATTACGACTTCGTGATGGGCTTCTGGCACACGAATGGTTGGCAGGAAGTCTTTCCCGCGTATCCCCTTCACACTGGAAAGGGATGGGGATTTCTTCCTGGAGAGGAATGGGAACTCAACGACCTCTTCTACGCAAGAAAACAGCTTAAGATTGGAAAGTATGACTGGAAAGGCCTGGACCTAAAGTTTTATCGCATCCGCCCCGAAGAGGTCAAAGACCACGCCCTAAAATACCCCTACGGCTTCAACGGCCTAACAAAGTGTGAGATATGCACCCCAATCCTGATCGACATTCCAGAGGAAGGAATTGAGGTAAGGGGCACCCTCACCTACTTACAAGTCATCAGAAGAAAACTTCTCGGAAATGTCTGGAACCGGATCATAGAGGATGTGGCTAGGAAAGTCTACGCCCGTACGGATAAACTCTTCCCCTGGAGTTCAACCGATCAACCCCTCCAAGGATCAGAAAAAGCCTACGAGTCTGAGCTGACCCAAAGACGTAAGGTTAGTGTGGAGGAATACCTTAAGCTCCTCCAACAGATCTGCGAAGAAAAGGAGACGACTTAGAATGAGTGAGAATACGAGGGTCAAGGTTGAGGCCCACGGACACTTAGGCGACTTCTCAAAGGAGTACGTCATCGAACCAGGAAAGGAGTGGAAGACCACAGCAAGGATCATGCGTGAGTTCATGAGTTATGTCTGGGAAGGGTGGGAGAAAAAGAACCAGGAGCTCTTCAAAGCCCTTGAGGAATTGGAGAAAATGGAAAAAGAGGCTACTAAGGAGTGACATATAAACCGGAGAATACAGAGTACCTTGGCAAAACAAATGTTCTAATCCGATTAAATAAAGATGATACGTTATTTCTTTTGTCGAGAATACAAGACGCCGTTAGAAAGGAAGCTGGGGCAAATTTGATTCTTCTAGATTTAAGTGGAGCAATAAGTGAGACATATAGTGATGAGCGTGGAAGGCAGATTAAAGTGATAGCCTTCAAGGGGACTTCTGGTCTAACAGTGAGAAGTGACCAACGCGGTTATAATGGTCCATGGTCGCATATTGAGATAGTTATGCCACTCTCAGTTTGTGATAAAATAATAGAATTTTTAATAAAAGTTGACCCTGCGATCTTGTGTTAATTAGGGTAGTGTAAAAGATGGTGAAAAAGGAGGAGTTTAAGGCCATCAGGGATCAAGTAGCTCCCATCCTGGTGGACCACGCCCGACTTGAAATGCTGAATTGTTATAAGCCAGGCTTGGTTGAGCCCTTAGGAGAGGCCACCGTGGGTCTATGGATCTCAACAAGGCCCATTCGTCAATTCAAGGGGCCCTTCATTCAGAGGGACTTCTACGCCTGTTATAAGATTCTGATACCCCTTAGGCCCCTCATTCCCCTGAAAGATCCCTCGGCAAGGGAGATCCTCCAGGAACACATACAAACCAAGATTCAAGCCATGTATGGACAGATCCACGAAGTCAAACCGGAAAGTACGCTGGTCGTGTACTGGACAGACCTATGGGTAACAAGAGAAGGCGAGGTCTGGCATGAAGACGCAGAAGGGGTTTGGAGTAAGGTCCTCCAACTCCCAGAGGGACTACTGCAATTCTGCTACATTAACCTGAGGTCCACTTTACATGTCAAATACATCGTCTAGAAAGAGGAGGCGGGGTCTAATAAGATGAAGTTACATTGGATAGGTTTTGAGTATATAGGAATACCAGACTTCGTTCACGAATTTGGACACCCAACACCACACACTTACAAGGGTTCTCTTAGACGACATTTAGCTCTTGAAAGACCATTATACAAAATTAGAGACTGGCTTATTAATCACGATGCGATGCCTGGATACGATTTACTTTGGGCATTCACAGGAATCTTCATGGGATTAAACTGTAACCTACCTCGCAGAGATGTTGCCCTCTATACCGTCTGGTATCTCAGAGGATGCAAACCCCTCGCAGTATTTGACCTAAACAAAAAACGAATAGAAGTTGAAATAAAATGAATCGGACCCGTATTGAGTGGACACAATGGAGTTGGAGCCCGATCGTTGGCTGCCTCCACGGCTGCTGGTACTGCTACGCCCGAAAGTTCGCCATACGCTTCCCCAAAAACTTCCCAAACGGCTTCAATCCCACCTTCCTTCCGGGTCGCCTGAAGGAGCCGTGGGAACTCAAAAGGCCGAGCAAGATCTTTGTTTGTAGCGTCTCCGACCTGTTCGCGCCCTGGACCAGACCTGAGTGGCGCGACGCGGTGCTGGAATCCATATTCAAATGCCCAGTAAAGCACACTTTCCAATTGCTGACAAAGAACCCTGAAAGGATACCGTCAATTAAATTCCCGCCTAATATCTGGGTTGGAACAACGGTCACGAATGAGGGCCGGGACTGGGTGAACATCCATGAGATCACAAAGGTGGACGCCAGGGTTCGGTTTGGGAGTTTCGAGCCCCTCCTGGGACCACTACCCAAAATGGTCTGTCTGGGGGAGTTACAGTGGATAATCGTGGGGAAACTGACGGGAAGTAGGGGAGTTAAGCTGGAAAGGAGATGGGTTGAGGACATCATAATCGAGGCAAAGCATCACGGAATACCCCTCTTCATCAAGAATAATGTCGGCTGGCCAGTCAAGATTCAGGAGTTCCCGGAGTGAGTGATTGCGGGGGCCGGACTTGAACCGGCGAACTTCAGGTATCTCAGGAAAGCTGAGGTGAGTTGAGAAGGAAACTTCATCCTTGTCGGCTTTCAAAAAGCCTATCTCTTCACGTTCACTTTACCTTATGAGCCTGACGGGATGACCAGACTTCCCTACCCCGCAACTTCTTATGCAGAGTTAGGTAGGAATATCTATCTTCTTGATAATGACTGTTCCATCCTTAAGAGTTGTCCATCGTAATTTATCCTTGTCCTTCAGCTTCAAAAGTTGGAAAGTTCTATGGGGGATCGTGGTTCTGTGGCGATATCCCCTCGCCGTCACGCTTGACTCTTCTATCGAAACAATTTCCTCTTCCATATAAATACCATATTGACACAAATCTTTTATTTAAAACTGTTGGTAGACTATTGGAAGGTGAAAGAACGGCACTAATAACAATAGCAGGTTGTGCCATTGGATGGTACATAAGAAGATTAATGAAAAAAAGGAAAGGAGGAAAAGCCTTGGGCCATTGGAGAGAATACTTCGGCTATAGGAACTTCGTCTGGAGATGGAAAGACATCAGAGAACGGGTCAGCACCCTTGAGAAACAAGTCCGAGAACTGCGAGACGAAGTTTCAACGCTGGAGAAAAACTCTGCTTAAGATGTTAAGTCCCTAAGGAAGAGTCTCCTTAGAGCCTTGTGTCTCACCAAGAGTCTAGGCTTTTTAAGGGCTAGGACCACCAAGGCATGGGCTATAGCCCAGGATATCCGCGTCAAACTGGGCTTAAAGTCCCTCATGGTTTCGATCATCTCGTTGAGGTCTGGATCTGAAAGGTCATATAGGACTTTTTTCAAGCGATAACGGATGGCATTCTGTCTTCTAAGCCAAGCTGTATTGCTGTCGTATTTCTCAAGTTTTCCCTCAGCGATGACGCGGGCACAAGCCTTCCCAGAAGCCACAGCCTGACAGATCCCACCGCCTGTAAGAGGATCACACCAGGGCGCCGCGTCACCCACGAGCACAACATTACCATAAACCCCGGTTTTTGGCGGTGGGGCAGTTGGAAGCAACTTTGCCCCATGGAGAAAGATGGACTTTGCACCCATCCTCGCTATAAAATGGTCGAGGAGCGCCTTCGGATTACTCAAGCCCATGGGTACTCCCAAACCTATTCTAACATGCCTCCTCGGGCCCTCCGGGAAGATCCAGCCATACCCCTTAGATATCGCACTGCCAAAGTACAAGTCAACTCTATCCGAGGGGTGATCCATGGACGCGATTCTCTGAACGCATGCGTGTACATCATCCCTTGCAGGAAAGGTTAAACCAAGGAAACGTCTAGTGACACCAAGCAACCCATCAGCTCCCACCACCACATCGAACTCCTTGCGGAGCCATGGGAAGTCTTCAACACCAACTCTAGATTCAAGCCTCAATTCACCCCCTAAACTTTGAAACTCCTCCGCCATGCGGCGCTCCCAAGCTTCCCTCCAAAGAATGTAACCGTATTCCCCTTCGCCTCCACCTTCCCAGAAGGCGCCATTCGGAGCGTAGATTCTAGCCCTCCTAATCCTGGCTGCCACACAATTCGCCGGAACTTTCAACCCAACCTTTCCCATCATATATAGGCTGACGGCGCCACCACAGACCGTGCGTTCTCCCACAAATCTCTTCAACTCATAGACGACTACATGAAGATCTGGGTTCAGCTGCAGTAATTCTAAGCCCGTAGAGAGTCCGGCGACGCTGGCACCAATCACCGCAACCTTCTTCATTTCATATTCTCCAAGAAAAATTTATTAATCAATTAGACTAAATAACTTTTGAGGTTAGAGAATGAGTGAAGAAAAGGGTGACTTATTGTCGACTTCCGAATATGTGAAGTGCCCTGCCTGTGGAGAAGTAGTTAAGGCTAAAGGAAAATATGGACATTTCTCTCAACGCCACTCCGATCTCAACTACAATGAATACAAGGACAAGTTTGAGCCCGCACCCCCTCCAAAAGGGGCTAAGGAGGAGGGGGTCTGGAAGGAAGGAGCCGACGCAAATAGGATTTTAGAGCAGGTTCTGCAATCCAATCCGGATATAGCTCCTAAACATGTAAGGGAGATCATGTCTTGGGCTGAACTCAGAGGTCAACTTCACCCCATGGAAGTCGCCCACCTACTGAACAACATGAAGGGTATCTCCAGCCAGACAGCGAACATTGTAAGCCAAAAATACGCGTTTGCGTTACAAAAAGCAGCTACTGAAGGGAAAGCCCAGATTAGCATAGGTCTAATTCAACCACCCCTTCTGCAATCCCAAGGACAATTCCCGATGACAGGTGGGTGGCTCACACAACCAGGAACGGGATTGCTCCAGCAACCAGAACAGACTCCTTTCATGACTAAAGAGGAGTACGAGAAGAGGGAGAGGGAACGAAGGACAGAGACCGAAATGACCGGTCTTAGGGGTAGGGTGGATAAGATGGATAAGGACTTCGGTGAAGCTTTATCAGGACTTGAGGATAGACTTAGTGAAAAGATAGGGACAGGTGGCTGGGGAACCCAGTTTGAGGAGATCAGGGAACCCATAGACAAGGATGGAAATGTCTGCGATCCAGAGAAGGCCGTTAGTATTCGTATTAGGAGGGTTCCAATCGCCTCAAGAGAGTCTACCGAAGTTAAGGAACTCAGGGAAGAAATTAAGGGGCTTCACAAGACCATCCAGGACAAAGAGATCGCATCCATCAAGGAGGATATGAAGGAGATAAAGGGGCTGATCAGTAAGAAGCCTGAGAAGCCCGAGGAGAGCCCCGAGATCAAGGAGTTGAAGACCAGATTTGACCAAGTTGTGACAAAATACGATGAGCTGAAGGAGAAGATGGAGTCCAAGGAACGAAAAGATTTGGAGGACACGATAAAGGACCTGAGGACACAGTTGACAACTCTGTTAAGCAGACCTGCTGGTGAGTATAAGGGCGATGAATATAGACTTTTGTCAGATGCCCTCGGTAGATTATCCACGGCACTTGAGGGGAGAAAGCCCGCAGAGGTTGCAGAGCGTATACTTACAGGTGTCGGCCCATCAAGTGCGACGGTTCCCTCAGAGGCCCATGGAGACCTTGAAGAACTTCGCAAAAAAGGACTTGTTGTTAGACTTATAGAGCGAAGGCGATAAACTTTGACCGATGCTTACGCGGTTCTGATCGCCAGTGGAAAAGGGGGAGTTGGAAAAAGCCTAATCGCCATAAATATGGCACATAAACTTATGGAAAAGGGAAAGAAGGTCGGCCTACTGGATAGTGATTTCAGTAGTAAATCCATTAGAGATTTCATAAACCTACCACCGGGGATGATGGATGTTTCTGGAGAAAGGTTTCATCCCATTGATGTTGATGGGCTGAAACTTTGGAGCATGAGCCTTTTTGTCGGAGTTAAGCCCGTAAGCATGGAGGGCTCAATGTACAGTGAACTTCTTAACGACGCAGTTAAAGCCTCAGAGTGGGGAGATGTAGATTACATTGTCGTCGATGCCCCACCAGGATGGAGCGATACTTTCAAAAGAACAATTGAAGTCTTCTCCAACTTCTTGGGCTGCTTGATAGTTAGTCAGCCAGCCCACGTAACAGATCTCAGAAGTGGTGTAGACCTATGCAAGGACTTGGAAGTCAGGATAATAGGAATAATTGAGAACATGAGTTATCTTAAGGTTGGAGATGGGCAGCTCAAGATATTCGGGGAAAGTAAGATTGAGGAACTGGGAAAAGATTTTAATGTTGACATCTTTGGAAGGATTCCTCTATGTATGGAGATAAGGGACTTAGTAGCGTCCAAGAAACCATTCCTTACCGGCGAACTCGCTGGACCAATCGAAAAAGCGGCGGATAAGATCTTAACCCTCAAACCTGAGAAGCCTGGATTCTTAGCTAAAGCTGGAGAATGGATCAGGGAGAAGATTGTTAAAGCCTTGACAGGCATAGTCTTAGCCATAAATGATGAGATCGACATAACCGGGGTTCAGAAACAGTTCGCCTATCCAGGAGGAAGCGTGGTTCAACTCAACATAATGAGGGAAGACATGAGGACAGTGATAAGTCACTGGAACTTCATGGTATCTGAGGGGAAACTTCTAGCCGTCGAATCTGAACCCAACAAACCCGTTGATCCGGACTATCGGATAGACATTTGGAAAGATGGCTTAAAATGGGCTTTACTGAGAAATAGGCAACTTTCGGACGGGTCAACATACGACTTTGAGTCGGCCCTTAGAATGGGCCATATGAAACTTTATGGTCCTTTAGCCATGGTTAGGGGAGCGAGGTTCCTGCGGGAAGTCCTCCGAAGGTTATCCGAAAATGAGAAGGCGATAAACAGAATCAGGCCCCTACTGGAGGTTCTATAGTCTTGGAAACTGACAGAGAGAAGCTGTTCGCGGAGGGCAAACAAGAGGCCGAGAGACAGCTACTCGAAGAGTTGACTCAAATCTCTAAAAAGAGTAAAAACAAGGCCCAAAAGGACGACGACTTACTAGCCTGGCTCAAAAAATGGATAAAATGAGGGGTTTGGAATGGCTATACTCAGCGATATCCTCACTGGCAGGATACGTCAAGAAATGAAAAGTAGGGTTGAACAGGTTCTCAAGGCTGGGGATGATTGGAGCAGGACAGCTAAGGAACTCATAGTGGCCATGGACAGGCTTACTGAGGCAATTAAATCCGGAAGCGTGGACCCTAAAAGCCTGGAGGGTATGGTCAAGGGAACGAAACACCTAGCCGCAAACACAGAGAAGTTGACCAAAGCCTTCACCAACTTCAACGGAACCTTGGAGAGGACCCTAACAAAAATTGAAAGTTAAGAAACGTTTTGATGAAGGCTCTACTGATTGATGGAAGAAGAGGTTCTGAGGCCTTTTGAACTCATGATCATTAGGCGTTTCAAGTCTTTTTCTCCCGAGGGTGGGGGTCAGGCCGCGCCCAGAAAGGGTGTCTGGATCCGTAGTCACCTGATGGAAGTCAGAGAGGACTATGTCTACTCCATGTGGAAGAGATGGCAGCACTTCGTGAAGCAGGCCTGGGAGAGGGGTGCAAGGATTAAGCCCGGAGACTACACAACCTTCAAAACCTACATATGGCTGCTTACCCGCCTCAAACTGATAACACCGACGAGAAGAAGGAGGGGAAAATCGCCCAAGATCCTTAGACAATACTACACTTATAATAGCCCCATGCTGAAGGATCCCGCTTGGGAAAATCCTCTAAGCGATTACGACTCCTGGAAAAAACAGAAGGCGAAAGGCTTTCCAAGACCAAAGAAGAAGAGGGAATTAAAATGGCCGGAGTGAAGTCTGAGAAAGGTCCCCTCGGAATTTTTCCTAAAGGACCTATCCGTAAGGCCTTACAGCCACAGGAAGTCTCCTACGATGAAATTCTGGAGGCTTTTGAACAGATAGAGCGCCAACTAAAGTATATACCCGAAATAGAACTCTTAGGCGGGCAATATTTTCCGGCTCTCTTAACTTACCCGATATGCATAGCTAAGGAACTCCTCAAATGGGCAACAAAGGTGATTCACACCTCTGACAAGAAGCAGCTTGAATGGTTGATAGATAATCCTCACATCATTGAAGAGATCAGAGGATTACAGAGGACTCTCGAGAACCTTGAGAGGGACTATGCCGAGGCTAGAAGAAGAGGCGAAATATAAGTCCCGCTGGGTTTTATGAGGTCCCACCGGGAGCGAGGTACTTTTCCGTAGAACCCTATCGGTGACCTTCCCCCCCGAGGGGAGGGCTTTTTATATTTCACAAGTGTTTTTTCATGTTTTTTGATAAATAGTATTTATCAAAACAATAATTTTTTGCGTTTTATTAAAATAAAGCGCAAAACCAAACATTAAATTAAATCAAAAAATATATCTAAACAAATAGAGTTTAAATCTATATAATATGTTGGAATAGATAATCAAATTTAAATCATATTAAAAAATAGCAA
>Ga0315310_10001886_pt1 | contig 13231 bp, 9 predicted proteins | sample TDP5_MG_FD_203630 | JGI IMG/M metagenome (GOLD analysis project Ga0315310, IMG submission 203630) | Freshwater sediment microbial communities from Lake Towuti, South Sulawesi, Indonesia - TDP5 | ecosystem: Environmental > Aquatic > Freshwater > Lake > Sediment | place: Indonesia: South Sulawesi... | reverse complement strand
AAAGCTGACCGCCTGGCGATGTACAACACCTATCTTGGCGACCCGGACTTCTTCCAGCAGGACTTCGACCGCTACCAGAAACTCACGCGCACTGATATCCAAAAAGCTGCTGAAGGCTTTCTCAATCACCGTCGGCGCCTGGTCGTGTCTTTCTTGCGCGAGCAATCGCAGCGGCCGACTGTAGCGGAATTTGATCGCAGCCAGCAACCGGCTATCGGGGCGCGGCGCGCGTTTACCCCACTGACGCCACAGAGCCAGGAACTGGCCAACGGCTTGACGCTGGTGGTCGCCGAACGCCACGAAGTGCCCAAGGTAGCCGTCAGCTTGGTAGTCGGCAGCGGTGCCGCCGCCGATCCCGGCGAGCAAGCTGGCTTAGCCTGGATGACCGCGCGAATGCTCGATGAGGGCACGAAGACGCGCTCAGCGCTACAGATTGCCTCGGAGCTCGGCCGACTCGGCACGCAACTCTCTACCTATGCCGATACCGCTTCCTCGCAAGTGCGTATGCAGGCCATCAAGCGCCATTTACCGGCTTCACTTGACCTTCTGGCAGACATCGTGCTCAATCCTACCTTCCCCGCAGATGAGCTAGAGCGGCAGCGTCGGCTGCGCCTGGACGCCATCCTCCAGGAACGCACCAATCCCAGTGCCATTGCCCGGCGACTGTTCCCGCAATTGTTGTTTGGTGCTGACCATCCCTACGGCCATCCCGCCGCTGGGGTAGAAGCTTCAGTGAAACACCTGACGCACGAGGCACTCGTCAACTTCCACGCCGCCCACTGGCGACCGAACAACGCTACGCTCATCTTCGTCGGCGACATCACGTTGGCGGAAGCAGTGGTGCTGGCTGAACGATATTTCGGTGGCTGGGAGCGAAAGGCGGTGCCAGCGGTGCGCGTGGCGGCGGTGAAACCGGCAGGCATAACTGTCTATCTGGTTGACCGCCAAGGGGCGGCGCAATCTCAGGTCTGGGTTGGGGGACTAGGCCCGGCGCGGCAGACGCCGGACTACTATCCCCTGGAAGTGGTCAACAGCATTCTGGGTGGCTCCTTCACCAGCCGCTTGATACTCAATCTGCGCGAAGCCAAGGGCTATAGCTACGGCGTCTACTCGAACTTCAACTACCAGCACGTGCAGGGTGCCTGGGTAAGTTTCGGTGGAGTGCAGACAGCGGTAACTAAAGAAGCCCTGACCGAGTACATCAAAGAGGTCAGCGGTATCGGCGGCCAGAAACCGATCAGCGCGGTGGAACTCGACCAAGCCAAGAGTAATCTCGCGCGTGGCTACGCACAGCGGTTCGAATCGCTGGCGCAGGTATCAAACGAGCTAGCCGCTTTGGTCGCTCTCGGCCAAGCGTTGACGCACCTGAGTGAATACGTTGCTGGCGTGGAGGCAGTTTCTTTGGCCGAGGCGCAACGCGCCGCCAGCGGTCACTTAGTCCCCGCGCAGTTGGTTATCGTGGTGGTCGGCGACCTGAAGAAGATCGAAGCTGGGGTGCGCGAGCTCAACCTGGGCAAAGTGGTCATCGTGGATGCTGACGGTAATCCCGTCAGCACCAGCAGCGGTAACTAGATTATCCGGATACTGCCGCCGCAGGCGTGCTCATTGGTTACTCGTAGGCGTGCAGCAAGGGGAGAGAAATTTTCGGGTGAAGTTTACGTCGGAGAGTTCCGGGGAGCACTTCTAGGTCAATCTCCAGCGTGGCAGCGCTGACGAGAGCGAAGACGTGCCCGGCAACTGCCCGGCCATCGCGGTAGCTGAGGGTAGCGTGGGCGTGGACAATCACCTGGCCGGCTTCGCCGCGAGCAATGTTGCCCAAGAGACTAACCACTTCAGTCTCTTCCGGCACCGGGAAGCGTTCGTAGCGTTTCTCTTCCAGGTTGAAGAAAGCCAGTTCGGCTGACTGGGCTGCGCCCAGGCCACGCAGCATGGCGGCGCCGAGCCGGCGCTCGTCGGCAAAGGCGCGTAATTTTTCCAGTGCTTCTTCGCCTGGCTCTAAGCGTAAAAGAAATCGCTGCGCAGAAATCTCCAGCACCTGCATAGCTGCTACCGGCGAAACTTCCGCTGCATTTCGCCTTCATACTCCGGGAAATAGCGATTGATGACGCTGATGTCGAATGTGCGCAGGATGGCTTCTTTCGGTTCGCGCGCGAGCAAGAACTCGAACGCTTGGCGAACAAATTCCTCCGGGGAAACTTTCCCTCCGGTGAGTTTTTCGTAGTAGCTCTTAGCGAGGCGCACGCGGTGCCGGGTCTCGCTGGCCTCTTCCGCTAACCTAACCTGAAATTCCCAGGTCGTTCCTTCAGTTTTTCCTTCCACTGATATTTGCACTGCCATAGCGGGCGAGCCTACCACGAGTTGGCCCACCAAACCAGAATAGAAGCCGGGCGGCGGCAGTTCATACCAAGACACATTGGCAGTCTTTGCTGCAGGCGCGCAGTGGCGGCCACGCGCCGCCACCATAGAGGTCGGTGCTGAAGTAGCGTTCGCAGCGGTCGGGCAGGATAGTGACTACTTTTTTATCTCGCCCCAGTGCATCCAAGGTGCGGATGGTAGCCAAGACATTGGCGCCGGAGGAGATGCCCACCATCAGGCCATGCGCACGGCTGAGCCGTTGGGCCATCTCGACAGCGGCGTCGCTCGCGATGGCTTCCACGCGATCTATTTCTTTCATATCCATGATGGCAGGAATAAAGCCATCGCCGATGCCAGCAATTTTGTGCGCGCAGATTTCGCTACCACCGCTCATCACCGCCGCTTCCGCGGGTTCGACCGCCACCAAATACACCCACGGATTGCGCTCGCGCAGAAATCGCCCCACGCCAATTAGTGTCCCACCTGTGCCCACGCCGTCCACAAAGGCGTCTACCTCACCACTCATCTGCTCCCAGATCTCCGGCCCAGTGTGTGCGTAGTGCGCCCGCACGTTATCCGGATTTTCAAACTGGCGCGGGCAGTAGACGTTCGGGTTGCTCTGGACGATATGCTGGAGCCGCGCCAGCGCCCCGGGAAAACCTTCCGCTTGCGGCGTCAGGCAGACTTCCGCGCCAAGACTCTGCAGCAACCGGACTCGCTCCGCACTCATATGCTCCGGCATCAAGATAATCAGCCGGTAGCCCTTCACCGCCGCCACTTGCGCTAAGGCGATGCCGGTGTTGCCGCTAGTCACTTCGACGATTACCGACTCCGACCGCAGCTCACCACGCGCTTCCGCCTGCGCCACCATGTAGTAGGCGATGCGGTCTTTGACGCTGCCCGTGGGATTCATAAATTCTGCCTTGCAATAGAATCTGTACACTTTCCCTTCGTAGGGCAATTCCAGGGGCAGCATGGGGGTGTGGCCGATGCAGTCAAGAATCGTGGTCTTCTTCGGCTCCATATTGCCCCCGTGTATGACGTTCCTGCCACGCGGGCAGGAGGCTAGTATAGTGGCTCGCTGGGGCCAGAAGCTAGCAGCCTTGAAGTCAACCTAAGCCCGCAGAACTTCACTCCGATGGCTCAGTGGCTGCGGTTGGGGTTGGCGGTGGCGGCGGAGGTAGTCGCGGGCGAAATTGCGCGTGCGGGGATTCCTCAAGCCGATACGCTTGGCCTCGGCTTCGGCTGCTTCAACGCTCCAGCCGTCCACCAGCACTCGCCGGATCATCCAGAGAGCACCCACGCGGCTGCCGACGGTGCAGTGGATGAAGGCCGGGCGGTTTGCTGGGTCAGCCATCACCTGAAGGAATTCTTCCACCTGCGCATCTTGCGGGGCGTTGGGGTCGATGGGAATGTTGAAGTAGCGTAGCCCAAGCTGGGTAGCGTAGGCGGCTTCTTCGGCCAACGCGCCTGGTTCGTCTGGCCGGCGCAAATTGATTACCGCCCTGACGCCTTGGCGTTGCAAGCGGGCTAGGGCATCCAGCGTCGGCTGGCCACCGGTACAGACCTGCGCATCTACCCAGAGAAAGTTGGGAATCTTGGCGGTGTCGTCCTTTTTGAGCAGCTTGAACAGCACGCCAATGGAAGCAATCAGTGCAACGACAACCAGCAGCAAAAGTGTCCACTTCGGTAGCTTTTTAGGCATAGCGCAACCTTCTCCGGCGGTAATGGCAACTAGTGTAGGCGCACCCTACTGGCGGCGGTAGGGAGCATGAAGTTTACCCTAGAGGCAGGCTAAAGCGTGAGCCCGGACAGGCGCACCACGCGGGCAGCGACCAGCACCGGCTCACCCGTGCCGCTGTGCCGCAGCAAGAGACCGCAGACAACGAGGTCAATAGGTTCACTGCCGCTCAGGTCTTCCAGGTCGGCCAAGCCGCGCCAGCGCGTAAGCTCGGAGGTGCGCACGCGTAGCGGGTGGCCAAACAGGTAGCCGCCCAGGCCGTGTACGCGCAGCAAGAAGCTGCCGGTGTTCCCGAAGGCGATGCGCGTGCTCCCCGGCACCCAGTCGCCATGAAAGCTCTGAAGGTGCAAGATGACGCCGCGGGTGTGCAATGCGGGTGGCGAAGTAGTCGTCTCCAACCTTCCGCCTACGGTGATGCGCTGCCCGCGTACCAGTGCACCGCGATTGAAGAGCAAGTCAGCCAGTGGCAGGCGCTGGTGGAGGATGCTGAAGCGGGTGTTCTCCTCAAATTCCACCTTGGCAACTTGGCCAACTTTGATTTCGGTCAAGTCGGGTAGCTCCTCCCGCACCAGTAGGTAAACGCGCTGAGCCGGGCCGACGGCTGGCTCAGGGTCGAGAATGAGCCCGCCGAGCAGGAAGCGTTCCCGGGTGAGGACGTGCACTGCGTCGGCACGCAGGCTGGCGTCAAGCTGTAAGTGACCGGCGACTTGTACGATGGTGTTCGAGTCGAGTGTGGCTAAGCTCTCGCCGGGGTCGAACTCGGTCTGGTCGGTGACGCGGATGCTGATCCGCCGGCCGCGCGGGGTCTGCAACGTGAAGCGATTCGCGCTCAGCTCCACCTCGGAAACGCCACCGCGCAATTCGTCAATGTAGGCGTCCTCAGCTTCCGGGGGGATGGCGCGGAAGCGCAGACGCGGGTTGACTTCGCCGGTGAGCTGTCCGGCAGCGTCCACAGCAAGTGAGGCACGCAGGTCGAAGTGCATGTGCAGGCCAGCTAAGCCACCGTCGCCTACGATCAGCGCCGGCTGCAAGGGGACGGTCAGGCTGGACCGCGTAAGTTGCCCGGTGATGGTTTGCACGGAGGCTGGCGCGGTTGAGAGGTCGAGGTAGAAGATGAAAGGGCTGGCGAGCGTGACGGTAACGCTGGTGTAGGTACCCGCAGGGACTTCATTCAAGCCGAGCAGCGTGCGCAGGCCGAGCAGGCGCGCGAATTCCACCGCTTGCGGCTCGCTCAGGACGGCGACGCTCTGGCTGCCGTCGGAAAGCGTCATCCCGGTGAGCGTTACCTGAAAGGCAAGCACGGAGGCGAGCGGGGCATCGGTGGCTACGACGAACAGCGTGCCCGTCTTCATAGTCGCCGTGGTCTTCGGCGGCGAAAGAGTCTCTGGACTGCCACCACAAGCGGCCAGAGTCAACGCCAGGGGAAAAGCCAATAGGAAGGTCAGTGAAGAATAGCGCCTCATTGCCCCCTCCTGGGTGCACACAGCATAAGATTAGGACCTTCGTGTTCTGATACTTTGAACCCGCTGGCTGGGAAAAAGTTGCAATCGCTAGCGGGCAAGCTTGCAGGGTGTCAGCAGCGCAAACCCCGCGCCGTGGTGCGTCGGGGCGGCCAGCCTGCGGCTAGACACGGAAGGTCATCGGGTCAGGGTGCGATAGTAGTTGCAGCCGGAAAGGTTGGCGCGCAGTGCCTGGTCATTGATGATGGTGTCGAAGCGGAGGCGTTCAGGCGAGTAGTCCTCGTTGCCTACGCGAAACACTCCTTCACCTAGCGGCACCACCGCCTGCTCGCCACCTTCCGGGTGGATGAGCCAGAGGGCACCTTTGCGCAAGACGATGCGGAAGTTGGAGAACCAGGGGTGGGCGGTGCGGTAATGCCCGGGGTAAGCTTGCCATTCTTTGGGATAGTCGAAGTTGGTCGGGCCGGCGTATCTGGCGTTGACATACCAATCAGGGCCGTGAAAAGCTTCGACGACGGCCTCTCCTTTGCGACCAAAACGCAGCAGGAATAAGTTGAAGTCTGGGTGGTGGACGTAAAACCGATCCTTGCCGCGCCGCTCCAGAGCAATGCGCTCGCCATTGTGCACCAGCAGCAAGCGCGTGCCTTCGGCAACGAGCGTGATAGTCTTCTCGCCCGCCGTGTAAGTACCGGCGTAGTCGGCGGCGTTCTCCACCCGTGTGGGCGACTCAGTCGGCGGCAGCGAGGGCAGGTCTTGGTTGTAGAGTGCGGCGCGGAGGACTTTGAGCGCGAACTCTGCCACGCGGCCAGAATTCCCCGGGCCGTTGATGAACACCACTGCGCCTAGGGCGGCGTCCAGGTCGCCTACGAGCATGGCCTGGTAGCCCACCATGCCGCCACCGTGGCTGATGATGGTGTGGCCATCGCTTTCGCTGAGCCGGAGGCCGTAGCCGTAGAAGGCATCTTCGCCAGCTTTGATGACACGCTGCGTCATCAGGTTGAAGCTCTCTTCGGAGATGATGCGCCCGGTGAGGCTTTGGCCACGGTTGAGCAGCATACGCAGGTAGGCAGCGAGTTCGGCTGAGGTGGTGGCGATGCTGCCGTCGCCAGCCCCGTACTCGAACCAAGTGGCTGGCACCAGCGGCTGGCTCGGGTGGCCAGGGCGATCGTCGTAGAAGCGCTCGTAACCCACGGCTAAGCGCTTCCTGGTTTCATGCGTGATGACCGGCTGAGTAGCGGTCATACCCAAAGGGTCGAGGATGTGAGTGCGGATGTAGTCGGCGTAGGTTTGCCCGGTGAGTTCCTCCACGAGATAGCCGAGAACTTGATAGCCAACGTTGGAATAGACGAAATGTGCGCCTGGCGGGAAGGCAGTTTCGCGCTCGCGTAACGCTGCCGCCTGGTAGCGCGAAGTGGGGATATCGTCGCGGTCGCGTGGGATGCCGGCGGTGTGGCTCATGAGATAGTGCGCGGTGATGGGCGCAGGGAATTTGGAATTGACGTGGAACCACGGGAGATAGCGGGTCAGTGGGGCGTGGGGGTCGAATCTGCCTGCTTCACGTTGTTGCAGCAAGGCGATACAAGTGAACGATTTCGATATGGAGCCGATTTCGAACAAGGTCTCCGGCGTGACCGGGCTGCGTGCGGCGACGTCGGCAAAGCCGTAAGTGGAAATGCGCAGCAGGCCGGTGCGGCTGGTAAGTGCAATGGCCATGCCGGGGACGTTCGCCTCGCGCATGTGCTGCGCGATGAATTCATCCAGGCGGGCGAAGGCCTTCTGGAAACGCAGCACCTCTTCCTGCGCCGGCAGCGTGGCAGCACTTAGGAAGAGCACAATTATGGCCAGGCAGTAGGTTCTCAGCAGACGTGTCATGAGAGACCTCCGAAAAGGGTACGACTAATTCGCGGGTAGTTTATCACGGCTGCTTTGTGCCGCTAGGGCTGGCCCACCTCGGCGGGCAGGCTCAGTGTGGTGGGCGGTAGAAGTAGCTGTGCACGGTGGTGTCGCGTCGGCGGTGGAGTTTTCCTTCGCGGTGAAGTTTGCTGAGTATGGCGACCAGCAGGGGCAGCTTGCCTTGGAAGCCAATCAGCTTGGCCAGGTGCAAGGCGTGGAAGTCTTCTCCGGGGTGTTGCTGGAAGAAAGCCAGCAGGCGCGCTTCTAGTTGTGCCGCGTCACCTGCCGCCAGTTCGCCTGGGCGCGGCTGTAGTGGACGTAAGCCAAGGCTGGCGGCGAGGATTTCGGCGAGGTCGAGTACTTGCGGTGCGCTCTCTCCGGCAACACCCAGCGCGTCGCGGAGCATAATTGGGCAGAACGGGCAGGCGGTGGCAATTACTTCGGCTCTGGTGTCCACCAGCTCTTCGGCGCGTTCGCGATTGATGCGTTTACCTTTCTCTTCGCCGAGAAAGACCCAGCCGCCGCCGGCCCCGCAGCAAAAGGTGCGTGCGCGTGCGCGCTGCGGTTCGCGTAACTGCCCCCCTGTCAGGCGCAGCAGGGCGCGTGCGGTGTTAGTTTCGCCAAGGTAGCGGGCGAGGTAGCACGGGTCGTGGAAGGTGTAGGTCGGGGAGTTGTTGGCTGAGAAACTTCGCTGGTGGCGCTGGGCAAGAATTTGCGGGGCGAGTTCGGCCAGGAGGCGGCTGTGGTGCACGATTTCGAATTTTGCCTCTGCGCCGAAGGTTTGCGGCCAGCCTGCCGCGGCAGGCCAGTCTTGCGAGATGGTTTTGACGCAGTGCGGGCAGATGCTGAGCAGCTTGCGCACGCGAGCTTGCTTCAGGATTTCCATGTTCTGCTCGGCGAGTTGCAGAAAAAGGTAGTCGTTGCCGAGTCGGCGGGCAGGGTCGCCGGTGCAGACCTCTTTTGCCAGTACGCCGAAAGACTTTCCAGCGGCACGCAAGATCTCCGTCAAAGCAAGGATAATTTCCTGGCCGTGCGGGTCGTAGCTGCCCACGCAGCCGAGCCACAGACACCACTCTTGCGTGGCATCGAACAGTGGCAGGTGCGCCTTTTTCAGAAAAGCCTCGCGCACCGTGGCTTCCAGGCCGAAGGGGTTGCGGCGTGTCTCTAGGTTGGCGAAGAGCTTGCTGGCGTACTCTTCTTGATACTTTCCGGTGTTCACTTCACCGCGGCGCAGGCCGATGATCAGCGGGAGATGCTCGATGCCTACCGGGCATTGATACTCGCAGGCGGCGCAGGTGGTGCACTGGAAGACGGCTTCTTCGGGGATGCTGGTGCCGACGATGGCTTCGTCCTGGGCGCGCGTGAGCAAATGTTTGCGCAAGTCGAGCACAATATGTTTCGGGTTGAGCAGCTTGCCGGTGAGGAAGGCGGGGCAGTTTTCTTGGCAGCGACCACACTCCACGCAAGCGAAAGCGTCCAGAACGTTCTTGCGGCTGACGTCCTTGGCTTGCTCCAGGCCGTATTCTTCGCGCTCGTAGTCGAGCGTGGGGATGTGGGCGAGCGTCTGCGCCTTCCAGAAGACGCCGATGGGGCCGAGCAGCAGGTGGAAGTGTTTCGAGCGTGGGATAAGCGGCAGGAAGGCGGCTAGCACCAACGTGTGCAGCCACCAGAGAGCGTGGGCGATGGGCCCCGAAGCCTCGGGGTAGTAGAGTCCGGCGAGGTAGGTCACCATCAGCAGAAAAATGAACAGGCCGATGACGCCGGACTCTAGCGAGACTTCGCCGAGAGCGCGCGGGCGCAGCAGGAAGCGCCGGGCGAGCAGCGCGAGGATGCCAATGGAAACGCCGATGGCAAAGACGGCGACCAGGTGCACATAGAGCCAGCCGAAGCCGCCTGTGCGGTCGAGGAAGGCGACGCCAAAGCCGCTGGCGATATGGTCGAGGCTGACGAGCAGAAACAGTAGAAAGCCCCAAAAGACTACGGCGTGCGCCAAGCCGACCAACGGGCGCTCGCGGATGACTTTCTCTTGCAGGCACACTTGGCGCACAAAGCGCACCAGGCGTGGGCCGTACGGCCGCAGTGAGAAGCGCTTATCGGGCTTGGCGCGCAGAAAGAGCGCCAGGCGTAGCTGCACTTCGCGCCAGAACCAGCCGATGGAGACGATGAGCACCAGCGCCAGGAGCAAGCGCTCAAGCAGTTGCGCGGGCATTGCGCAGCTTCTCCCTCTCGCAAAGCGTTCTAACCTACCACACTCAGCTTACCGGAGGTAGGCAAGCAGGCAACCCTTGACGCCTTTGTGGAGTCTGTGATACCCGCTAGGCTTGCCTGCGGCAAGCAGGCTTTCAGCGGTGAGGTGAGAGCAAGAATGAGGCGAGACGCGCTGTTGCTGTTATTGCTGGCGCCGCTGTTGCTGTGCGGTTGCGGTGAGGTGGGCTACCGCTATCCCGAGATTACCCTGCCGCTCGAGATAATTACCACCGCCCTGCCAGATGCCATCGCAAACAAAGAGTACAGCGCCGCGGTGAGCGTCGAAGGTGGCACGCCGCCTTACGCCTGGAGCCTGAAGGAAGGCAAGCTGCCGGCGGGGCTCGAACTCGATGCCAAGAATGGCACTATCAAAGGCACGCCGACGACTGAAGGCACCACGGAATTTACCGTCCAGGTGAGTGATTCTTCTTCGCCGGCGCAAACTGTAACCCAGAAGCTCTCTATTCGTGTGGTGCCAGAGCTGAAGATTACCACCGAGCAGTTGCCCGATGGCACGGTCGCGCTGCACTACAGCGGCAAGTTGGAGAAGAGTGGCGGCACGGAGCCGGTTACTTGGAGCCTGTCGTTTGGCGAGCTCCCTGACGGCCTCGCACTCAATGCCAAGACTGGGGAAATCACCGGCTTGCCCACCACGGAAGGCAGCACGACCTTTGGCATTCGCTTGCAGGATTCCGGCACGCCGGCGCAAGACATCCTGAAAAATTTCAGCATCACCATCCTGCCGGGCGCCCCGGGGGTGATTGCGCGCGCTAGTGTAGCTTCGGACGGCACCGAGGCCGATGGCGATAGCGCTGCGCCCAGCCTGAGCGTGGGGGCGCGCCAGGTAGCCTTCGAGTCGACAGCGACGAACCTAGTCGCCGGAGATACGAATGGCGTTACCGACATCTTCCTGTTTGAACTCGTCACACGGAGCACGCGTCGCGTGAGTGTAGCCACTGGCCCCGCCGGCGGCACGCAGGCCAACGCTGCCAGCCACAACGTCGCGCTCACCGGTGATGGGGAAGTGGCAGTATTCGATTCTGTGGCCAGCAACCTCGTCAGCGGCGACACCAACGGTGTAGCCGACATCTTTGTCCGACTGATTCCTGCCGACACTACCGGGCGCGTCTCAGTGCGCTCGGACGGCAGCCAAGCTAACCGCGCGAGCACGGCGCCGGCTACTGACGATGCGGCTCGCTTCGTCGTCTTCACTACGCTCACTGACTTCGACTCGAATGACCAGAATGCCGGGACTGACATCTACCTGCGCGACCGCCAGAGCGGTACGACTACCTGGGTGAGCCGCATCATTCGCGCTGGTGCTTTCAGCGTCAACCACCACTCGCCGACTATCAGCGTTGACGGCCAGGTGGTTGCCTTTGAGTCAGCCGCGCCGGATCTAGTCAGCCCAGCTACCAGCGGTATCAATCACATCTTTGCCGGGCGCGTAGGCAGCTTGGAGCTGGTGAGCGTAGCTTTGCGGCTGCCGAATCAGACTGCCAACATTTTTGGCCCGGATAGCATCGGCAACGACACCTTGAATATGACTCCCGACGAGCACGTCGGCCGGCGGGTGGTGATTGCAAAAGGCACCGGGGCGGGTCAGGTGCGACTGATAAGTTCGAATACCGCCACCACGCTGATTGTGACGCCGCTGTGGACGACCACACCGGATGAGACTAGCGTGTTTCGTGTGGTCGAGGAAGCTGACGGCGCGAGCGCGTCGGTGGCCGTCAGTAGCGACGGGCGGTTCATCGCGTTTGCCTCTGTCGCTACTAATCTTGCCCCCGGCGACACCAACGGCGCGAGCGACATCTTCGCGCACGACCGCGACACGGGAGAAACTTTTCGCGTGAGTCTGGTATTGAATCTGGGCAATCAGACGGCGGACATTTTTGGCCCGGATAATATCGGGAACTCCACGCTGACTATGACTCTAGATGAGCACGTGGGTCGGCTGGTAGAGATTGTGCAGGGGACCGGCACGGGTCAGGTGCGGTTGATCGTGTCGAACAGCGATACTACGCTGTGGGTCGCACGCGCCTGGGACATGCCGCCGGATGAGACTAGCGTGTTTCACGTCTCGAGCGAAGCTAACGGGGCAAGTTTTACCCCCAGCATCAGCGGCGATGGCCGCTACATCGCTTTCCAGTCATTGGCGACTAACCTTGTGGCCGACGACAGCAACGGCGTGGCTGACATCTTCCTTTACGACCGTGAAACCGGTGAAACCACGCGGCTGAGCCGGCTGCCCGACGGCACGCAGGCTAACGGTGTCAGCCGGCAACCGGCGCTGGACGCCAGCGGGCGCTTCTGCGCTTTCGTCTCCGAAGCGACCAACCTGGTAGCAAACGATAGCAATGGGCGCGCCGACGTCTTCATCGTCTTCACCGGGGTCAAGTAGCCGGCGCACTCAGAATTGTGCGTTGTGGAAGATGACGACGCTAAGGAACTTTGCCGTCTCGACCATGTCTTTTAGGCGGACGCGAATGACGTTCGGCTGCGGGCGCTCGACCCAGGGCAGCATGGCCAGCAACTCGGCATCGCGCATATTTTTCAGTATCAACTCCAAGGTGATTGGCGAAGGCAGGCGGTAGGGCTTGAACTCCGGCAGCCGGGCGAGCGCGGCGCGAGTGCGTTCGCGGATGAGCTCCTGGGCGCGCTCGGGGGCCATGATGAGCGCCGAAGTTACCCCGTAGGCCTGCTTGACCTCAGCAGCCTCGACGTTGCCCAGCAGGGCGCGTGCCTGGGCGATGATGGTCTGGTCACCAGAAATCATCACCACGGGCACGCCGAAGTGGCCGGCGATAGCGGCGTTGAAGCCGGCCTCGGGGACGACCACGCCATTCAATTTGATGGTCATAGTGCCGGTCATGGTATGCGCCAGGACAGCGTCCGCCGTGCCTTCGGCGCCGTGGTAGCCGATGAAGATGGCGGCGTCGAAGGTAGCGTCAATGCCTTGCATCATCATCAGCGGGCGTGGCCAGGAGCGCACAAGGCGGGCCGCGGGATTGAGTTTGTCGATGAGGATGTTCTGGGCGTTGCCGTGGGCATCGGCGACGACGATTTCCGTGGCACCAGCTTCTAGTGCCGCTTCGATGGCCGCGTTCACCTCGGCCGTCATAAGTTCGCGGAAGCGTTGGTATTCGAAGCCCTGGGTGCCGGTTTGCTGGCGACTGACCACGCCGCCAATGCCCTCCATGTCAACGGAGATGAAGACTTTGAGCTTTTTGGCCTGGGCGGTGAGTGGGAGCGGGAGCAAGGCCAGCATAAGCAGGAAACAGCAGAAAACAGACACGCGTTTCATTGAAGCCTCCTTGAGTTAGCAGTTAGCAAGCATTTTCAATTTCCACTCCGCGCCGGTGCAGTTTCCTTTCCTCCGGCTATCTCTTGAAGAGGCGGGCCAGGCGCTGAAACAAGCCTTCGACAGCGTGGAAGAGGGTGTCGATGCCTTCAGTTTCGAAGGTCAATTCGGTGGCGTCCAAGTCCAGGGCTAAGTCGTTGCAGAGGTTGGTAGCGCGGCGGACACGCTCGG
>Ga0315310_10001885_pt1 | contig 13231 bp, 25 predicted proteins | sample TDP5_MG_FD_203630 | JGI IMG/M metagenome (GOLD analysis project Ga0315310, IMG submission 203630) | Freshwater sediment microbial communities from Lake Towuti, South Sulawesi, Indonesia - TDP5 | ecosystem: Environmental > Aquatic > Freshwater > Lake > Sediment | place: Indonesia: South Sulawesi... | reverse complement strand
CGGGGCGGGAGTTGAACTTTGCAGAGCATGAGCCCGTCGGCTGCAAGTTTAACTGTTTTTGCGTCGAACAAAAGCTGCCACCGAAACGCCCCAAAACAAACAAAAAACAAACAAAAAAAAATCTGACGGCGACAAACAAAAAAACACTTGCCAACCGTCAAACTAATTTTTGGTGGCCGTCAGGAAGGCCTACTTACCCTTCGGCTTGGGCGGAATAACGAGAATCATCTCACCCTTTTCAAGAACACGATAAGACATCCCCGCCGCCTTAACAGCTCTCGCCAAACCCCACGCCTGACCCCGGGTGACACCTCTGACTTCTCTCGGCAGCCCATCTTTCTTGATTTCCTCAATGAGTTCAGCCCACTGCCCCTTTACACGAGCGGGGTGTTTCTTCAGAGTCTCCTCAGCCTGTTCTCTGGTTATTTTCTTCACTTCTGGCATCAGTTATCACCTCCACTATACATGAACACTTGTAACACAAGTGACCCTAACCCGCCTTCCTACGCGTTTCACGATAAGTTAAAATATGGTTGATAAACAATGCCTTAATCTCAGCATCACACCATTGTTCATAACTCTCACGTATAAGCCACAGTAAAACTGACCGCTTCATAGGCCTCCCTCAAATAGTATTTTCTCAGAAATTTTGAAGCAACAACACTTGAGTGTTGTATGTTTTTGTTGCGCTCAAAGTGGTCCATCAGGTCAAGAAACAATCGCACGCCTTCGTGTGTGAGTTGATACTTATAAGTTACAATTTGTGTCAAATTCATCTCACCTCCAACTTGAGATAAACCTTCTCATGAGCTTCGATACACTCAACAGCCCACTTACAATCTATACAACTTTTCTCTGGCTTAAGTGTACTGAAACACTCTGGTTTCATGTTCATTTCACCCTCAACCACAGTTTTAGTCTTGACTGTTGAGTTACTTTAATTCGTCTATCACACATTATAAGTAACTCACCCTCTTTCTCACAGAGACTATAAGTCTTGTCTTGTATCGTTACTCTTACTAGCCCGTTCTCAATTTCAACTTTCATTTCAGTTTCACATCCTCACAGTATTCTTAGTCATCGTAGTATATAAACATTGCTCCATTATTGTTCTACACAGATACACAAGTTAGTGTTGCACACAAATACAGTTTACTTTACAGCCCACCCGTAAATTATCATTGCAGCCAGCTTTAAGCCAACCAGAAAAAGATAGGATTATCAGACTATCAAACCTTTACCACATCTCGAACGGGCTAGGAAAGACATATATGTTTGAAGACATATCCAGTATTCCTAGTGACCTATATGAGTGCAGCAGACCAATTTTTGCTAAAAGGCAAATACCCAGACATGAAAAAGATGAAGGTAAAGGATATTAAAGCAGAGTGCCAAATGTGGAGAGACATCTGGAACTGGACACCAAGCGAAGTCAAGTATTATGTGGCGCGGGTTGGTCAAATGGTTGCAATAACCCAGCGCAATTACAGGCGCCTTATGGGCATACTCCTTGACACACATTGGATACTAGACGAGCTGGAAATAGGCGTATACGAAAAAGAATACGACCAAAATACAGGTGAATACTACTGGGAGCGCAAAGTAGTCAAAACTAGACTAAGCGGCATAATGGACTTCCAAATAATAGCAGAACGCAAAACAGAAGCAGAAATAGAAGCGGAAGAAGAGAAACCTGCCCAGGCTCCAGATGTGGTAGATGTCAAACAATCAGATAATCAACTCTAAACACTTTTATCCCCCACCCGGCCCATTCTAGGTCGCTCAAACGAGGAGAGATTAACATGGTCTTAAAGACGAAGGAAGAAGCGCGAGCAAACTTTGAAGCAGCAATAGGCTATATACCAGCAAGATACTCAGCAGGCGTAGCTAAGGCGGACTGGCTAACCCCAGCTAAATCAGACGTTGCAGAGAAGAACTTTGCAGATGCAATGTCAAAGGCCATAAGCGCAAAGAGCAGACAGAAAGAAATCGCAAAGGTAACAAACGAAGAATGGCGAACCGCAGCCCAGAACAAAGGAGCACCAATCATAGGTGACCGCATCAGGGGCGCACTTGACACATGGGTTGCAGAATGGGGCCCAATGTACGACCAAGTAACATCAAAGGTTGCAGCCTTACCAGCTAAGACGCTAGACTGGAGAGCAAACATAACCAACAGACTTGTGCCAACGGTAGAGACGTGGCGAAAAGCAGCGGGCAAAAGCTAAACCCGCTAATAGGAGTTGACCAGAATGTACTTCAAGGAACAAAGGTTTCAAAAAGATAAAGGCTCAACCCTAGCGAGTACGCACACAGTTGAATTGCCAGAGACAGGCATACTAGACTCAATACTACTGCAATTTGGGCTAGTCAACAAAACAGGCGTAGCAGGAGACGCGCCATGCAACGCATGGCACCACATAACAAAAATCGAAGTCATAGGCAACAACGACAAAACACTATTCAGCCTAACAGGAGAAGAAGCCATAGCCAAAGCATTCAGAAAAATGGGCAGATTACCACCATTCACACATAACGAGTATGGGCTAAAGACGCAATGGCAAAACATACCAATATTCTTTGGGCGCAAATTCCACGACGGCCACTATGCGCTGGACTTAAGTAAATGGGACAAAATTGAGGTGCAAGTAACCAACGACTTCAGCTCAACCTATTTCACAAGCCTAAGCATGGAAACAAGGCTAGTTACAATAGAAGACAGCGCAGCAGCGTATGCTAAATTCCTAAAACAATGGGAATATGAAAAGGCTAAGCCAGACGCAGACGCAGATTACGTGCGCCCCAAGTTGCCAACAACCGGCCGCCTACGAGAGCTGATGATACAGATAGACCCAGACCTAACCGCAACCACAGCAGCACCCGTAACAAACGTGCTCAGCGACAGCTTCAACTGGAAACTATGGTTTAAAGACCGTGCCTTGACAATCAGAGACCACAGAATCAAAGACCTAATGCGAGACGAGCACTTGCTGAGAGGCATAGGGCCAGCAATAGCGCCACTCAAACCATACCCAAGCACAACACGATACACAGACTTTATATGGGGATACATCACAAGCATAGCAGTAGGGTCAATACACACCGCAGATGCAACAGTATACCCACCAGCATTTGACGACTCCCAAGACCGATACCAAGCGCTAAAGAACATTGGCACAGCTACATGGTATCAGGCGCTGGCAAAAGGATTCGGAATCTTCTGCACATTTGCAATCCCATTCTACGTTGAAGACGTTGAGGATGAGTACCTCGACTTAGACCGCTACAAGCCTGTCGAAATTGAGTTCTACGGGCACAAAAAAGACTGCACACACCGCATGATACTTGAGAAACCAATCGGCCAAGGCCCAGCTGAATACGCTTAAACGCTTCAATTACAGCCAACCATCTCCCCTTTTTTTCTGTTTGAGCAGGAGGACAAGAAACAATATGAGCCAAGTGTTGATGGGAAAATACACACGCATATTCAAGCTATCTATAACTACTAAAGTTGTTCAATTGGTTGCAGAAGACCCAAACAGGGTATGCTTATTTGTCTACAACAATAGCTCAGGCATAATTTACATTCTTAGCGCACAGAATCAAGCATCAACCGATGGTATACCTGTTGCTGCAAATGGTGGAACGTATAAGAGCGACACAACAACAGCAGCTTTGTGGATTGTTGGAGCATCTGATGGTCTAGATGTGCGTGTTGAAGTTGATGGCTGCTGAGATAAATGCCACATTACAGTTATGAATATACGTTTGAGGCTGGTCATACAAAAGACAGTCAGGAAGAACTGGAAATGCCCTGCGCATGGGGCATACTAACAAATGTTGTAATAGCCTTCCGCTTTGGCACAGACAGAAAATGCCATGTGCATATTGACGAAGTGCTACATCAGATATTCCCAACAAACCCAGAATCTGACTATGCTTATGATGGATACACGCTAACAATTAGCGACAGATATGAGCTTCTAAAGGATACAAGGAAAATATACTTGCGTGGATGGAATGAAGGTGATTATCCGCATACTATTGCTGTTTCTTTTGAGATACAAATGCCAGAAAGATACACACCAGCAGAAGCTGCTATAATTAAACTTGTCAATCTACTTGATGCACTCATATTTGGAGCTGCAAGGAGTAAAGGTTAGCATGGTTGATTATCCAGATGGCACTTTACCTGTTATGGTGCGTGTTGAAGCAGAACTGTTAGCTCAAATGAGGTCTTTGCCATGGTGGGTTAGATATGCACCTAGGCGTATCTTATATTTAGATGATTTTGAAGGTGTGCTAAAATGGTTTCAGGGAACGGGGACTGTAAAAAAAGAAAGTGGATTGGATACTTTTGAGGGTTCAAATCATCTTAGCATTGCAACTGATGCCATTGACGGTGCATTTGCAAACACAGGAATAATACTTGGTGGTGTGCCACCATCAAAATTTGCATTACAACTGAGATGGCATTGCACAAAAACATCACCAGCATTACGATGGTTTAGGTCAGAAGTGCATGTGTTTGATGGTGAATACGGATATTATGCTGAGATACTGTATTACAAATACTGCCTTGCAGCTGAGATGAACAAATGGCAATATATGGATGAAACAAGTGGATACACAGATATACCCAACGGCTCTGAGAACGTGGACATAACACAGCTTATGCACCAATATCTATACCTAACGGTTGACTTATCGCTTGATACACCAGTTTATAGTCGCTTGGTTACATCTAAGCTTGACTTGGACTTATCAACATTAAAATGCTATAAGTTTGTTGATGCAACAGCGCCAAGAATTGAACTTAACCTTTACTGCGCAACCGACACTAATGCAATTGCTGAGGTATGCGTAGATACTTTATGCCTAAGCGATGAAGAGATATAAAGGTGAAGCTTATGTTTAGACCACCAAAGCCGAAGGAAGAGGAAAAGAAACCAGAGGCCGCTAAAGAAACTGCGCATAAAAGTGATGAAAAGCCACAGCAAATAATCACCCGTGGCGGCGGTGGTGTAAATGTTACCAGAGGTCTTTTAACAGCTGCCGATATTGTTACTGCAATAAAGGGTGGAACTTGGAATATTGATAATTTGCTTAACCCGCATCCTATCTCAATTTCTTCGCCATTAACAGGCGGTAAGGTTGATATACGAGCCCTTATTGCGGCAGATAAGGTTACTGTTGATAATCTACTGAATCCGCATCCTGTATCGCTTGCAACCTTGCTTAATCCGCACCCTGTTACGCAATTAACAAGAACCAATCTTTTGACTAAACCAGAGCGTGAAGATTTAATCAGCCTTGGCGGTGTTGTGTCGCCTAATAATGCTGGTGTTCAGATTGTAGCAGGTTCAACAGGTAAATATGTTAAAGTTTATGATGGTGGATTTCACGGAGCTGCTGATGGATTGCATTACTTTTATTTCGGCACAACAACAACAGCAACAACAAAGAGGTTTTGCAGCATAAACCTTAAAGGCGTAATCCACAAGACTTTTGTGCAACCAAGAATAGGAGCCAGCGGTGATGGGCTGTATCTGTTCTCAAGTGTATCCGAGACAAATATGCCATATGATGTAGGATATGTGCAAGAATAAAGGTGGTGATACAATGGCAATGTTTAAAATGATAATAACGATTGACATGACTATTGCAGCATTGGATGCCACTACCATAGCTAATGCTATTAAATGGGTGGATGATAACATTAGAGCAAAGTTACCACAAACTTGCACATTAACAGTTAACTACGGCATGACCCCATAAAGAGGTTTGATGCAAGTTGACACATTCACATACCCATTCTGATGTAGTTGTTACAAGTGGAGCAACAACTCATAATCATGCTCCTTATGCTCCACCAACAGGCTACACAAATTGTGGTGTTGCCTGCACAACAAAGACACATAGACATGCAATAACTATGGGGCAGGGTAATAGCCATAATCACAGTGTAACTGTATCATTTGCTGCTGCTGAGTTAGGTTCACCTAACTGGTGGGAACACCAACACCTAGCTACTGCTGTTATAGCTAATGGTGGCGGAGCACACAACAACCACAGCATACAAGACTTAACTGATGGCGGAAGATGCGGTGAAAATGGATGCGATAGAGCAGCGTATAACCATGACCATGCAACATGGGATGAGTTGCACGTTCCACCGCCACCACCGCCAAGTTTAGGTAATGGTGGTGCTGTGCATAATCATACAGCATCTGGCTACACGACAGATGCTGACCCAAGTGGCACACCTCAGAATCACACGCATTTATTCAGCATAGGCAGCTCAAGCAATGATTCTCATACGCATACTATTTATAATATGAGCATACAAAATTCACTATGTTTCTTAGAGTGCAACCACACTCACACTACGCCTTCAGCAACTGATGCTAAAACACATTTTCACGGCGTAGGTGGCACAAGTGGAAGCGGTGGTGAACCACCACCAGCTGTGCCCATTACGGTTATAGGCGATGGACTCGTATGGATTGCAGCCTAGGATGGAGGTGAGAGCATGGAATTAACGCTAGGAAAACTTGTTGTGTTGTGTTTAACAGCAATCGCTATTGTTGCTATGGCTACTGGCAATGATGATACACTATTACAAAATATAATAGTGTTCTTAGGCGGAATGGGCACAGGGTTAACAGCTGAGGTTGTTGAGAGCAAGCTAAAGCAGAGGTAAGGGATAAGGTTTTTATCTTCCCTTCATCCTATATTTTGTCCGAGGAACTTGATTTGAGTGAGAAAAAAGGCAATAAAATTAAGGCGCTATTGGATAGCATGATTGACAAAGAAGTGCCAGCGTTACTCAAGGAAATCATTGAATCACCAGATATACCTGCTGATGTTAAGGCAGCAAGAGTAGGCTTAGCATCCACAGCCCTGCATCACCTCAAGTTGCTTAGGTCGGCTTTGAGTTAATGGTGCAACTTTGGTTTCCTGGCTTAACATTTAACGGAGCTGCTTTAACACGAGGGCAATTACTTGATGTTTGGCTTTTTGGTATCGAACTTGCAATTCCGCCATTGGACATAACCTTAGTGCCAGCAATAACTTTCTGGGAGCCCTTCTTGCTCTTTGATACTGATTGGGTTGTAACCGCTCTCAACGATGCTTTCACAGCCATACCCCAGGCTGTTTGGGACTTCGCTAAGGGGACACTTGATGGATGGGCTGAAGTGTTTTATAAGGAGCATTGCACGTATGAGGAGTATGTGAAAGAACGTGAGCAAGAAAAACAAGAAGAATAAAGACCCGCCGGGCATTCTTGAGTGGATTGTTGACTTCTTTGTTTCGCCAATTGCCAACGCTTTGGGCGGTGTTCTTAAGCCTATTACTGATGCAATTAACTCTACTAAGATTGTTGCTGATGCTGCTGGAACAGTTAAAACTTATCGTGCATCTAAACCTGCTAAAAGCTCATACTTCCTAGGCAAGAGTCCATTAACACCTGAGGAAGCATATAATGCTGCTTGGGCGTATGTTGCAGCTGCTGAACCCGGCCTATTAACTATGGCGATGTCTCATGTGGGTATAGAATCGGGTAGTCTTGGGCAGGTTGATTTCAGCTTGCAAGGTTTGGCTGGTCTTCCATCGGTTATGGATGATAGGCAAATTGCTCTTGCGACTAGGACTGCTGAGTTTAGTGAGGGTGTATACCCAGCATTGCGCAGATATTACTTAAAGAAGCTTACGCCTATTCTACCAGAGACATATCGTCTTGCAATTGCTCGTGTCAAGGGCGTTTTGCCACTTGAGCAATATTACAATGCTATGGCTGAATCTGGGTTAAGTCAACCTTGGGCTTCTGTATGGGAAGAGCAGAATTATGAGTATCCAGCATTTGCACAACAGGCTGAGCTTTTCTGGCGTGGCGTTATTGATGATAAGACATTTACGCTTTGGATGCAGCGGACGGGCGCTAAACCTGAGACTATTGAGGCGCTTAAGAAGCTTATGGAGTTAATCCCTCCAGCATCTGATTTGGTTACTATGGTTGTTCGTGAGGCTTTTGACCCTAAATATGTTACGCCTGCTCCAGAGATTTTTGCTAAGTACATGGCTATGAAGGGTTTTGGTAAAGATTGGGCTGACCGTTATTGGACTATGCATTGGTTGCCTATTCCTCTGACCCAGGCGTATGCTAATCTGCATTGGGGTTATTGGAGCAAGGAGGACTTTCTTGAGGCTTTGCGTATTGCTGACCTTCATCCTATGTGGCGTGAAGCTGTGTATAATGTTGCTTTTGTGCCGCCGAGTATAAGAGAGTTGGGCTATGGTTATGATGTTGGCGAATATACGTTTGATGACATTGTTACTTATAGGCGCAGGGGTGGGTTAAGCGAAGGTGACGCATTGAAGGCTGCCAAGTCAATGATTGCATACAGAACTGAGGCTGAACGTGAGGCTGTGCGGAGAGAGCATATGCACTTATTCGCTCTGGGCAAGGAAGATGAGGCGACTTTCAGGGATAATCTTGAACGATTGGGCACAAATAGGCCGGCTCTTGAGTTGTGGGTTGAGCGCGCTAAACTTGAGATGGATAGGACTAAGGAGCCGCCTAAGGAGCTGGAGTACAGAACAGTAACAGGGACAGAGGCTTTATGGGCTTTTGAAAATGCGCTCATAACTGAAGATGCGGCGCGGAAGCATTTGGCTGCTTTAAATTGGACACCTAATCGCATAGACTTAGCGATTAGGCGCAGTAAATTTGAGATGGAGCAGAAGCGGATTAAAGAAGCGGCGGTTACATACAGAGAGTTATCTATTGCACAGGTTAGAGACCTTTATAAGGCGGGTAAGGTTGCAGCTGAACAAGTGCCGGGTTTACTCATAGCCTTAAAGTATAGAAAGGAAGAGGCGGTGATTCTTGGGCAGAGTATTGTTGCTGAGGTTGATGCTGAGAGGTTGCCGCGCAAATTAACTGTTACCGAGGCGACTCGCCTCTATGATTTGCGACTATTTGGTATAACTGAGGCTGATGCTGATAAATCCTTAACCGCAATTATTCAAGCTGAGGGCGCGCGCAGTCCAGCTAAGGCTCTATTGGAGTTCTATCTAGGCCTTAATTATGAACCTTATCATGCTAAGCTTTTGACGTTGTGGACAATTATCAACTTAAACTTGCCAGATATTAGGGCAATGTATAGCAAAGGCTGGATAACAGCAACTGTGATGGTTAATGAATTTGTCAAGCTTGGTCTTCCTGTTGACCGTGCTAATGACATAGCCATGACTATTGTTAAGGCTGAGCAGCCTGAGAGAACTAAGCCAGAGAAGGACTTGACTAAGGCTGAGATTATCAAGGGTGTCAAGATTGGTGTTCTTTCGCCTGCGCAGGGTTCGGAGTTGTTACAGGGGATAGGCTATGATTCCAGTGAGGCTATGTATCTGCTGTACATTAATGCAGTTGTGGCGCGGGGTGACCCAGAAGGATATTGGGAGATGCGTAAGATAATTGAGCAGGGGAAAAAGGCGAAGGGCGAGAAATATATCGAAATACCAGATGAAATTGTTACGCTTGAGCTGCAAATCAAGGATAAGAAAGCAGAGATTGAAAGGTTGAAAGAGGAGAAGGCGCCAGAAGAGGTTATTGGTGAGGCTGTGCTTGCGTTATCTGGCGTAGAACAGCGGATGAAGACTCTTGTCTTAGCCTATAAGATTGTCTAGTGTTTGCTGCTGAGTTTCCTCTATTTTTTTGCTGAATAACACCCAGTATGTTTGATGCTCACCTGCGGTATGTGATGGGTCATTTACTCTTAGTCTAATTAATTCTAGCCATCTATCAAAGCATGCTAGTATGCGGTCGAGTGGTATGCGCATTTCATTCCATTTAAACCACAGAAGGCCGTCGGGTTTTAGTATGCGGTGAAACTCCTTTTGCGCTTGATACACATGGCGTATTAATCCTATCCTTGTTTTGTATTTATCCCAGCCGTAGTATGTGAATGCAAATGGTTGGTGTTCCTGCTTCCATTTTTTAATTTCACTTGGATAGATTGGATTTGGTTCGTCGCCGCCGCCCCAGTTGTGTGGTGGGTCGTAAAGAATTGTATCGAAACTCGAGGACAGAAAGGGGGTATTTGTATTATCACAGAATATAGTGGGTTTGTTCTTTAGTTTTTTCTCGAGGTCTATGTATATGATGTGGTCTATGTTTTTGATTTGCCACATTGTTCTGTTGCCTGCTGTTGCATCAAGAATCACTTTATTTCAACACCTAGACGTTGCGCTAGCATTTTAACAATATCTTCATCTAATATTTTTATTTCAAATTGAGCTTTACATCTAGGGCATTCAACTGTTGGTATTTTCATTCTTCACCACCATGTTTGCGCATAAATTCTTCGTATTGCTCTTGTGAATCTTGCGGGTATTTGTCTTCCTCTGTGTATTCTGCTTTAAGCGTTTTATACCTGTCCCAGAATTGTCTTGCCCATCCTAATTGCGCTAGGCGTTCTTTCCATTTGTTGAATGGGACTTTTTGCCAGCCTCCGTATCCTATGTTGAAAAACATCCATTCTGCGTATTCTTCAGGTGTCATGTCTGCGGTTAGAGTGCGAATTAGTTGTCCATTGCCGCAATCTGGACACTTAGCCTGACTTTTGTGGAATCCTTTTTTGGTTGATATTAGAAATTTGTGCAGTGGGCCTTGCCATAGGCAGTATGCGCACATTACTTTTTGTGTGTAATTTGGGCCTGTTTCAGTTTTAGCCTTTTGCATTTCGCTTGGTTCTAAGAGGCCTATGGGGCCTAGTCGGGTTTGTTGTTTGTCTTCATCAGCCCTTTGTTCTCTTAGGTATTTTCTATGTTCTTTGCTCATGTTGATTCATCCATTTTGCAGCCAGCGCTAACAGTTGAGGGAGAAAGGTAGAGGTAAAGCCCTCATAAGTCCGGCCAGAGACCCTGTTGGCGCTGGTTTCTGCATGTTACTCTTCTTCTTCCATTATGGTTTTTACGGATTCCCAGCCCCAGAGGCCGGGTAATCCTTGTATTCCGTATCTGCGTTCTGCGCCCCATGGGAATGGTACTGTCACGCCTTTTATTCCGTGTTCTGCTAAGTCTGTTTGTATTTCCACGCCGCTCCATAGGGCATCCACTTGTTTGTCGCCGATTATTCCAAGCTCATCTTTAAGATATTCTCTGAATACTTCTTTGCTTGTTTGCTTTTCTATTGGTATATCCAGCCTTCCTAGCCATTCTTCTATTTCTTCATCTGTTGTTTCGTCTTTCGCCAAGTAATATGAACGCTCCTTTTTTGCCATCTGGCAATGTTTCATATTGCACCCATGAGTTAAGGTCTTCAATGGTTGCTTCTGCTTCACGTGGGCTTGATATCAATAGTGCTAGTTTTGGTTTACCTGTTCCTTTGCTTGTTACTCTTAGTGTAAAGCGTCCTCGTATTACGCCCCATTTGAAGAAGTTCCAGCATATTCCTTTTGTTGATGCAATTATCTCTGCTGCTTTTTGTAGTGTTACTCTTGCGAAGCAGTATGCTATGTAGTTCCTTCTAGGTTTTGTTTCTAGCACGTATATTGTTGGCAGGTCATAGATTAGTTGCACGATTTTAAGTGATTCTTCCACAAAGTTTAATGTCTTACCGTCAAAGTCCCATAGTAGTATATGGTTACCATCTGCTAGTGAGCTGTTAACGCCTATTACGTCAACAATCCTTGCTAGTGTTATTGTTAGTTTCCATTTGCCGAACCTCAGTTTAAATATCATTTAGCTTCACTATCCCACGGTTGAGCCTCTGGGTAGAATACTACTATTGTCACGTACACGCTGTATTCTGTATTTGGTTTATACATGACGTATGCATGACTGTGTATGATTATATCTTTTGTCAACGCTTTGCCTTTTGCCCAATTGTTGAAGGCGTCCTGTGTTTGGTTCCATGGGCCTGTGAATACTTTGCATTTCATTTATTCACCCCCTTTGGCTTCTTTTTCTAGGCGTTCTGAGTGTAGGATTACTACTCGTTGGAGTTCATAATCTAGGCCTACTTCCCATAGTATGCGTAGTAGTGTTTGGTCTTTTATCATGCGTATGGCGGTTATGATTTCTGTGCGTGGTGTTATGGCTATGTAGCTGCGTATGTCTCGTATCCGCCCCTTATGCCACATGCCTCTTATGTCTTTTGCTTCTTTTAGGTATGTTTCAAGTGCGCTCATTTATTTCTGCTCCTTTTTGCCATCTTCATATCCGTGTTTGTACCCATGAATGAAGATTAAATAATACATCCTTTTCATATATTCTGCGTGTTCTTCAGCCAATTGTTCTTCTTTCTTTACCATTTTTGGTTTGCTCCTTTTCAAGTGCGCTCATTTTGTACACCTTTATACATTGCAACTATTAGTTGCAGATAATAATGAAAGTATTTCTTTGCTAATTCAATCATGGCATCAATATCCTTTTTTTGGTATCCTAGAAATGCTAAATCATTTCTTAGCTCTTCTTCCCATGTTACCATTTTTGGTTTGCTCCTTATTCATAATAGCTCTTTCTACCAGTATTGTTTTTGCAACTATCACATCTGAGTGGATAATCTGTGCATCTATCAATATATATACATTCTACCATTTTTGGTTTGCTCCGCATAGGTTCATTATTTTTTTTGCTTGTTCCATTGGTGCAACCCGTTTTGGGCTGTTTGTTTTGATGAAGCACCATTCTGGTGCTGATAGTATTAGTCTTTCTACTGTTGTTGGGCTTATTTTGTAGTCTTCGCATATTGTTTGTATTGTTGGTTCTCCGTGGCTTATTAATTCTACGAGTATGCAGTAGGCGTTGTTTTCAAAGCTGCGCCCTGATTCAAAGCCGTATGATTGTACCACATAGCGCTCTAGTTGCATGGGCTTGAGTAGTTTGATTAGTAGGTGATAGTCTTCGTATGTTACGTCTGTGCGGTCGTCTAAGGCTGCGCATGCTTGAAGTAGTTTTGGTATGTGTTCTAGGCATCGGGCGTATGACCATTGTGTTAACCCTTGCGCCACTAATTGATACCATAGTTTACCTTTATGCTTAGGTTTGCTCACCCTATCTAGTGGCAATCCCCATTCAAATTTTGGTTTTGGTATGTAGTCTTTTGGTACTGTTGGCCTTACCATGTGGTAGTAGCGCAGAACTTTATCTCGCACCACTGCTATCCAGTCTTCCTCTTGCACCATTGCGCTCATTAAGACGGGTTGTATATTGAGCGCGGCTGCGC
>Ga0315310_10001884_pt1 | contig 13232 bp, 11 predicted proteins | sample TDP5_MG_FD_203630 | JGI IMG/M metagenome (GOLD analysis project Ga0315310, IMG submission 203630) | Freshwater sediment microbial communities from Lake Towuti, South Sulawesi, Indonesia - TDP5 | ecosystem: Environmental > Aquatic > Freshwater > Lake > Sediment | place: Indonesia: South Sulawesi... | reverse complement strand
GAACATCCTTTATTCGACCAAGATTCAGATGATCAAAAAGCACCTCTAGACGTTCGAAATCCACAGCAACCCCTAAACAAACCTTACACAAGTATCATAAAAAGAATTTTGAACCAAGCATGCGCGCCGAAAACGCTTTGAAAGAATATATTAAGCTCCTAGAAGGTTCAGATTGTGAAAAGGGAGGTGGCATAACCGAAGGTTCTGACTGGTGGACCGGGCGGAATATGCATGAAAATTCATTCCATTTCGGTTTGTTTATTGACTTGCTTTGAGCGCTAGCACCGGTAAACTTTTATTAATCCTTAATATGAAACATTGTCCATTGGTATTCTATTATGGCTACTTACTTGGATGAGGCTTTCAATTGGCTCGTCGTATTACTGGGCACCATCACGGCGACCCTGTGCAGTTTCCAGAGATCATTCCCTTTTACCGGCAAGAAGTGGGATTAACCCTTGTTGTCAGAGTACTGGTCTTTCCGATCTTGGTTTTGGTTATTCTATGGCTCGCTGGCTCTCTCGCCAGAAAAATGGGGTCCCAAGTGGCTTTAAAGTCCCTTTCCTGGATATATGCGTCCATCATTCTTGCGGGAGATGCCGTCTTGCTGCTTTTGGGAAACGTCCCAGTCATCCAAGAAGTTTTCACGCGTGGACAGCTTGGTATATTACAAGCAATGTTGTTCCTAGAACTAATTATTCCTATCCCTTTCTGCCTCTTCGTAATTCGCCCCAGAATGAGAGAAGTTTACAAGGATTCAAGGTTTCTCTACAGCCTTCCGAAACAGGCGCTTCTCTACATCGTAGCCGTTGCGTTGTATCTTCTTGCGATAGGAGTCGTGGAAGCAATCTTAGGTGTGGGCCCCTTTTTAGAATGAAGATACGCGCACAAGACAAACAAATCCATCTGGAACAAAAATTGTGGTGGACCGGGCGGTATCTACACCTAATTAGGTGCGAGTCCAAAATACCATAGGGAAAACTTCAAGTGGTGCAGGAGATAGAAGTAGACTGCACGTAGGCGAGGCTGACGGAGTCCCAGCTTGTCGAGCGCTGAAAATGTTGTTCGGAGTAACCAAGCCGTGAGAGCCCATTTGATGTCGAAAGATTTTTGAAGCGGTTCATGAGAATGCGAAATTCCAAAGCATAAGATTTACCTAGACTACAGCAAATTGCCTGAGTCGTTCATCATCCCTTGGCAGCCTTCCTGCGCGCGCTAGATTGCCTAGATTTTGCCCTGTCTTTCGGTCTCACGGGATGCTCTAGTTTGATAAGCTTGACTTTATTCTTGTGTTAGCTCCGGCTGATCTACATCCCCCGCCATTGAACTTAGTTTGTCGTTTATTCGCCCACAAACCAAACCAACGTTCAATTCTTTATAAAACTCTGCTATGAACTCTTCGCAATGTCTCTCTTCTTGCTTGGTAGAAATTCTCAGAATCTTTCAAGTCTAGGCTAATACTCGCCGGGACTAGTTTCTTTCAATCACAATAATTCTTCGTAAACTTTAATCGTATCTTTCACCATTCTTTCAATTGAAAACTTCTGTTCTGCCATTATCCTATTAATGTTGGATTTGTTTTTCATGAAATTGTTTGTTGTTGTCTGTGAAAAATCTAGCACCGCATCAGCTATGGCTATTGGATTATTTGGCTCTACATAATAACCTATTAGCCCTTGCCTTTCTAAATCTGGGATTCCGCCGACTTTTGTTGCAATGAAGGGTTTCTGAAAGGCTATTGCTTCCAGTAATACGAATGGTTGAACTTCTCCTGAAATTGAAGGCAAAACAAAGATATCAGAAGATTGATAGGCCTCGATTAATTTTTTCTGAGACACATGTCCTAGAAACGATACAATTGAATCTATTTCAAGGGCTTTACTCAGTTTTTCCAATTTATTTCTCTCGGGGCCGTCGCCAATGATAACTAATCTGCAGTTCAATTGATTAGAGACCAATTTTATCGCCTCCAATAATACATGAACGCCTTTCCTTTCCACTAACCTCCCTACAAACAATAGAACATTGCTTTTGCCACTTCGTTTCGATGTGGTAAATGTATTTGTACTAAATTCGTCGAAGTCAATCCCGTTTGGTATACATCTAATTTTTGAAAGTGGTACATTATCGACTAATACCTTCTTTCGAAGCGCTTCTGATAGAACTATTATCCTATCACACATGTTCAGTACATATCTAGAGAAGGAAAGGTCATATATGCTTCTTATTAGGCTGGGAAATATTTGGCGATAGTTTACTTTAGAAGTGTGAATCGTTAACACTAAAGGTTTTTTTTGGATCCTTCTCACACATGCTGAAGTAAGAGACCCAAAGTAATAATGATCATGGCAATGAATTATGTCAAAGCCATTCTGAAATAGTTTAAAGAGCAAGCCGGGCGTTATCGGATTATTCATCAAGTCTGCAAACGTGTGAAGACGCTGAATCATGATTTTTTCATTCTGTGATTCTGATTGAGCAAACCACTTTCTTCCCGAATAAGTAAATAGATCCGATGTAATTACACTTACTTCGAAACCAGCTTCGGATAAGCCTTTTGACAGATTATAGACATGTTTTTCTATCCCTCCAAATAGGGCTGTTGGATAGAAGAAATTACACAGCATACAAATGTGCATGGAAACTCCTCATTTATTGAGCAATGCTGTCGTACAACTTTAGATACAAAGGTAGAACATTCTTTTTAAGAAACTTTGAGGGTAGAGCGGCGGAATTCTCTTTAAGCGCTCTTGAAATTGCTTCATAAAGCGATATATGATCTCCTGGTTTTGCAATATGTCCAGATGAAAGCGCCTCTGATACACCGCCTATCTCTGTTGAAACAGCTGGAGTTCCTGAACTGAGCGCTTCTAAAATGCTCAATGGTATAGCCATGGTGTCTTTGATGGTTCGTGCAGGATAGACAAAAAGATCGACGCATGACAGAATTTCTAAAGAATCTACAACACCAACATATTCAATTTTGCTCTCTAGATTCAGTCTTCTTATCATTTTCTTAGCTCTCATTGAGGCTTTTGGATCTTCACCACTATCGGCTATGATCAGTTGAGAATTCGAATACTCCTGCAACAGAATGCTATAGGCATTTAACAGTACATCTACCCCTTTATTGATGCTAGGAATTCCCATGAAAAGCAATCTTACACTTTCATTTCTTCTTACCCGAGTGCTTTTCTTACCTAGTTCATCGACGAAAGGAGGAATTACTACAATGTCTACATCTAGTAGTCTCTTCATAGACCGTCTTTGATATTCTGTCAGAACAACGACTTTGTCGACTACATGCTCAAACAACCTGAGCGAGAGACTTCTCTTTTCAAAGAAAATAGCATCAAGATCTCCTCCCATGAAAGCATATATGAAACGAGCGTTACCAAGAAATCTTGTCCAAAAGGTTTTCTTAAACACACCTGAAGATACCTGATATTGATAGATAACATTTTTGCTTTTTAATGGTAATAAGGCAAGATCTTGGATTCGAGCATTTTTAACACCTTCAATCTGAGTCTTGCAGACCTCAGAATACAAATAGACTTCTCTTTTCAATATGGACAAGCTTTTGGCTAACTCTGTTACTAGTTTACGCTCTCCTGTAACAGGCGGCACTTCAATCTTATCAAGGATGAATACATTAATCATTGTTGTCCCCAAAAGCTATTCTTCAATTTCTCCATTGACTTTGTACACGCTGACCTCCCCATTTCCAAAAACTTCTGTAAAGAATGGATCAGAAAACTTGTTTAGTTGATTCTCTGAAAACTGTGTTGCCCCACTTCCATCCTTGAAAACAAACATTGTCTCGTAGAAATCCGACACAAAGATGTAATCATAGCTTCTTACAATGCTGTAATTCCATGCTTCTTCAGTTGAATCAAAAGCATAGACCGCCGACTCTATTTTAGGCACAACTTTCCCACGTGGAACAAATATGTAAATTAAAGGTTCCACTCTTCCATCAATAGCAATTCTAGAACCATCTGGAATCTGCATCGCCAAGAATTCAGCGCCTTCTACTTCGGAGGATGAATGGTTAAACCAAAGACCGCCAATTACATAATTATTCGAATCCATTATTGGAAAATCTGCGATCATACCAAATAAGAACGAGACGGCGAGAATCTTGAGCAAAATCTTTGAACGTGGCAGTGTTGATATTCCTAACGTGTGATATCCAAAGAATTGATGAAAAACTCTTAGGAAAAGATAACCTCCAGGCATAATTGCTGAAAGCGCATTTACAAACACACCAACAGAGGATATGGAGCCTAGTTGATTTTCTATTGGTGTTTTCTCTCTGAAATATCGCAAAACATCGATTATCAAATATGCAATGAGCGATACGCTTAAGACCTTAGGCATAAAATACAGAGCCCACCACCAAATCGGTTTGGGCCATGGTGTTTCCAGCATCGATTCAATAGATCTTGATAGAGAGATTTCAGCAAGTTTCTCTGATAAGAATCCTTGATAGAACCCCCAATATGAGAAGAAAATTATGCCTGATAGAAGAAAAATTGTCACAAGATTTTTGGAAATGTGATGGTGGAAAAATTCTTCACTGATAACAAGAGCCGCCAATATCGCCAATACCACTGCAGATGTAAGATGATGAGTCAAAGTCAATAAAGCATACAGGCCCACAACAAGCATCAATTCGATTTTAGAAACCTGTAAATCTCTTCCTAAGAGGATATGAATCACTAAGACTCCTATGGGAATTGCTATTGTTTCGGCCCGTAATGTCGATTCGAACAAAATATTTGCTGTCATAACCAGAAAGAGTGCTAGAATAGTTATTTCGGGGGGCAAATGCTTTCGAAAGAATATGTAAAATGTAGAATAGGTTAGTGTCCAAGCAAGAACGGGAATGATAAAGACTGTTGTGAGGTACGTTCCGAAAACACCACCTAAGAGTAATATTAGAAACTGTAAGACGGGCATTCCTGAATGATAATAACCACCCTTTAAGTTGAATCCATTACTGACAATTGAATGAACTGAGCCTAGTTCCCACCAAGGACCGGAACCTGGATAAAGAGTATGAAAAGCCACAAGCAATCTAATTCCCAATCCACAAACATATAGCAAAAAAACCGAAGTGAGATAGTTTCTCTTTTGCACCTTAAATGCGTAGTAGAGTGTAATGGCTAGAAGAGCCCAAAAGCCAGGATGAGTTTCAACGATCACTCCGCTGAGACCGCTATCAAATGATAATGAGGCGAAGAAGATGACTCCTACATACACATTCATTAATAAGAGGACCGACGGGATGACCGAGAGGAACCCTCTTGAACCAGTGAAGTTCTTGACATTGTAAATTACTTTGGTCAAGAGATCACCTCTTCGTATACTCTTTCAAGATGTTTCACTGATGAATCCCAAGAGAATTCTTTCACGCTTTCTGGACAATTCTCATGCAATATATCCCAGTTTTTTATTGCTTTTACAATACCTTCCGAAATTAGTCTCGGCTCCGGTTGGACCACATATCCATTAAAATCATTGATCACCAGATTGTGAGCAATAGCATTGAGATCGAAATTGGTCGTTACGACAGGACAGCCTGCTGCTAGAGTTTCCTTTGCTGCGATTCCATCTCCTTCCAACTCGCTTGGGAAACACGCGATCATGGAAGACTTAACGTGCCGAATTAACTCTTCTGTAGGCAAGTTAACATAAACTCGGACATTTTTCATTTTCGTAGCTTTCTGTTCAATCAGAGGTGCCAGCGGACCATCTCCAATAATACACAAATGGAGCCATGGAATAATCTTGCGTGCTTCCATGAACGATTGTATTAACAAATCATGTGCGTGCTTGTGCGGCGTCAATCTGCCAACAAACACAACTTTACCTATATCTTTTTCGTGATTACCAAAAAATTCATTGCTGACACCATTTGAGACAACCTCTATTTTTTCTCTAGGGATGTTCAAGATCGTGTTCAAACGACTGGCCGTAAATTCTGATACAGAAATGTGTTTTCTCCAGTCAAGCTTAGCCACAAATCGTTCAATCCATTCTGTGGTTAATCCAAATCTGTCATGTCTTGACCACTCCTCGCTCCATACTTCATGCCACGTGATCACTGCCTTTCGTCTCGAAGAAAGCTTTGCAAGGGGAATGTGTATAAGGGGGAAATTGTTGAAATCATAAACGTCAAATTCTTCTCTGCGAAGCTCCACAGCACTAGCGAACCCAAATCTAACACAGCTAAAAATAGGACGCGTCCCCACAATACAGATTCTGTGGCCGGAAGTGCAAAACCTGTGGATGTGTACGCCATTGAGTAACTCATATACTGGAAGTCTAAGACTATCGCTTTTCGATATGTCACCATTGATCGTGAATACGTGCACTTCGTGATGTTTGGCAAGCTGCTTAGAAACTTCTAACCAACGAGTCTCAGAACCTCCCACGAATGGGTGAAATCGTTCAGTAATAATGGCTATTCTCAATTGAGGTCACTTTAAAAGGAGTACGTGTCTAGCTGATTATTCAAGTTATGAAGCGGGCGCTCTGGATACAAAAATAAATATGTTGGCATACGCATGCATTATGCTCTAGTTTTCGAACCATTTTATGGATAGACGCTCCCAAGCAAGTCTCAGAATTGTGCCGAGTATCTTCATCCCATCCTTCATCGGATTTAGCTTTGACTTCCCTATTCTTCGTCTATAAACGACTGGCACCTCCTCGATTCTCGCACCTTTAAACTTAGCCTTAGCCAGCATTTCGGTAGCAAACGGCATACCTCCGCTTGCTAGACTCATCTTCTCCACACACACAGATTTAAAAGCCCTAATGCCGCACTGAGTGTCGTACACACCAACATCTAGAGCTTGTCTAGCAATCCATGAAAGTAGTCTATTCCCAAATGTGTTTAAAAAAGGCATGGAGCCCTTCTGTAATCCTTTAAACCTGTTTCCCACAACCATATCCGCCCTGTTTTCCAGAATTGGTTCTAGCAATCTAGGTATGTCCTTAGGATCATAAGTCATGTCTGCATCCATCATGACAATGACACTAGCATCTAGGCGTTCGTAGGCGTAATCGAAGCCAGTCAACAGAGCGTCACCGTATCCCTTGTTGCGCTGAAGGATCACCATCGCCCCTTTCTCTCGAGCAATTTTTGCTGTGTTATCTGATGAATTGCCATCCACAACTAATGTCATATATTCATATCCATTCAATGCTGAAGAAATCTGGTCTAAAGTTTCGCCTATGCTCATTTCTTCATTGAGAGTTGGAATAACGACATCTATACAAATATTTCTATCTTCATATGTAAGATCTTCAATACTTCCTTGACTTTGCACCTCCGTAACGAGGTCTGTAAGGGAGTTACTACTGTTTCTGAGCATTTACTTTTCGGTTGCTCCATTCCTTTGACCAGCTAGCATGCCATTTCATATGTGTATTATGAAGTGTTAAAGCAGGTTTTCAAAATATATTCGAAAATTATGTCGTTGGCTATCTTAGAAAAACCAAAAAAGAAAACCCTTAACAATTTCTTTAAAACCTATATTGCTAGCTATGCACATGTAAATTCTTCAATCATTCCTTGACTTTGCTCTTCCATAATGACAAACTCTTGAAATCTAAGCCGAACCAGCTCATGGATATGCTGCCTGTTATAGCAATGAAACCTGTGCTGAAAAGATGCTTTAAGAGACCTATAGGAAAAACGGTTTCTAGAGAAAAACCAAGTCCAATGAACACCACAGACCAAAAGGCTTCATAGGAACCAATGCGACCTGGTGGAGATGGAAGAAGGGAAGAGAGATTGAAGAGCATTGAGCCCAACAACGCGACTAAAGGTGAAATATTAATAGCGAACATTTGAAACATTGCATATAAATGCATAGCGTAAGCAAGCCATATAGAAAATGTTTGGATGAGTAGTACTGGAACTAATGTTAAGCTATAGCGAAGTCCTTTTGCACCATTGATTATTTCCTCTAACCAGGTATCAAATTTTCCTTTCCAACTCTGCGGCATTGGGATCTTAAAGATGGTTTTGTTCGCTAAGCTCACTAACGCTTCCTCCTTCCTTGTCCCCACGATCAAGACGAGAAGGGCTGATAGGGTGAGCGTTCCCACAACTCTTAGGCTGTCGACTGCCCACTCAGGAAGGGCAGAATGATCAGGCAATAAGAATAGGGCACTGGTCGCTAGTGCAACCATAATTAGTAAATCAAGTATACGCTCGACGATAATGGAAGAAAAAGCCTCAAAGAAGCCTACGTTCTCCCGCTTCTTCATTAGAAAAGACCTTAGGACCTCCCCAGCGTGAATTGGGAAGAGGTTATCTGTAAGGGCGCCTACGGCTGTTGCACCTAAGGTGCTAGAATACCTTACCATGTTCTTTGTAGGCAAGAGTAATAACCTCCACCGCCAAGATCTAATTAGAAAGGGAAAGGGTAAAAGAAAAATGGCTAAAACCAGCCAATCTACGGAGGCTTTTTGCATAAAGCTAACAATCTCAACAAAGCCTACATATGAAAGCATTAAAGCTAGTAAAACGAAGCCAATGATCAGGGAAAATATTTTACCTATTATATCATTGCACCTTCTATTTCTGATGGAAGCCCTTCAGGGGTATCTCTTTATCTTTCCTTGCTGGGATGCATGTACATCCACCCATTTTTGCATGCATGCATGGTTGTTCCATTCCTTTGACCATTCTTACTAATCCCGAATATGAAGAAAAAAAATACGAATCTCCAATATGGATCATAAATGTATGATCCTAGCTAGCTTTGCTTATTAGAAGAAAACTTCCAATCTATGCATGCTATGCTCTCGTCGATTACCGGCTATACTTTTATGTTATCTCCTCTTGATCTGTTTGTGCGCCGACGAATGATTCATTGTGCTGGTTGGCTATCTATGTTTGGGGAATAGCGCGCGCGCTCCCCGCAGATCTGGGATCTGAGCTGCTCAGAGGCTCGTCCAAGAGTAAGAGTCGAGGCCAGTGCATAAGGGCGGAGATAATGACTATCTTCTGCTTCATTCCCTCCGAGTAGCTGCTTATCAAGTCGCCTTCTCTTCCCTCCAGCTCTAACGCATGAAGGTACTCCTCAATCCTTTCCTTCTTCTTCGGGGGTTCATGCCGTTAATGTCTCCGGTGAGGTCGAGGAACTCTAGGCCAGTGAGGAACTCGTAGATCCTCGGTGACTCAGGAACATACCCAATCATCCGTTTCACCTCAACAGGATGCACCTCGACATTCACCCCAAAAACGTCCACAAAACCTGAATCAGGCTTAACCAAGCCCAGAACCATTTTGAGGGTATTGGACTTTCCGGAACCATTAGGTCCTAAGAGACCAAAGACCTCCCCAGGACTGACCTTCAAGTTGAGGTAGTCGACAGCTACTATGTTAGCGTATCGTTTGGCAACACCAGTTAGTTTCAGAGCTGGTTCAGAACTTCGTGCCACATATGAGGCCTTCAAGGTATCCTTTCTCCATCGTATTCATGGTTAAAAAACGAGATATAAAGAATATCTGCAGATGAATCCGTCAATTGAGAGGAATCTGAAAACTGACCTATATTGTGCTCTCTGAATGTTTCTGATAAGCACAGTTGTCGGAATCTACAAACGGAAGTTAACGCAGACGTTCTTCTTAAACCACTTCTCTGCAACACTCAGGTAGAAAAGCCTAAGCCGAGAATCACCAGAACGGACAGCTGGTATGGACTCGTAGGCGGGTTTGATAGTTCATACATTTTATTTCATCTAAACATAAGAAAATATATGATATCCAAATCTTCAGTTAGTAAGGCGAAGGACAATTATGAACCGTGGATCACGGACTTGCATCATGCTCATCCTCGTAACCTTAGGCTCCCTCCTCTTCGTTCCTACAAGAGTTAACCCCTCCTATGCGGAGACATCCACAAAATCCATGCACTTCTATCTGCACTATACCAGTGCAGCTTCTGTTGGAGGAGTTTCAACAAACTATCTTATGAATACGAATAGAGCCTTTCAAAACGTGAAGAATAGTGACGTGAAGAAGATTGGGCAACCCAAGATACAGGTTGATTGGTATCTCTACCCCAGCTTCGCCGGTCCAGTGACCTTCACTGGCTCTTGGCAAGTAATAATCTTCGTGAACGCCTCAGCACTTCACCCAGCAAACTGGAATCTGGAATTCTGGGAGAAGACTCCTCAAGGAACGATTACGTGGGACTCTGGAGCTCTCTCGCCAATCGTGCAAGGAGGCCCATCTGGAAATCCGGGAAGCGTTGATGTTCCAGTTTTTGGTTATACATTAACCTCTGACCTTACACATACGTTCAACCCTGGAAATACTCTCGAGCTAGAAGTCACTGTAAACACAGGAAGCACGGTAGAGGCTAGAGTCTGGTATGACTCGGTTCTATACCCGAGTCAGGCAATCTTCCCGTCGACAGATTTCGCGAAACCAGTGTCGATAAGAACGCTTGACGCCAACTTAACCGCTAAAGAGGTATTCTTCACCTTCTGGAACGAACAACAAAGAAAAGTTGTCATATCGGCGGACGTAACCGATCCGTTTGGAGGCTACGACATATCAAGGGTTACAGCAACAATAACGGATTCTGCCAACAGAACCGTGCTGGTAGACCAGCCGATGAACAGAATCTCAGGAGACCCGTTCTCCTTCACTAGCACTTACGAAACAGTTTGGTCTTATCCAGCAGATGCTCTTCAAGGTAAGTACCGCGTTGACGTAGAAGTCATAGATAACAACGGCAAGTACAACTTTGAGAGCTTTGGAAACTTCGGTCCTTATGTAGAATCATCATCTAAGTTCTTCAGCATAGGGATACAATATCCTGTACACTTCATCATTCAAGATAACAGGCATCAGCCTCTAGCTAGCGCTTCGCTAACGGTTCTTTCAGCCGGTTTACCCGTAGCTGCTGGCACAACAGACTCCACAGGCATGCTCACGCTAACATTATTTACCGGAAACTTTGAGGTTCAAGTCAAGTGGTACAACATACTAGTTGCTGATGAGAGAATCAGCTTTACCAATGAATCAACCTATACGATAACCACAGCAGTGTATTATCCTGAGTTTAGATTCGTCTCAAATGCTGGAAATCCTCTCAATGGAGCAATGGTCTTCGTCGCGGCGCCTAACGGCACGAACATTCGTCTTCCATACCTTTCGGATGCTAATGGCGCGATCAGTTTTAGACAGCAACCAGGCGGGGAATACGGTCTTCTCACGTTCTGGCATGGCGTGCTAGTGGCAGACGCGAAAGTCAACGTAACAGCTGATGGACCATACACGATTAGGACTCAGGTATTTAGGCTCACAGTGAATGTTACAGACAATTCTGAAGCACCTTTAGAGAATACACAGATAGTGGTCTCTTCATCGACAGGAAGAGTGCTTGACTTCGGCATTACAGGAAAGTTAGGTCAGGTGAGCTTCAATCTACCAGCAGATGACTACAAAGTAACCACATACTTCTTTGGAAGTTACTGGTTGAACTTCATCTCAAACACAACTACTCTTACTGTTCCAGTTAGAGCAGATAGGCTCATTGCAGTAAGTTTAAGCAACATTCCACCACCGGTTTATACAACAATAGGCTTCTGGTTGATCGTCATCCCCCTAGTAATAGTCATACTCTTAGCTGTCATACTTCTGAGAAGAAGGAAAAGAGCACGGTAACGCGAAGAGAGTAACCTGTAATTGTACTTGAAGGCAGAAACGCTGTCAGATTGGTGAAAGAAGTACCAAAAGAACGCCACAATCATGATAAAAGCACTAGAAAAGGGCTCCGGATTTTTTCATATCATTAATTGAGGTTTACAGAACAAGAAGAACCTCAAATTTGTCTCGGAAAGTGCTGGATATATTCTCGACTTTAGTTCCATGCATGCTATGCATGCTTAATATTTATTGAGGGTTGAACATCGCCTCACATTGTCTATAATGGGGTGATCGCGGATGAATCTTGCTGTTATGCTCTTGTTTTAACTCGTTGGGGTTGCTAGTGATGCAGGAGAGAAACACAGGTAACGAACAGAATAACAAAAGCCTATGTGGCCGACATAGCTGAAAGGAATACATGGATTAAGATCGTATATCTGACGTATAGCCTTTCAATCCTTCTGTTTTTTCTTTGGTAAGCCTAGCAAAACTTGTCAGAACAACTTGAAAAAGAAATCCAACGTATTTCAGTCTCTGAACAGCAAAACATTCCATTTCTTGGTGCAGATTCTTTCGAGAAAGAAGGTGCTTGGTGGACCGGGCGGGATTTGAACCCGCGGCCTCCTGAGTGCAAGTCAGGCGTTCATTCCAAGCTGAACTACCGGCCCCAGTTTAATAAAAATAAAGAGTGAATTAAAGGTTTCACTTCCAGTGAATTGCTTCCGTTTGCTCCTCTTGTTATGTAACTCTCGGTTCACATGCGAATCTATTCTATATGTAGTAGCGAACCGTGTAAAGTTAAGCAAATAGCCTTTGTGGTGGAATCTGATCAGGCAATATCGGTTGACTTCACAGAACAAGAACTAGAGATTCTCAGGAGATCCAACAATCTTGAAAAGGTGCAGGTGTACTTAACGAGGTTACATATAATGAATTAGCTCCTTTAGATCGGTGATCTGCGCTCTTCCATTTCATCGTAAAAATAAACATATGAGAAAAAGTGAAAAAGATAAAACCTGAAGTGGGGGAAAACTAAAATAACTATGTAGCTTAAGATATTTGACAGGTGTTAATGATGAAAGAATTGAGAATCACAAGTCCTGCATTTGAGAATAAAGGGTCTATTCCTTCAAAGTACACATGTGACGGTCGCAATGTGAATCCTCCCTTAAGAATCGAAGACATGCCCAAGGAGACACAAAGCCTCGTCCTAATAGTCGATGATCCGGATGCCCCAGCGGGAACATTTGATCATTGGATCGTATGGAACATCCCCCCGACAGAAAGAATAGAAGAGAACAGTGTCCCGGGAACCGAAGGATTAAATGATCTTCGCAAGCATTCATATGGGGGACCCTGTCCGCCTTCAGGCACACACAGATACTTCTTCAAAGTCTACGCTTTGGACACAAAGCTAAGTCTCAATCCAAACTCAAGAAAGAGAGATCTTGAAAAAGCCATGACGGGACACATTCTCGCAAAAGGAGAACTCATAGGACTTTACAGGAGAAGATAATCCGCTTTGCCATGACAATAGCATCATCAGCTA
>Ga0315310_10001882_pt1 | contig 13243 bp, 16 predicted proteins | sample TDP5_MG_FD_203630 | JGI IMG/M metagenome (GOLD analysis project Ga0315310, IMG submission 203630) | Freshwater sediment microbial communities from Lake Towuti, South Sulawesi, Indonesia - TDP5 | ecosystem: Environmental > Aquatic > Freshwater > Lake > Sediment | place: Indonesia: South Sulawesi... | reverse complement strand
TATAATAATTCACGGCGAAGGAGTCTTAGGTGAACTGCGAAACCAATGCATAGGGCAAGCCAAAGGAACCTATGCAATTATCTTCATAGACAGCGATGTTATAGTCAAACCAAACACGCTGAGACGCCTAGTCAAACACATTGAGACGCCAAACGTTGGAATGAGCATGATACCCTACCCCCCACCAGGCTGGCCTAGAGGACCATCAGAGGAAATGTTTGCATTAAGTTCACCTCAACGGGTACATGAAACACTTGAGGTCGGAATGGGCTGTACAGCAATTAAGATGTCAATTCTAACAAAGACCGGCTTGTTTCCAGTATTACATCGAAATGAAGACGGGGCATTCAGCCACAAGGTGCATATGGCAGGCTACAAAATAATCTGCGACCCAACGGATCCTGTGTATCACCTTCATACTGGATACTGGAATTATTACTGGTTTTACTGGCATTTTATGGGTCGAGCAAGATGGGAGTTAATTAAAGTGACACATAGTCCAAGACTTATATTCAGGATGATTTACTATACTGGCTACATTGCAACTATTCCATTAATCCTGATAACCTACGTACCATTCGTTGCCATGACTGTAGTCACATTTACCTATCATTTCTTTAGATATCGTGGAGCCTACGGTCGCCTAATAGGCCCCTTATTCTCTTTAACAGCTGGTGTCTGGACTACAATCTGCACATGGAAAGAAGCCTTCCTAGATCTTATTGGCAGGGGAGGCATAAAGAGAGAGGAAGAAATAGAGAGAAGACTAAAACGTGAGTTCGCTGTTGAATTGAAAAAATGACCTTGGAGAAGAGAAATATTTGAGGAGACCCTTCAGGCAATTCCTAGCTACATTTACTTTTGGAATTGCGAATAAGTTGATCGGAGTTTTTACAACTATAATCTTAGCCAGATTACTGATGCCTGAGGGGTATGGTCTTTATGCGATTGCGTTTTCCGTGGTTTTCCTTGTTAACAACTTTGCAGATATAGGAATTTTCAACGCTGTTTCTAAGTACGCCGCAGAAACAGAAAATGATGCGGACATAGTTTGGACGGGTTTCGTCATTGACGGAGCCGTTACGGCATCTGTATTCATTCTTCTACTAATTTTAGCCGGCCCACTTGCTGATTGGATGAACAAACCGGTCGCGAACTTAATTATAATATGTTCTCTTTACCTTGTCCCCTGTTTTTTTGATATTTTTAGTGCTCGGCTTTTAGCGAGAAGAAGAATAGAGCTTCTTTCAACAGTAAGCCTAACTTACACCGTTCTATCTGGAATATTATCAATTGGTTTAGTCTTACTGCATTACGGTGTAGTTGGCGCCATAGTAGGATACATCATAGCGAGAAGTTTTCTTACATTAATGATTCTGAAGTTCGGCTGGATTAAGGGTAGAATCCACTGGAACTTGGGAAAGAAATTACTTCGCTTCGGTTTATTCTCATATGTCTCAATGCTTTCAATTACTTTCATCGGTTATTTTGATAGAATAACTTTAGGTTTCTTTGTTCCTAGCGAAGCTGTGGGATTTTACGCTGTAGCACAAGGCTTCGCTGATCTGATTGTATACATCCCTACCGCCTTTACCACAGTAGCTTTCCCAATTATTTCCAGAGCACAGGCAGAAAATGATGACGAGAAAATTAAAAAAATATATGAGGCGGGTGTTTACGGCTGCGGAATATATGCCATATTAATCACCATAGCTTCTTTGGTTTTGGCTTGGCCGATAATTAGATGGGTTTTTGGATTAAGATACTTGTCGGCTATTCCAATTTTTCAAGTCTGCATTTTCGCAAGTGCTGCAGGTTGCCTTTTCACTGTTTTTTCTATAGTTCTCGTCGCTATGGATCGCCCTGATTTGGGTGCTAAGATAAATGTTGTATTAGCTGCCATAGCTATTGCGGGCTTTCCAGTATTCGTATGGACTATTGGTGTGATTGGAGCTGCTATAGTGGACGTAATTTTGCAATCTACAGGCTTAATTCTTGGATATATCGCAACTAGGAGAATAACGGGAGTTAAAATTAAGTTTAATTTTGAAGCTGTTTCATCATTCTTCAAGCTTTTAATGAAACAAATCGGATTCAGCTAGGTTCTCTACCGCTTTTTCCCATAAATAGCTACAACTGGGCATAGAAATGGAAAAATTCGGTAGATAACTTTCATAGCCCGATATCTTTTAAAGTACCTAGAGTCAGCCTCAAAATTCATCGGCTTGAATCCATGAGAAATAAATGTGAAAACCATCTGTGGACTTGAAAAGAAACTCCAGTGCCTATCAAAATAGTTTCCAGTATTCTTTACGCACCAGAAAGGTTTTCCCTTTATTATTTCTATCAAAGATGCCACCGAGAAATGGTTAGGAAACGCTACTTTTAATGTCCCATTCTTCTTCAGCACGCGCTTCGCTTCATTTAACGCTAAATAGGGATTTGGAACATGTTCAAGGCTATGATTGAAAATAACCAGATTGAAAGCCTCATTTTTAAGCGGTAAGAATCTGAAGTCAGAAACAACATCTGGCTTTACTTCTGGGTTTATATCGAGGTTAACGTCTCCTTCCCGTTTTAATCCACACCCAACATCTAAAATCATTTAACCAGTCTCTCCATAAGTCTCTCCAAGCTTTCGGCAGTTTTATCCCAACTAAACATCAATGCTCTACGTCTACATTTCTCACCAATTATTTTCGATTTTTCACTAGAGGAAAGTAGCGAATTAACCACCTCCAGCCATTCATCAATGTCACCCCCCATTAGTCCATACCCCTCAGCTATTTCCCTTGCGCCACCACCTTCTTTATGCACAACTACAGGCTTGCCGCAGGCCATAGCTTCTAGAACTGTTAAGCCGAATGCTTCATGAATTGATGGATGCAAATAAACTGAGCACTTTCTATAATATGATAGCAGATCCGTATCGCAGACATCTGTTTTAATTTCCACCTCACTAGCTCGAGGCAGTTGAGTCAGATACTCCGTAGAACCTAAAGAACCTATCAAAAACAATTTTGCATGCAACTGCTTAGCAATTTCTATTGCCAGCAAATGATTTTTTTCGCCAGGGCTGAAACGTGACACGTATAGAAGATATCTCTCGGCCGACATGCCTCCAGGTGTGAAAAAATTATGATTAACCCCTGGATACACCACATGGGTTTCTGGAAAAATTTCTTTCACATTGTTAGCGGTAAACTTGCTGTTTACAACGATTGCATCTAAGCCACTAAAATCCATGTAGCCAGCGTTGCGAACTGGAGCCTGCAGTAAGCGTCTCAAACCGTAAGCATGTAACCGCCTTAAAAAAGCCACCTCATGAACTACCCCGATTAAAGGTGCGTTCTCCTTGAAGACTCTGCTAAACTCCATATCACTTGAGAGCAATACGCAGTCCGTGTCTTTAATTTTCTTAACTTGTTTCGCTAATTTACGCGCCATGATCAACCCTTGATAAGATTTAGGAAGAAGACTTGGCGCACTTACTTTTTCACTAAAAATTTCTACTTCATGACCACGCATAGTTAAGTGACGCGCAACTTCAACGACCCAGCGAGAGCCCCCGCCGAGTAGGTGAAGATTTCTGTGAACTATTCCGATTTTCATGAAGTTTTGCTCCAAAGTTCTTTGAGATACTCTTCTAGCTTTTTGTTATGATTCTCCCATGTGTTCTCCTTAGCTAATTGAATGCCATTTTCACCAATCTTTTTGGCTAATTGGTCATCGTGAAGTAATTGGCTGACTCTGTTAATGAAATCCTGAGTATCATTCTTATCGACCTTGAATCCGTGTACACCATCCTCTGCTAAATCCCATATTCCAGATGGATACGGATGGATTATGGGGCAGCCGTGTGCTAAAGCCTCTAATGCAGGCATACCGAAACTCTCTTCATTTGCGTGGACAAACAGTCTGGCTTTCCAGTAGAGTTGCCCTAACTGCTTTTCAGATACTGGAGAAATTATTTGAACACGATTTGTTAGGTTAAGTTGCTTTATCTTTCTCAAGAATATTGGTATGTGCGGTGTCGGTGTTCCTGCTATAACTAGTTTTGCTTCAGGTATTTGCGCGAAAACTTCCAATAGAAACTCAAGTCTCTTCCCTCTGTGAAGCCTGGTGGCAGCTAAAACGAAGTTTTCACGTTTAATGCCTAAGGGTTTAGGTAAATAAACAGCTGGATGAAGAATTCTTGTTTTCACATCCAATCGGGAATGAATGTCTAGGAGTTGCTTTATCATAAACGATGAGTTGACGATCAGTAAATCCGCATAAGATAAATGCTCCATTTCCATTTTAGCTTCTACTGAACGGAAAAATCTGTGACGGAAATATGAGAAATAGGCTAAGGGATGTGCGTAGCCAAATATATCATGCATGTACGGGACATATTTTATCCCCCGTTTTTTCTTAAGATTGTAACCAATAGGTAATGTTGCAGCATCATGACAGACAGCGACATCAGCATCAACCTTTGGAGAGATGTGCCAAGCAAGCCAGCAGTTAAGCGACTGCTTCAGAAATGGGAATGGAATATTTGGGTAAAGAGTAATCGGTGTGTCTGCGAAAATCTCCCAGAGCTTTCTTTTTCCAACAAAGCTGTAGCACACCGCGTTGTATCCAAGTTTAATTAGCCCCTTTGTTTCCTCAATCGCTACTCTAGGAACACCTCCACGTCGAACAAGAGTAGGTACAAGTACCCCGATCTTCACTTCTCAAGCCTCAAATTTTTAGCCAGTCAATTTACGGATTGTCTTTTCTAGAATATCCATATGATGTTTCCAAGTGAAGTTCGCCTTAGCGTACTTGATCCCATTTTCACCCATTTTATTACGTAAATCATCGTCACTCAAAATCTTCAAAGTCTTCTCAAGATATTCATCCTCATCGTACGGTGTTACAACATATCCAGTGACGCCATCGAGAATAGTTTCACTTGGACCACCATCATTCCACGCGATTACAGGTGTGCCGCATGCCTCAGCCTCAACGGGTCCTAAACCGAAATCCTCCTGAACAGCCGCATAGAGGTATAAATCAGCTTCATTGTAGAGCGCAACAAGATTCTTCTCAGAGATACTGCCTGTGAAAACCACATTTCTCTCAATTTTCAGCTTCTTAACTAACTCCTGCAATTTGCTTGTATAATATGGGACAGGTTTACCTGTTATGACTAGAGTTGCTTGGGGATGCTCCTTCAAAATTTTTGGCATTAATTGAATTAGAAAATCTATCCTCTTTTGAGGAGCATGACGGTTAGTTGAAAGTAAAATCGGGTGGTTCAGATGATATTTCTTAACAACCTGAGAAGCGGCTTCTTCGGGTAGAGGTTGAAAATATTCCTCAGGAGCTGGGTAACAAGGCAAAGCGTCTTTTCTACCATAAATTTTTGCAACCTCATCAGCGATCTTTTTGCTGTTCGTTAGAATTGCGTCCGCGTTCCGTATACTGATCATATCGATGCTTTTCCACCAGTTTATGTTTGGAAATGTTTCCATTAAGGTTGAACGTATATCAGTTGCCCAACCTGTTTCCAAGTCTACCGGGCGGGGGTAAAGTCTCCTCCACGGCGCATGTACATAGCAAATGTAAGGTTTGTTAAATTCGTTTTTTATGCGGTAGCCTAAATATGGTCCTGGTTGATTGTGGCCAATGGTTATGTCGTAGCCTTGAAACTTGCTTATCGGGGTGAAGAAGCTGAGCATACGGTTCAATGTTCTTTTGAGATACGGAGAAGGAATTGTGACTAGAAGAGGCTTTATGTCTAGTTGCATTGAAATTTCTGGAAAACACCTTTTCCTGTCAACTATGGGTGCGTAACAGGTTACTTTATGACCTCTTTTTTGGAGGAGATAGGCCTGCTCAAGTGCTACCCTCTCTGATCCGCCTTTATCATAGAAGTTTGCATGGTTTACAGCGATTTTAGGCATCTCTAAGCCTCTTTGCCAGTTAATTACACAATTATTGGGAGAAACCTTTAATTTATCTCTATGATGCCTATATTCACTTTAAGTGATCAATCATGGCTGAGAAAAAAGAAGTACTAGTTGGAGTAGCTTATGAGTGCGTAAACTGCGGAACAAAGATAACCTTCGAACAGCTAGCCATGGGTCCTGAGATTAAATGTCCTTCCTGTGGTTACCGAGTTTTAAAGAAAGTGAGACCGCCAGTGGTTAAGCACGTGAAGGCAGTTTAAGCGCAGTGGTAGGCTGAGTCTTAGTTAGGAGTTGTTTGATTTTTCCCTCAAGCCTTAATGTTAAAGTTCCTATGATGTACCCTAAAATTGCGCCGAATAAGACATCTGTTGGCCAATGTACACCCAAATAGATTCTGCTGAAACCTACCAGAAAGGCCATAACTAAAAGAGGAATCCTCAATTTATGTATTTTACCGCCGAGTATAGCGAACATGGAGAAAGCTACCTCAGTGTGACCGCTGGGAAAACTTGGCGCAGATGAAAACGCCTCTTCTACAAGAACCCGTGAGCCTACAATAACTGCAGAGGGAGGTTGACGCATAATTAGGTATTTAATTGAAGTAACGGATATCCATCCTATGATTAAGCTGACTAGAATTAACGTTGCCTCCAGTTTTCTTTTCTTAAACCAGAGAACTGCGGATATCATAACCCATAGAAACCAGAAACCAAAGGACGTTATTGCCACCATTAGGATGTCGAGAACAGGATTCGCTAAACCTTGATTTATCAGAATGAAGAGCAACTCATCAAGCCAGAATGCACTAGACATTTAAATGGCAACCTTTAAAGTCGAATAACAATGTCCATTTCCCTCATAAACTTATGCATCAACGTTCTTTCTCGTCTGGAAATACCTGAACCTAAATCCTCTTCAAGTTTCTTCCCCAAATAGCCATTAGCAATAAAAGTGTCAGCCTTACGTGCAATCCTCAAAATATGTTCAAGTCTCCCCGCCTGTAAATACATGGAAACATCATTAATAAACAGAATTGGAGTCGGCTTTCGTGCATATTTAGTCAACAATCGATCTATCGCAGTCCAGTTAAATTTAGCCAATTTTCTAAGCTCCTGAGGAGTCTTAGCAGTAACCCGCGGCGCCTTCACTCTCGCAGGCTTAAGATACCTCACCTTCAAGGTTGACTTGGTAATTTCAGCCAAAGTTCCCCCTATTCTTACGCCTCTAACCCTCATAGTTGGAGGCGCCATATCGATTACAGTAATTTTACGGGAATACCCCACGTCAACGGCTTGGTCAAGGAGGTTGGCAGTTACAACAGTTTTGCCAGCGCCTACATCACCGACTATTAGAACTTTCTTTTTCAGGAACTTCTTTAAGGGGTATGATTTCAGCAAAACGCGTCCTCCGTAAAACTCGCACTACAACAAAACCTAGAATGCTGCCGGGGATACTGCTGATCAGAAAAGCGATGAGAAAAAGTATCCACTGCGCTTCTATGCCCCAAAAAGGTGGAATTGGCGGAAGAAAACCTGCAGCGACTATTAAAGCACTTAGTAGAGCACCAAAAGCTGTACCGATTGGCTCTGTAAGAACAGCATAATCCGTCTTTCTAATGAAATAATAAACACACCCTACCACGAGTGCACCAGGTATTCCGCCAGGAAAAGCGAAAAGCGACCCCGTGTGAATAATGTTTCGTATAACCCCGATGAAAAATGCGATTAGAACTGCATACCAAGGCCCTAGAAATATTCCGGCAATAGCATTAATCATATGCTGAAACGGAAAAAGCCTTGTTGGTCCAACTGGAAAGATAAAAAGAGATAATGCAACGCCAAGCGCTATCAGAACTATTGAGAAAGTAATTTTTCTTGGCGATATATGCAAAAATACACCTCCGAATGTATATACTAATCTCGTTAATTTTCATGTCTCAGTTTATAATGTTAGCTCAATTAGCACAGCAAGATTAATAGATTAAGAGTGAAGCAAGTTTTTAAACGATTTAAGTAGATTATAAACCTAGATATCGGACAGTGCAAAAAGAGTTGAAAATTAGAAAAATCATTCTAACATTAGTATTGGTTTCATTCATCGCTGTTCTGGCTTCAACAAGCTACGGTTTAACTTCAGCTGATATGGGTAAACATGGATGGATGACCTGCAAAACCTGCCACATAACAGACGAGGAGGGTGCACTGCATTTCGTAAATGAAACTACAACTACGGATACTCCCTCCTTATGCGGGCAATGCCATGTGGATCAGTATGAAAACTGGACGAAGGGGCTACACTACATTTCTAAAGAAGCGAAATGCACACAGAGATGGTGCCACTACTTTGATGCAACCCATCATAATCCAGCAATTCCATCCGCATTAGCGCCTGAGGTTGCAAGCGAACGTGTGGGACTAAATATATTCGGAACTTATATTTCTTACATGCAGCTAATCTCGGTATTCGTTCTGACCACAATAGCCATCCTAGGATTGGTACTCATTTACTATATACGAAAACAACCAGGAGGGAGAGCAAAACCAAAGACCTTGAATAATTAAATGAGTTATTTTGAAGTCGCTGTTTATTGTATCTGATAGAAGGCTTAAGGAAGAAGAAACAGTACCTGCCTCAGAAACACCTTCAGAACAACAGATTCCAGTTAAAGGGGAATGTTTCTTAAATTACTTTGTTCAGTTGGTCGTAATGTTTCTTAGCTGTTTTGTGTATTTGTTCTCTAAGTTCCCCTCCGGTAATTCCAGTCTCCCTTATCCTCGCAATCTCTTCAGCCAATTGGGGATAACTTAACGCATCTCTAAACCAGTTCTCAAAGTCGCCGCGGAACGTATGGAACTCCACAGATTTCGCATCAACTATTTCGATTAAATCACAGAACTCCCTAAGGCTTGAAGCACATGTGCCTGTTGGTTGACCTAGACTAACATAAAAACGGAAACTTTTCTCCGACGGCAGCCTACTCAGGATCCCTTCAGCCTCCTCCTTCGTGATAGCCGTCTCAACTTGCGTTTCAACCTTAGTCTCGATAGCCGGTTCTTCCTCGGCTGCAACAGACTCACCATGTGCCTGGGCAGCAGAAGCTTCCACTCGTGTAGTTTCCCTATGAACACTAAGCTCTAGTTCACGTACTCTCTTTTCAAATGCGCGTATCTCATTGCTGATTTCACGTAGCTCGCGGGAAACTCCTAAGCCACCAATTTGCCCAAGTAACTGAGTATGCGTCTGAGACTCTGATGTTAATTTTGAGATTTCCGTCCGGATAGCCTCAAGCTCTCTACGGATCCTATGGTCAAAAGTCGCCATTTCTGCAGGTATCCTATCTCTCCAATGAGCAAAGTGGAGTTGAGCCTTCCTTGCTAGGCGATAAGTGTAAAAAACAATGACAACTAATACCCCAACCCCAGCTACCAACACTGCATCTATTTCAGCCAACTCAGCACATACCCCTCTTAGAACTGTTCTCTATTAACGTCACCAAACCACAATTTAACGGGATTTCCTTTTAGCTTTTTTAGCTTTCTTACGCCTTTTCCTTTTAACTTTTTTACGCCTTTTCTTAAATCTACTGAATTTCTTTTTAAGTGAACGGGGGCGGCTCTTAAGCCTTAGTCCACGCAGCCTATTTTCAAGAGCACGTATCTCATTGCTGATTTCGCGTAGTTCACGGGAAACTCCTAAGCCACCAATCTGCCCAAGTAACTGAGTATGTGTCTGAGACTCTGAAAGCGCACTGCTCTGGGTTGATGTTAATTTTGAAATTTCTGTTCGGATAGCTTCCAGGTCTCTATGGATTCTATGTCCAAGAGTCGCCGTCTCCGCATGTGTTCCATCTCTCTCATGAACGTAGTGAAGTTTAGCCTTCATTACTAGGCGATAAGCATAGAAAACAGTGACAACTAGTAATCCAACCCCGGCCACTAGCACTGCATCTATTTCAGCCAACTTAGCACCATCTTCCAGAACAGTTTTCTAGATTGTATTACGCCACCAATCTTTAATAAACCTTCTTCATGGCGCTTGCCAAGATTATTCAATCATTAACGCTCATAAACTCATAAAAATTAGCCTCTAAAACTAGAGGGGCCTGTGAATTGGCTACAACTTTACTACACTTGGCAGTAGGGCTCTCAGCCTACCTAATACTGAAAAGATACGTAGAGGAATTAGAGTTCAAATATTTCGCCTTCGCAACAATTCTACCGGATCTAGATGTACTCATAGACTGGATCCTTGTTCAAGGACCTCAAAAACCCGCCTACCTACAGGGGTAATCCTGATGACATCATGGTGAACCTTAACAAGACCAAATTTTCGAAGAGTATCAACAGCCATTTTATCATCATCAAAAAGAAGACTATACATGAGACCGCCGGTTTGGTATAGGCTACTAAGCATACTGCGCATTTCAGGGGTTATAAGGGACAAACTCTGTAGGGAAATAGCTTCAGATAAAGTCGAGAGAGAAACAGCGAAGAGAACTATAAGAAGCGTAACGAGAAAATAATCAGGCCCTCTCATAATGGCGATAATGGAAAAAGCATAAATCCCTGCATATGCGCTTATCATCACTTTTTTTGTTTCTTTTAGACCCATATTAATTGCCTTATATCCAATGTTTAAAATGAAGCCTAAAAGAAATAGGAAGAACATTAAGCCAATGATCCCGAAGTCCATAAGTGGGGCGCCAAATATAGTTGCATCTATCCCACCTCCAGTCCATGTACCTCCAATTTTTTGGTAAATCGTCTGCGACATGAGTACTCTCCCATCGGGAATACCGAACAAAACACCGCCGCCAGTTGCCCCTATTAATAAGTCAGATGATTTGATTACTAGATCTAAAGAGAAGAACATACGCCAGAAAGTTGTAAAGGTAGATACTATATAGGCCCTACGTGGAGATACGATTAAAAGCAAAAATAGTATTGCCATACCAAAGAAAATCAGTAACTCTTCTTTTTCATTTATAGCACCAAAACACCTAAGGGCGATTAAGATTGTCAGCAAAATTCCAGCTATAAAAAACCAAAGACCGAGCCAATAAAACAAAAGAACCCCAAGAAGAGCAGCCATAAATCCCCAAGTTCGGTTCCAAGATCTATTATCGGTCATTAAAAAAGTTGAACCTAGAATAAAACCACAATAACCTGTAAGAATTATTGGTGATATGCGGGCTTCATATCCGATTGCCGTTGGAAGTTTGAAAAAACCGTAGCTTAATGTGGGTATGACGCCTAGTAAGATGAATGATAAAGCAACGAATATCACCCCCAACTCGACAGCCATTCTACCGATAAACCCATGTCCTAGCTCTGGAAATAAAATAAAGAGTATAAATACGCTAATTGCAATTAAGAGATCTAATTGCCACGGAGAAGTTGTATCTGCAAGAAAGAAGAATAAACCTAGGTATATCGCGACTATTAAGAGAATGTTAGACGCAATCCTCAAATATTTTTGAAGCCCAGCGATTCTCTTCACAAAAAAATTACCTGCAAATACACCAATACAGTACCAAACAGATCCAACTAAAATTATAACCCAAACCAGTTTATCAAAAGCGAGGGAGAGACCTCCATATAAGCTTTCAGCCACAGCGAAAAGTAAAGATATAATTAAAACTAGGAAGAACCCCACTAATGGATTGGCCAAATCAAGCATTTTTAGGTTAAAAGAGAAGCCCATTCCAGTCTAACCTTAGATTTTATTTAACAACTTAATGTAACAACGCTCTAACTCATAAATAATTGGTATATAATTGAAATGGAAGAATTCTATTGATAGATAAAAATGAAATGGATTGTTGCGCTATGAAAACTAATACAAAAAGTCATATTAACTATGAGCCCCCGTTTCAAGTTAATTTCTTCTATCCACTCCCCAAAGCACAACTACCTGTTAGTTATTATCCTAGAGCAATACGATATATCAGGTGCTTTTATAACAGAAATAACATTCATTATTAGCAACTACGGATATAGCTGACCTAATTTCTTAAAGATTAAAGGGGCGAGCAAGAAAGCTAGACCAAGCATTAATAATGGAGAGTCTCCCTCTAGAAAAGCTACCGCTAGAGAAACTACCTTTTGAAATGTGACTAGATTTGTTGCAGTTGAGGTTTGGGTATCTGTAGAGGTTATTATGGTGGATAAAGTCGAAGTGTCCGTTATTGCTAAGGCTTGACCTGTTGAGGTGGTTGTAAGAGGGCTGGACTCCGTTGTTGTATAGGTCGTGGTTCCAGATGTAGTCGTTATAGTCGCTGTAGAATTTTCTGTTGTTGTAGAAGTTGTGGTTCCTAAAGTGGTTGTTGTAGGTGTAGTAGTGGTAACAGTAGAAGTGGTAGTTGTTGGTGTGTTTGTTGTAACTTGGATAGTGGTAGTTGTAGGAGTGGTTGTTGTAACGGTGGAAGCGCTTTCTGTAAGTGTAGTTGTTGTAACTTGAACAGTTGTTTCGGATGTTGTAGGTATAGTGGTGGTCACTTGAATTGTTGTCGTGGTAGTAGTCGGCGTAGTCGTTGTAACGGTGGAAGATGTTGTGGTAGGCGTTGTTGTAGTCACTGTAGATGTGCTTGTTGTTGGAGTTGTAGTCGTTACACTACTGGTTGTTAGTGTTGTTGTTGCAATAGTGTTGGTGCTTTGCGTTAATGTTGTGGTGGTGACTGTGCTAGTTGTAGTTGTAGCCGTAGTTGTTGTCACCGTTGAAGTAGTAGTTGTAGGTGTAGTGGTAGTTACTGTTGATGTTGAGCTCGTAGGCGTTGTCGTCGTTACAGTACTGGTTGAGGATGTTAAAGTTGTGGTTGTTACCTGACTTGTTGATTCTGTCGAAGTTGTAGTAGTAACCGTAAAGACTGATGTTGTAGGCGTGGTGGTTGTTACCGTTGAAGTAGATAGCGTCAATGTCGTAGTTGTTACAGTTGAGGTAGTAGTTGTAGGAGTTGTAGTCGTTACTGTCGAAGCTGTTGTTGTGGGTGTTGTAGTAGTGACATAGGATATTGTAGTTGTAGGAGTGGTTGTTGTTACAGTAGAAATAGTAGTTGTAGGTGTGGTGGTAGTAACGGTGCTTGTTGAAGATGTTAAAGTAGTTGTTGTGGCTGTGCTTGTTGTTGTTGTAGCCGTAGTGGTTGTGACCAAATTAGTTTGAGTTGTAAGAGTAGTCGTAGTCACTTGAAGCGTTGAAGAAGTTGTTGTAGGAGTTGTAGTAGTAACTGTTGAAGTTGTTGATGTGGTAGTAGGAGTTGTAGTAGTCACAGTAGACGTGGAGCTCGTAAGTGTAGTGGTAGTTACAGT
>Ga0315310_10001877_pt1 | contig 13252 bp, 22 predicted proteins | sample TDP5_MG_FD_203630 | JGI IMG/M metagenome (GOLD analysis project Ga0315310, IMG submission 203630) | Freshwater sediment microbial communities from Lake Towuti, South Sulawesi, Indonesia - TDP5 | ecosystem: Environmental > Aquatic > Freshwater > Lake > Sediment | place: Indonesia: South Sulawesi... | reverse complement strand
AGAGGACACCTAGACCGATTTCGGCTGAGGAACTCGCTAGACGTCGACGAAGCATAGAATCTCGACTCAACCGAGCGATCCGACGCTATGATCTGCAACTAGCAAAAATCGACTCAGAGATCCAGGCAACAGCCAGGGAACGCGACGACGTCGAAGCCATCGCAAAAGAGTCACTAGACGTATTGGACTTACAGATCACAACCCTCGAGCGCGAGATCGTAGAGTTCTCACCTGACGACTTGATCAGCAGAGCATACGCCAGAACACTAACACGCGCCGACATACTTCTTTTGAAACCTGAAGAAGTCTCAAGAAGGATATACGGCGAGATCCTGGCTAAGCCTGAATTGGCGCCTCTTATCCCTGCCGATGTACGTGGTAGACTCAATAATTGGAAGATCCTTCGTGAGAGAAGGGAATTCGCTGTCGCGTCCTATGACAAAAGACTCAAGGACTTGGTGCAGCGCACAACGGATCTAAAATCTCTTCGCGACATCATTATAAGCCAAAAGAACGAAGAGATATCTGAGTACCAGGACGAGTTGAAGCTCGTAGTAGGCGGATAAACATGCCTGAAGAAAAGAAAGAAGTCAAACCCTCAAAACCGTATGAACTCTTACGCGAAATGCTAGAGCCAAAACCAAAGAAAAAAGAGCAGGAAAAACCGTCAAAGTGACGAGATGATGAATCGCAGCCGCTTCCTCTTAAACTGCTGCTTGCAAATACAAACGTGATGTTTGAACTGCGGCATCTGATCGCACGCTACTTATGCTAGGCATATCTGTCAACAACATCGACGACGTAAACCTCTACTACTATAAACAACAACAACAACAAACCCCCATAGACGTTTGTTAAGTTCTCTATAGCCTCTCTGCTGTCTTATCAAGTATCTATGGGGCTTTGTTGTTGTTGTTGTTATACGTTTTTAAGAAGAACATCAACATCAAGAAAGTGATTCTAAACAAGAAGAAGAATAGTCAACAGAAAAAGAAGTGAATGGCATGTCATTTCTTGAGACGTAAGACATGCTCTTTTTTGGCTGCTACCGTTTTTCACTTGAGACCTGGACAGACTGCTCAGGCAATTTCACGCCATAGACAGTTTCTTCGATTCTGCGGAACGGCACCCACTTCGGCCCTTCCATGGCGACAACCTCTAGCACCTGACTAGAGATCTCGTCGACAAACTGCGTCGCTTCCTTACATGCTTTGATCGTTCCGACTTTGAATGTTTCTTTTCGGAACGAGGTTGTGAGGCCGACGCCGGTGCGTCCAATGTAGATGTATCCATACATTGACAAGTTTTTAAGAAGTTCTTGCACGTCTGAGGCTAGATCTCGAAACATAATGGTCTCTGTAGACTTTCCGTTCTCACTACTCGAATTAGAAACGTCCTTCATCATGTCACACTCGCGGCGAGGTGACCTAGCCTTTGGACACTCAGGACACATAAGGTTTAGCGTCTAAGTTTTTAGCCGTTTCTGTTGATTTTTCTGTACTCTCTGATCAACCGACTTTCTCACGACATATTTGCAGACGAGATCTCCGCCGCAGAAACAACACTCTTTCGTCGTCTTCTTTCCAGGCATAAACTCGCGTCCACAACCTAGACACTTCTTAATCTTGATCAGAGTCTTAGGCACGTACGGGCAACCATAAAATTTCTCGTAGATCCTGCTCTTCCCCATGTGTCATCTCACCTTTTGGGCTCGATAGATGTTGGCATGTCCCAGCTGTGACGCTTCCGAGTACACAAACTCAGCAAGATCCTTATCAGTAGTGATCAAGACGCTCTGTGTACTCCGATCCCATGAGTCGACGGCGCCATGTTCTTTGATCCATGCTGCGACGTGTCGATAGAAACTCCGTCGGCTGCTATGCTGCGGCAAGTCATAGTCGACGATCCAAAGCGTCTCTGACGTGTCTTTCTTAGGCGTTCCAGATCCTCTCCACACGTCACAGCTGTGACTCACATCTCGAACGTCGTCTGTGTCCCTGATTTAGTCTTTCTTCTATTGCGTCGACTTCGGACAGAAATGGCGCCGACTCTTTTTTTCACTTCTTTCCTAATTTTTGGGCGCATTTTTTCCACTTCTCACAAACGGGGCCGTACATGCTGATCATGGCGCCACACTTAGGGCAGTCTACCATGCGAATTCCGACCTTTCTAAAGTGCGCTGCTGCTTTTCCAGGGACGACGTGTCCACATCTCCAGCAGTACCGATCCATAGACGGCTTAATACTTTCAGTCAACTCTCTCACCTATCTGTCGGTTCTCGATCAGAAAGAGAACGCCGAAAGGAGTGAGGAGACGACGGTCCTCTACTGCGTAGAGAAAACTGACCGAGACTTTCGACTAGGCTCATTCTTTGAACCTCTGTGCGAATTCTTTGATCTGGAATGCTAGGAGCGCGGCGATTATGGCGTCGTTCATGTGGCTGGTTTCAAGGTCTCTCTTTGCCTGGATCTCTAGTCGTTCCGCGATCTCTATTAGTTTCTTATAGAGACCGCGTCGTACGTCCTCTGTGGTTTCTTCTTCTTCTGTCACTTTGATCCCTCAGTCTAGGTACATGCTCATCTCTGCTCTAGCGACTTCTGGGTCTACTCCGGCGCTGATCAGTTGCATATAGACTTGCATTCGAGTCTCCCAGGTCTCGCGGTCGTATGGCTCTCCCTTTGCGATCTTCTCTAGCGTCTGCACCATGTAGACCTCGAAACGAGTTTTAGGCTGCAACTATCTCACCCCCTTCTTTTCAAATTTCAGAAATATCTCTCGGAAAAAATCGTCTGCGACTTTCTCTAGGGCGACGAGATCCGACTCACTCTGTACCTTCCGAGCGAAATGAAAGTCACACTTGTTTGCATAGACCAAAGCGATCCTCTGTGCGCGGGGATCTATTCCCTCGCTCAGCATCACCGCTCGAAGATTTCTCACAAGTTCCATCGCTCGATAGACGTGTAGGTCTGGAATTCCTAATTGTCTCGTTCTCTCTGTCACTTTGGCGCCCCTCCTTCTCTCCATGTGACTTTGATTTCCTTCCACTCTGACGGAAACTCTTTTCTTAAGATCTTCGCGAACCTAGCGATCGCTATGTCAAGATCTTCCTCTGGCGGCGGGCAACCAGTTTCTCGAAGAAACCCTTTTTTGACAAGTCGTCTACATACTCGGTCAACCATTAGATACGCTTTCTGCTCAGTAATGATGTGCCTTCTCGTTTCAGGGTCTTTTCTCAGTTCCTCGAGGACGAGGTCTAACTTCTTAATCACTATAATGTCTTTGCCGCTATATAGCGCCAGCAAACTCAAGTGCGTCGCCCCCACAGTAGACAGACGAAGCCGGCGACAGCGATCGAGACAAGCATCAGTATGAAAAGAACTGCGATCCACTCTCCAGGTGTCATCTCTCAGTCTCACGCTCCTCTTTCTGCGCCGGCGGTCGGCCTGCTCGTTTCTTCCAATTCTCAATCTTATCTAGCACAAGACCTCTGATCAAGTCTTGCGGGTCGACTCCTAGATCCGCGCACATAGCCTCTAGGAGTGCAAACATTCGCGGAGACATTCTCACTCCGACGATCTTGCTCTTTGGCTCCATTTAATCTATCCATCCTTTTTCGTTAACGTCTGTACTATATAATGACGAAACATACTTATAAACGTTAACCTTTGTTAACTTTATAGCGTAATTTCAAATACCCTAGATGATTTACTATCAAAAAGGTGACTTGTCAACATGCGCCGTGGAATTTAATGATGTTTCACAAATATTCTGTCAACTATTACGTGTCTCCGAGCCTCTTGTCTGTGGATCTTGAGCAGTTCGACTTGTGGATCTATGCGTTTGAAAGTCACGAACCACACTCGGTTTTTGCTACCGCTCCGACTGATCCTTTCTTCCCTGGAGACCTCTAGAAAGTTTGTGAACATCTTAACTAGAAAGTTGACTCCTGGCTGATCTGGAATGTCCGTCCACTTCACAAAAAGCGTTCCGCCAGGTCTCAAGACTCTCTTAAACTCTGTGTTCACCACGTACATGTTTTTCAGCAGCCGACTCTCTGAGGGCCAGCCACCAAACCGTAGACCGAAGCCGGTAAACCAATAAGCGTCGTATTTCTTCACGCCGGTCACATGCGGCGGATCATACTCTACTCTCTCGAACACTCCGTCTCTAAAAGGTAGAAACTCGTTTGAGGCTAAGACGTCTGGAAGGACGTCTCGTCGGACGTCGACAAAAACAACCTTACTAGCGTCTCGTCCGATCCACAGTTTACGCAGCCCTGCAGTCGCGTCTAAAACTGTTTTTTCACAGTCAAGCCTCATCTCCGGGCTGAAATATGTGGTACACTCTCGAGCGCTAGTATAGTTAAAGTGTTTGCCCATGCGAAGATCTATCTCAGAGACACTATTTCGGTCTTACTGAGACGATCCTCGGCGGCACAGTTCCAGGCGCGTCTTTGACAACCGTGAACACGTAGTCACGATAACGCAGTCCTTCTAGGTAGCCGCTGAACTCCGCTGCATGTTTCTGTGAGAGAATCGAGTACGATCTGGATACCGCTCTACCGTCCTCTGTGTCAACCGTGAAAAGAAGCGACTCCACTTTCTTCGGCTGCTTTGTATAAGGATCTGTGATAACCCTAGACTCAATTCTGTGATCGCTGAAATGCAAGATCTTTTCAACACCTGGAACTAAGATCACGAAATTCGCTATCGGCGCCGCCAAACAACTCACCTCCCTTCAATCTGTATATATGTCCTACAGTTCCCACATCTGCGCTGTAACCCAAACCTCTTTCACTTTTTCATCACCCAAAGTTGCACCGACGCGTCACATAACACTTTGACGAAATTTCGTCAAAGTTTCATGTGTGAGTATCTGATGCGGATGATGGTTCGGTGACTTCTTTGGCGATCTCGATCGCTTTTGGAGTCGTCGGAGTTATTCCTTTCTTGAGTGCGTCGATGTGTTCTTTTGCGTAGACAAAGCAGCGGGCGTCGACGTTTATGCCTCTCATCTGGTTGACAGGGAACTTCTGTTCACAGAGAGCGCATTCGACCACGGGGATCGGAATAGGTGACGGCGGTCTCTGTTGTGCTTGTGCCTTTCCCTTTTCGATGAGTCTTTCGTTTGTTTCGTCGGCGATCGCGGACATTTCTTTAGCCTTTATGTCGAATCGTTTGACCAAGCCTAGAAGTCTCAGCTGTGCGTCTCGGTCTATGACTCGGCTGATCTGAAAAGCATGCTCTATAGAGATCCTTTCTTCGTCTAACATCTCGAGAACCTCTGGAATTGCAGACGTGATCTTGAGCGCCCTGGAAACATAGTCTTCTGACAAGCCGGTCTCCTTTTGAATTTCTGCGAGTGTCATGCCGTCGTCTTTCTGTAGCGATCCGACTAGAGCGATCAGTTCAGACGCTTTTTTTCCGCCCTGCAGCACTTGACTCTTTATGTTTCGCAACTTGACGTCTTTCATTGTGCCTTCTACGACGAGACACTCTACAGGGTTAATGCCATTCATAAGCGCCTCGTCTAGACGATGTTTTCCGTCCCAAAGAATGTACTGTTCGCCATCGTAGACGACGCAGATCGGCTTGTCTATTCCAGAGTCGGCGATCGACGCTTTGAATAACTCGTAGAGTTCCGCGTCCCAACGGGCAGTCATACGGAGTTTAGGCACGACGATGTTGTGAGGATCTATCCGTTTCAGTTTTGCCTTCTTATCGGTCATTCTTTTGACTCCTTTCCGTGATGTCGCTTATCTTCTTCTTCGACGCATCTCAGATAATCCGCGCACTCTGTTGTGCATAGCCCCATTGCTTTTGTCTGTGGTTCTGAGCAATACTCAGATACTCCGTAGTCGCAGCCGTCTTCGTCAAATTCATCCTCGGGCCATTCTTCCTCTTCGCCCCATTCACTCATGTATATCCTAACTCCTGGAGTTTTGCCTTTCTTTTCTCTCGTTCTTGTACCGCTTCTGTTGTCCAATATTTGTCGCGTTCTTTCCACACGTCCAATATGAACTGTGGCGCCTCTGTGATCACGTGTACGTCTTGCTGTTGTGCAGCCGCGAGAACCCAATCGACTTTCTCAGGGATCAGTAACATCATTAAGACGGGCAGGTGTTTCCATTCTTTGAGTTCTGGCGTCGTAGGTATCAGGCTTTTGTAGATCGGTAGTTTTGACAGACCGTCCATGAACTTCTGAATCTTCGCTTCGACAAGTGTGACGGCTCCTGGCTCAATGACTAGAGCGTCGACTTCTGGACGCCACGGACGATAGATCTTCAAAGCAGCGGTTTCGCCATGGGCTTTCTTAACCTCTTCTGGAATTGGGCCGAGTGGACAGCGGTATTTTATGATCGCTTTGGGCCAGCGTTTCGCACAGAACCATGAAACCCATTGAGGTTCTAGTTCTCGTCTTACTCTCGTATATGTCATGTTCAAACCTCTATGATGGATACTAATGAACGCTTAAAAGTCTTGTGCGCTGATGTAGCATTGGAGAAATAAACGTGCCAAAACCCTCAGTACCCTCAGCAGAAGAAAGCGCTAAGAAATGGGGTGACGAAACTCCAAAGCGTTCTGGTTACTACGAGAAAAATGCGTCCAAGGCTGGCGCCGCATGGGAATCAGGCGCTAGTGGTGCAGCCAAAGCTTTCAAAGGAGCGGTTCAAGCGACAGACATCGACAAACGATTCCAGGGTGGAATCAAGAAAGCCGGAGCAGGCAAATACGAGCGTAAAGTCAAAGACGTCGGAGTGGCTAGGTTTGGCCCAGGTGTGAGCGCTGCAGTCGGCGACATGCAGTCTGGAGTCGCTCCATACCTCGCAGAAATCGGGAACACGGAGATCCCTGAACGAGGGCCACGTGGAGACGCAGGGAACTACAAACGAGTCGAAAACATTGGCAACGCACTTCACAAGAAAAGAATAGCCAGTCTCGCCGCTGGCGCATAGGTGATCAAACGTGAAGACTAGAGACGCGGTACTTGAATATCAAACAACAAAGAAAGACACGGACACTCACACGAAGGATCTGGAACTAACCGAGCCCATCTCCGCTATTGAGATCGAGGTAGAAAGCACAAACGGCGCAATAAGTAACAAAGGCAACTATATCAGCGACATTGTCACGAAGGTTGAGGTAGTCGACGGATCAGACGTCCTAGCATCTCTGAACCTGAGTCAACTCGAAGCCCTACACTTCTACAAAACCGGCAAAATGCCATGCATATTCCCTAGCGAATGGCCCAGCGGAATCCAGAGACACAATGCGACACTTTTTTTTGGACGCTACCTTTGGGACAGAGAGTACGCTCTCGATCCTAAGAAGTTCACGAACCCTCAACTAAAAGTCACCTTTAACAAGGCTGCGATTAGAGCAGCCGGCGGCACAGGCTATGCGTCTGGAGACAACATAAAACTATCATTGATCGCCAAAGTGTTCGCGGATCTTCCAGCACCTGCTCAATTCCTCATGCAGAAACAGATCGTAAGTTTCACGTCCGCCTCGAGCGGCGAGAAAAGAGTAGATTTGCCTAGAGACTACACCTATCGCATGATCCTCGCTCGGTTCTGGAAGCAGCTCAGCGACATCGACGAGATCATCACGGACATTAAACTCACAGCCGACACAGACAAATTCATACCTTTCAACCGAAAGACAAAGCAACTAGACGCATTTGCATTCTCACAGTTTGGACACGGCACCATCAAACACGACGTCTACGTCGCTCACAAAATCGCTTTCCGCTTGATCTTCAACAAAGAACCTAACATGCTCGCGCTAGTTGACGAAGACGATCTCTTCGACATTCTAGGATCGACATACTCCTGGTCAAGTGAAGGAAAACTCGAATTGGGAACACACGCCGGAGTCGCGGACTCAACTGACCGCAGAATCACCATGATCGAAGCGGGACACGCTCCGCACGCGACTTTGCCCATACTCTTCGGACGTCTCAATGAGAAAGACGACTGGTTTGATCCCAAAGTCTACGGCACTCTAGAACTTGTCTTGACTCAAGCCGTAGCCGACGCGGTATGCGAGATCGTCGCGGAACAAGTGAGACCACAATAGCGCCCCTCAAAGACAGCGCAAACCTCATAACCCCTTTTTTTCTATATTCAATGTGATAGGTGACAAAATTGAATGAAAAGACTAAGCCGAAAGACATCTATTTGAGCGTCCAGAACCCAAAGGCTCTAGCAGCCACAGATCTGGAGATCCTCGGCGACGAGATTCCAGAGGGCAAAGTCGTGTCGATCGAAACCTTCTTTATCATTGATCAGACGACGGCTAACAAAACCATGAAAATCGGTTTCAGACGTGGCGGCACAGACTACTATGTTAAGAGACAAGCCGCCGGCGCTAGCATCTACGGAGTAACAATGGATAGACCGCTCATTCTTGTCGAAGGAGAGCGCCCCATCGCCATCGTAGAATCTCCAACTATAAACGACGTCTGCCTTATGGTTGCGCGAGGCCCATATCTAAACAAGTGATCAAATGTTCAATGCCTGGGACATCACGATCACAGCGAACACGCTAGACAAAACTCCGAAAGAGCAAACCCTCAAGCTCACGAAGGGAGTCGTCGTCCGCTGTGACATAAAATTCCCTGCGGGCTGTCATGGACTCGTCAAGGTGCGTCTATTCCATCACACGTTTCAGTTGATCCCATTGACAAAAGGCGAGTACATCACCGGCGACGACGAGACCGTTCCGACAGAAACCTATTTTGAACTTGACTCGTCTCCTTACAGTCTCACGTTTGAAGGATCAAGCCCAGGCACAACATACGACCACACCATAACCGTGCGAGTGACAGTAGTTCCAAAAGCGATCGCTTCGATCTATCCTCTCGTCGAATGGCTAAATGCCTTCGCAAAACGCATATTCGGGAAGTGATGTCCATGCCTGGCGATCTTCCAGACTATACACGGCTTGTCACCGTGAACGTGAACATTCCAGAAGTACAGATCGGCGCGGTTAACGTAGGCATATACAAAACCTCGCCGGCTGATCTTCCAGACGGAACACGCACACCATTGATCACAGACGTCAAAGGACGTCTCACCATTGTACAGTATGAGAAGGATCGGACAGTCGGAATCTATAAAGCGGCTCCGCCGGATCTCTCAGACCTCACTAAAACTCAGCTGCTCACGGACATTAAAGGACGCGCTATCGTCGTACAACTTGAGAAAGACAGAACCATAACAGGCAACGTAAACGTGATTATAAAGCCGGAAGGATCTATCGCGGATCAAGGATCTCTCGCGGCAACAACCGCGTCCTACCAGGACGTCGTCGCATACACAGTCACAAACACCAAAACCTTTCACCTCGCTAAGATCAAAATCTCCGTCGAAAAAGCCTCATGGATCAAACTAATGTTCGACACGACTCAGTTAGACGCTGAGATCCTTCTAGACGACAAAGTCATTGTGATCGACTGGTTTCCCTACACGTGGCGCGCAATGGTCGGCGACGGAGCGAAACAGTTTAAAATCCAGGCAAAGCAATATAGTTCGTCTGGAATAGTGAACGCGAGTTACTGTGGAGAGGAATCGTAGACATGGGCGTCCGAGCAAGTCAAATAATCAAAGGTGCGAAAGCAGCTGCTGAACCGACGACGCTCTCAGGGATCGCCATAGTCACAACCGCGACAGCGATCTCAAACCCTCAATTCTCTGTGTCTGTGGTCGTCGACAAAGACCTCGTCGGATCTACCGTACAAACTATTTCGGAGTCTGTCCAGGTGACCGTGTCTTGACTTTCAAGCCTCAGCCCCTTCCAAAATGCCAAATCCGCGACTTAAACAGAGAAATCGACGAGCGACTCCATTCTCTAGCACCTATGCGCGAGTTAGTCATAGTCAAATCCACAAAGAAAGGACGACTCTACGGTATAGGCTTCAATAGCGCAAAAGACGACTTGATCCTCAGAAATCTCATACGAGTCATAGGCGGCTTATATCGTCCGCGCCCAGCAGCCGACTTGAACACGTCCGTATCTCTCACAGACATAACAAACGTGGCAAGAACGGTTCGTACGGGCTGGAACACCACTCCCACTATGATAACAGGTACTGCAGGGGGCGACCAAACGCGAGCCGGATCTCTTCTCGGCTTTGGCAATCCGGCGGCGCCGCCGACTCCGGCGAGAACTGACTATGAGTTAGCGTCTAAGGTTGCAGAGATCGTTCCGTCTGGAACAACAACCGACGAAACAAACTGGCGAGTGGCAGTGACCGGCTCGTATGTTTGGGCTGCCGGCGGCACAGTCCGCGAGACTGGCCAATATGAACAATGGTACGATGAAGCCGGAACTCGACGCACTTTTCTGATCTACCATGATGCCGTGTCCGACGTCGTCGTCCCTGCCGGCGGCACAGTTAGCGTCACATACACGACTCAATTCTAGTCGACGGATCTCTCTAGCGAAATCGTTATTTGCTTTCTACCCCCTTTCTTTATCTAGGTGCGAAAATGGTACACGTAAACCCATTGACCACAAACGACGGAAAAGAGATGTCATGGCACGACGCTGTGATCGTAGCCTTCGTTTGTATGCTCGCCGCGTACTCTATTCAGTTCTTATCGCCCTGGACATATCAACAGATCATCGCTAACCCTGGAGAGTTCATTTTCAAGTCTATACAGTTCTTGCTCGCGGTGTTCTTCGGTATTCTAGGCTCTCTAAAAGGTCTCTCAAAATACTACGAAGCCAAAAAAGACTAATAGTCTCCGGGAGAAAATTTCCATGTCCGAACGTTCCTTAATAGACGTACTCGATTCTCTGTCTACGCAGTTGAAAGAGTCGACGAAGGACATTGTCACAGCTGCGACAGCACTCTCCACAGAAGTCAAAGGCTCAAAGGATCAAATCCATTCAGATCTAGCCGCACTCACGAAAGCGATCGAGACTAAAATGGTGCCGAGCATAGACAAGGCCACGGCGATTCTAGAGAAGGAACTTCCACAACTACGGTCGCAGATCTCCGACTTGTCAACGACACTCAAGAAGGTTTTTGAGATCCAGGTGCTACCTAAGAAGAAGTAGTGAAAGACATGACCACTCCACAGAATAAAGTAGACGTCGAAACTCCAGCCATAGTGATCAAACGCGGATCGCTAGGCACGATCAGAGTCGGCCCCACAGACATCGAGATCCCAGCCGAAGACGTGACTATACCTCTGAACATGACACGCCTAGACATTGAGAACATAGCCTCGAAGATAGTGACCGCTGAGATCGCAAAACTGAAAGAACAGATCGCGGCTGCCGCGAGACCGACAGAACTGTTACCTGGCCCTCTATTCAAAGCGCCAGAGGTGTTAACAACAAGTGAGTCCGCCAAAGAAACTTGAAGTCGGCGTCGTCCCAGTAGTCACGACAAGCGCCTCGCAGGCTGCACAAGCCATAGCAGACATCATGTACAAAATGACCATCATAAAGTCTCTAGACGTCTTCACTCCAGCCATTGAAGCCTACCTCAATTATCCAGAAGCCGTCGCGGACATGGTCTCTCACCCTGAAAGAGGCACTCCGCCGGCAACCATAAAAAAAGAACTGAAAGGCGATTGGGATCGCATCATAACACTAATGAAAGCCGGAGTCACAAGCGGATCAGGCTCATTGTTTCCATCGATCTTTGAATCTCTTACCGGCGCTCACCTTCTACTCTCAACATATCACAGCCAGGTTTATCAAAGCGGCGTCGCTCCTTTTCTGCAGCGCTACCTTCTAGGCAAGTTCCGTCCTAGCATTCCAGACGAGGACACTCTTGTCACATTGCTAGTTCTCGGACGGATCAGCCCCAAAGACTACACTCAATATATGAGTTATCACGGCTACTCTGACAGCATAAGCGCCGACATCGTCGCTGCAGCACAAAGACCTATCGACATCGCACGAGCGACGGAACTCTTTTGGAGACAAAAACTCCAGGTAACAGACTACAAACAAGTTCTCTCTGAAAACATGATCAGAAACGAGCATTTAGACTACTACCTAGAACTCGCCGATTTGATTCCGCCGCCGCCAGATCTTATTCAGATGGTAGTTCGTGAAGCCTTTGATCCTAAGCAACTTGTGACCGCGCCCTCTATTTTTGCCGAGTTTATGTCAAAGAAAGGGTTTAAGAAAGAATGGTCTGATCGCTATTGGACAGCACACTTTTTCCGAGCCGCTATCGGACGCATAGAGGATCGTTACGTACGTGGCGCCTTAACTGAGACTGAACTTCGAGCATGGTACACTCTCGCGGACATTCACCCTGGAGATCACGACCACCTGCTAGGTACGATATACTCTGCTCCATCGCGTCTAGACGCTCGCTTTGGCTACGCCACAGGCGTCTATAAACATGCTGACCTGGTACGCTTTAACCGTATGCGTCGCATGTCACCTGAAGACGCGGACACCTCTGCAACCGCTCAAGAACTCTATCTACTCCGCGACGAAGTAACAAAAATGGCGTCGGCTGCTGAAACAGACTTTCTCGACGATGTCATAGACGAAAGTGAACTCAGGGCCAACCTCACGGCTCTAAGGTTCTCGCCAGAAGAAATCGAGTACCGAGTACAGTTAGCGATCTGGAAGAAAGAAATGGCGCTTCGGAGACTTCCAAAAACGACGGTCAAGAATGTACTCGGTGATGAGATCTTGCGAATGGCTGGGGCTGCAGAGGAAGACTTCGTCGACGACGTGATCGATGAGTCAACCTTCCGAGCGGATCTCAAAGCGTTACAGTTCACAGAAGCCGAGATCGACTACAGAGTGTCTCTCGGCATTCATAACAGAGAAAGGGAACTCCGCCGGTCTGCGATCTCCGTCGCCAAAACACAGTACCAATACGACAAGATCACAGAGCAGCAGCTCAGACAACAACTAATCGACTTGCACGTCGCAGCGGACAGAGTAGAACTCATCATCATAGAACTGAGTACCAAGAAGAAACAAACGACTACCGAGACCAAAACTGAAAAGAAGAAACGACTCTCTGAGGCGAAGATCGCGACCGCTCGTGACCTGGGCTTGATCGGAGACGACGAGTATGTACGTCGCTTGATCTCGATCGACTACACAGAAGAAGACGCGTCTCTCATGCTCTCAATAGAGAGGACACCTAGACCGATTTCGGCTGAGGAACTCGCTAGACGTCGACGAAGCATAGAATCTCGACTCAACCGAGCGATCCGACGCTATGATCTGCAACTAGCAAAAATCGACTCAGAGATCCAGGC
>Ga0315310_10001876_pt1 | contig 13257 bp, 15 predicted proteins | sample TDP5_MG_FD_203630 | JGI IMG/M metagenome (GOLD analysis project Ga0315310, IMG submission 203630) | Freshwater sediment microbial communities from Lake Towuti, South Sulawesi, Indonesia - TDP5 | ecosystem: Environmental > Aquatic > Freshwater > Lake > Sediment | place: Indonesia: South Sulawesi... | reverse complement strand
CCGAGGCTTATATATTTCGAGGAATAATATGGCATTATAAAATTGTTCAGGAGTGTTTCGTCCAGGTAAAAGACCATCATATGGGGTAGGAGGCAGAATATTGAAGAGAAAATAGAGGCTTTCATTCATTAAATAACAAAACGCGTTTCTGTCTTTGATATCTCGAAGATAATCTTTTAATAAATCCCATCCTTGTTCGATCCCTTTGCTCTCAGGCATATATAGCCTTCCCGCTGGCACTTCGATCTTCACCCACTCCCGTGTATTCAATGCAAAACTCAAAGATTGAATAAGTAGTGCGATGCTATAGAAAAGAATACAAACGATGAGGAACTTGGCACTATGGATAATATTTTTCCTGAGCTTCTCCCCGAAATACAAAATAGGAATCCATAGGAGAGAAAAGGTGAAAGGGAGAACGGTAAGTATATGGATGCTATCGCTTCTATACAGGATGGAGGAAAATGCAAGACAGTTGATGAAAAAATGGGACAAGAAAACCATAAATCTTTTGGGATTATATTTCAAAACAAAGAAAAGTGTCATTGGGAATAAAACGATACCAACAAAAGGGAGATACCCTTTCACAATAAATGGACAACAAAAGGGAGATACCCTTTCACAATAAATGGAAATGAAGAATAGAGAACTTTCCACTATACCTTTGTTTTAAAAATCGCTTCAATGATAGTATTATCATACCAGAAATAGGATGGATACATATCGAAGCTATAATACCCTGGGAATATCCATTTACCTAAGTCGTAATATAATGCTCCCATGGAATGAGTCCTGAAGAAATACACAAAAAAGGGCAATATAAGAAATACCGTGCCACTGAGAAAAATGCCCCCCTTTTTTATGAACTTAAAACTCCTCTCCGCCTTTCTGCCTCTGGGATAAAGACAGTCAATAAAGGTTCCCACGCTAAATCCTCCACTTAAAAAAAGTTGTCAACTATATATCATAATTTATTCCCTATAAAATTTGCCTCATGAAGGTATAGTGTGGATATTCAGCGATGGGACTGGTTTTATTAGATTGGCCTCCGACAATACGGATCATGTCAACGCACATCGTTAACACATTGCGGCCTTGCCGGTCAACACAAAAGTGGTCATTCGCCGAATTATGATCAATGCTTTTGGAATTATTCTACCTGAAAGATCTTAACCTGATAGAAAACATTTTTAGGATTTTGGGATTCATAGATGAGGCGAAGATGGGAAACTGGCTGAAGGGTTATCTTTCTCCCATCCAATGTCATAACTTTTTTCTGTTTTCCCTTTCCGTAATATAACCTCATTATAATAGTGTTATAAAACTCATTCGTTGGTATTTCATTATCATAAAAGAATTCACTCTTTGGAATGCCGAGCAAATCTATGCATTCAAAGATGTCATAAAAAGGGTGTGTGGAGATAACATATTTTGCCGAGTAATCTTTAAGAATTTGGATTGCAGTTTTTTCATCAGTTGCAAGGAAAAACCTGCAGTGGGCCTCTATTCCCTCAAGCTTTACAGAATTGTTGGCAATGTTGGGCCTTCTGGCTACATAAGGGATGATATGTCCGAATTGCCAATTTGCCATTACCCCATATTCAGGCTTCAAGGATGGATCGAGATATCCCCTTGTCTCGGGAGAGTTGTCTTTTAGCCAGATTAATCCCTTGTATATTTCGTGCTGAAACATCTTTTCATCATTTATTGTTATCTTCTCGCCGTTCAATAACTCTTTCATCTCTCTAAAATAGACAATGTAGTCGCTAATCCATTTGTGGAAAATGCCAATTGATGCCCCTGTCATAAGAATAATAAATACCCACAATGGATACCGGGACTTTATTTTTGAACGGTTCCAAAAATCAAAGGAGCTGATACAAAAATGTCCAAATAAGATGGATTCAGGAATAGAGAAGGAATTGCAAAATCTCCCTTGAAGAATGGGGAGGAAGAAGGCGATAGTTGACCAGATTGTCAGAAGGTAAAAATTAATATTAATCTTTTTGTTTTTTATTTCATTCAGTATCTTTTTCCAGTAAAAGAATAAGATAAAGGGAACAATAAAGAAAAAATACGAAAGGTAGGTTGATACAAAATAAGTTGACCATCTACCTTCGGGAGATAATATGGAGGTGGTTTCTGTCATCAGTCTATAAAGAGGGCTTCCCTTCGTAAGGAAATGTATTCCTATTAAAACCTTATTAATTCCAAATATAAGAATAATGATTGAAAGAAATGCCAATGAGGATAAAGCTATTAATTTTCCCGGTTTAGACTTTGTAACAAACAAAAAGGAAAGAAAAGAAAACCAAAGGAGATATAATACATGAAACCAGGACAGGGAAATTGTTGAAAATGCTTCTTCCCTTGAATAGAAAATGCATGCAGGGAGAAGTATCAACAAAGAGACGATATGTATTATTAAGGAGGTTCTTACAAGAGGACCGATCCGCATATTTTTATACCATCCAATAATAAGAACGGAAATAAAAAACATATCCATAATAAGGAGGTAAATTAGGGAACCCTGCCATGTGAGAAAACAGATCGCAAGAATCCCACCTGTAAAAATATTAACAGGGGTCTTTTGGGTATTAATGGAGATTAATACCAGAAGAAAAAGAAGTGTAGAAAAAAACACCTCTGCAGAGTGATGGTCCACATATCCAAACGAGGAATAATAAACATGAGCAGGCACAATGCTCAAAAAAAGGGCACTCAAGAGCCCGACCTTAATATTTAATACCTTCTTTGAAAATGAATAAACAACGGGTAAAGTGAACACTCCGAAGATCATTGGAGACAAGGCCGAGACTCTCTCAATTAAATAAACAGAGGGTTTTCCGAGACCAATCACATATGAAAAGGTGGATACAATTAGATCGAAAAGGGGAGGGGTGTTGTAAAATATTTCCTTTGGGAATCCACTATACCAATCAAAATGAAGGATTGAAGGGTATTTCAGGGTTTCGTAGACTATTCTCCTTAAATGATAATAGGAATCAGGGTCAATGAATAAAAGGCTACTTTCTCCTGTCAACTCTGGAATTCTTAATAAGCGAAAAAATATACCAATTCCAATGATACTGGCTAAAATTATTTTATTTCGCATTTTTATCAAATTAATTATCGTCACTCAGGGGCACGACTGTCAAATATAAGCATGGAAGCATTGAGATTGCTGTGATAGAGTGGAGGCATGGGAGCACTTGCCAACCCCAAGACCTTTGCTCAGGAGGTTTCAAAAGGGCTTCAGACCCTCACCATGGCCACACTCAGGCCCTTTTCCCCGAATGACCTGAAATCTCTCCTTCTGGGCATTGATATCGTATTGAGGGAGATCAGGGGCGAGCAGATTCCTGCTGAGGACAACATGGCCATGAAGGAAAAGAATCAGAAGATTATAAGGCTCAACAGCGCTGCTGCATTGGTGAGGGGCTACTGCAAGCAGAGGAAGATCATCATCTGAGTGCATGCCGCCTGGCCGTTACCAGTTAAGAGAAATCGCAATTAGGGCCTCTGTCATGGGAGGGGAGGTCCTCCTGAAGAATCTCGGCAGGGTGAAGATTGATTTCAAGGGGGAGATTGACCTTGTCACAAATGCAGACAGGGCATCTGAGGATGTAATTCTGAGGACCATAAGCTCCCAATTCCCTGACCACTCTGTTCTGACCGAAGAGAGTCAGTTGAAAGAGACATCATCTTCAATTAAATGGGTAATTGATCCCCTGGATGGCACGACAAACTATGCCCATTCCTATCCTCATTTCTGTGTGTCCATTGGCGTGGAGGTGGAAGGTGTTGTGCGCCTGGGTGTTGTGAATGATCCGGTAAGAAGGGAGGTCTTTATTGCCGAAAAGGGGAAGGGGGCCTATCTCAACGGAAAGCGCATCAGGGTTTCCCGGACAAGGCGCCTGATTGAGAGCCTTCTGGCCACTGGCTTCTCATACGATGTAAAAAAGCGTCTTGATAACAACCTTGACCACTGGCGGAATTTCATCCTCGCATCCCAGGCAGTCCGGAGGGACGGGTCAGCAGCGCTGAACCAATGCTATGTTGCCTGCGGAAGGTTGGATGGATTCTGGGAGCTCAGGCTCCATGCCTGGGATGTGGCAGCAGGCCATCTGATCGTCAAGGAAGCAGGCGGAAAAGTGACGAACTTCTCAGGCGGAAAGTTTGACATCTACGGCGAGGAGACCCTTGCGAGCAATGGCCTCATCCATAGAGAGATGATCTCTGTCCTTAAAAAAACATTGCTTCGCTAAGGGACACGGAGTGCATTTCGCTGCATCTTCTCCTGAGCAATATTCCATTCCATAGTGACATAGGGCGAAATCATATTTCAGCGGATCGTCCGGGCTCAGCCTTTTAAGCGCCCCAGTAATCTCCTCTGCGGTTTTCCAGTCCTTTGATTTCCTTTGTGTCCAACCCAGAAAGGAAGATAGGCGGTAGATGTGTGTGTCAAGCGGAACGATAAGATGTGACCGCGGCACCTCTGGCCAGAGCCCCATGTCAATGCCGTCCCCGCCCCTCACCATCCATCTCAGGAAAAGGTTCATCCTTTTGCACGCACTGCCATCTTCAGGTGAGGGGAAGAAGAACCGGCATGCCTTGTAATCCCCCTTGCTGCCTAAGAGTGTATGGAATTCCCTTGAAAAATGGACGATGCCCCGGGCAGTGTTTTTATCAGAGGTCCTGAACCCCTTTAGGAAGAGGGACTTGAGTGACCCGTGCTTTCTCAAGGCTGCCTTCATGAGCGAGAGGAATGAGATGATGTCTTTTCCCCTGACCCACCTGTGACCAAGGGAGATGAACCGCCTTCCATCACGGCCCGGAGAGAATCCCAGGATGTATTTATAAGGGGACTTTCCCATTTGATAGAAGACCTTCTCAAGTGTCCTCTCAAAGGCGCGCGCATTGCCAAAAGCAAAGGAGGAGGCGATGAACCCGACGGCTTCCCTGTCTATGGGACTTTCATACCTGAGTGGAAATACAATTGGATCCCTGCTTGGGACCTTGAACCTTGCCCGAAGGGCCTCCAGCGATGACTTTATGGCCTTCTCAGAATATCTTCTTGCTGTCCAGGAGTATTGTGACCGGGCCCTCATTGACAAGCTCTACTTTCATTGATGACTGAAATATCCCTGTGGCAACCGAAATCCCTTTCTCCCTGAGGCCCGACACACATAATTCATAAAGGCGAAGGGCTGTCTCAGGAGGGGCTGCACTGTCAAAGGACGGCCTCTTTCCCCTCCTTGCGTCGCCAAAGAGTGTAAACTGAGGAACAACAAGCAGGCTTCCTTTCACATCCAGAATGGATAGATTCATCTTTCCATCCTTGTCTTCAAATACTCTCAGTCCCGAGACCTTCTCAACAATATAGCGGGCGTCCTCTTCAGTGTCGTCCCTGCCTACCCCAAGCAGGACAAGAAGCCCGGACCCGATCTCTCCAGAAACACTGCCTTCGGTGATGACCCTCGAACTCGATACCCTCTGGACAACAGCCCTCACTTCTTTCCTTTTTTCTTCCTTTTTGCTTGCTTGGGCTTGGTTGGCCTGACAGGAGCCTGCGGCTGGACTGAGGGCTCTGGAGATTTTTCAGGTTCAGTAGACTTTTCCGGCTCGGGTGCTGCCGGTGCTGCCTCTTCTGCTTCCACAGCGCTTAGCTCCTTGAAAATCCCGTATAGGATGTAGATGAGCAGTAATCCAGATATTATGCCAACAATAATTTGAAGTGTTGTCATGGCTCTCCTTTCTCCAGTATGGTAACCCGCCCCAGACCCATTGTCTGCAGCACAAGATCCAGGGCCTGATCCCAGGGAACATTAGTGAGCTTAAGAGTGACCCTTCCTTTCACGTCGTCCCCGACAATAATATTGACATTGCCGACCTCAGCAATAAGCCTGAGGACATCGCGGATATCTGCATTTGTTAGCTCAATGGAAATCGTCCGTTTCGTGTGGGGCTGTTCCTTCTGCGCCCAGGATGAAAAAGGGCATAGAAAGAGGAGGAGGGAACAGGCAATAATAAAAGGGACTTTTCTGAATAACATCATGATCACAATACCATACCCTTCATTTACCTTCCAGATAGGGTGCCACTTTTGAGACGATCCAGTCCGAAAGCCGCGGAAACCAATGATTGACCCATAGGAGTGCCTTTGCCCCGGGTGTAAGAATAACCTCCCTCCTGTGTTTCTCACAGGCCCTTAGGATCTCCCGGCCAACATCTGCTGCGGTCATCTTCCGGGATTCCATTGAAAAGGCAGTGCGTGCCCCGCTTGTGTGAATGGCATGCATGGCAAAGTCAGTCCTTGTCAGGCCAGGACATATGACGATGACCTCAATCCCAGTGCCCATTAGCTCCACCCTTAGAGATTCAGAAAGGGCATGAAGCCCGAACTTTGTCATTGCATAGCCCCCTACATTTGGCATGGCCCTCTTGCCTGCAACACTGGATATATTGACGATCTGGCCGGAACCCTGCTTTTTCATCCGGGGAAGAACTGCCTGGATGCAGTTGAGGGCGCCAAACAGATTTGTGGCGACGATCTTCTTGAGGTCGTCTTCTTCAAGGGCTTCAACCCTTCCGTATAGACCGAAGCCAGCGTTGTTGATGAGAATGTCCACCTGTCCGAATGCCCCAATGGTTTTCTCCACCATATTCTGCGACTGCTCCTTTATGGAGACATCCGTAGGGACAACAATTGCCTCTCCATTTGACGCAGCGATCTCCCTGGAAAGGGAGTCCAGGGCATCATGTGATCGGGCAGCCAGAACAACACGCGCACCTTCCTTTGCAAAGAGGAGGGCGGTTTCCCTTCCTATGCCGAAGGAGGCGCCTGTTACGATAACAACCTTTCCGACAAACCTTGAAGCCATATTATAAGAAACCTAACCCTGCTGTTCTGGGTATGTCAAGCCTAAAAATGCCAATCAAAACAATCCCAAACCAGAGGCAATGGACACCAGCCCGGCAACTGTTACAACAGACAATGTGATATTTCTGAACAATTTTTCGTCAACCTTGTGGACGAGTTTCATCCCTGTAAATGCTCCGAAAATCAATGCAGGTATTAATAAAATTGCATAGTTAACTACCTCTTTGGTTATGAGGCCGCTGAGGGCGAAGGTAAGGATAGTTGCCAGGTCTAAAACGATAAAGTAGGCGACAATATTTGCTCTGAAGGGTCGCTTGGCTATGCCTTGATTTGTAAAAAATAATATGATTGGTGGCCCGCTCATTGCCGTGCTCCCGCTTAACAGGCCGCTTAGAAATCCTATTGTTGTGAAAGATAATTTTTCGTTCTTGATCTTCCTTTTGAAGCCCATTAAAAAAGCTGTAGCGAACAAGGTAATGATGAGTCCAATAAAAACTTTATAGGTTCTGATATCCAAAACCATCAATGGGTAAGCTCCAAAAGGAATTCCAATTATGCCGGTGATCATTAAAGGCCAGATCCTCTTTAAGTCCACCCATTTTCTTGAAGCAATTAAGATAATCAAGTTGATCATAGCGTCATATATCAAAATCAAAGGGACAACTGTTTTTGGCGAAATGAGGATGACCAATAATGGCACCGAAACCAATGCCAATCCAAAACTGGTCAACCCCTTTGTTACTCCAGCCAGGAAAATTATCAAGAGTTCAAATATGATCATAAATCCACCTTCAATCCCATACTTCCCAGAATCATCTTAATATTCTGAACCTCCTTTTTGGAGGGAGGGCTGACCTTACTATATGGATATTCCCTGTCAATCTTTTCAGCCTTGGAGACGCCCATCCTGTGAAAGGGTAAAAGGTTAATAGCGGGTTTCCCTGGTAGTTTCTTGATGTATTCTCCCAATGAAGCAATATAAGGTTCATCCATGTTGAAATCCGGTATTAAGGGAATACGTATAATAATTTCATTGGGCTTTGTCAGAAGCAGGGATAGATTATGAAGGATTCGCTCGTTGCCCTTGCCGCAAGTTTCCTTGTGCTTTCCGGAATCCAGATGTTTCAAATCGTATAGAAATAGATCCGTAACCTCTGTTAGACGGAGAAGCGTTTCTTCTTTGCACTCTCCGCATGTTTCTATGGCAGTATGCAGCCCTTTTTTCTTGCAGGCAGATAGCAGCGCGAATGTGAATTCTTCCTGGGCTGTAGGCTCACCGCCTGAGATGGTTACGCCTCCCCCTGATTTTTCATAGAAGGGGAGATCCTTCATTACCTCAAAAAGGACCTCTTCTATGTTCATTTCCTTGCCCACCATCTGCATGGCGCTTGTATAGCAGGCCTCTACACACTCTCCACAAATGTCGCAGACATGCCGGTTCACTTTAGGGAAACCATTAAAAAATGATATGCAATTTAGAGGGCAGGCCCTCATACAGCTTCCGCAGGCGATACATTTGGTTTTTGAATGGGCTATCTCCGGCTCGAAGTTTTTGGATTCAGGGTTCTGGCACCAGAGGCATCTCAAAGGACAGCCCTTTAGGAAGACCACGGTCCTGATGCCTGGTCCATCATAAATGGCATAGTGCTCTATATCAAAGACTAAGCCTTTTATGTCGGAATGCATAAAATAGTAAGGATATTTTACCAGGGGATGGAAATTCCTATTCCAATATTTATGATATTCCCTCCGGTTTTGTAACCGGGATAATAGGGGCCCTCGGGATCTATTTTATGAAACGTCCTCTCCTCCAAAAGATGATATTGAGCATAAAAGTCGCATGTTATCGGCTTGTCCCAGAATCCAGGGGGGTCAGCAATTATGTAACTCATGCCCAAAGAGAATACATGCTTGTCATTATCAACAAGGTTGCTTATGCCGGTTTGGTCGGGGACCGGAGAGTTTATATAATAATAACCTGCCCTGAGGGATAGATTCTCCTTCAGCCGATATTCTCCTCCTATTCTTGGCACAAAGGTGTCGTGAAATTTTGTATCAGGGACCCTGAGCCCATACCTTATTCCCTCGTTTTCAATAAATCTTGACCAATTCATCCAGGTGAGATCAAAAGATATATTCAGTTTTTCAATTGGCATGTAGGATATGCCAAATGGTATCTGCTGGGGGCTGAAAAACCGGATAAAATGGAAATCAAGTATTCGGATATCTTTCTTGCCGGTCCTTATACTTGCACCTCCGGTGCCATCCATCCTAATCTCCCCACGGTAGGACAAACCAAGGCTCAACCCTTGTTTTGGCTTGAACAGCAAACCGGCAAAGGGCGCAGCCTTAAGCCATGCCTTGCTTGGCATTTTTGTAGCATATCCCCCCTCTATGCTCCCGCTTGTAACTACAACCGTATCTGACCATAGATCGAATATTAGGCTTGCCCCGGCGCCAATGGAAAGCTCTGGTAAAATTGTGTAAGACATGGCCATGAGGATATTGTGAGTGCGGTCCCGGCTTTCATACATAATAAAATAACGATCTGTAGCAGAAGCCCTTGGCTTCCATCCCCACTCAGGAGATTGCTCGGAGAGAACAAAACCCAGTGCCAAAGATTTTTTCTTTAATAGCCCATATAGATCAGAGGGCTCAAAGGTGATCCCTATAGAACCACCCCATATATCAGAAATATCTTCATATTCCCTGGTCCCATCTGAATTTTCTATCCAGAGTTTGGGATGGACATAGAAGGGGACCAGTTCAATCTTTGCTCCCTTCTCGTCAAAGGGATAAGGGGGCTTTTTCTGGAATGAAAGCCCTGCCGGGTTGTAATAAACCGCGGAAAAATTGTCGGCTATGGCACAGAATGCCCCTCCCATTGCTATTGCCCTGGGGCTTAGCCCAAAGCTATCAGGCACATTGGGAAAAGCTTCTTTATCCAGGCCGATCATACAGATCAGGATACCTGTTGTGCCAATCCATTTTGTGAGTTTTAAAATTCTTCGTTTCATCAGTAATGGACTGTCAAAGACAAGCCGGCATTAAATAGGTATCCACCGGCGCTAAAACCTCTATAAAACTCCCGCTCTTCCAGGAGCTGACACTGAAAATGCCCTTCGATGCTTATGGGCTTATTGGGGAATGTGGACCTGGCTTCTGTTGTCCAGCCCGCGCCCACAGAGAGGACATGTTTATTGTTGTCTATGTAATCGCTCTTTCCGGTTTGATCCGGGACCGGAGACATCTCGTAATAATAACCTCCCCTGACAGCAAGTCTTGGGATTGGCACATACTCTATTCCAAGATGTGGGACAAGAATATCCTTGAATTTTGGGTCAGGGATGTCATGCAAGATATCCTTGTACCTTGACCAATTCAGCCAGCAGAGATCAAAGCTCAGAGTTGATGCCTGGTTTGGTTCATAGGCTACCCCAAAATCAATCTTGCGGGGCCTGTTAAAGCTATACATGTCAACCTCGCCAACAGTGCTAATGCCTTCCCCCATTTGAAGAACGAAAGGACCTTTTTGGCGTGTGACAACCTCGTCCATAAAATTTATACCGAAGCTTAATTTGTCCAAAGGCTTGAATAATAAACCTATTTGGGGGGCGATTCCTGTTCGTGCATCCCTGCGGAGCGTCATTGAAGATACAGTGAGGCTAAGGCCTTCCACGACCACATAATTCCCCATGTCTAAGCCCATGGAGAAATTAGCGCCAACACCTATGGACAGGGAAGGAAGGATTTTATAGGCCATGGACAGAATAATCACCATCATTAAATTTCGGTCTTGATACATGAGGAAATGGCGATCAGTAGGAAAATCAGTCTTGATATCGTAAATGCCTTGATAGGGATAATAGATGAACAATCCGCTGGACAAGCGTCTTAGTTGCTCATAACCGAACAACTGTCCCCAATTGCTTGTGGTAGCAATGGAGATCCCGCTTATCTCATCCAGGTCTTTGACCTCTTTATCTCCGCTGCTTTTTTGAATCCAGAAAAAAGGTTTTGCATATTGAGTTGCCAAATAAAGCCTGTTTCTATTTTCCTGCGCCAGTCCAGCTGGATTGTAATAGACTGCCGAGTAGTCATCTGCCAGGGCGCAGAATGCTCCTCCCATGGCAGTGGCCTTTGACCCCAGCTCAAGGGTATCAGCCATGGTAGCAAGGGCATTACCTTTCTTTCCGGGCATGAGGGCAAGAGTAACCAATAATCCAAGAGAAAAATATAGTGCCCTAAGATTCATTTATTAGAATACCGTGCCAAAGTTTGAATAAACACTGAATTTTTGCTCCTCACTGAATCCTATATCCAGCGTTGCCATCATACCCGGAGGGAATGTAGCTCTTATGCCCCCTCCATAAGAATATTTATAATCCTTTGCAATGCCAGTATACCAATCTTTTTGATCCAGAAAAACCCTTCCGGTATCAAAAAATATTAAGCCATCTATGACAACATCAAGGAAACCCAAACCATCTGTTATTTCAAAGGCTTTGAACCTATATTCTGCATTGATGAGGGTCTTTCCACGGCCCTGGAACCTGTCTTCCCAGTATCCCCGAAGGCTCCACGGGCCTCCGATCCTGCTCATTTCGTAAAAGGGAATTTCCTTCGCTTTTCCTTCTACCTCCTCTGTCTGGAATCTAATGGCAATAATGTTGTATTTGCCAAAGATATTAATAATTTTTCTGATATCAAAGAGGTATCTGGTAAAATCATAGTCGTTATACAAGGCTTTGTTTGTCTCTTCGGCTAAAAGTTTAATCCGGAAACCCATTGTAGGCCGGAATTGTTCGTCGCGGGAATTGTAGATTAAAGCCAAGCCCAGGCTGTTTTTCGTCCCTCCCTCTATGCCGGGTTCATCGGAATATTTAATGGTGGTTGATGGCAGGTTTTCATTGTCTCCCTCGGATATATCTACTGACCTTAGCTTGAAAAGGAATGCCGTATAAAAATTTTCTACAATCTTTTTTCCGAAAGTAAGCTTGGCATGAAAATCCTCCAAATAGTAGTTGCTCTCATCCCCCATCTCGCCCTTAATGTCCTGCTTGTTTACGGTTGAGTTGCCCAGGCCAAAAAATCTCTGTGTGGGGATGATATCGTATTCAAAGTAGAGCATCAGATGATAGGAGCCATCAAGAATCTTGGTATCCATGATCAAGAATTCATAGATCTGGTATTCATTTAAAGTATAAATAAAGGAGAGGTCGGTAAGCAGATTGGTGGAAAATATTTTGCTCGCCTTAAGTTTCAATCCGGTCCCGAAATTGGTCTCGGGATTATATTTTAATCTTGGAAGCAGTCCCCATTTGCCTGCTTCCTTTTCGCTATATGTAATGCCCTCTTCCAGGTCTCGTGTTTCCTCTGCGTAAAGAGGAATATAGATATGGAAGGTCAAGATAAAAATCAGGGACAAACGGATTGTTCTTGTCACGATCAAGTGAACCTTTTATAAATATTCATTTGTCTCTGCTGGCCAAAGACGATCAAGCGTTCAAAGATGCAGGGGAATAGCCATTCTGCAAAGACTGCCAATTTTGCCGCAGGGGTCAGGACAAGCTGGCGTTTTCGCTTACGGAGCATTTTTACTATCTGTTTTGCCACATATTGTTGTGTTTGGTGCATTGGCCTGTCAGGCGGCACCCAGGAGCCATCCGAAGCGATTACCCGCTTCTCCGGATCGTTTTCTGTGAATCCTACATAAACGATGCCCACATGGATGCCGAAGCTGTGAAGCTCGCAGCGAAGCGATTCCATCAAGGGGCGAAGCGCCCCTTTGCTCGCACAGTAGGCAGAGGCAGTTGGGAATCCACGGTATCCTGCAGGGCTGGAGATGAAAAGGATCTGTCCAGAGGTCTTTTTCAATAAAGGCAAGGCAGTTAGGGTAGGATAGACGCTGCCCATTAAATTTATATCCACAACTTGTTTAAACACTTCGGGCTGGATTTCATCAAATGTTGCACGCATGGAAATACCTGCATTGTTGACCAGGATGTCAAGCCGGCCAAAAGTTTTTTCAATTTCGCCAATAAGTTTTTTACAGTCTTGATAGGATGATACATCTGCTGGAATTGCCATGGCATCGATCCCCGACGATTTCAATTCTGCAAGTTTCCGGTTGAGGCGCTCCTCTCCCCTGGCATTCATCACCACCTTTGCACCAAGCTGTCCGATCTCACTGGCTGTAGCCAACCCGATTCCCCGGCTCGATCCGGTAATCAATACTATCTTGTCTTTAAAATATTTATCGTTCATGGCAGCGTCTCCCTTTTAGTTATAGATATCCATTGTCTTTGAACCATCTATAAGCGTCCTCAATGGCTTTTTCTATCGGGGTCTGGGGGAGTCCCAGCTCCCGCACT
>Ga0315310_10001875_pt1 | contig 13258 bp, 12 predicted proteins | sample TDP5_MG_FD_203630 | JGI IMG/M metagenome (GOLD analysis project Ga0315310, IMG submission 203630) | Freshwater sediment microbial communities from Lake Towuti, South Sulawesi, Indonesia - TDP5 | ecosystem: Environmental > Aquatic > Freshwater > Lake > Sediment | place: Indonesia: South Sulawesi... | reverse complement strand
TGGACAGACACGACCGAGGAAATGCGGCTGAAGCCCTTCTGGTTTTTGCTTGGCTTCAAGACATACTGGAGGTAGATGACTGCGTCACAGTCTTGAGCAAAGAGGACGATGAAACTGAAGCGTTCGCTAGTCTTTTGCGTAGCGTTCTAGAGAAGATCGGTGCGATTCATGAGTAGCAATAGGCGCAGCCATGGTGGCTTGGGCAGAATACGAGTGGTCAAACCTGAGATTCGAGTTCTAGGCATTGATGACGGCGTATTTACTCCCCATTCCAAAGAGCTTGTTGATGTTGTAGGCGTTGTCTTCAGGGGAGGTCTCTGGCTCGACGGCTTCATGCACACCCGCGTTCAAGTAGATGGCATGGACGCAACGCAGAAACTGACCAAAATGATAACAAGTTCGCCACACCACCGTCAGCTTCGCGTCGTCATGCTGAACGGCGTAACCATGGCCGGTTTCAACATTGTCGACATCAACCATCTCTATGAAAAGGTCAAGTTGCCAATAATCGCAGTCACCAGAGACAAACCAAACTTTGTAGACGTAAAAAAGGCCCTGCAGAACCTGCCACAAACAGAAAAGAGATGGAAAGCCATAGAGGACGCTGGCAAAATCATCAAGGTGAGAATACGAGAGAGAGAAGACCCCATCTACGTGCATGTGGCCGGGGTTTCTGAAGAGACCGCGAAATGTATCTTGAGGAGTACGTCCACCCGCAGCAACATCCCTGAGCCGCTACGAGTAGCGCACATTATTGCGTCCGGGCTTACCCATGCATAAACGTGCAAATGTAAAGCTCAAATCTTTATTGAAATTAAGAAAAGGTTTAAAAGACTCGACCTTAAGGAAAAGGGTTCAGACCGTGGAGACGTGAGGGCAGCAATCCAATGGAATTCTGTCCCAAATGTGGAACAAGACTCGTACCCAAGAGAAGCAAAGAGGGAAAGACGTCTAATCTTGTCATGGCCTGTCCAAAGTGCGGTTACAAAAAGCGGCAACCTGCAAAACAGTTCGCACCTATTCCAAAGGTAATAGAACACACGCCACAGGAGACCATAGCCATAATCAGCAGGGAAGAACAGAAGCTGCGTGTGTTGCCCACAGTTCGCATTGAATGCCCTAAATGCGGCAACAACCTAGCTTATGTCTGGCAAGTTCAAACCAGAGGCAGCGACGAGTCCTCGACGCAATTCTTCAGATGCACCAAATGCAGCCACACATTCAGAGAATACAGCTAACTCAGCAAAGAAGACATCTCTCCGCAGCAACATCACCCTACGACTTTCAAGCCCACCTTACGACATTGCATGCAACATGTTAGTGTTTCTTAAGCTTAGCTCAACACTAACAGGCATATAATCCATCCTAAGGCGTCTTTGGCATCACCAAGTCTGCGATGTCCACACCGTGACCATAAATCTGCCGCATCGCGGTTGTAGCAGCCAAAACTTGAGGCGCGATGTTCGAATAGCTCTTGTGAACCAAAGCCTCAATCTCGTTCACCAAATCCTCAACAGTCTTCCTTTCATTCCTCAATGCCTCAGCCAAGCCGATATTACGAGTGAACATTGCCTTCAAGGCATTTTCATGGGTATCGAAGGCCAGCTTATGCAAGCGCAACAGCAACTGAGACAAATCCTTGGACACTTTGGCTCCTTTCATCTCCATAACAGCCTCAGCCAATCTTACTGACTGGTCACCGATAGCTTCCACTAGGCTGGCTGTTAGGCGATAGTCTAAACAGTCAATGGGCAATATGCCTAGCTTCTCGCTCAATCCGGGATTCTGAATAACTGTCCGTAGAATTCGGACGAGGAGGAAGTATAAGCGGTTGACTTCGATGTCGCGGGCCACCACATTCCTGGCCGAATGCCCATCTCCTTCAACTAGAGCAGTCAGTGCATCGCGGTGCATGCTTGAGGCGATCGAGTGCTCTCTTTGAAGGGCTTTGTCGGGCAGAAGAGCCGCGGGCTCCAACAAAGACTGCATGACGATCTTTGAATAGTCCTCTTCAACGATTTCCAAGCCAATCAAACGAGTAGATGACTGTTTAACGCGTTCGCGATCCTCAGAACTCATTCTCTCCTTAGCTTCAACACGGATTATGTCGTAGCCAAGCAGATACTTGCCCATAATTTCTCGGTCAAGAAGAGTGGAAGGCTTGATTACTGCAACTTGGGGAGTCCGCTCGGCACTGTATTTAGCGTCTACAATGAGGCGCCCATCAGCGGCTTCGGACAAGGCCACAACCGAACTCTTGTCCAATCCATTGCGCGTAGCCCAATCCTTTGGCAGGCACACGAAAAAAGTCCCCCCACCGGTGCGTTGAACCTTACGAAGATCCATCGAGACCCTCACAGAGGATATGTATACATATAGATAAATTGTTTCATAATTGGAGACTATTAACAAGGCGCTGCATGTACGAAGCTTAACAATAGCGCGGTTGGCATCAGATCAAAAAGCAGAATTGACAGTAAAGCCCAAAAGAGACCGCGTAGCGCTTCAACAAGAGAGGTTAGAAGAGTCTGCACCAAGTGAACGAACGACTTCAGAAAACCATCTCATACATTGTAGAAGCTGGATACCAACTCGACAGCGAAGCCTTTGCACTTATGGAAACCCTGTCTAAAACCGAAGACCCCCTCAACCTGATAGAAAAGATCATAGGAAAGATAGATGAACTTCCGCAGAAACCCCTTTTTATAAGTCGCAGTCTCCTCGAGGAACTGATAGCCCATACTGCGAAAACCGGTTCAGAACCTGCTGTTCAACGCTTACTTGAACCATTTATGGATTCCAAGAAAGAGAGCTTTAAACCTCACGCCAAGGAGATTGAATCCGACGTAAGAGTATTGGATGATCCCACAAGTACCATGCGCAGTTCCGGATCAATCGAGGAATATCACGACTATTTCCTAGACCGGTTCACGCGACTCCGAAAGTTACTTAGGCAGCGGATGGACGCCAAAGATGCGTCATCGATTGCTGACGCCCTGAGAGCCCCTGCCAACTCCAAGGTTAAAGTCGTCGGAATGCTGACAGAGAAGCGTGAGTCAAAGCAAAGAATCTTCCTGCGGCTAGAGGATCAAGAGGCCAGTGTGACTGTGCTTGTCAACGAGGGCCTTGAAGGCTCAGTCTTTGAACGGGTTCAATGCCTCATGCTGGACCAGGTCATCTGCGTGGCAGCAATCAAGACTCGAAGTGATCTGCTTGTGCTCGAGGATGTCCTTTTTCCAGATGTGCCGCAAAAAGCGCCTAAGAAAGCTGCTGAGCCAGTGTACGCCGCTCTAATATCAGACCTCCACATAGGCAGTAGACACTTCATGAGAGAAGCATTCAACCACTTCCTTTTGTGGTTGAATGGAAAATTCGGAGATGCCAACTGGCAGGAAATGGCCAGCTACGTCAAGTACGTGGTCATAGCAGGAGACATAGTCGACGGTATAGGAATCTACCCTGGACAACTGAAAGACCTACTCATCCGCGACATCCATAGACAGTATAGTGTCGCCTCGAAGTTCCTCGAGCAGATCCCTGATTATGTGCAGTTGATAATCATTCCGGGCAATCACGACGCATCAAGAAAGGCGCTGCCTCAACCAGCGTTGCCAAAAGAGTATGCTGAACCAATTTGCGAAGCTCACGAGGCCCACTTCCTAGGCAATCCATGCTCGGTGACGCTTCACGGAGTCGAACTTCTGCTTTATCATGGACGTAGTCTCGACGATGTGATTGCCAACGCGTCAAACGTCAGTTTTAAGACCCCGGAAAAGGCCATGAGGCTTCTGCTTCGAAGCAGGCATTTGGCACCCATATATGGTCAACGTACCCCAATTGCGCCGGGAAAGCGAGACTTCTTGGTCGTAGAGAGAGTGCCAGACATTTTCCACGCAGGCCATGTTCATGTGCAAGCAGTTGAGAGATACCGCGGTGTGCTGCTCGTGAACTCTGGAACTTGGCAGAGCCAAACCGAATATCAAAGCAAGATGGGCTTGGAGCCAAATCCTGGAGTGATTCCGGTAGTTAACCTTCAAACGCTGGAGGTCACGACTATCAATTTCAACCCGTAGCCAGAACAAAGTTGATATCGGTGTGTCTTAATGTGCCAAAGTTGAAAAATCAGTGAGTTGCTTTGGTGAGTGCGTGAGAAGCCGGCTAAGTCTATTGTCAACGGCAAAAGTGTCCATCACAACCTTGGGAGCTATGCTCAAACGAATCTTCTTTGTGCGACCATACCGTCCCATGTTGACAACTTGGGTGTTAACCAAGCCAATCACATCAAGTTCGTTGATCAAGCCGCTAACCCGTCTTTGTGTCAAAGGCGATATCCCCGATTGGGCACAGAGTTCACAATATAGCTCGTAGATGTTGCCTGTGACACTCAACTGTTGCACTTGAGACCTACAGAGCAGGTACACGCTAAATAATACCAGCTTCGAATGGAACGGCAGGTTTCTAAGCGCTTCGGCTACACGATCATGCTCGATCCTTTTCTCAGCGTGCCTGATGTGCAACTCACCCAGTTTGAAGGCGCCCTCCCGTTCGGCTAACTCCCCAGCCACCCGCAAGAGGTCCAAGGCACGGCGTGCGTCTCCGTGTTCAGCCGCCGCCAAAGCGGCGCACAGACGAATGGGACCTTCAGAAACGACGTTTTCGTGAAAGGCCATCTTGGCTCTGTCAAGCAGAATGTCCTCAAGCTCGCTTGCATCGTAGGGTTTGAAGACAACTTCTTCCTCGCTAAGGGAACTCAAAACTCTAGGGTCTAAGAATTCCTTGAACCTGAGATCGTTTGAGATCCCTACCAAAGCGGCTCCACTGCGCGATAAAGTCTCGTTCACCCGTGTCAACTCATAGAGAAGAACGTCTCCCCTCTGCTTCACGAGCGCATCCACTTCATCGAGCACGGCTATGAAAACATGTCTATGGGAATCCAAGCCCCTCTTGAACCGATCGAACACCTCGCCTAGCGCCAAGCCTGTAAAAGGGACATGCACGCCGACGGCGTCACACAAAAGAGAGAACACCCGATACTCAGTCCCCGCCATCCTGCAGTTGACGAAGCAAACCTTCACCGGCGCATTGAACTCTTGGGCTTTTTCACTGAGTTTGCTTAATACATACTTCATTGCTGCGGTTTTTCCAGTGCCTGTTTTCCCATACACGAAAATGTTTGAACAGCGCTCACCCTTCAAGACAGGGGCAACCATCTCACCCAAGAGGCGCACCTGCTCCTCGCGGTGAGGTAGCGTTTCAGGAACGTAATCATGTCTCAGAACCTCTCTGTTTCTGAAGACATGGTTAGTCCTCAAGATAGACTCGAATACTCCACTAAGTACGTCTGAACTGTTCACGACAGCCTCCCAGCTCTCCCCGCAGTAGGAACTGCAACCTCAAGATGTGCTACGCGAATAAGAGATGCCGTACAAAAAACTAAACACGAAACTGAAATCTTCAGAATAAGGAAGCAACTGGTCACAGGCTCAAACTGTGCGACTCTCCACCCCTTCGTTTCTAGTGGAGAATACACGATGGGCAAATGAGAGCTCGACCCAAGTCTCTGTGCATACATGAAAACCGGTTGCCTTTGCTTGTGGAAGCCCCATGCCTGCAGCCTCTCTTAGGATCACACCTAATGCACCCGCGAAAGATGCTCCAGTGGAAAAAAGGGGGGCGGAGGTCATTGCAGTAAACTTCAAAAGCTTTAGCGCTTCCCGAACAACCAAGACGACCGTCCCTTGCTGCGTAACAACCGGTAATCAAATCCCGTGCCGAGTTAACACTTTGGTCTCCCCTAGGATGGATATATCAAAAAAACCACCTAAAATCGAAAATGGCCACTTTCCCCGCCGCTTTTCCCACGAGGGGGACCGCTTCGTTTCCACTGGACTCCTCGAAGCAGTTTTTTTCCTGTTCATTTGCTGGAGTGCGGTCTTTCTGTAAATTCTGTGAAGTGAAATCACAGCAAATCAGCCTCATTCCACGGTTTAAGCTCTAATTACGACTCCAAAATTTGACCCATTCACCACAAGCTCTATAACTGGTGAGCTGTTAAGCTGTTAAGCGCTTCGTGGTTTGCGTGCCAGCAAAGAAGATGCGCGTCGAGGTCTTCGACAGCGGTGGAAGCCGGTACACGGTAACTTTCGAGGGCAGTGTGACTAGGGAGAAGGCTGTCCGGCTTTTGGACATCATCGAACTCCTGGGCGGCATGCCTGGTGTAGCTTCTGGTGAGAGCTCACCAGTGGCCGAGTTACCGAAACTCGAAAAAATCCGGTTTATTGTGGAGAAACATTTTCCAATAATCTGGTTCTCTTCGCGAGATGTCCAAACAGTCTACGAGCAGGAGCTGAAAGAGCCTGTTGCCTTGAGTGTGGTCTCTACTTACCTATCTCGAATGTCTAACAGGCGGATCCTAGTCAAAACAACCGCTGGAAACCACAAGCGCTACCGTCTTGCTTCGCAGAAAATACAGACGGCAGCGGTCGAGGGCTTCACAAAAGATAATAGGTAAACGAGCACTCTTCTCAGGAATTAAAGACTCAATCGAGGGAATTCCTTGGAGAAAAAAGTTTCCACGGATGAGAAACTACTTGAGGACTTGGTTGATATGGAGAAAAAGCTCAAGCTCTACGTAGACCGGGGAAGGGTGCCAAGCTCGGTCGACGCCAAGGGGGAATCTGTGATAGCAGTTAAGCCTGACGTAATCAAGTTTAAACCTTTGAAAAGAGTCACCGCTCACGAAGGGCGTTTCCTAGCAGTTGACTGTTCAACAAGAACACTAAAGAGAGCAAACAATTGGGGTGTCTACCTCATGAGACCATGCTTCATTGTAGTGCGCGGACGCGATGTGAAATGGGGCTACTCCGAAAGAATGTGCACTGTGATTGGAGATGCATATACCCGTGGTGATTACCTCGAAGACTTCCGGGTTGAACTAGAGAGCCACATGGCTCTTGAACTGATCACACGCGAGCTTGAGCACTTAAACCACGGGAATCCCTGTTCCCGTGGTGACTGTGTCTTACTGGACGGAGGCGCCTATTTTGGGGGCGGAAAGAAGTTTCGTGTGTCACTATATGACGAGTGCAAGAAAAGAGATATCAATCTGCTGGCCGTCAGCAAACGTTCTTCTATACTGCACGATGAAATGGGCAGGGATTTTTTGGCGACCACGGGAATGATTGCCCCGTATCCTGCTTGGGTGTATGCTTATGTCAAGAAAGCCGATAAGGAAGAAAACCTGTATGGCGCAATATCCGTGGTGAAGCTATGCAACGACAGTCCACGCGTCTTTCGTTGTGATGTGATGGAGTTTCTTGATGGGCGGGATCCGGTGGAGCTAATTTCTCCCCTCACATTTGTTTCCGAAGATCCGCGATGTCTTGGGTATCCAATTCCTTTGTTTCTCGCTCACAAGTTCTCCGCATCGTCTGAAGCTATGCTGCTCTACTATTATGACCAAGTTGAGAACGCACTTAAGGAGACGGGTCTATTGGACGTATTGAGAAGAGAGGAGCTGGCGTACAGCTTTCCAGACGAACTCCATGGAGCAAAGCATGCTTACGATTTAGAGTGGATTGAACGTGTCTGAGCCAATAGGATTCGTGTGTGGAACGCAAGGAGACACAGTATCTTTTTTTCTAGACCCGGGAATTAACCTTTCTTTTGGGCAAATTGTTCGAATAGACTCAGGCAAAAGAAGCTTCTATGCGAGGATTGTTAATGCCCAAAGCAGCTCTACACTGAAGACAATTGAACAACTGCGAGAGGCTGAAGGCAAGGAAGCGTTTGGCCCTTACTCTAGCTTTAGAAGCGTTGAGGCAATTCTCTTTTTGGAAAAGAGGGAAGATAAGATTCGTGCTCCAACTTTTAACCCGGAGTACAGAGATAAAGTTTACGCCGCTAACGAAGAAGACTGCTCTATTCTAAAGCTCTCTGGCGAGTTAGAGGTGGGGCGACTCCGTTCGGGAGAGCAACAACTGGGTTCGACGGGCATAAACACTGAAGCTATACCTTTAATGATGGGCATGTTTGGAATGACCGGTTCTGGGAAAACCAACACAGAGCTAATTCTCAATGCTCAAATCATTGACCACAGTCCCAAGACAGTTGCCCTCATTTTCGACTTCGCTGGCCAACTTCTTGAAGGAAAGGAAATCAAGCCACAAAGAGGACTTAAAGATCATCCACTCTTCCACAACAAAGTTCAATACTACTCTGCGAGAGGTGGCAAAATAGCAGTGGGTCTTTACACTCTCACTCCAGACAAGTTGAAAACTCTTTTCCCCGATATAGAATCTCCACAAAATAGAGTTGCTTGGGCGCTCTACAGAAGACTAGGCAAGACTTGGATTGAGGAAGCACGAAAAATAAACGCCGCTGAAGGATACGCTGGAGTAGGTCGGATCGCGAATTACAAAGGGAAGATGGCTATTGAGGCTTTGATGCTTAAACTCTCTTCGCTTTCACATGAGCTTTTTCCTCCGACTGATTACTGCTTTGTCGACAACATCACTCAGAACCTGTGCAAGGGAATAACGTGTCTCGTTGACATTTCTGGGATAAACTCTGAAGAGCAGAATCGTGTCACGTGCCTCGTAGCATCAAACGTGGCGCAACACTACAAACACATGTGGGAAGAAAACTATGAGGAATGGAAGAAACTTCCAACTCTCTTGATTACGCTTGAGGAAGCACACGAGTTTCTGAGTCCAGACCCCAAAAAACCGAGAACTATTTTTTCGGACATCGCGTTAACCTACCGCAAATACCGTGTTGGATTGAACGCCGTAACACCGAGACCATCTAGAATTAACTTTGATGTTTTTGCTGAGTTGTGGACTAAGGTTATTATGAAGACAGAGCTGCGCAAGGATAGAGAATACCTAACTGTGAACACTCCCTACCTTGAGTACAGCGACACAGAGATCAAGATGCTGGATGTGGGTGAAGCTCTACTTATCTCTGAACCCAAAATCAGGTTTGCAGTTCCCGTGAAAGTAACACATTACCCAGAGTACCTTGAGAAAAGAGGCACGATTAACTATGGGCTGGCCCCGTCAAAGTCGCATGCTGAAATGGAAGACAACCTGAGGAGACTCAGGCAAATCGGCGGCAACGTGACCCAAGAGAGCTCTCATTGAGTGTTACTGGCTTCACTTTTTTAGGATCTTCAACATTTCCTGTTTGACCCTGTAGGCGTAGGGCGCCTTTTCAGAGTGTCGCTCCAAGTAGCCCTCCTCGTAGAGCTTCTTTAACAGGCGAGCTGTGTGTTCTCGTGTCAGCTTTATCACGGTCCTCACTTCAGGCGCGGTCTTCTCGCCCGAAGTGGCAATGAGCTCCAAAACGTGCAGCTCAGTTTCAGTTAGGGGAGCAAGGGCTCGTTCTCTCTTGATTGGAATGGCGGTCTCCATCTGCACCTCAGGTAGGATGGCCGCCTGTTGTTTGAGCTCTTCCTGAGCCTTACTAAGGTTTCCAAGACCTACTTTTAGATCGGCTAGATCCTTGCTCAGTGTTTCCACATCTGGCAAATGTTCGACTTTTTGGGTTAAGTCAGCGAAGCTATTGGCAAATCGGTTCTGCTGTTCCTCGAAGTGTCTAGAGAGCTTTTCGTTTCTTGAAGCCAAGGTTTCGATTTTCAAAGTGTTCTTCTCAAGCTGGCTTTCGTGAGCCTGCAACTGCTTGTCAATGCTGAATACAATGTCGCTCACGGCATTTCTCGCTTCGTCATATTTCCTTGATGCTCGCTTGATGCGTCTGTAGTAAAGGATGGTCGTAGTCGTAGTAATCAGCAGAAGAGACGCTGTTATGATCAGGATGGGGTCAGGAGGGGGCATGTAGGGTTCTCCTTGTGTTGTGATGTCGGCGTTGTGATTCGCCTGTGATCTATCGTGAGACGATCAAGAATCACAGGACGCATGACGAAATATCTTGAGAGATGTGACATCACAAATCACAAGGATTGGCGCCTCTTAATAAATTTATGCTTGTTATCATCGAGATTTAATGGCTTTTCGACACCTGTGATACGTGACATCACGTCTTCGACAGAGACTTCGTCTCCGACAGTTTTGCCAGGCTGCTCTCAAGCTCCTGACGGAGCAGGTTGACGATCCTGAGGTGCTCGGCGACGGTTGTATCACCATGGGAAGCTTCTTGATAGGCTGAAACGTAGTCTTTAAGTTTCGCCGCTGCCTCCAAATATGGGTCCAGACGCGTGTCGTCGAAGATGCCGAGGTATCCAAGCAGAAGTACTGTGTAGATGGATTGAATGACGTTCCTTCTGGCTTGTTTCAATGTGTGGTTGAATGCGCCGCGGCTTATTCCCGCCTTTGATAGGCGAAATAGGCCTTTTTCCTCATTGGTTAGCGATTTTCCCACGATATTTGCAGCTAAAAAGTCAATTATTAGCGTTTCCAGCTGTGTTCTGGTGAGGTTGCTGTTTTTTGAAAGCAATTTGATGATCGGGTCGTTAATTGAGTGTATCAGCCATTTTTGGACGGTTTGTTTGGCTGCCAGTCTGCATTTCACCACTTGGTTCGTTTGGGATACGGTTTTGTATACGTTAAGTTTAAAGGACTTGCGGTATTGGTGCTACAAATGTAAAGATCTTATGTAGATGCTACATGAGAATGATCAGGTCCGAGGTGCGTTCCCTTCACAAGAATTAAGGCGGCAGCGCGCCTGCACAAAATTCGGTCTTCTGGGAATTCGTCGCATGTTCTCGCAGGCTCACGGCATTCCAAACGTCAGAAGTTTGGGGTTGGGTGAACCTGACTTTCAGTCCGGCCGCCTCACGTTCAGATGCAGCCAGGGAAGCACTAGATGAGGGACATACTCGCACGCCCCAACAACTGGCATTCCAGCATTGCTTGAGGCACTGAACAGTAAGGCAAAGCGTGACTATGGCCTCTTATATGACCCTAGCTTAGAGATGATTTTGATAATGGTTGGAGGCATTCATGCCATTTCTTAGCCTTGCCGGTTTTGATAAATCCTGGCGATGAGGTGCAAATCCTCACCCAAGGTTCGTTTGCCGCTTGAACCAAGCGCACACATGGTGGGGGGTACCGGTTTCAATACCACTGCTCGAAAAAGACAGCTCTTCGCCCGACATTGAATCTGTGATGTCACAGATCACAACCAGGTCGCGGATGATCGTGGTAAACTTGCCCGATAATCCGACTGGTTCTGTTCCATCATGTGAGGATTTGCCGTGGATTTGCGAGAGCGGTTGAGAAGTGTGATTTGCTTGTGATTTCCGATTAGGTCTATGAAAAAATCACGTATGATGATGCGCGTCATTATTGTTTGGCTAGGTTCCCGGGCATGCGTGAGCGCACGATCGTTGTTGGTTGCTTCTTCTAAACATATGCTATGACTCAGGATTTTGTAGCTCAGATGGTTGCTGAATTCGATCGACGGCGCAGACTGATGCAATTGCGTCTGAATGGGATTGAAGGCTTCGAGTGCTGTCTGCCGAAAGGCGCATCCTCACATGTTTTTCAAATGTCAGGAGGTTTAGGGTTTCGTCTGAAGCCTAAACGCTTCATGACTTTCTAAGAGGACCGGGGTCATGTGGTTCCGGCCGGCTTTTGGGAAACAAGGGGGACGATACCTACGGTTGTCATATGCAACGGGCTACAACCAGCTTGACGAGGCGTTAGATTGGGTTAAGAAAGCCGCAACGGTGCTGATGACTGCGTGATGTGAAGTGACATCACGCCTGATACCTATTGAATTACATAAATAAAGCCTTAGAGACTTTCAGCTTCGTCTTTAAGCGAACTGAAAATCTCAGGTCGCAAGTCACGTAGCGTAGGGACCCACGCTTGCACCCGTGTGATGTCTGAGAAGTTGATCTTGGCAGTTATAAGGTCCTCTTCATCGTGTTTGGCCTGGGTGATAACGCTTCCGCTTGGCGCCAGCAGGCGGCTTCCTCCCCAGAACTGGAGGCCATCTTGTATCCCAGCCAGGTTCACAAATGCTAGGAAAACGGTGTTCTCGATAGCTCTTGCAGCGGTCAATGTTTCAAAGAATCCTCGACGGACCGAAGGTGAGGCCGATATGCATACTATTAGTTTCGCTCCTTTGACGCTCAGCAACCGTGAAACTTCGGGAAAATACACATCATAGCAGATGATCATCCCAAGTCTACCAATTCGTGTTTCAAACACTGGCGTCTGGTAGCCTGGGCGAAAGTAGCGTTTTTCTTCGAACACGCTGTGAGTAGGTAGGTACATCTTTTGGTACTTGCCAACATAGCCTTGGGGGCTGATCAAAACGGCTGTGTTGTGAAGGACTGCGCTTGCTCTCGGGCTTCTCTCAATGATCCCCGTGATTATGTGAATGTTCAGTTTCTCTGCGATTTCTTTAATTCGCCCTGTTGATGGTCCGTTGGGTATGGTTTCTGCTAGTTCATAGGCTCTGTCTCTTACAACGTAGCCGGTTAGGGCAAGTTCTGGGAACGCTATCAGGTCGGCTTTTCTCTTTTTGGCTCGTTTGACCATTCTTTCCATGGTCTCAATGTTATGTTCTTTGTCACCGGCTCGGCAGGACATTTGCCCAAGCGCAACAGTAATCTCACGAGACATAGGTTATCTCTCCGCTTTGTTGTCTTATTTCAGCTTTCTAGTGAAAAAGTGTTTAGGAGGTTGTATAGGGAAGTCTGAAGTCGGCTCCTATTGTTCTAAATTCTACCTTTATGGTTAAAGGTGGTCGTCTTTTGTGCTCTCTTGATAGCCAGCGCGTCTTAGTTCGTTCTATGAGTTCCAAGGGCAAGTCTAGTTGTGTGGCAATTTCCTCTGGTGCCACAAAGCTTTCGAGTCCTAACAAAATGAGGTCTAGGGTTTCGTATTTGAGACCTAGTTCTTGCTCGGCTAGTTGACCTGGCCAGAGTTGAGGAGATGGAGGCTTTAAGATAATTGCGTTTGGGACTCCAATGTACGCGGCTAGTTGTTTGACCTGTGTTTTGTATAGGTCCATTAACGGTGAGATGTCTGCTGCGATGTCGCCCCATTTCGTGAAGTAGCCCATCATGGTCTCTGACTTGTCTGAGCTTCCCACGACTATTCTTTTCTGCTTGTTGGCGTAGTAATAGAGCGTTATCATGCGTGCCCTTGCTTTGATGTTGCCCTTGCACAACTTGTCACTAGGGTCGAATTCGGGTATTGACTTGTAGTAGCCGTTGAGTATGTGGGTCATGTCTATCGTCTCTAACTTGAAGCGGAATTTCTCGGCAACCATGTTCGTGTGCCTT
>Ga0315310_10001874_pt1 | contig 13259 bp, 20 predicted proteins | sample TDP5_MG_FD_203630 | JGI IMG/M metagenome (GOLD analysis project Ga0315310, IMG submission 203630) | Freshwater sediment microbial communities from Lake Towuti, South Sulawesi, Indonesia - TDP5 | ecosystem: Environmental > Aquatic > Freshwater > Lake > Sediment | place: Indonesia: South Sulawesi... | reverse complement strand
AACCCTTCGGATTCCTAAATCCTCTTTTTTTAACAAGAACGTCTAAAAGTTTCTGCAGCTTAACCGCCTCTGGAAGGGGTACACCGAGTCCAACCTTCACCTGATCACCACCATTTGGGAAGACCCAAGCGTAACCTTTTGGAGCTATCTTCTCTCCAAAAAAGATCTCAATAGTGTCTTGTGGATATGACGCATCCTTGAGGGTTCTTTGAACTCCTAAATGAACGTCGCAGGTGGCAAGCCTTGGCACTCGGAGAAATTCAGCTATTACAGAAGGATAGCCGTCGGCTCCAACAACAAAATCGCACCACCCAAAGGTTTCCTTAGTTGTTACCTTATAGTTTAGAAAGAACTCGCCACCTAGAGCTTCAACTCTTGTACCCATGTATTCTTCAAAAACCTGCCGGTTCAATATGTAACCATAGTCTTCGCCACCCTTGGACTCCCAGTAATTGCCGTTAGGAGCATAAATTCTAACCCTTCTAATTCGTGCCGCGATCGCATGTCGGGGAACAATTATCCCAACCTTCTGAAGCATGTACAAGCTGACGCCTCCAGCACACCTCACGTTTTCTCCGACCCGCAGCTTCTTGTCGACAACAGAAACGTCAAAAGATGAGAGCCGCAGAATAGTCTCAGCACAAGCGAGTCCAGAAACGCTTCCACCGACAATTAGAATTTTCATTTCTTGTCTCCAGAGTCTATGGAATCAAAAGCCTTTTATTTCTTCTCAAGAAATTAATCTTTTGGTGAGATCTGAAATTGACTGAACCTGAAGAAGGAGAACCGAGTCTCGAAGAAAAAATCCGTATCCTGCAAGAAGAGGGTCTCCCTTCAAACAAGATTGTGGAGAGAATCTTCGAGGAAGACTTGGGCGCCGACGTTAACATCCTAGCCAGTACATTACAAATGAGTAAACTCGATATAGGGAGAATCAAGGGAAGATTATCGAGGCTTAAAAAGATACGTGAAGAGAAAGCAAAACCTCCGACGGAGGCTCCCCCTGAAGAAGGAATCTATAAAGGTGAAACCGACGTAAATGCCATTTTATTGGAAATTCTTACAACTCATCCGGATGTTCCATCACGCGTAAAGGATGAGGTCCTGAGTTGGGCTAGAATGAGCCCCGGTGGATTACATCCTACACAGGTTGCATATCTTCTTTCTTCAATGAAGGGACTATCCAGTCAAACAGCTAACATCGTTGCCCAAAAATATGCCTTTGCTCTAGCCAAGGCTCAGCAAGAGAGAGGAATACAATTGACCTTTCAACCGTTATCATTATATGGACCTGTAATGTCTCAACAACCTCCATTAGGGTTTCCAACGACTATCTCATTTCCACCGCAAGCGCCGTCCCAGCCTTTCCAACAGCAACTTCCAACCACACAGCAACAGGCACCCTTGTACCCTCTACAGACAGGCTATGGTCAACCGGTTTCATGGGGTTTTCCTCAGATACCAACACTCCAAGATATTCGTAATGTTATTCACGAAGAACGTGCAAAAGAGAAAGGGCCTAAGGAAGCTGAAACCTATGTTGACATTGAAATACCTGAGAGAGATGCTGATGGAAAAGTGATTATTGGTCCAGACGATCAGCCGATTGTGAAGCGTATGCATATCCCTGCCAGTCAAGCAGATCAACTAGTGCCCAGAGAAGATCCGGAACTGAAGTTCCTTCAAAAGATAAAGGCTTACAAGGATGCTGGAGTGTTTGGGGCTAAGGAGGAGCTGACAGAAAGCAAAATTAGAGAGATCATAAGGTCGGAAAGACCCACGGCGCCGGAAGAGAAACCTATCACACTTGAAGATGTAACGAAAGCGTCTGCTGAAGCAGCTCAGTCTGCTGTGAAAGCAGTTATGGAAGCCCATGAAAAAGAGGATAAAGAAGAAACACGCTTCAGAAGGCTTGAACAAACCATACGGGATACTGCCTCTGCTAAGACTGTGGAAGGCTACAAGGAAGACAGCTTCCGTTTTTTGGGTCAAGGAATGCATGAGTTAGCCCAGAAAAAACCAATTGAGGTAATCATCAAGGATGGTGGACGAATACTGTTTGGAGGATCATCTGAAAAAGAGGTCGAAGCAGGCGCAGGAGGCGCAGGAGAAAGATTGATCGAAAGACTCCATAGACGAGGATGGGTCACAGAACAATAAAGGGGCGATAATGGTGCACTATGTCTTGGTCCTTAGTGGAAAGGGTGGTACGGGTAAGACACTGACCGCAATAAATCTGGCCCGCGAGCTCGCTAAGAAGAATAGAACAGTCGCCCTAATAGATGCGGACCTTAGTAACCCCAACGCGGCCGAACTATTAGGAGTTAAAGACCAAATTGTAATATCATCGGAGTCTTTCACCCCATTCACGGTTGATGGAATAGAGTTCTTTTCTATGGCCACTATAAGTGGAGACAAACCTGTAAGCATGGACGCAAGTGAATACGCTCAGATCCTTCGAGACGTTCTCAAACATTCTAAATGGAAATCGGAAACCGCAATTATTGATATGCCAGCAGGAGTGCATAACGAATTTTTAGAGCTACTTACAAACTTCGGAGAGAATCTTTTAGGATCCATCGTAGTTCTGCAGCCTGCCCACGTAGAGAGCGCACGGAAAATGCTGCAACTTCATAAAAGTGAAGGGGTTCCTGTCCTGGGCGTTATCCAGAACATGAGTCACTTTAAATGTCAAGACTGTGGGAAGGAATATGACATTTTTGGGAGCGTCGACCTAGAAGGGTTATGTAAGGAGTTTGAGGTTGAACCTCTTGGCTCCATTCCTCTCTCAATGGAAATACGCAAAGGCGTGACAGAAGGTAAACCGTTTTTGCCTGAGGAACTAGCCCAGCCGATAGTTAAGGGAGTGGAAAAAATCCTTGAGGCTAAGCCTGTCGGAGTCAGCTTTGTTGAACGACTTAAGGAACGACTTAAAGAGATAGCCCGTGATGCAATGATTGACATTATGGCAGCCGTGGTTGAAATTTCTAACACCGAAATTAGCATCGGAGATATACAAAAGGCCTATGGTTTTCCCGGCGGACGCACCATAGAACTGGATATTACAGATGAATCTCTACGCAACGTCAAGCTTCAAGCGTTTTTCAGAGTAGAGGGTGGAGTGCTTAAAGTCGTCAGGAACCCTCAGAAAGTTGACGATGAAATCAGAGTTTGGGAACGAGCCCTAATCTGGTGCTTCTTAGGTAGGCGCCCGGACACAAACACGGCTTGGGACCTCATGGACGCGTGGCTAAGCGGCAAAGTCAAATACTACAGTGTTACAGGAGGCACACCAAGAGCAGTACAATTCATGCGTTCAGTCTGGGCCAACGTAAAAGATGCACCGTCCTTCAATAAACTCAAACCAATCCTGGAACGGATAGCATGATAGAATAGGGGGAAGGAAAGATGCTGGGTGATCTTCTTACTGGAAAATTGAGGGCGGAAATGCGGCAGCGTGTTGATGAGATCCTTAAGCGGGGAAATGAGTGGAATCAAGCTGCACAGGAACTAACCGCGGCCCTAGACAGGCTGACAGACGCTATTCAGAAAGGAAACTTCGACCCTTCTAACTTGAAGCCAATGACGAAAGGCCTGAGAAAACTGGGCAAAACGACTAATCAATTAAGGATGGCGTTTGAACTCTACAACAAATTTCTGCAGGAATATCTTCCTAGGTTGTAACCATGACTTTACGCCACTGGATTGAACTCGCTCGGGTCCATACAGCAGGATTAACTACTGCGCTGTTCATTGGAGGATATCTGTTAGGTGGAGGAACAATATTCTCCATACCCTTTCTTTTATGGTTCATATGCGGAGTATTCTATCATATTTGCGGATTTATACATAACAACATAGCGGATTATCCCTATGACTCCGTAGATCCAGGAAAGAAGCACTTTCCACTCGTGACGGGTGCGATAAACTTTAGGAAGGCAGATGAAGTTGACCGATATCTAATGATTATTTTCTGTTTTTATGCCCTATATTTAACTGGGCTAAAACCTATCCCAACATTTATTCTATTTCTTGCAATAAGCGGTGGTTTGTTCTATGATTGTTTCTCTAAGAGAACCCCACTTGCCGTTCCTGGCGTGTCTACCGCGTGGGGGATCCTTCCGCTCATATCCTACTATTCAACGACATCTAATTTTAGCCCTGTAATAATGTGGGTTACCCTTTACTCATGGGTTCAAGTATTCGTTCAAATATCAGTTCTAGGTTTCATCAAAGACATTGAGGCGCCAAGGGAAAATAACCTGATGAGGAAGCTGGGCTGTAGAGTCTGGTTGAGTATTGAAGGTGACAAGTTCATCTGTTCTGTACAAGCCTTCTTATATGCAACCTTGTTGAAGGGTTTTCACATGTTTTTGTTAATTCCGATTTTATTGAGCTCAAATTCCTCTCGCTTAGCGTGGCTTTTAAGTATGCTATTCTTTATGGTGTCTTATTTTCCATACAAAAAGTTGATGAGTCCAAAATGGGAAAGAGATAACGTTCTGGGCAGATGTGTTTTGAACGAGGCCTTTGCGTTCTTTGCTGTGATGCCGGCCATACAAGGAGTGATAGGCTGGGAGGCCGTTATCCTTTTGTTGGTTTATCCGCCGATCTGGGTATTCACGTGGATGAGGCTTCAATGGGGTAGTTGGCGTCTTGGTCCTAAAGTGTAATCTAAGAAGGGAAGCGTTTAGGAGAAAGACCTAAAGCCCTGGCAACAGCAAGATGCATTGTATACCATCCGAATCTCATTATAATTGTTGCTCTTGTGGTTACTCTGCCTCTTTCAATGGTTCTCCCGATACCTATGAATCTTAAGTGGGAAGTGTCTATGTTGTACACATTAGCTCCTCGCCAAACGAACATTCTGTCCGGTATGATCCATTCAACGTGTCCACCGAGGTCTGTGTTTTCACTTGCCCATTTGGCAGCTTCATAGAGGGTGATTATATCTTTAGGCGAGCTCATCATTGCTACTGTTCTATGATACGTGGCGGATAGTATAGCCCGTAAGTAATCGTGGAAAAGTTCAGGTTGCTCGGGAGGCATAGTTCTCACTGAATCAGTCTACGAACCTAGTTGACTTTAAAGCTGTAATGTAGTCTGTGATGTTTAAGGAGAGTGCTCTTGCTAGAATAGCCATAGCTCCCTTACCCTTGCTAATTTTGTCTAGTTCCGCTTGAATTTTCTGGGCTCTCTCGATAGCTTTGGTCAGTTGTACTTTCCTTCTCGGTGAGATCTCAAAGGTTGTTTTTTCGCTTACCGACTGGATGAGGTTACGGACACGGAATAAATGGCCCATGGATTAGCCTCCTCTTATTATTCTTCTGAGGCGAGTCAAAATCGGGAACTGGGCTCCTGGCACTCCTAAGATTTCACCTAGTTTCGACCTGGCAGTTTTCCTCACTGGGCCCTCGAAAATGATTCCCCAGCTTTCCAGAAATGTGACCTCACTCACCTGGTTTCTCTCCTGCTTCTCCGCCACCTTCACGTTTCACTCCTTCAAGTATTCTAGGTATTAGGCCAAGTCCCAATAAGCCTTTCCGTTCTTTTGAGAGCCCCAATATTTCTCTAAGGGATGTTTCTCTTAGAGGCTTGTTGAACACTTTCTTGTCTAAGATTTCTCCAAGCGGCCTATCCAATATGGGGAGCGGAAACTCAAGAGTTTCCTTAAACTTGAGTAGTGCGTCATGTAGCACTGTTAGGTCGTCTTTAGTCAATTTCGTCAGGTCAATTGTTGTTCCAAGAATCTTATTGATCTCCATTGAAAGGTCTTCTTTCGTTTTTTCAGGCATTCTAACACCAAAGAATTAAATTCTCTCTTTGATTATTTAAAATATGTGGGGGTTATTATGGAGCGGAAAAGTAAGCTGAGGGAAGCCATAGAACAGGTGAAAGGGGATATCCAAGAAACTACTGGGGAAGCAAGACAAACCGTAGACGAGATAAAGGAAACGGTGAGGGAGGCTGTACCCCGGCCCTTGAAGCGTAGGATCCAAAAACGTGTCGACGACATAATCTCAGGAAGGAGGAGGAAACGAAGAATTGGGTAGATTAACCCGTCAGCTTGAACAAGCTATGCGTGGAAGCGTCGCCATACCAGTCATAATCAAGACCAAACGAGAGTTTCTGCCTACCCTTAGAAACCATTTGATTTTAAACTTTAAACTCACTGGGCTTTCAATTCCGCACTTCAGCATGTTTGCCACTATTCTACCAAGCGAAGTGATTGATGAAGTAAAGCAGTTCAACTTTGTTGAAACGGTCTATCTTGATCGTGAAGTACGGATTCCGGAGATCAGAGGCACAGGGATAACTTTTGACCCTATCAAACGCTTGATGGTTAGATTGGCTGAAGTTAGAGCCCGTAGAGCCTTAACTGTTCGTAAACCAGAATGGGTTCCAACAAGTGAGTCTAGGAAACTCTTGGAGGCCGATAAGGCAGGTGTAGAGGGTATTGAAGGTCAAGGCATAAAAATAGCTGTAGTTGACACAGATTCAAGCCCAAGGTATCAAAGCCACGTTCAGCTTAGGGGTCGAGTAACAGGACACACAGCCATAGAAGAAGCCAGCGATAAGAATGGGCACGGCGGACACGTCTCAACTACGGCCATGGGAGGCGAGTTCATTAGTCGCTTGACTGGGTTGAAGGCTTGGGGAGTGGCACCAAAAGCTATAGGACTAGGAGTCAAGGTTTTGAGAGGAGCAGCCGGTATGGGAAATACATCGGACGTTATCAAGGGAGTTGAGTATGCCGCTGAATGGGGCGCCCAAGTCATAAACTTGAGCTTGGGAGGTCCCCCAACTAAAGACCCCTCAGAGGATCCGATGTTCCCGGTTTTCCAAGAGATAAAAGAAAGCATAATCACTTGTGCAGCTATAGGCAACGAAGGACCGGACACTGGAACCCCGTCGGCGCCTGGAAGCCTACCTAACGTGTTGGCGGTGGGAGCCATAGACATAAATGGGGCCATTGCTGAGTTCTCCTCGAGGGGGCCCACACCAGACGGAAGGGTAAAACCGGACATCGTAGCACCGGGTGTAAATATTTGGTCTGGCATCACCATAGACACTTACCTAGACTATGTTTCGGACTTTCTCGGCAACGGCTTTACAAGTATCAGCGGGACTTCTATGGCGACGCCTCATGTTGCTGGTCTCATGGCATTGGTGATCCAACTCTTCAAAAAAGAACTCCTTGGTGTTCCATTAACCATGGACCTAGTTTTGAAAATCTGTGAAATGTATGGGCAATCAAAAGATAGCACCTATGGATGGGGTCAAATCAAGTTCAGTTGGTTCCGCAGGTATGTGGAAGAGCATAGATGAAGCCTTACTTTAGACTTCTTCGTCCTGGCACACTTATCGCACCTTTGTGTGGCGGTCTACTATTTGGTTTAATGGGCATAAAACTTAGTGGTCAACCCTTCTCTTTACAAGTTATTTCTCTAGGTTTTCTTAACGGCTTTCTGCTAGCATGCGCCAACGGGATCTCCAACATTATGAATCAGATCCACGACCGTGAGATCGATCAATTAATGCCTCACAAGAGAAATCGACCAATCCCCTCAGGCGCAATCAACATAGATGAAGCGTTGAGTACAGTTGCAGTTTTGATGATAATAACCTTAGGTTTAGCTTGGTTCTTTTTTCCACCATTTTATGGAGCCATACTGTCTCTGATTATAGTTTTCACGTGGACGTATAATAGCCCGCCTCTACGTTTGAGAAATAGACTGTTTTGGAGCAATTTGGCAATAGCCACTCCACGTGGAGCACTCGGTGTCGTAGCAGCCTATTCCGCCTTCGCCAACCCAATAGACTCTAGGATCCTCATTCCAGGTTTAGCCTTCACCATCTATGTCTTTGGAGCCAACACGTTCAAAGACTACGAGGACTTTGAGGTCGACAAGAAGATGGGTGTACGGAACTTCTGCACGGTCTACGGGAAAGAGAAAGCATCTAAGATCGTTTTGCCTTTCCTCTACATTCCTTTCCTCATCTTCGTTTTAAGTGGAAAATACCTTGTCTTGTTAACTCTTCCAATAAGCATCACTACGACAGTTATCTTGAGGAAGACCCCTGATTTAAAAGGGCGTGGCGTCTTAATGTGGAAACTATTCTACCTGGAGTTCGCTCTGATGATGCTGCTTTATGCTTTACCCTTTCTGCTCTAGACCGACAGAGGCATAGTCCTTATACTTTCTACGTTTATTCCTCTTGGTCCTGAGGTTAGTGGGTCGACAGCCATATATCCCGTTAAAGGCAAGCCACGGGCCATGGTAAGGAATCTACTTGTACCTTGAGGAGCGTCGACCTCTGCCCTTCCAATCTCAGCCTTACCTGAATTGTAGAATCTTAATGCAACCTTAGCTGGAGTATTGGTGGTGATAGTCCATACTACTTCAGTTCTTAGCGCTGGTCTGAGGAGACGATAAGTAAAGATTCCCATAGGAGCCAACCAGCCTGTTTCGGTATCAACCGCTGGAAGATTGTAGGGCTTAGATAAAGGCAGCCGAGCGTAGGCGGTTTGCCTGATGATGTCTAAGACGTTTTGAACCTCTCCCCGAAAGCGATAGATTGCCTGAGCGACCAAGTTGTGCTGGCTCTTTGTGTTGATGGGCACCGTCATAACTGTCACTCCATTTCTTGTTATGGTGGCTGTGGTATAGAATCCGGGAACCATGTAGGAGCTGTATTCGCTGTTGTAAACCCCAGGTATATAGGCATCACCGCTCCGCCATGTTAGTTGAGGGCTTCCTCCAAACCTCTCCTTGAAAATCTTGTTAAGCTTTTGGCCTACCCTCTGGGCTGCCTCTGCACGTTGCATCCATAACACAACCTCCGGTCCCGCGGGGATCTCCGTGACAACTTGATGGAAGATCCTATCGTATGAGGGAAACAACTCAGCGATACGGTCTTCGATTAACTCAGTGGCTTCCATCTTCGTTTCAATTAGCACTTCTTTTCCTCCCAAAAATCTTGTTGCAATAAAGGACATAGTTTTCTCCACAATAAGTTTTTTAAGCAGAATATGTGATTTAAGTTTAGTGGTGTTTGAATGTCTGAGGTTATAAGAAAAGTCGAGGCAAATGTGAAAGACCGAATTAGCGCTGTCCCCGTACTTATCACAAAGCCCATTGACACCGTAATGACGAGCGCGAAACTGTTAATCGGTTTAAAACCTGTGAAAGCCGCCACTAACTTAATTGAACACGCTGGGGATGGAGCAGTCAGCTTCGTTAACACACAAGCCGACATCACTAGGAGATGGGTTTAGAATGGCAATGGTATCTCCAGAACGGGTTAGAGCAAGGGCAGAGGAATTTAGAACCAAAGTTCGCTCACGGATAGAAGAAATACGTGGCGGTGGATCAAGTCCAGAACACAGTCCCATTCTAGGGCTTGAACTCGTTAAGGGACCCCTCGTTGCCGAAATCAGAGAAAAAGGCGTGATAGCGGCTGCTAGGGCTAGAGCTGAAAAGTTCAGGGCCGGAGGAGTACTCGGTGGAGGCGCTAGGGAAGAGGTTGCTGTGGAAAAAGACACAGGTGCCATAAAGTTTCAGAGGGGCAGAGTGGCCGTAGAAGGCTAAGTTTTCCCAGCAGGCTCAACAGCTATTCGTCCAGGCTTTAGTTCCCTAAGACGCTTTACCTTTTCTAGGAGACTTATTAAGGCATCTTGCTGAGTTTTGTAATCTTTAGCATAGTCGTAGAATTTTCTCTCTGTTTCTCTTGAAACCCATATTCTTAGTTGAACCTTTCCTTTTGGAGTTTCGTAGCCACACTTAGGACATCGCGTCATAACCGTCAGTAGCAAATTTGCTCATTAAACATAAAAGCTTATTCTTTTAATAATAGGGTCGGAGAGATAAGAATGCCAATTTCGATGGACACTTTAAGGACTGCTATGTTGGACGCTGAGAAAGCTGCTAAGGCTCTTGGGTTCACCTACGAAAAACTGAACGATGTAGAGTTGGACAAGTTTGGCAGAAGCTTTGAAAGGCAATTCGTTCTCGCCATCAAAGAAAGGGATATCATAGACCTTTACATGCGGCACCTAGAAGAAATCATGTTGGGCGCCATGATTGCCACCGAACAGATGGACAAACGCTTTGACGGAGAACGCCCAGAAGCCGGAAAATTCGGTATGGTAAAGCCACGAGCTGGCTTCTTTGGAATCGGCGACGACTGGGACTCTGTCGCAGCCTTCACAACGGGGTCACCTCAAAACTGGATTCACAGCGGCACAACCCTGATGGCTGGATCATCAGGAAACGCCATAAAAATCGGAGAAAACGCGGTTCACACTATCATTGCAGCGGGTAGCCTGCACAAAGTGCCTAAAATTGAGTCACACCAGTTCACACTAGATGGTAAACCTAAACCCATAATCATTACTAGAGAGTTGCAGGAGTTTTCCGACCTCAGAGTTAAAGAACTTGACGTAGCCTTCATTTTAAAGAAGAACACAACGCTTCTAGGCAAAGTCATTGTAGGGGATCAGCTAGGGGCAGTAGCCTCAGCAGCAGACTGGCCATTCCTCATTGGAGCAAGCTTTGTTCCGGAAGACGTTTTGAGACTGCATGATGTAGCCACATTGCCGGGGACAGTTTACAACGTGGTCCTCACAACCTAGGGAGGCTGAACAATGACAGTTTTAGCCACCCTTAGGGATGGGCGGATCATTGCGAAGGCAAGTATCACACGCACAGCTATAGCGGCGAACACGGCCACAGCTTTATCGGCGACAATAACCGACCTGAAAAAAGTCGAAGATATTCTCCAATGTAACCTGGACTCCGATGCGAACGCAGCTCTGCACGTCTCAGGAACTTCGATCTCCGGTAACGTAGTCGGAGTGACGGTCACCCCAGCCGCAGGCACAACCGTAGGCGGATATATAATCGCAATCGGGTTCTAAAACCCATTTCCCTCTTTTTTTGACGACCTTTGAAACTAGTAGAGTAAGTATGTACCCCATTTACGCGCAGAATTTCACAACCTTCTTCGGCACCAAGATTACCTGTTTACTCCGCAGAGGCACGATAGACTTCAATGTAATTCAGGCTACTACGGTTGACGATAATTATAACCTTAAAAGAATACCATTTAACGATGGAGATGTAGCTCTGGATTTAGGCGCATATATGGGAGGAGTAAGCCTGTTACTCGCCTCGCTCGCCTCCATCAATAAGAATTTAACGATTCATGCGTACGAACCAATACCAGAGAATTTTAAACTTTTGAGTAGGAACGCTAAATTGAATGGTTTTTCAAATATATTTGCACATCAACTCGCTATCAGCCATAAGAAAGGAAAGATGAAAATCTATTATACAGACGGCGATACGGAAAGTGGTCGAGTGCATCATTTCACAGGTGGACCGACCCCAGGCCAGACCCATGTTGAAGTCACCACGACAACTCTTGAGGAAATCTTTTCAGAACACAACATCAAAAGATGTAAGTTGATAAAAACAAACATAGAGGGTAATGAAGCAAACATTCTCAAAGGCTGCCCAGACGATGTTCTTAAAAGAATAGATTATATTGTAGGTCAGCATCACGACGTCACCAGAAAAGAACTCCTGTTATGTACCAGAGGATTATTCGAGGATATACCTAATAAATACAATACTGACACTCAATTAGGCGTATTCTGGTTTAAGAATATTGGAGTTAAGACACCACCGGTCTAAGATTACCTAACCATGCTTCTATTATAGCTGCTTCTTGACCAAAGTTCACGTCTTTTCTAAACTTTTCAGCCGTATTTTTACACATTTCTCTATGTCGATCAGGGTCTGAAAAATACCTTATTTTTTCAATACTTCCATTTATTGTGGCAACGTCTAGGTCTATGCAGTTTACTGAATCTTCAAACATGTCTTCCTTGACCAAAGTGTGGTTTTTACGGTTGTAACTACTCCTTATAATGCATGGTCTGCCACAGGCTAGAGCTGGTCGATCAATGAAACCTCCGCAGCCAGTATGTTTAACGTGCCACACAAACGCGGAGTCCTTAATGGCTTGGGGCATTAAATATCCGGGTATAATACCGTCTGCACAGAGTATTCCATGGCTTTTAAAGGTGAAATCTGGCAGCGCCCTTTTAAATATGGTCCATAAATGATAGTCGGGAGTTAAATGTATGTTAGTGAGGAAACTTTTCACTACGTTATGGTTGGTCGGTGGGGTGTAACAGTAGTCTTTATGGTGTTCAGGATGGTATTTTATGTAATTAACTCCCAGAGGCATTGAAGTGTTCAATGCTAACAAAATGTTTCGGCAAACTCTAGGCTGAACATTAGGGTTCCCTATTTGCATTATGTAGATAACATTCGGTTTGTATTTCCGAACCAACTCAGTGTACGCTAGTTCATTTAAGTGATGTGTTACTATTATAAAATCAAAATCCATACTCAAAAACTTGTCAAACGTAATGGCTTTCTGAATATAGTATTCACTGGCAACCTTCATCGGCACATAATAAATATCGTCCACTAACCGTATTTCACCGTATCTCTGAATAGGCTCCTTACTTATGCCCCAATTTACATCAGGTATTCCTAGAAACTGGTCAATAGTGTCAGGCGCATTTCCATAAGGCTCTGCAATCTTCCAAAATCCCTTATTAAACCATTCCAGCCCTATGGGCCTGAAAAGGTTCATCTTCAGCCTTTCCTCAAAAAGCAGATGTAGAGAATAGTACAGGTCGCCGTGGTGCCAATCACAAAAAATATTACTCATGTTGCTTACCTTTTACCGCCCTGACAATCCATACAATATCGTTTGCATTAGTTATCTCTTTGATTATAATCTCGAAGATAGCCTTGGCATTCGGTGCCCTAACCCCTGAAAAGCCTTCTCTGGTGAAAAAATCGATTGTATCCAAGTCGAAGTGCCATTTATGGGTGGGGTCCGTCCACGACTGTCTACTTGTCCAACGGGGAGTTACTATTGTAACTTTTGCGTCAGGTTTGGCTACCCTCCACAATTCATTGAAGGCCCTAACGGGGTCTTCAACGTGCTCAATCACGTGTTTGGCCATAATCTCCTCAAACGAATCATCAGAGAAGGGCAGACACATTAAATCAGCTTCTATCACCTTGGAGTCAACAGGATATTTGTCGGCATTTACCCAACCATTTAAAACCTCTTTTCCGCAGCCTATATTCAACTTTACGGAACACAAGGGCTCATTCTCCAGTACCTATAACCCACTGAAAAACTTTCGCCACTCTTCCTTACTCTTATAT
>Ga0315310_10001873_pt1 | contig 13263 bp, 16 predicted proteins | sample TDP5_MG_FD_203630 | JGI IMG/M metagenome (GOLD analysis project Ga0315310, IMG submission 203630) | Freshwater sediment microbial communities from Lake Towuti, South Sulawesi, Indonesia - TDP5 | ecosystem: Environmental > Aquatic > Freshwater > Lake > Sediment | place: Indonesia: South Sulawesi... | reverse complement strand
AATTTCAGCAGCCTAAAGCTCCATTGGTTTCCACATTCTCTATTGTTGCCTTCGACCCGTCGTCAAAAGAATTAGGAGTGGCTGTTCACTCACGCTATTTCTCTGTAGGCTCAGTTGTTCCTTGGGCAGAAGCCAACGTAGGCGCGGTTGCAACACAGTCTTTCGTCAACGTGTCTTACGGACCTCGTGGATTGCAGCTTCTCAAGGAGGGACTAACAGTTGATGAAGTGATTGATAGGCTCACAAAAGAGGACGAGGCGAAAGACTACAGGCAACTCGCATAATCGACTCAAAAGGCAACGCCAACGCCTTCACAGGAAAGAAATGCCTAGAATGGGCTGGAAGCAGAGTTGGAAAAAACTACGCGGTTCAAGGAAACATCTTGGCTGGAAAAGAAGTGGTCCAAAACATGGGCAGAAAATTTGAATCCACCAAAGGAAACCTAGCTGAAAGATTGGTTGCGGCACTCGCAGGCGGAGACAAGGCTGGAGGCGATGCGAGGGGAAGGCAATCTGCAGCCTTACTCGTGGTTAAGAAGGGCTTTGGGCGTGCAGGTTATGGAGACAAAATTATAGACCTGAGAGTTGAAGACCACACTGACCCAATTGTGGAACTGAAACGCCTCCTCAATCTGCACCGTGTCTACTCTCTAATCGACGACAGCGAAGAAAAACTAACCAAAGGAGACTTCAAAAACGCTCTGGTTGCTCTGAGAAAGGCGGCCTCACTAAACCCAAACATTGACGACGCCCACATTGACTTAGGCGTAGTGAATCTAAAACTTGGAAGGAAAAAGGAAGCAGTCAGCGCCTTTAAACAAGCCTTGCGCCTGAACCCAAGGATGAAAACGCTAATCAAACAGTTGCCCAAGGCAGGATTGATGGAACCCAACAAAGAAATCTTTGCAGAACTCGGAATAGATTAGCAAAACACTTCTAAAGCAGAAGAAGTATTGGAGCAATCAACAGAGCTGTCATGTTTGTCAGCTTCATGAAAATATTGAGCGACGGACCCGCAACGTCTTTTAACGGGTCACCAACAGTGTCGCCAATTACAGCCGCAGTGTGTGTTGGCGTGCCCTTCATCCAAAACTGTCTTTCAATGTATTTTTTGGCGTTGTCCCATATGCCACCGCCGAATGTGAAGAAAGGAGACAACAAAGCAGATGTGGCCAATCCTCCTAGAAGCATGGCGCCTAATGCGTATTTTCCTAACAAGAGTCCCACAGCGATGGGAGAAGCAACAGCCAGCAGTCCAGGTGCAATCATCTGTTTGAGCGCGTTCTTTGTGCCTATGTCCACACAGCGTGCGTAGTTTGGTTTGACCTTGCCTTCAATGATGCCTGGATTCCATCGGAACTGTCGCCTAACCTCATCCACCATTTTGTAAGCGGTCTTTCCAGTGGCTCCAATCGCCAACGAAGAGAACAAGAAGGGAAGAGCAGCACCCAACAAGAGCCCAGTGATAATAACAGGACTCAAAAGACCGAGACTAACCGAATTGAGCTTCACCATCTCACCATAGGTAGCGAAAATTACAACAGTTGAAAAGGTGCCTGAAGCCGTGGCGAAAGCCTTAGTATAAGCCTTGGTGGTGTTGCCCATGGCGTCGAGCTCGTCGAGTCCTCCTCCATTGTCTGTTTTTGTCCTTGACATCATTGCAATACCTGCAGCGTTGTCGCTTATAGGTCCAAATGTGTCGCTTGACATGATGATGCCTATCGCTAGGTCAGTTCCCAAGTTGGCTGCAACTATTCCGTAGAGGGAACCATTAGTTACAAGATAAGAAAAGAGAATAGCCGCCATAACTGCCAAGAATGGCATGAACGGGCTCTGAAAAGCGTAAGACATACCCGTTATAATGTTGATGGCTGCGCCGCGTTCAGAAGATTCCGCTATTTTTCTAACTGGTCTCCCATTGATTCCTATATAATATTGTACGGCTAAACCAACAGCCAGACTCGCCACTAATCCACTCACCACAGCGTAGAATACAGTTAGGCTGTTCAGCAACACCATGGAAGAGAGGAATGCGCCCAACATACAAACGATAGCTGTAGTGAAGAGGCCGATATTAAAAGACGTGATGGGTCTCATCTTTCTCCATCCCCTGATAACGAAAACTCCAACTATCGTTGCCAAAATCCCTGAAGCCCCAAGCATTAGGGGAAACATTAAGGCGTTTATTCCCAATGGGCTGAGCAGTATGGCACCTAAAATCATGGCTGTGATGTAGTCGTCGCTTATGGACTCAAACAGGTCTGAGCCTCTTCCTGCGCAGTCGCCCACGTTGTCTCCAACCTGATCTGCGATTACTGCGGGATTGCGCGGGTCGTCTTCTGGAATGCGTTGTTCTATCTTGCCCACTAGGTCTGCGCCTATGTCAGCTGCCTTAGTGAATATACCTCCGCCCAGTTGAGCGAAAAGAGCTGCCAGGCTTGCGCCGAAGCCGAAGCCCACGATTAATTTTGGGTCTTGATAGAGCCAGAAGAGTAAGCTTACGCCCACGAGGCTGAGACCCACAACTGAGAGGCCCATAACGGCTCCGCCTCTGAAGGCGAGCGTGAACGCCTTTGCTGAAGACGTTCTCGCGGCGTTGGCGGTTCTCACGTTGGCTTTCACGGCAACTCGCAAGCCAATGTAGGCGGCGAGCAAGGAAAGAAAGGCGCCGAACATGAAGGCGACAATCACTCTCACGTCTCTAAAGAATATTGCTAATGGAATAAGTGTCAGCGCAACGAAAATCGTGATTGTTCTGTACTGTCGTTTGATGAAGGCGTTGGCGCCCTCTCGAATGTAGCCTGCGATTTCATCCATCCGTGGCGTTCCGGCAGGTTCCTTGCCGATGGACCAAGCTAAGTAAGCGACAATGAGCATGGCAAGGACTCCCACTGTCAATGCAAGCCATGTGAGGTCCATTTGTCACCGCTTCTCCTACTCCTTAACTTTATCTGAATTCTACGTCATGGAAACTGGTCTTACACCTAGTGTAAACTCCAACTTATAAACATAGCATGTTTGTTTTGACAATTTTCATATTATCTGGCTTAATCGTTTCTTGGGCAGAGAAATGGCACGTTCGTACTCGTAGATGATTCTCGAAGTAACGGTCCACGTTTCCAGCATATCTGGGTCTATGGAGACAACATCATTCGCCAGCCTAACAGTTGTGGAGGAAAAATGTTCGTGGGGAAAGCCACCTACAATTACTACGGGTTTGTTCACGCTAGAAAGTCTTGAAACTGCTTCTTCAAGTGTGCATGGTTTTCCCACTCTGCTGAAAGCCAAAACGTAGGAAGGCTTTATCTCCTGAATCAGTTGAGGCAGTGTCTTTCGTTTCAACAAGAGCAAGGCGTTTTCAGCTGGTTGCGGCGGAACCCTTCCGTACTCGAACAGCTGTTCTGTTAGGCTTACAAAGCGACCGTAGTTTCTGGGCAGACGAGTTTCAGGGTTCACCGTGATCACATAATCATTTAGAGTATGTACATAAACTTGGAGAAGTCCCTCTTTGTTTAGCGGTGAGCCTAGAGCCTCAAGTAGGGCAAAGTGAACAATGTCGGGTCGACCTCGTTTAGCGTTCTGGTCTAAAGATTTCATGGCTCTGTGATGATAAGAACGGTCGAGTACAACAAACCGAAGGTGTTTGCGACGTATTTTAGCATACTTTTGAATAGATGGATGCTTCCATAGTTTTTCGGGAATAGTTTCTAAAGCAGATTCTGCCAAGATAAGATTCAGCAAGTTTATCCTTCGTGAGTATGAGAAAAGGCTAAGTCCATAAAAAGCTGATGCAAATGTGAGGTTGTTAATTGGATACGGAACAAGCATCAAGGGTGATGTCTTTCTATAAAAAAACAGCCAACCAATATGACAAAGAGTATGAAGCACCCCATTTCAAAGAAGTTTACGACAAAATAACGTGGCGTTACATTGAACCCTACCTTCCAAAAAAGGGCATAATCCTTGATGCTGGAGGCGGAACAGGCAAATGGTCAGTTCCGATGGCTAAGAAGGGCTTGAAGGTAATTATCTGTGACTTATCAAAAGAGATGCTGAAAGTGGCATGGCAAAAAGTTAAACAAGAAAAATTAGAGAGTTGGGTTTCTCTGGTCCAAGGAGACATTTGCCACATGCCATTCCATAAGTGTTCCTTTAAATTTGTCTTAGCCGAAGGTGACCCCATCTCATACTGTAGCAGTCCGGAGAAGGCTGTAAAAGAGTTATCCCGAGTTCTAAAGCAAAAAGGTTCTATTGCGGCTGGAGTCGATAGCCTTTTTTCAATCTTGCGCAGAATGTTAAACTCGGAGCAAGTCAACTTAGATGACGCTCTCAAAGTTTTCAAAGAAAAGAGAATATACGCAAAAGATTGGGGCTTTAATTGCTGGGCATTCACTCCCAAAGATTTACGCCATTTGTTCACCAAACACGAGTTAAAAGTGATCAAAATCGTTGGCAAACCCATAATGTTTCAAAGAAGACCTGAAACTGACTTCATATTTCAAGATAAGCAAAAAACCAAAAAACTATTGGAAATTGAATTAAAATTTTGTGAAAACATTGACATAGTTGGTTATGGCGGGCATCTGCATGTAGTTGCAAAAAAGAGTCTCCCCTTAAGGAACAGCGAAAAAGATGAATGAAACTCGGCAGATTGCGTTACGAAGAATTCATACGTTGTTTCGCCTTGCTAAAGAGAAAATTCGAGAAGAACCCGCTTTGGCTCAGCGTTACGCTGAGATTGCTCGAAAAATTGCTATGCGTACCAAACTGCGACTGCCAACCGAATATCGGCGCATGGTTTGTAGACACTGTAAAAGCTTTATCTATCCAGGCGTCAACTGTCGTGTCCGCGTTCAGCAGAGAAGAGAACCTCACATGGTAATCACTTGCCTAGTCTGCGGCAAAATCACACGCATACCCTTGAAGAGTAAGGGTAGAAAGAAGAAGGGAGAGGCAAAGACAAGATGATAACATCTGGAATGAAACGTCGAATAAAAAGGGAATGGAGCGTACAGAAACCCACGGTTTGGGTTGGAAAAGAAGGCGCAACACAAAGGATAATCAACGAAATCAACCGACAACTAGAACAACACGAAGTGGTGAAAACAAAAATTCATCAGACAGCGCTCAAAGACCAGGAGGCAAAGGACATAGCAGCAAACATAGTCGCCCAAACAGACTCGACACTGATAGACTTGCGTGGACACACATTGATACTCTACAAGAAACGAAAAAGAAAGTAAACACTCTGTTTTCAAAAACTTTGTGTATTCTAGTCTTGGGTTTTGAAGGAGTAACCCCAACTTGTCCCAATAGCGCATCCTTTTCAAACTAGCTATCTTCTTTCGTGCGTGGGATCAATCGTTAAGAAGTAGAAAACTACAGCCGCGGCGACACCCATCACTCCAAGAGTAACTCCTAAGCCCTCATAATCGAAAGAGAGAAGTGCTAGTCCTCCCACGACTGTGCCAAGAGCAGAACCCAGACTTATAGCAGCCGTGTCGACGGACATCATTGTGCCACGGGATTTCGGAATTTGTTCAAGAGCCAAGCAACTGGACGCTGAAGCCACCATGCCGAAGAACCAAGCGGCTGTGAAATTCAGTGCCAAAGAAAGCCACAGGTTAGGCACAAAAGCGTATGAGATTGTAAATATGCCAGCTAAGAGAGCAGTCAGAACCGTTGAGGGTTTTCTTCCAAGCTTATTTACCATTTGACCGCTAGCTAGACTGCCCATAGTATAGCATAGGGCTGCTCCTAAGATTACGATGGATGCAAAATTTGTTGACACTTGGAACCGTTGCCTGAAGAACGACGTTCCGAAGATTAGTACGGCAACAAACGCGGCAGAGCGAAGGACATCACCTGTTAAGCAGGCAGTGGCGGATCTGCTTGATAAGACGCCCCTAAAGCTTTTGAAATAAGTCTTTCCGTTCACTGTGGATTTGTGGCTTCTTGAGGTTGATGGCAAACCGAAAAAAGACAATAAGAGGCTTGTGAGCAAAATGGGTATTACGAATCCTATGAGGGGAAGGCGCCATCCTCCGAGACCTGCGATTGAAGCTATTATCGGGGCTCCTACAAGGTATGACAAGGCTCCGCTTGCGATAACCCACCCAATCGCTCTTGTTCTCTTTTCTATCGGTAAGTTTTCTCCAATTAATGTAATACTCATTGGCGAAACCATAGCCCATCCTATCCCGCTTAGAGAATAGGATGCAAGCATCACGTTGAAATCCGGAGCCAACAAGCAACCTAGAGCTGAAATACCGATGAAGAATAGACCTATGAGAAGTAATGACTTGTGTTCAAATCGAACGCTTAGAATGCCCATTAGCAATGCGAAGATGACTGCAACAATAGAATAAGGTGTGTTGATCTGTCCCATGACACCCACAGAAACATTGAATGTGTTTCCAATGTCAATCAGAAGGAGTGACACCAAAACTCCCAGTGGACCTGAAGCAAAGTAAGAGAAGGCCAGCGAAGGGATGAACAACCTTCTAGGATAACCTTTCTCCTCAACATGACCTAAATCATCACCCACGTTCCACAACTCCATCCCAGTTCTTACCTATCGACACCGCCCATAAAGACCAACGATTCTGTTAACATAGAACCATGTATCTGAGGTTATAAACTTACTATTTAAAAAAAGCCAAGATGCAATGGAAAAAAGTGCACAGAAAGCCCAAGCGAAAAATGAAAAATAACTTTCAAAACCCTCAGCCTATTTGGATCCAAATAGACGGGCTAGACCCCCCTCTACCCGTCTCTCTGTCTCTCCCTCTGCCTATTCATCTCAAGTATGTTAAGGTTAGAGCTATGAATTGCTACTGACAGAATTAGCAACCTTAACTATGAAGCAGCTAGTTGTAAGTGAACGAAAGCTGGGCAACACACAACTTTTTGGCAACACCAAAACATTACTTGTATCTTTCGCGTCTCTTCTTCCGTTTCCTTTTCTCTCTGCGCATCCGCTTTCGTTTAGATTTGCCCTTGATTTTATTCTACCCCAGCAACTTGTGATTTCACGCACAATAATTGAATAAGCACTATTAAGGTTTACTCGATTGTGGCGTGACGCACCTTCAAGTCGTTCTCATTCTTTTTCATTCGATACATGAGTTCAACAATCAAGCCGTCGAGAAAAACCATGCAATTGTTTTCGAATATGCTTCCCAAAGGGCTTAGAGGTTCCCGTTCACCCAAAATCTGTCGGGCGAGGTAGTCTTCCTCACGAGGCCAGCCAGTCTTCGTCCGTCCTCCAATAAGGACTAACTGGTCGGCGGTCTGCCCGAGAGCAGAGTCCTTGTAAGATGTTATAGCCACAACCTTGGCTCCAATCTCTTTTGCTGCAGATGCAGCGCTAAGAACCAACTTGGTCATGCCTGTGCCCGAAATCGCGATTACTAGGTCGTCTTTTCCAGCTGCTGGTGTTATGGTCTCGCCGAGAAAATACACGTTGAAGCCTAAATTCATGAGGCGCAGGGCGAAGGCTCGTCCAACGAATCCGCTTCGACCCATACCTACAACGAAAATCTTTCTGTCCTTAGACTCAAGAATCATCTCAATCATTTTTTCCACTTGAGTGGTGTCAAGCTCCCTAATCGCCTTCTCAGCCCCAGCAAGAATCTCATCTGCCGCAGCCTTCAACCACTTCAAGATTCTTCGTCCTCGTGAAGCGAAATAACTCGTTAAACGCTAAAAATCTTGCGGTTGAGTCTATGTCGATGGAAAAAGAAATGCAGATTTAAAATAATCTTAAAACTTAAATCTAATGAGCACCTTACCTTGAGGAAAGGCAAAGGATGTTTTTTCTTTTTCATAAGAGGTGATAGTAACGACAAATAGATTCAACTGGGTTGAGATACGAGTCAGAGATTTGGAGAAGGCTAAGAATTTTTATGGAAACTTGTTTGATTGGAAGATAAGCGGCGACGAAAACAAAGACTACGCCTACTGGCTCGTTGACACGGGTGAAAAGCCAGGCGGCGGAATGTGGCGATTTCCCCAAGGAAAACCTCTAGGTGTTCTTGTTTACATTTTGGTGGAAGACATTGACCAGACACTTGAAAAGATCGTGAAAATGGGAGGAAAAGTGGTTGTTCCTAAGTCAAAGGAAAATGGAAACGCAATGGCTACCTTTGCAGACCCTGATGGAAACCTATTTGGACTCTATGAGTACACCAAGAAAACGCCGGGGTAACCTGTCATTTCGGTAAGAGCATGGTAAAAGAGGGCACAGGAACGAAATATCGAACGTAGATTGCGGTCACCAACAGTATTATCGATATTATTATGAGTATAAAGTCGCCCTCTCTCATTTTCAGAACATATAGATTGGTGCGTTTTTTAGAGGCACCCCACGCTCGAGACTCCATAGCTTCAGCTAGTTCCAAGCTTCGACGTATTGCGCTCACAATGAGCGGAATCAAAATCGGAATATAGTTGCGCACTCTCTTCATGAAGTTGCCCCTCTCAAGTTCTAAGCCTCTAGCCTTCTGTGCGTCCATGATGGTCTGCGCTTCCTCAGCCAAAACTGGAACAAAGCGAACGGCGGTAGTGAAGGCAAACGTGAACTCGTAAGGAACGTGACTCTGCTCCAATGCCAAACTCAGATGGTCCGGCGACGTGGTTAAAAAGAATACAGAAAACGATTCGACCAAGACCAGAAAACGCAGAGACATAGAGAAAGCATACTCTAGAGGCGACATGCTCCATGGAATTGTCCCGGGAGAAATGTAACCAAAAATAAGATTGAAGACAAATAGGAAAGTTGCCAAAAACATGGCACCACGAAGAGAACGGAGCCATTGCCGTTGGACGCCCGCCAAAAACACAAAGGGTGTTGGGAGAAAGAAGAGAACCAGCAGTGGAGGCAACTCATAAAACATGACAGCCGCTATGAACATCACCAAGACGTATAGAAACTTGACCCTGGGATCTCGACGATGAATTGGTGACGAGACGTGTCGAAATCTGAAGCCCTCAAAGACGCTCAACGCTTGCCCTTCTCCTCTTCAAAGTATTCGACAAGAACTTTCATTGCCTCTGAAACATCAATCACATCAGCGGGCAGGCCAAAGTCTGCCAATTTCAGAAAGATCTGGGTTACCTGAGGCGGCACGATAGAGGCTCGTAAGGTAACGTTTGGATCGGTGAGTATTCTTTGGGCGTCTCCGTCGGCTACAATCTGTCCCTGCGCCATCAAAACAACACGTGGACTGCACTCTGCAACAAACTCCACGTCGTGCGTGACTATCACCACGGTTTTGCCCTGAGTGTTCAATTGAACGATGAACTGGCGGAGTATCTCCTTCTGTCGGTGATCTTGTCCTATAGTTGGTTCATCAAGTATAACCACCTTGGGATTCCAAGCTAGGACAGAGGCTAAGGCTACGCGTTTACGCTCTCCACCGCTCAGCATGAAGGGTGAGGTCTTGCGATACTCTGTCAATCCAAGCAGGTTGAGTGCCCATGTCACACGTCTCTTCAGTGTAGCCTCCTTAAAGCCAAAGTTTCTGAGTGCGAAGGCTATCTCCTCTTCAACAGTCTCGCTGAAGAGTTGATGATCAGGGTTTTGGAACACGAACCCAACTTTTCGAGCTAGTTGAGCGATGCTCAGGTCTCGTGTGCTGACACTGTCAACTAAAACCTCGCCTTTAGTTGGCTTGAGCAATCCGTTAAACTGCTTTACAAGCGTTGTTTTTCCAGCGCCGTTCTGTCCCATTATTGCTACGAACTCGCCGTTGCGAATGCTTAAAGAAACGCCTTTCAGCGCTTCAACCTCTGTTGGATAAGTGAAGTAAACGTCTTTGACTTCGATCACGTCTTCAGCACCTCTCGCAGGAGCCGAGCTGCTTCCTCCGAGCTTGTTGGAAACCCTTCTAACTTTATCCCATGTTCTTGTAGTCTTTGCCAGAGGTGAGTTGCCTTTGGAATTCCCACGCCGATCAGCCGGGCTGTTTCAGAGTAGAAAATTTCTCTGGGCTTGCCGTTTAGAACAATTTTTCCATCGTCCATTATGACAACGTGGTCTGCGTATTTTGAGGCTAAGTCTAAGCGGTGTTCAACTAGTATGACCGTGACGCCTAGTTTTTTGTTCAGTTCGTTTATCACTTCGAAGATTTTCTGTGCGCCCAAGGGGTCGAGGAAAGACGTGGGTTCGTCGAAAACCATAATGTCTGGTTGCATGGCTAACACGCAGGCTATGGCTACTCTTTGTTGTTGTCCGCCTGACAGTTCGTGTGGTGCTCTCTCCCGCAGTTCTTCTATGTCTGTCGTTTGAAGAGCCCAGTCAACCCGCTTTCTCATTTCGTCTCGGGGCACGCCTAAGTTTTCAAGTCCAAAAGCCACGTCTTTCTCCACCGACAAAGCAAAGAGTTGGTTCTCCGGGTTTTGAAACACGAGTCCGACCCGTTGCGCCATTTCGTAAATGGGGTGCTCAACCACCTTGAACCCAGCCACAGTCAATTCTCCTTCGAGTTGCCCGGCATAGAAGTGTGGTATCAAACCGTTGAAGCAACGGCAAAGGGTGGTTTTGCCGCACCCGCTCGGGCCTGTTATAATCACGAATTCTCCTTTTTCGATAGTTAGAGACGCATCTCTTATAGACGGCTTTGTGGCACCTGGATATGTGTACGTTAAGTTTTTTGTCTCAATTATTGCCATTGCCGCAGTGTCGCCTTATCTGCCACAGAGTTATCGACACCAACTTAAGAGTAGCTACTCAAAAATGGATACACAGATTTTGTTTTTTCACCATTAACCGATATGAGAGAAAATCTTAGAAACTCGGTTGACAAGACTTTGCTAGGCTGCCTTGGAGGCTCTGTTTGGTTCGAAAAACCACGGTTGGAGATGTTTGTTTCATTAAGAAAGACGGAAGAGTATTGTTGCTGCGTCGAGACAAAGAACCAATGAAAGGTAGATGGACTGGGGTTGGTGGAAAAACTGAGTTCATTGAAGAGCCCATTGAGTCATGCATCAGAGAAGTTAAGGAAGAGACAGGGCTGGACATAGAACCAAAACTGGCTGGAGTAATAACAACCATAAACAAGGCTAAAGGTTCTAAGTGGTTTCTCTTTGTGTATGTTGCAAACAGTTACCATGGAGAATTAAAGCAAAGCCGCGAAGGAATCTTAGAATGGGTACGAGAAGAAAAATTGTATGAAAAAGACCTCGCTTTCATCAAAGTTTCGCTTCCATATATATTGCACAGTGAGAGAAAAGGCGTCATCACTGGAAAAATAATCCACGATGGAAGAAAAGTTTTAGGTTGCATTCTTAGAGATGAAGAGAAAGTCCTTCTCCAAATGCCCAAGAAAAGAAATAAATTCACCTAAGCGTGTTTCAATTTTTCCTTTAGAATTATTAAGCAACGCTTTAGGCTGATTTCAACATCTCCGACGCCATTAACCCCCGCGGAAACAGCGTGTCCGCCGCCCATGCCGTGTAAGTATTCGCCCAATGGCTTGGCTATATCTCTACCTAGGTGGACGTTGGTTTTTTCGTAGAAATCGCGGTTTGCCCGCATGCTTATTTGTATCTTTTCGTTGTGTTGACCCGCCACAACTGCGATGTGTGCTCCCAAGGCGATTAGGGCGCGTGCTGCTGAAGCTTGATAGGCGCTGACGTGGGAGAATGCGATGAGCCAGCTGTTGATTTTCAAGAGTTTGGTTCGTTTTGATGCTTTCAATCTGGCTATGCGTTCGGAAGGGTCCATGGGAAGTGACAGCAGGGACAAGGTTTCTTCGGGCTTCACTCCGGCGTCGATGAGGTCGGCGACAGCCTTAAACGTAGCCGAACTGGCTAAGACGAAGTGACGTGTGTCGAAGGCTATGCCCAGAAAAAGAGCTTTAGCCTCTTCGAGTGTCGGCTTTACTTCGGCTTCTTTGAAGAGGCGATACACAATCTCGCAGGTGGAAGAAGCGTTCTCGTCTGCCAAGCACAATTTGGCTAGACGTTCGGTTTCTGGATGACTTGCGTGATGGTCGATTACAACTAACGCAGCCTTTGACGCTTTGACTCTTTCGCTCCAGTCGCCCAGCTGTTGAACGGTATTAGTGTCTAGCAGTACAATGGCTTCTGTGCTATCAATTTGTGGCTCTGGTGTCAATTTGGCTGGAAGTGAATGCAGCATAAACTTTGAGAGTCGGCTTGGACCCTTTGCCGCCGCTATTTCTATGCTTAATGAGGGTCGCAAACGTTGTATGAGTCGTGAGAATGCGAATGCTGCGCAGACGGCGTCTGGGTCGGCGTTGATGTGGCAGAGTAGAACAACTAGTTTGGCGTTTCGTTCGTCTAGAAGCCTTGTTATTTGGTTGATTTGCACGTAAGTTCACTTAGATATTCTTTTATTGATGCGAACGCTTTTTCTGTGGCTTCTTTAGCTAACTTTTCAGTGTTATAGTCTTTCATCAGTGGTGACAAGTTGATTTCTATGTCGATGTTGACCGTGATGGGTTTTGTGCCCTCTGTGTCTATGGATATGTTGAGCGCTGAGATTTTGTGGGAGGAGACTTTAGACAAAACGTGTTCTCTGGCGGCTTTTTCACCAATCTCGCACAGTTTTTCTAGTTGCTTGGGCGTTAACTTTGGGATGCCGATTTCTTCCAAAAAGTGTTTCACCTAGGATTCGGGTGGCGGGGGTGAAACTGGGCTGAGGTCTCGTTGCAGTTTTGTCTGTAGTTCTTTGGCTTGGGTTCTTAGTCGTTCTTCTTGTTTTCCGAGTACGCTGACTCTTGTGTTGAGTAGTTCTTTGCGTTCGTTCAGTTCTGTTGTTACCTTGGTTTTTTCAGCCTTCACTAGCAGTGAGCCAATGGATTTGTAGATGGTGGTGTTTTCGTCGGTTTTCTCTAGTTCGGTGAGTGCTTGTTCTGTTTCGGTGAGTTCTAATTCGAGTTGTTGTTTTTGGGTTAGGACTGTTTGTAGAGTTTGTTGTAGTTGTTGAAGTCTGAGTAGTCGTTCTTGAACTTGGGGCGGAAGTTTTGAGATGTCGTTGCTCATGGTGTGTTTCTCCGTGGTTTTGTGGTGAGCATTGTGAGCAATAGTGGTCTTGGGTTAATTAAGTGTTTTTGCATTGTTTCTTGTGTTGTTGATGGGTTGTTATGGTTATGTTGGTGTGGAGTGAAAACAAGTTTTTGTGTTTGTGTGTGCGCACGAGGCTAGACCGCCCTCTATTAGGATCCTATTAGGCTCCAAATATGTTTGTTCAGAGAAGTTGAGAGAGATTGAGACGGGTAGAGGTTCTTTGAGATTC
>Ga0315310_10001870_pt1 | contig 13279 bp, 9 predicted proteins | sample TDP5_MG_FD_203630 | JGI IMG/M metagenome (GOLD analysis project Ga0315310, IMG submission 203630) | Freshwater sediment microbial communities from Lake Towuti, South Sulawesi, Indonesia - TDP5 | ecosystem: Environmental > Aquatic > Freshwater > Lake > Sediment | place: Indonesia: South Sulawesi... | reverse complement strand
GAGAAGTTCAGTGGCACAAAACGAGCACGTTCGTGTCGGCTGAGTTGTTCGCGAAGTATCGGTTGGTCAGTGCAAATGATAGGTGTCTGTGGCAGATACGTTGTTATTACGGATAATTTGCTACTGGCTGACATGACTAGTTTATAGAGGAGCACAAAGCAATCGGTGATGGAACAGAGCACATACATGTCAGCATCGTCTATCCAACCGACAAAAACCACGTCTTCTTCGAGGGAATTTTCTGTGATCATAGCATTGAGTGTTGAAAGAAAATCATAGCCCTTGACGAGAGACGGAGCGCCAGCGAGCACCAGTAACACGTCGTGCTTTGCCTCCCTTAACTCTTTCAAAGCCAATATTAACTCCTCTAAACCTCTGTTCTTCCCAAACATTCCTACATAAAGTACCTTCTTTCTATCAATCAAGCCTCTATTCTCGAAGAAGCTACTCCACTTTTCCAAGCGCTTGACGATTTCCTTGCGTCCATGATGTATGAAGGGCGCGTATAGAACAACCTTAACTTTATCGCTGGGTGTGCCATAGCTTAGAAGCCACCTCCGTTGAACGTGCGTATGTACAACTATGGTCGAGCATGTAATGTTCAGTAGTTGATAGAGAAGTATTAACGAAAGCTTCGCAATACTGCCTCTAATTCTGCCTAGTCTCAGAACTTTTCTGAGGAAAAAACGCTGATGAAATTCGTCTGAAGGCATGACCGGATGCATTGTGACAATTATTTTTGTTTTGAGAAAGAACCTTGCCAAAAAAAACAACAAAATTGTAAGAGAGAAGAAAGCGTAAGACCGAAAAAGCGTAAACTCCCATTGCATGTGGAGAATCTTAGCTTTCCTCTTTACTAGAAGTTTTAGTATTTGAACGGGGTGATTGAAATCTGTCCATGATGCTTCTACGCTACAGTTCTTGGCCAAAAATTTTGACCACTCGGAAAGACTTTTCGACTTTTTCAGATGTTTAGGTACAAGAAAAACAATGTTTGCCTCGCGTAGTTCACGACTTAACTTAGGTAGCAGTCTGGCGGTTGCTCCGCCCATATCATAAAAATACACCATTGAAAAACTTGCGCGCTTGGAAGTTTTCATGTTTCAATCTCTGTTCTGTTGCGGTGTTCAAGATGATTAGACTTATTAAAACTTGTCTCTCTTGTGCTTTTTGAAAGAGCTCAGTATCTTGGAATAATCAAAGTCATGTTGGTGATGATAAGGTCGATGCTCGGTTCCCTGCTAATCCAAGAAAAATTAAGCTCGAGGGTAGCTGGATTGCTGAGGTCAACAACGCTCGTCAAATTATGAAGGGAAATGGAGTAGATGTTGTCTCCAGGTTGAAGAGAGAAAAAGGTTTTTTCCGTCGAGTTGCCGTGTGTGTCAGTGATACTTCCTATGAAGGTTTTTGATTCACCGTGGTTAACGATTTTGAGCGCTATGATTCCACCGTTAGAGAGGTCTGCTTCAGTGAGGTCAAGGCTGATAATAACCCATTGAGGCCCAGCTGGAAGCTGAACTGTTATGGGAGATTCGAGCAACTCCTTCTCGTAAAATGAAAGTGGGATTGTGTAAAAGGCAACGCTTCCAAGTTGATGAGCGCGTGCAAACTGCACAGACAGAATAGGATAATATTTACTCCCTATCCATTTTTGGAGCATGAACACCTGTGCTCTTGAGGCGTTTGGGTACTTCGAGTGGATCGCCTGAGTGAGGTTTTGCAGGGTGTTAATGGAATAAATTTTCTTTAGGAGGTCTCCATGCATCAGCATAGTTGGCTCAATGCCAGCATGAAGAAGAAGATCCTGTGTTCCTTCTTGCGGTACTACCACATCGCCGTCTTTGACAAGCTTAAGAAAGTTAAGAGTGGAGTCAACATCTTCCGCCGCGTAGTTAGAGTATCCTTTCACATTGGCTTGGTAATCAGTGAGTATCAATGGACTCAGGAGCATCAACAACATAAAGCACACAATAACAGAAGCTCTCAGTTTTCTAATTTCAAATGATCTCCCAAAGAGGCGAGGACGCATGGAAAATTTCAGCTCGACTCCCCGGTGAAGCTCGTAAACGAATTTTAAAAACTTAGCAGCCCCGTAAGACAAAACCCAAGATACATACAGGACAAGCCTAAACAGAGGAAAAGGTATGTTCAGGTTGGTAAGGTTGAAAATCGAGATAAGAAGGAGGGAAAGAGAGATGATACTAATCGGAACAGAGGTTCGAGACTTAAAGGCTGTCAGAAAACCAAGACATGCTAGAGGCAGGCTTGAAAGGGCAAACATTTCCGAGGTGATGATGGGATTAAAAGAACTCAAAACTGGAAAGTCCTTTGGAAAGACAACCGAATAAACCGCTCCAACAAACAAAACAACACCCAAAATCACTAAAGCATTTCTTGCAATTTTTCCTAGGAATCTGAACATTTTTCTCCTAGAATAAAGATAAAGTATGAAAGCCAATACGGTTGCTGTGAAGGCAAAAATCAAAAAGAGTATTTCAAGACTCAACGAAAACAGGTGATTTATCGTCCAAGCGTAAACCGAAGTACTCTGCTGTAGGTAGGGAGCAGCTAATAGGAAGGATAGAACAAAAGCCAAAATCAATTCACTTGGGATGCGTTCAGTCTTGAAGAACCCAAAAATCATTTCCAAAACAACAACGCCATAAACAATTACAGGCACCAAAGAATGAGAACTCAAGGAAAGAGCCATAAACAAACCGACAGTGAAAGAAAAACAAAGCCGCGAAGTCCAATTTCGATCAAAGTACTCTCTCTTAACAACTAACAAGAACAAAATTCCCACCAAAAATACAAAGCCAAAGTTCTCGCGAAGGGCCATAGAAAACCTCGTTACAAAAAAGGGATTAAGGGAAAGGAAAAAGGAAGCTATCAGGCCAGCTTCTGCACCTTCAAGCCTCCGCACCACCAAGTAAGTTATCACACTGGTAATTCCAGCCAAAACTGGCCCCCCAAACCTGCCTATTAAGTAGGAATCAATGCCAGTGAAAGCTTGAAACGTCGCAAGAAAATAGTAGAAACCCGAGATGTTAACATTTGCCACTCCAACGTATCTTGCGCTCAACTCCAAAGGGTTAAGGCCATCCCCAAGAATTGTTCTTGCCACAGGAGCGTTCAACCAAGGATCCCAACCCCGCCAATAGCTTTCTGGAATAGCCCTAATTGTGAAGAGAAAGCCTATCAAAAAACTGATGAGCAACCCTACCAGTCCTTTCAAGGAACGTGAAAAACTGGCACCTTCTCCGAGTTTCTCTCGATTCAAAAGTCTAGGCAACAACAATAAACCTGACAACACTGTGACCGCAGACAACCCACCAAAGATCGTCACATCTGTGATCTCAAGAAAAGAAAAACTCAGGTAAATAGAAACAAACATCGCTATAGCAGCGCTAATTATCATGTCAAGCGCCAAGACTTCATCTAGCCTTAACCCCAATGCTTTCCAAAGAACTACAGCTAGGTAGCAACCAGGAACAAAAAGAAAAACTAGAAGTTTAAAAACTTTCAAAACATCTGGAATATCGGCGCCAGTTTCTGCTGCCAAGAGCGCCCAAAACAGAAAGAGAAATATGACGGGTGTAGCCAGCCACAGGGTGTTACTTCGAAAGAATCTTCTTGTATGCAGGTAGAATCCTCTCCTCAACAATGGTTTTCCAATCATAATTCTTCACACTAGGCCTAGCATTCCTTGACAATGTCGCTCTGAGATCTGCATCCTTCGAGAGTCTAATGATAGTCTCTGAAAGAGAATTAGGATCGTCCTTCGTAAGCAAACCATTTTTCTCGTGCGCAATGAACTGTCTGTTGCCAGCAGTCTCAGTTGCGATTACTGGAAGTGAACAAGCAAGGTACTCTATGGTTTTCAGAGGAGGCTGCTTATCAAAGGCTGGAACGAGGGGAACATAGGACACGGCTATGTCGGCAGCCGAAAGGAACGCGGGCATCCGTCCATAATCAACATAACCCAGAAACAACACTTTATCAGAAATCGCAAGCTTCTCAGCGACTGACCTAAGATTACCAAGATTTCTGCCTTCCCCTAAAACCATCAACCTGAGGTTCTTGATTACTTTAGACGCTTCCCAAAAAGCGTAGATTAAGTTCTCAGTTCTTCGTTCAGGATCGAGACTTCCAGAATAGACAAGAACCACATCGCTTTCTGGTATATCATGCTTCGATAAAACCCATCGACTTCGTACAGGACGAAACATCTGCAAGTTAACACCTATAGGTGCCAGGAACACCTTGTCACTTGATTTGCTTTCCATCAACCCCTTGTCAACTACGAAGGTTGCGTCAAAAAATGAAGACTCAAAACCTTGCACAGCTTTCCCAAGAAAACTCCAAGGACTCTTTCTGACGGGCCCAGACCTAATGTCATAAATCCATTTTGTACCCCTTGTTTTTTTGTTGGCAAACCTAATCAGGATGGACCCAGCGTGGGAGAAGATGTGAACAATGTCAAAAGTGCTCATCTTTATCACAGCCGCAAGAGCTCTCCTGGCTAAATACGAAAAGCGCAAGTTTTCAGGGGAAAGCCTCCTCGTGGTCTTGACAGGCGTTCTCTGGACCGCAACTTTGTTGACAACTTCAAAAGTCTTTTCGCCCGGTCTAGCCGCGGCGATTACATGAACCTCATGTCCAATTTTAGCTAGAGCTCTGGAATATTCGAAAAATGCCGCGGTACCTTGCCCCGGATAATAAGAGAAATTAACATAACAGACAGAAAGCCTTTCCATCACATTCCTCCAGGGATGTGGTTAAGCACACTTTCATAGACCTTTTCGACTTTGTCCGTTATTTTTTCGAATGAATGCTTTTCTGCCGTTATTTGCGCGTTCTTGGATAACCTCTTCGATAACTCGTCGTTTTCCAATATACGAATGATGCCATCAGCGAAGGCCTTCGGATTCTGCTCTGTTAGATACGCATCCTTTCCGTGAGTCAACAGATTTCGATACATCTTGTGATTTGTCGTTACAATGCCTCTTCCAGTTGCCATATATTCTAAAATCTTCGTAGGAACCGCAACATTGTAAAACTGAAAATCTCCCTCATGATACGCAACGGCAACGTCAAAAGACTTCATATACTCAAGAACCTCATCGTGAGGAACAAAGCCTGTGAGAAACACGCAGTCTTCAACTTTTTTTTGTCGAATTAATTTCTGTAAATAATCTTTGTAGTCCTCATTAATAGACCCCATCATCACAAGGTTTGCCTTCAAATCCGTTTGCTTTTTAACAATCTCAAACGCTTCAACAATCCTTTCAGAACTCCTGGCTTTCCCAATGCTGCCAACATATCCAATTACTTTTCCATCTATACTGAGAACATCTCTAATCTCCTTTTTCTTAGCCTGTTTCGCTTTCTGGAAGTCCACTCCGTCTCCGACAATCACATATATCTTTCGTTTTTCCACCCCTCTCTTCACGAGTATATCTTTCAATTCATGTGAAATGGATATCACCTCGTCAGCTTTATTCATGCATAAAGTATCTAATTTATTTAACACAGGAACCAACGCATACGAAGTGGACGAAATTCTTCCAGAAAAAATCCCAAAATCAATCCACAACCCTCGAACGTCGTAGATTATCTTAGCTTTTCCACCAATGGGTCTTAACAATAACGCTGGAAAAACTGAAGAAAACGGATTCTTCGCATGCACTATATCATAAGCATTTTTCTTCAATTTTCGCAACAGATTATAGGTAAATCGCAATTGCCCCATCATAGAATAGGTATCTCCGGGAAGCCATGTTGTCTTGTATGAACGATTTCTAAATTGAGGCTCTTCATCACTTTCTTGAATAAAGACTTCGACTTCATAGCCTCTCTTGACGAGCTCTCTGCTAACCCCGTCAATGTGTATCATTCTGTGATCATTAATAGTGACATTCTGAACGATAGCAACTCTCTTTGTCACAAGGCATCCTTACCTTAACAGATCGCCAAGTAATTTTGTGCGCATGCGTTGTTATAGGTAAACATCAATTACCTGTTTTATTGCCCTTATTGGATATAAGATAAAAGTCATAAGCTCATGGAATTGTGACTTCCCAGTTTTTCTGATTGCGCCCTTTATGGGGACCTCTTTTACTCTCACGCCATTTCTGTTCGCTAACAACGCCATCGCTATTGCCCAATGCTTTTCAGAGGGGAACATCACCTTGTCCAGAATATCTCCTCTGAAGACTCTATATCCAACAGTTATGTCGGTTAAATTATATTTCGTCAGTTTATTTACCAGCCAAGTGTAAAATCTGATCCCAATTTTCCTCGTTGCAGAGAGCTGGAGGTCACCGTTTAGAAATCGAGACCCTATCACCATATCCGCCTCACCATTAAGAACAGGCTCTAAAAGATTGGGAAGTTCCGTCGGATCGTGCTCTCCATCTGCATCAAGCTGGGCTATTATGTCGGCGTTCCATTCTCTTGCCAGCAAGTAACCCGTTTTCAACGCTCCACCTGCTCCTAATGCCACAGGATGTCTTATCACCTCCACCCCATTTTTCTGCACCATATTGAATGTGTTGTCATCAGACCCGTCATCGATGACGAATATCTTTTTTTCAAATTGATTAAGTGGAGGGATTCCTCTCACGACGTTTGATATAGAATGCTCTTCATTGCGAGCTGGTATTACAATCGCAATTTTCTTCTTTTTACTTCTGTTTCTAGCTGGCGATACCTTCGAGCCTAAGCGGGCCAATTTGCTATTAAGAAGAGCTTGCTCCCTAATGCAATTAGTTACTTTTTGATTCTGGTCGGAAAGAAAGGAAAAAAAGGCGAAACCAAGAATGAAGAGAGTGAACGCGGACACGGTTATCAATGTGAACATGTTCAATTCCAAGGCAAGCGCTGAGGTGAGGTATGTCGCCACACTCGGGTAAAGAACAACCGCAATGAAAATGCCCCAAAACAAGACCCAAAACAAGAAAAACCTTGCGTTCAGCCTTTTCTTCTTTCGAGCGATTAAAATGAAGATAAAGGCTAAAGACGCGATCAGTAATCCAACAAGCTGTGAACCATGAAGCACTTAGCTCAACCTTCAAAGCAGTCTTTTTTATGGAAGTCTGTTTATAAGAATATTGCTTTTGAAATCGATTTTTGACTAGGCGTGAAGAACAGTTTGTCCTCATACACATTTGTAGCTTGATTCAGAGGAGGAACCGTCGTATCCTCATAGCTTTCAGCTCAAAAGTGTTTCATATACACTGACTAGTTTTTTCGTCACATTGTCCCAGTTGTGTTTTCCTTTGACTAGTTCAAGTGCCCTTCTGCCGCGGTTCTGAGCCAGTTCAGGGTTTTCTATCAGTTCTAAAACTCCATTCGAAAATGCCTTCGGGTCGTCTTCTGTCAAGATTCCGATATCTTCTTCCTTCAAAAGCGACGTCCAGCCTCCCACGTCATTCGCTACTATCGGTAATCCTACTGACATGTAGTCAAACAATTTTGCTGGAGGGCTTAGTCGATAAGATATGTTATGAGACGCTGTTAACACGCCTACATGGCAGGTAGACATGAACCTCCACAACGGTCTCTCGTGTGCAAACCAAAAATAGTCGATGTGGATTCCCAGAGTTTTCGCCATGTTCTGTATTTCGTTTAACAAATCGCCTTTACGGGTTATGTAAAACCTGGTGTTCGGTTGCTTTTCAATTACGTAAGGAATGCTGTTTATGAACAGGTCTACATGCTTGCCGTGAGAAACTGTCCCAGCGTGAACTACCTTCGGAGGCCCACCTCTCTTCGGAAATCTTTTCAAACGTGGTTTAGCTCCAAGTTCAACGACGTGTACCATGGAAGTCGACACATTGTAGGTTTCACTCACGTATTGCTTCATCTCCTCACTCATAACAACCACCGCCCGCATCTTTGATACGGCTTGACCAACCATGTCTTGTAGCATTTGGTATTCTTTGCTCTCTCGCGTCAACGCTTTGCTCTCAACCAACTCCTCAGCCCATATACCGTGGAAATCCAAAATGAGTGGAATCGAAAGTTGATTGCAAATGGGTTGGTTGAGTAGCAATGTGGGTTCTTGTTCGATTTGTAAAAGGTCTAGCTTATACCGTTGCACGACGTTCAGAAGACCTCTGTTTTTTATAGAATTCTTATTCATCATTCTTATGGCAAGCTTACAGAGAAGTCTGTTGTAAAATACATATCTCGCTAGGTCATAGGTTAAGTTGCTTAATCTCAGATTCAAAAAAACGTTTGGAATGTTCACGACCTTTATGCCATCGATTGTGCCAGTTCTTTCATACGGTGTGATTATAAAAGGCTCAACTCCAATCTTCTTAAGACTGCTGACAAGACCAAAGAGCCTGTAACTTGAACCCAACGAGTGCGTTAACGGATGAGGAAAGAGAAAACCAACCCTTATGTTTTTTCCGCTACTTCCCACAATGATCACACAAAAACTTATACTGCTTGTGCTATTCCCATGACGTCCCAATCGTTTTCAGTAGGTTCTGCTTCCAAGTTAAGGAACGGGCAAAGTCCTAGCAACCTGAATTCGGTTTCTTCCAAGAAATGTTGAATTTCCTTTGGGAAAAAGTATCTCACGCGATGAGTTTCCTCTGCTTCATCTATTATCTTTTTCTTTCTCGTAACTATCAATGAATACTTTACTTCACAAAGGTGAAGAAGAGTATTCAAACGAGGCTCAGCGAACCTAATGACCTGCATATCATCTTTTTTGGCAATCTTTATTCTTGAGCTGGGGCGAATATGGAGCACTGCAGGTCCATACCAAAAATCGAAAAGGAATAAAGAATGAGGTTTCAGATGCTTTCTAATGTTGCGGAAGACTTTTTCAACGTCTTCATTTTCAACAATGTAGCCAACAACCGTAAACATGCTTATACAAGCATCAAACTTTTTGTTCAAGTGCAACTTTCGCAAATCCATCAGATTGAAATCTATGTTGGAACCATTTTTGCTGGCTTTTTCTCTGGCTACGCCAATCATTTCTTCCGAAAAATCCACTCCGGTCACTTCATAGCCTCTTTTAGCTAAGGGGATAGCGTGACCCCCAGTCCCACAGCCACCGTCTAGTATGGATCTTGTTTCGAATTTTGAGTATTTCTGAAAAATCTCTTCCAGAAAGTCGCATTCTTTTTCGTAGTCTTTGTCTGCGTAAATGATGTCATAGTATCTTCCGTAGGAGCTGAACACCTTATTCATGGATTTTCACTGGATTATTTCTTGCGGACTCTTTTCCCAAATCCAGTGTCGACCGTTTTCCATGTACCAGTTTAAGGTGCGTTTCAGTCCTTCTTCTATGTCGATTTTTGGTGTCCAACCGGTGATTCTGTTTGCTTTTGTGTAGTCGCATTGGAGCATGTCGACGTCTAAGGGTCGGAGTCTAGCGTGGCTGATGTTTATATCGATTTTTTCGTAACCCATTATTTTTCCAATCAGTAAAGCCAGTTCTTCGATTGAGTAGGCCTTGTTTGAGCCCAAGTTGACCACTTCCCCGTTAGAGATGTTAGATCGCATTATTTCGATGGCGCCTCTGGCGGTATCTTCCACGTATGTGAAATCTCTCCTAGCCTTGATGTTCCCTAGAGTCACTGCGTTGTTTTTCGCTAGTTGAGTTATTATTTCTGGAATTACGTAAGGCTGGGTTTCTCTGGGACCGTAGCAGTTGAAGGGGCGAACAATGACTACAGGTATTTTGTGTTCGTGGCTGAAGACGAAGCATGTTCTGTCGGCGGCGAGTTTGCTGACTGCGTATGTGGACAACGGAAGTGTTGGATGGTTTTCGTCCATAGGTGTGTATTGGGCTGTTCCATAGACTTCAGACGTCGAGAAATGGACTATTCTTTCAACGTCCAGTGTCTTGCATGCCATCAGGAGGTGCATTGTTCCTTTGACGTTTACGTCGAAGAATTTTTCCGGGTTGTCGTAGCAGTGTGGAATGTAGGGTTCTGCTGCCAAATGGAAAACGTATCTTACATTTTGTTTTTTTATGGTGTGATCAAGTTTCCAGCTCAGCACGTCGCCGTTTACGATTTCAAGATCTTTTTCGATGTCGGTCAGGTTTGAATGGTCGCCGTAAAGAAAATTGTCATAAACGATGACTTCCGCGTTGTTTTTCAACAGTTCTCTGACTAAGGCAGACCCAATGAAGCCCGCGCCGCCCGTGACTAGAATTATTTCTCCGCTGAAACTGTTCATATTGTTTGCACCTCCGTTTTTTGTTCAGCTAGGTTGACTATGCAATCGCACACTTCTTCGATATCAGAACGCTTGAGATTGTTTCCAGAGGGCAGGTTGATGCCTTTTCCGGAGAGTGCGTCGGCTACCGGATAATCTGCTGGATTGAATTGACTGACATAAATGGGTTGGACATGTACGGGGTAGAAGAACGTTCTTGTTTCAATGCCCTTTTGCCTAAGTCTTTCCATCAACTCGTTTCTAGAGAGTCCGAAGCTTTCTTCAATCAAAATCGAGTACATCCAATAGACGCTTTTTGCCCATGGAGCTTCGGGTGGAAGAGTCACTTTAGCTTCGAGTTCTGAGAGAAGAGAATTGTAGAGTTTGGCATTGTTTCTGCGTTTCGAGACGAATTCGTCAACACGCTCGAGCTGGGCTAATCCGAGTGAAGCTTGCAAAGCTGACATGCGATAGTTGAAACCTAAGGCTTCATGGTAAAAGTGTTTGCCGTGACGCCCAAAGGCGTGAGCGCCTAACCATCTAGCTTTTTCGGCGATTTCTTCATTGTTTGTGACGAGCATGCCTCCTTCACCTGTTGTGATTATTTTGTTGGCGTAGAAGCTGAAGCAACCGATGTCTCCTATGCCACCGGTTCTTTTGCCGAAATACTCTGCGCCGTGAGCTTCTGCGGCGTCTTCAATCACGTAGAGGTCGTGTTCTTTGGCTTTTTCTAGTATGGGGTTCATGTCGGCTGGATGTCCATATGTGTGGATAGGCATGATGGCTTTAGTTCGCTTCGTAATTTTGTTTTCGAGCTTTGATACATCCATGTTCCAAGTGTAGGGTTCAGAGTCCACGAGAACTGGTTTTGCTCCCGTGTAGGCGATTGCGTTTGGAGTGGCAATCATTGTGAACGTTGGGATTATGACCTCGTCACCCTCCTTCACATTAATTGCTGCTAAAGCTAAGTGAAGTGCTGCTGTACCGCTGTTCGTTGCCACGCCGAACTTGCATCCACAGTACCTTGCAAATCTCTCTTCAAAGGCTGTTACATACTCTCCGATGGAGCTTATCCACCCTGAACGGATGCATTTCGCTACATATTCAACTTCTCTTTCTCCGATTTCAGGAGCACAAACTGGTATTTTTATTTCTACTCGCTCACTCATTGATTTATCCTTCCATACGAATGTCATCTAGTCTTCAGCATTTTTTGAGACAACCGGGAAACTGCATAGAGAGTTATGGCAGTGAATATGGCGAATAAACCTATGAACGTAAAAGCAATAGAAGCCAGTGCGACATTTGTAATAATATGATGTTCTGTGACGTAAACGTGTAGCAAAAAGGCTCCAAATAGTAAACCGACGGCTAAGAAAACCGCGCCAGGCAAGCCAAGAGAAACCAGTGGTTTCTCCTCCACAATAACTCTCGCAATTGACATTATGACGCTACCACCATGTCTCAGAGGATTGTACCTTGATGTTTTTTCCAGACCTTGATAACGGCAGCTCAAAGGGACTTGCGCTAGTTTTAACCCTCGCCCGCTAGCTTTCAGTAAAATCTCTACACTCACGCCCATTCCGTTCTCAAAGAGCCTCAATTCTTCTAAAGCCTTTCGACTATACGCCCGAAAGCCATGCTGGGCGTCACTCATCTCATTGTTCAAAGCAACATTCGTCAATTTGGTGATGGACTTTATTCCCGCCCTCCTGTGAAACGGAATATCTTGTCTAGAACCTTCTTCGTCTAAGAAACGTGAGCCCACGGCGATGTCCGCACCTTCATTTAGAATAGGTTTTATCAACGTTGGAATTTGCTGAGGGTCATGTTGTCCATCTGCGTCCAGCGTAACCATAACGGTCGCACCAAGGTCTCTGGCTCGCCGGAACAAACTCTGAATGGCCGCGCCGTAACCAAGGTTCTCCTCATGTCGCACCACTTCAGCCCCAAGTCCCTCCGCAATCTCAGCCGTCATATCCGTTGAGCCGTCATCACACACAACAACTCTGTCCACATACCTTTGAGCTAGCAAAACAACCTTCGCTATGCCTCTTTCTTCGTTATAAGCGGGGATTGCTGCAACGATGAAGGGCTTTTCAACTTCGACTTCGGTCATGTTTATCTCACTCACCTAATCTGTCAAATCTGAGAACGGAGATTCTATCACTGTAGAAGATATATTTAAAACAGTTTGGAACAGTGAGGCCATACCAGCCGATGTTTTGATTTTGCCATGTAAGATAGTTTTCATTCCACCATACCATGTAAACTGGATTAAAACCGTGTTCCAAAGCGATTTCTAAAGCTCTTTGAATGTCCCTCTCAAAGTAAAGAGCCATTTTTGTTTTGTCTAAGTATAGATCAGCCCACCATAAGAAGGCACGATGCAGGAGCACGACGGAGCCTCTACTCATGTTTTTATTCAACCATTCGATGATCTCTATAGTGGGTTTTACATCTCGAAGAGGAATGCTGTTATACAGCATCGTAGATGGAAGATAAGAGCTTGTTGTAGGAAGGAAAAATAGTCCAAACCTGTCGAAGAATGGAGGCAGAGCCAAAAATATCGACCCGAAAACAACTGTTATAGAAAAAATTCCGACCACTGTTCTTGTAGTGACTTTCATCCAGCTCAGACTCCTGAAAACGGAAACGACACTTCTGCACCTAAACGTGGACAATTTCTCAACGCAATTCGCTGCAAAGAATGTAAACGGATAAACCAGCATAAACATCCATCTGTTCCACCAATTTACCGCGCAGAAAGGTGTTATCAAAGCGTTTAAAGACCCAAAGAGAAGAAACAGTGTCCAAGTACCAAGGATTCTGTCTCTAAAGAAGCCAACAAGAACGAGAGGTAGCCACCACAAATAGAGGACACCAAAGAGAGAAAAGACATGTAAGACAAGGTCTAGATAAGAGGAATAACTCTGAACACTATTCGAAACGCTAAAGTAATTAACCAAGAAATAGAGCCCCCCCAGGCTTGGATGAACGGCACCCTCAGAGACTATGACATTCTCTGGAGTGTTGGAGGTTGTAGGAAGAATGAAAAGGCTCATCAGAAGCACAGCAAAAGCGGGTAAGA